>Ga0187780_10003294_pt1 | contig 12208 bp, 9 predicted proteins | sample 1015_Q2_SP10_20__FD_132429 | JGI IMG/M metagenome (GOLD analysis project Ga0187780, IMG submission 132429) | Tropical peat soil microbial communities from peatlands in Department of Meta, Colombia - 1015_Q2_SP10_20_MG | ecosystem: Environmental > Terrestrial > Soil > Wetlands > Peat | place...
CAATTCGGAAAGCACGCGCTGATTCTTTTCGTCGTTGCGTCCCCACACGGCGACCGCAGCCCCGGCGTCGGCTAATCCGAGCGCGATGCCGCGGCCAATTCCACCATTACCACCGGTCACGACGGCCACCCGTCCGGTCAAATCGAATAATCTAGGAGTTTTCATCGTGCCACTCTAGCATGAAGATCTGCGTTGGGGGTCGAACGGGCGGTAAGCTGCTTCCGGAGCAAGTTACGTGAAGGTATCATCGCCGCCGACGGAGCCGCCGCAAGCCTCTAGTTCTTTGCCCACGACCAAGCGGCGATACGCCAGTCCGATAAGCCTTTTCGCATGGCATGGCCAACCCCGCGGTTACCGGAAATGCCCGGTAGCATATAACGCCGCTGCGCATGCCGATCCTCTCAGCGAGCGGATAGTCGGCCATCCAGAACCTGGCCGGCTGATGGCACCCGATTACCCGCGCCTTGTCGGCTAGCGTTTACTGATCACCGTGAAATCAGCGACTAATCCGGGCAAGTGCCATGCCACTACAAGCTTCCTCGAACCGGACTGATGCCTGGGCCACTTTGCGCGTACGGGACGCACGGGTCTCCAATAGCGGCCCGTCGGCCGAGCGTTCATTCAGATCGCAGGGCAGTCATAGGATTGACGCGGGTGGCGCGGCGAGCGGGGACCGACACAGCCAGGAAAGCAACAGCGCTGCGCAGCAGCGGCGTTGCGATAAAGGCGGCGTGATCCCAGGGCTTGACTCCGCAAAGACAGCACTGAGAAAACGCGTCAGCCACAGAGCTGCGCCGAGGCCGATAACCACACCGATGACGGCAAGAACCATTCCCTGTCGGATAACCATGTTGCGGAGACCATCAGTTCCGCAGACATGACCATACTCTGTCTGACGAATTTCAGCGGGCGTTCAACGATCTTTCTGTGTCGTTGTTCCTGGATTTGTTGCGACCTTGATGACCGGAACAATTGTCTGACTGGGGCGCGGCAGCACTCAAGACCTGACTCACGCCAACGCCCGCAGCACCACCAGTGTCATGTCGTCGTGTTGCTTGGCGCCGGCGACGAAGGTGTCGGCGTCTTTGAGAATGCGGTCGAGTACGTCCTGCGCGGAGAGTCCGCCGCAGGCTTCTACGGTTTTCATCATGCGCACTTCGCCCCATTCTTCGTCGGCGGAGTTCATGGCTTCGCTGATCCCGTCGGTGTACGCAACGAGAATGTCGCCCTCAGTGAGAGACACGGCGCCTTGCTGATATGGGAAAGTTTCGAGCAGGCCCACGACGGTTCCACCGATATCGAGTCGTTTTACGATCCATTGACCAGTGGAGCAATGGAAGAGCATGGGCGGATTGTGGCCGGCGTTCACATAGTCGAAACGACGGGTGGTGGGGTCGTACTGCCCATAGAAGAAGGTGGCGTAGCGGTTCTCGGCGGATGCTTCGTAGACGAGCCGATTCACATTGCCCACCGCCGCCGCCAGATTCTCAGGCGCGCGGGTCGCCTCGCCACGCAAGGAAGCCTGCAGGCTCGCCATCATCAAAGCGGCGGCGATCCCTTTGCCCGACACATCGCCGATCGCGACGCCAAGATGTCCCTGCGGCAGCGCCAGAAAGTCGTAGTAGTCACCGCCCACGCCGAGCGCCGGGCGACAGTGGCCGGCGTAATCGAGTCCGGCGATCACCGGCAGCTTTTGCGGAAAGAGGCGCTCCTGCACCTCGCGCGCAATTTCGACCTCGCGATTCAGGCGTTCCCGCTGCGCAACTTCATCCGCGATCCGCGCATGAGGTTGGCGTTCTCAAGCGCAAGCCCGGTCTGCGCGGCGACCGACTTCAACAGGCGCACGTCTGATCCTGTATAAGGCTCTTCGGATTTTTTCGGCCCGAGCGAGATGAAGCCGAGCAGCTTGTCGCGTACGGCGAGAGGCAGCAACAGCTCGGAGTGAAGCACCGCCAACTTGTGACGCTCTTCATCTGTCACCGCGTCGTCGCGATAGAGCCACGATTCGCGATCGTTGAGATAGACGCGTGCCGGTTCTTTCTCCGCCTGCAGAACTTTGACCGTGCCTGTGCCCGGCGGAAACGCCATACCTGATAGATCCCCGTAGCCGATCGAGTACGTCGGACGATAAGGACCGGCCCCACCGAGCAGCACGGCGACCTGGGGAACGTGCAGCGTCTCGGAGATGCGCGCGGCCACGGTTTCAAGCAACGACTTCGGCTCGACCATGGCGCGCACCTGTTCGCTCAATTCGGTAAGCACCTGCTCCGCGTTGTAGGCCTCGCGAAAGAACCGGCGATCCACCCAGGTGCGAACGCGCTCTCCCAGGCGGCGAATGGTCAATGCTGCAAAGAGACCCACCCCGATCACGGTGATTTTCCGCGGACGATTGTGGCTGATATCTTCGGCCATGGCGATCGCAGTGGCGACCACCGCAGTAACCAGCAATGCCTGCAAGACCCGCACACCGTTTCTAGCGAGCGTATACTGCAGTCCCTGGCGGAGTGCTACGCGGACGTCCATGGCTTTCTGCACGACGATGACGTAGGCAAGTGTGATGGGAAATAACGTCAGCGGAACGAGCGCGGCAAGAATGACCCACTGCGGGAAAATGTCGGCGATCGATTTACCTTGAACTAGAGCATAGACCGTCAGAATGAGTCCGGGAGTCCACGCGGCCGTGGAACCCCAATACAAGATGCGGAGACGGCGCTGTGCGTCCGGGGAGTGGCTCGCACCGTACTTCGTGCCCGTGGCGGCAAAAAAGCTGCCGATCAGCAGGTACGCGAACACCTGCATGACGCCGTTGAGGGGATGAGTGGCTCCCTCAATGACACTGGCCTCGCGGAAGCTGCTGAGCTCAATGACGGTTTCGACAGCGCCGATCAGAGCAAAAATGGTGAAGGGAACCGCCATGGTCCATTGCATGAATCGCCATAACTTGTCGCGAAACGAATCGCGACCAAACGGTTCGGGAAAGAAACGGCCGAATAGAAACATAGTCGGCGGCAACATCGAACCGAGGGTGGCGTGGTAGAACATGGCGGCTTCACGCCATCCGGGAGGCCAGGCTTCGGCTTTGTAGCTTTCAAAAATGTGCGGGAACGTGAGCATCAGCGCGAGCAACAACCACGCCATGGGATCGCGTACCCGCTGGAGCGCGACCCAGAACCCGAGCAGAATGCAAATCCCGGGCAGCACAAAATAGAGTGCTAGCTCGCCGGCGACCCGCCACGGGTCCTCGCGGACTGTTCGCACGGGTAAGACAATCGTGTGTTCCCCTGGGTGCGCTGGATCGGAGGATCGCACCACAACCGTGATGTGTCCACCGTCGGGTGTATGCGCGAAAGGACGAGCCCAGTCACTTGCGCCGCGATAGGATTGCCCGTCAATCGAGAGAACTTCGTCGCCCTTGCGGATACCGGTTTTCGCCGCCTCCGCAGTCACGATTCCGACCCGGTCGGTGGCTTCCTCGATGTTGAAGAAAGGCACACTGCGGTTCTGATCTTGCAGGATGTCATGAAGGTACGGCACTTCGTAGGCGACCGTAATCGCAAACAGGAAGGCGAGAACGCAGTATCGAAAGATGGGAAGCTTGGTGGGCACGGGATGAACTCGAAGCCGCGGGAGCCCGAGCGCATGATTTTACATGATGGAGAGCCGCGCGTCCCCGCGGGACTGGACGGGCGAGTTGGTACGAATGCGGCGGGTGCCCCGTCCCAACGTTTGCTTGGGGGGGTGTTCGTCGATGGAGCCGGCCGTTGTAACCCAGTTAGCGTTAAAGAACGGCGCGAACCTGTCCCAGATCGACAAATCGTTGACGCCAAGCCCCTATTGGCTGCGCCCTAGCGGTTTTCATCTCATTGAGCAGATTGAAGTCCTGGTCCGCGCCGCAGGGTCCTGGGATCACGAGCCACTTGGAGGAGAGTTTCCTGCCATCATCGAGGGCACCGGCGTCACTGGCATGGACGTGTCCACCGGCTGCGTCGCCCTCCGCTCCATGCTGCCGCCCGAGCAGATGATCCGCACTTTGCGCTCTGTCGTCGCCGGAATCGATCCGCGCCTCGCCCTCGATCATGTGCGGCCGATGGCTGACGCCATCTCCGCCGCGGAAGCGCCTCGCCGCAACACCGGCATTTTCCGGGTAGCTCGGTATGTGTCGTCTTGGCCATTTGTGGCGTGTACAAGTCCTTAACGGCGCTTGGACGCCACCGCTGGCGAAGGGCGTGGGTTGAGCTTTGGTTTGAGGCGAGTATTTCGAGTATGTAGAGTATAGACTACGGTCAATTAGCTCGACGCATCGCTGAAGAACATGGGAAAGGGGTTGTGCAGCGAGCTCTCTAAACACGACTCTCATAGACTCGCTTAAATCCGGTGAATGGAAACTTTCGATGAGAAAACAATTCGGTCAAATGGGTGTCATATCGCCGGTACTTCTAGTGATTGTGGTGGCAGGTGTGTTTACAGGTCTTACAGGCTGCAAGAGCACTGAGACTCCTGCACCTGCCCCTTCAGCTTCTGCGGAGAAGCCTGCGCCTCCCCCGCCAGCACAAGCGTGTAGCGACTGCATTCCCGTCACCCCGGACAACTTCGTCCGCGCCGAATCCGACATGTACTTCAGTGGGGTCGTTAAAAACGGCGGCTTCGGCAAATTCGATCACACACGCGATCCGGCGCCACTCGACAAGCAAACTGTCATACGACTCAACCGCGATACGCTGTATTCATCAGCAGTCTTTGACCTCGATGCTGGGTCAGTGACCGTCACCTCGCCCGACGCTGGCCAGCGCTTCATGTCATTGCAAGTCATTGACGAGGACCAGTACACGCACGCTGTACACTACGGCGGCGGCAGCTACACTCTGAACAAGAAAGATATCGGCACCCGCTACGTCGTAGTAGCAGTCCGTACTCTGGTCGACCCGTCGGACCCTGCGGATCTCCAACAAGTTCATGCACTACAGGACGAGATGAACATCTCGCAGCCGGGAGGTCCCGGCACTTTTGAAGTGCCGAAATGGGACTCGGTTAGCCAGAAGAAGGTGCGCGATGCTCTTCTGGTGCTTGCTTCGACGCTGCCGGACACCAACCGCATGTACGGGCGGAAGGGCGAGGTCGACCCTGTGCGGTTCGTGATTGGCGCGGCTAGTGGCTGGGGAGCAAACCCTCCAAAGGAGGCGCTCTATCTCAACATTTTCCCGAGCCGGAACGATGGGACCACCATTTACAAACTGAACGTCAAGGACGTACCCGTGGACGGATTCTGGTCGGTCAGCCTATACAACGGCGATGGTTATTTCCAACAGAATCAGTACAACGCGTACTCGCTCAATAGCATTACTGCAAAAAAGAACCAGGATGGTTCGATCACGATTCAGTTCGGAGGCTGCGACGGCAAGATTCCCAACTGCCTGCCGATCATGAAGGGATGGAATTACATGGTGCGCCTCTACCGTCCGCGAACCGAAGTATTGAACGGAACGTGGAAGTTCCCAGAAGCACAAGCACAAGCCGCAAGCTAGGGGCCGCCCGGGAGAGAGCGAATGAGCATGAAACTAAGCCGACGACAGATGTGCCAGATCACCGCAGGAGCCGCGGCAGCACAGGTTATCGGGCTGCCAAGATGCGCATGGGCGCAAGCTGATACGAAATGGCCCGCAGCCGACGAGGCCAGGCAGATCGCGCAGGAGGCATACGTCTATGCGTTTCCCATTGTGCAGAATTATCTGAGCATCTATCAGCTTGCCCTGGACCCAAGTGGGAATCAGTACAAAGGACCACCGAACAAAGTTCATAATGTGGCCCGCGTCTTTACGCCAGCCGACACGGCCATCATTACTCCAAACTCAGATACTCCCTATTCGTATCTCATCATGGATCTCAGGCCCGAACCGATGGTCGTGACCCTGCCTCCCATCGAAAAGAACCGCTATTACTCGCTGCAACTCGTCGATCTCTACACTAATAATGTCGACTATTTCGGAACTAGGGAAGACGGCAACGGCGGCGGCAACTTCCTCATTGCCGGCCCCGGATGGCACGGCACAAAACTAGCCGGTATCAAACGGGTTGTACACATTTCCACGACGTTGATGTTCGGTCAGTTCCGCACACAGCTGATCAACGCTGCAGACATCGACAAGGTGAAAGAAGTTCAAAGCAGGTACAAGGCGCAGCCTCTCAGCGAATATCTGCATCAGAAGCCGTCAGAGACTCCTGCAAAGATTAACTATCCACCGATTGATCGCAACACCTTCGAGCCACAGTTCTGGCAGTACGCCAACTTTCTTCTGCAGTTTTGCCCTACACTTCCGTCTGAAACTGCACTGCGCGCAAAGTTCTACCGGATCGGCGTTAAGGCCGGCGCTCCATGGCCGCCGCCCGGAATGCCTGGCGATGTTGTCCAGGCCATTAAAGCCGGAGGACAGAATGCACAGAAGCAACTCGACAAGGACGCACTCAATCTGACGACATCCGTGGGTCTGTTTGGTACACCGCAGCAGATGGCAGGCAAGTACAAAGAGCGCGCACTTGGGGCCTTAGCGGGCATCTATGGCAATACACCGGAAGAAGCAATCTACCCGTCTTATCTGAAAGACGCCTCGGGTCAGCTTCTCGACTCAAGCAAATTCAACTACACGCTTACCTTCGAGTGGGGCAAGCTTCCACCAGTGAACGCCTTTTGGTCTGTAACGATGTATGACGGAAAGACTCGATTTCTGGTCGAGAACCCGTTGAATCGCTATCTGATCAACTCGATTATGCTTCCTGAACTCAAGAAGAATGCTAACGGTGGCGTCACGCTGTATCTCCAACACAAATCACCAGGCACGGACCTTGAGTCCAACTGGCTTCCGGCCCCGGATGGCCAGATGGGTGTTGTCATGCGCCTGTATATGCCAAAACCGGAAGTAATAAAAGGTGTATGGGTCGCTCCTCCGATCCGCACGGTTGGCCCAGCGTGAAAAGGGGCACACATATGAAGAAGTTTTTCATCAAGCTCCGGGAGATCACAATCGCCGGCTTTTTCTCTCTGCTGCCGGTAAATATCCTGATCCATTGTTACGAAAGCATAGACATGGCTAAGGCCTCCTAGACTCGTCAGAATTTGGAGGATGCGAGTATAACGAAAAACAGATCCCACGAATTCACTACGGCACACGTATCTCGTCCTCAAAAAGAGACTGGCTCGTTGAAGTGAATGCGCACAACCAGTGCCATCCTTTGCCAGCGAGTCTCGCCGGAACTCCTCGATTCGGAAACATCGTCCGAGGCGCGTACACCCCGGCGCTGGCGAAGTACTCGAACCCGAACCGGTTTCACTTTTCCTATGGTCGGCAATCCGGAGACTGGCCAGAAACGGACTACAGGGAAATAGGTCCTGCCTTGTCGGCTAGCGTTTACCAATCAGAAGTTTCGTGCCAGTGCCTGGTGGAACGCTTTGCCAAGTGCCAGCGCACCCGTCGCTGGATCGATCAGGCCAATAGAGTACCGGAAGTACCGCTTGGCTGGGCATGTGAGGTAGGTATTTGCCTGGCTGGGGGAGAGCCACTCCCCTAGCGCCTCGGTTACCGCGACTTCGCTCATCGCAAACCTCCTTCGCGGGCATGCTGAATGAACAGGCTCAGGGCCATGGCACGCATTTCTTCGCTGCCAAAGCGCACCGACAGACCATGTGCTGATGCATATTGCTCGGCGGCCAACGCAGCATCAATGCTCACCCATCAATGCGGCGAGCAATGCAGCCTCTGCGGCACTTGCAGCAGCCAGTGCATCGGGAGGTCTGCCGTTGCCGTTGCCGGTGGGCTTGGCGCCTGCAACTGTCTGTAAGCCATTGAAAACATGGCGGAGAGAGTGGGATTCGAACCCACGATACGGTTTCCCGTATACACGCTTTCCAAGCGTGCGCCTTCAGCCACTCGGCCATCTCTCCCGTGGCTCCAGCGAGGTAGCGCGATTGCCACCCCTAGGAGGCAACACGCTGATGAGCTTCACTTCTTTTCTTCGTGAGAAGCAGTACCTCGAAAATGTTAGCACAAACACTCTGCGCTGCTATTCGCCATGCCCTGAAATGGCTCCCCTGCGAGAATCCAGATGAGTCCCAGCTCAAGGAGATGGTTGTCCGCATGAGGGAGCACGGACTCAAGCCAACTGGCTGCAATGCTGCAATCCGCCCATCAACTGTTATCAGGGAATCACAATGAAGGGACTGGCAATCGCTCAGTTGTTATTCACCGGCCGCCTTGCCGTTGCGAAGGACAAGGACCTGTACAACATGACCATAACCGTTCTCAGTACGAAGAATGTTGAATCAAAGTATGAGAGTGGCTCATCCAGCGCGAGTGTTTTCGGTGCTGGTGGTGCTCTTGATGGTGGTGCTCGCTCCTCATACGGCCATGCCGTAGCCAAGCACGTCTTTGCTATTAGTTCGGATGGGAACTCATACGACTTAGTTCCGGAGGATAGCAGGGATTTCCTCGCTCCAGGAAAGTATCCTGCCTATCTGACAAAGCCGGGGTATGATAGTAGGCGCTCCAAAGATATGCCATGATTTTAAATACTCAACGAGCGAGGTGCGCTGCTCTAAGAAAAACCAAAGCAAACGGCGTGACATCAAATTCTACGTGGCTGGGGCGGAGCCAACCTCAACAGAAGCCCCGAAGTAACTCCTCGGTTTCTATTGTGGCCAGGGCAGCAAAGCTGCTCACCTGTTTTGAGCCAATTGGAAGTGGCAGTCACTCCCCTGGCTGCCCAACCAGTATTAGGAGAGCGGCCTTTTACGCCACCTGGCAGACAGACAGCCTCTTCTTTTCCCTTCCTCGCCTGAACGGCTGAAATCTTATTCCCGGTTTCCCGGTAGATGAGAGCCTACAAACCGAGGCCAGCCCATTGACGAAAGGCTAGACTCGGCTACTGCGAGTTTGCGTACTCGGCTTTGGCTTGCTTCAGGATTGGGATGTCGGGGTCGGCGTCTTTCCAGAGGGCGAGGAAATCGTTGTAGCCGGCGCGGGCTTTGGCGGTTTCGCCCTGTATGGCGTAGGCGCGGCCGAGTTGAAGATGGGCTAAAGCACCGATCGGTGAGTTCAAGACAATTCCACGATGGTCGAGGATTTTCTGGAACTCTGCCGCGGCATTGCTGCCTTGATGAGCGGCCAGATAGGCCTCTCCTCGAATAAAAGCAGGATACAAGCCATTCCACGCGTACTCGCCGCTAAACGTCGTCTGTCCCAGTTCATACGGCAGGGCGGCTTGAAGCATCTCCAACGCCTCTGAAGGACTTCCTCGAGTGAGCGCGAGCTTGGCGCGGACGGTTGGCAGGTAATTAAACTGCACGGTCGTGCCTTCGGGGAACCGCTTATCCAACTCTTCCGTCAGGGTCTGTGCCCGCCCGGTATCTCCCGCGTATGCCAAGGCAAGCGCGGAGGCATACTGCACATCGACGCCGGAGGAACGTGCCACGGCAAGCGAGGCACGCCGCCGGGCCTCCTGGGCGTTACCAAACAGGGCTTCCGTTAGTCCAGACGTGGCGGAAATGCTCGCGGCCTTTTCTTTTTCTCCCGCCCGTTCGGCGGATTCCATCGCCCGTCTGGTCAGGTCTTCCGACTCCCGCAGCCGACCGTAATAAGCCGCGGTATTGGCCTCGTATGCAATCAACGTATCTTCTACTCCGGGCTGACCCGCCGACAGCGTGACCTGCTGCTTCATCCCGGCGGCGTCGTTCTGCAGAAAGGCCAGGCGGTACAGATAGCTATGGTAGTAATAGTGGTACAGTTTGCGTTCGTAAGCACTCTTATAGGTCGCGTTCGCTTCATCGAAGCGATTCAGAGCCATATAGCCACGCATGAGGAGGACGTAGAGGACTGGGTAGTCCGGTCTTAGACGAATTGCCTCGCGGGCTTCTGAAATCACTCCATTATAGCGACCTACCGCCGGGTATATTCCACCTGATAAGTATGTATGCGGCATTTCGGCGCGGGGATAAGCCTGCATCCAAAGCTTGCAGGTTTGTTCGGCTTGTTCCATGTTCCCCATGACTTCTTTGTAGTAGATGACCGATACGAAATACCTCTCAGGCTCGCTCGCGTGGCCGCGCAGTTCGTATGCCTTTCGTGCGTATTCGGCTGCGATGCTGGGTTCTCCAATAGAGGTGTGCCAGATGCCCAACCACGCGTAGGCCGCCGCAAAATTTGGGTCGAGTTCGACAGCGCGTTTAAGAAAAGGAATAGCAATTGGGGGGGAACTTGCCCCACGGCCGGAGCTGAAAGCTTTCAGGGCTTCGAGGGAGGGCGTAGTCGCCTCGTCAAGAGGAGTATCGAACTTCTGCACCGTGCTCAGCGACTCGCCCAGTTTGTTCCGCATCTCCAATGCCGTATTCCCCAGCGCATCGAGCACATGATTCTTGTCGCTCGCCTGCGCTTCCGTGCTCGCCAACGTTCCGCCGGTCGAGCAGTTGACCGCCTTCAGGGTCAAAAGGTACGGCGTGCCAATCTGAGCGATCGAGCCTTCGAGCACAGCCGCACTCGCCGTCCGCTGGCAGATTTCCCGCGCAATCTCCGGAGTCAGCTTCGCGTCCGGCTTCTGGTCCATCAGGCCCAGGGTCTGCTGGATCCGCTGGTCCGAGACAATGCTCAGAAAAGGTGATTGCTCCAGCTGTATAGAGAGTCCTTGCCGGAGCGTGCCGTCGAATACCGTATCGCCTGTCGTGTTGGTGAAGTCAGCGAGAACAATGGTGTCCTTATCTGTCAGGGTGTGCGGCTTGCGCAGGAAGAGCAGCCAACTTCCGAATGCCAATGCGACGACTGCTGCACCAGGGACCGCTACCCATCGGAGCCGTGTGGATTTCGATATACCGTGGCTCGTCGAAGTGGTTGCACGGGCAGACTCTGAATCTCGCTTTAGCCGTTGCAGATCAGTTCGAATATCACAGGCATGCTGGTAACGGAGGTTTCGGTCTTTCTCCAGGCACTTGCAGATAATTCGCTCCAGGTCTGCTGGGAGGTGAGGATTCAATTGCGTCGGGGAAATAGGCGCTCGGTTGAGAATGGCCTCGAAAGTCACTCCCACGCTCTCTCCTCGGAATGGCAAAGTGCCCGTCGCCATCTCGTAAAGGACGGCGCCGAATGAGAACAAATCGGTTCTTGCGTCCAACTCCCTGGCGCGGACTTGCTCAGGTGACATGTAGGCAATGGTTCCAACCGCCATTCCTGGACTGGTGAGGTGTTCTTCCAGCGTCACAGTCGATTGTGCAGTCACCCCGGCGGCTTCATCCTTGCTCAGAACGGGTGTCACTTTAGCCAAGCCGAAATCCAGAACCTTGGCGTGACTCCGCTTCGTGACAAAGATGTTTGCTGGCTTGATGTCTCGGTGGACAATAGCTGCTGAGTGAGCGGCGTCTAGCGCATCCGCAATCTCGATGCCAAGCGAGAATAGCGTTTCGATTTCTAGGGGTTTGCCGCCGATGCGATGCTTCAGAGTCAAACCATCCAAGAACTCCATCACAATGAAAGTCTGATCGCCGTGCTTGCCAATCTCGTGGATAGTGCAAATGTTGGGGTGGTTGAGGGCGGAAGCCGCACGAGCTTCACGGCGAAATCTCTCTAGTGCCCGCGGGTCTCTAGCAAGGTCTTCGGGGAGAAACTTCAGCGCAACGAAGCGACCGAGTTCGGTGTCCTCAGCTTTGTAAACCACACCCATCCCACCGCCGCCCAGCTTCTCAATAATTCGGTAATGGGAGATGGTTTGCCCGATCATTGGCAGAGATTGCCGGTTTCTTAAGCTTGGAAGCTGATGGTCAAAAACGGGGTCTCCCGCAGCAGCCCCAAATGAATGAGGTAACACGCTTACGCCGTCAGCGGGTGAAAGCAACGTCCTACCCTGTTGATATCGCTAGGCAGGTGGGGGTTTCCCGTTTGCACGCTTTGCGAGCGTGCGCCTTCAGCCACTCGGCCATCTCTCCCGCGACGGATCTGTCCAACGAGCGATCCGTGGACGATTCAAATCGGCCACTTGATAGCCTGAAACCGTCTCTTTGCGATTTCCATGGCCCGTAAGCAGGAAGCCGCAACCGCAGCTTGCTGCAAAAGCCGGTAGGCGATGGTAGAACCGAGATCACCAGATATCGATTCCCTACTCCTTCTTCTCCTCCAGCTGCTGCGCCAAGTAGTTCTCAATCCCCATTTCGCTGATGGCGTGCAGCTGACCCTCCAGG
>Ga0187780_10003295_pt1 | contig 12208 bp, 9 predicted proteins | sample 1015_Q2_SP10_20__FD_132429 | JGI IMG/M metagenome (GOLD analysis project Ga0187780, IMG submission 132429) | Tropical peat soil microbial communities from peatlands in Department of Meta, Colombia - 1015_Q2_SP10_20_MG | ecosystem: Environmental > Terrestrial > Soil > Wetlands > Peat | place...
AAGATGTGACGAAACATGATTCTGGGAGTTGACAGACCGGACAGTTTCGCCGACTCAACGAAATTAGCGCTCGCAATTCGCAGCGCTTCCGATCTTGCAAGCCTGGCGTAGGGGGGCCACCAGAGGACCGCAATGGCGATGGTGAGGTTCAGGATACTTGGACCGAGTACGGTCACGATTACCATCGCCAGAATCAGGCCAGGTATCACGAAGAAGACGTCAGTAATCCTCATCAGGACCTCGTCGATCCAACCACCTCTGTAACCGGCCATTGAACCCAGCAGGCCGCCAAGCACGAAAGCGAACACGATCACCACGACACTGACGATGGCGTCATTCGTTGTTCCCGCTATCACTCTGCTGAGCATGTCTCTTCCCAACTCCTCAGTTCCAAAGGGGTGACCGAGGCTCGGAGGGCTGAACGGGGCTCCGACAAACGTCCTGATGGGGTCGTAGGGGAGTATCAGGTTCCCGAGTATCCCCTCGACGATTGCGGTAGCCATGAAGACCGCCACTATTGTGAACCCTACCTTGGTTTCCCGATTGAACGTTACAAGCCTCCAGAATTCGTTCAGGCGTTTGTTCATGGCTAGTACAGACTTATCCTCGGGTCGACTACGGCGTAGAGGACATCAGCCGCCAAGTTCGCCGCGACCACGAACAGCGCGTAGACCAGCGTCGTGCCGAAGAGTCCTGGATAATCTGAAGACAGTGCAGTCTGCAATGCGTATCTCCCCAGACCCGGATACGAGAATATCTGCTCTACGAAGACGTCCCCCGTCAGGGTGAAATTGAATATCAAGGTCAGCAGCGTGATCAGCTCCACCAGAGAGTTCTTGAAAGCGTAGTTGTACATGATTCTCCTCTCAGGAATCCCCCTGGCTCTGGCAGCACGGACGAAGTTGCTTCCCATTACCTCGAGTATCGAGGATCTCAACACCCGAGTTACTATCCCATAGGAGGCGAGCGAAAGAGCCAGGGCCGGAAGGATCATGTGTTGGACGAGGCTTCCGAAGGCGGACCAATCTCCCACGATGACCGAATCGAGAAGGGAGAAACCGGTAATCGCGCGGGGGATGGGGATGAGCTCGTTGATCAGACCTCCGCTGGGAAGGACGGGAATCAGGTAGGTAAGGACCAGGACCAGTAGGAGCGGTATCAAGAACGGGGGCGAGGCGGTTCCAAACAGGTAGACCCCGCGGCTGACCTTGTCTGGCAAGCGACCCTCGTACAACGCGGAGAGTATCCCAGAAAGAATGCCGAGTATGGTCGTCAATACCATTGAAAGAAAGACGAGTTGCAGGGTGACTGGTAAGCTCTCGGTGATGGCTTGGAACACGGGCTCTCCCCTGCTTGGCGAGAATCCAAGCTGGAAATGGAGAAGGCCGTTCACGTAGTAGAAGAACTGAACGTAGAGTGGATCGTGCAAATGATACATCTTCACGTAGATGGCTGCGAGCGTTGGTTGCGTTTCAGCGGTTCTCCCCAGCCATAGAACGACTGGGTCTCCAGGAATCAGGTGTGAAAGCACGAAAGTCAACGCTACAACTCCCAGCAAAACGAAGGCTCCCGCGATGATGCGGCGGAGGAGGAACGTTGCGAGCCCCACTAGCCTAACCGCCGCCTAGTCGAGTAGCTAACCCCAGCTTACTCTTCGCGACCCTGCCACGCGACATTTGGGCTTACGCAGGAGTTATCGTGTTTAATAACGGTAGGTCGTTGACGCCGGTTACGTCCGGCACCATGTACATATTCTTGATGACGTTCTTGTTCCATACCCAGGTCCCGTCCACGGACAAGAGCTTCTCACCGAAGAGCCAGGCGTAAGGTGCGTCATCGTAGATTTGCTTCTGTGCCACCCTGAGAGAATCGACTATGGCAGACAGGTTGTTGCTGTGTGCCATGAGGGAGACAGCATTGTCCACTACTGGGCTGTCGTACACAGCGAGGTTCCCATACGCCGAGGTGCCTGAGACGAATACACCCCAATAGTCTGTCGGTGCGAGATAGTCGGGGCAAAATCCGGTGAAGTAGTTGAAGGCAAGTGTTGGCATCTGTGTTGGGTGTTCCGACATGTAGGTATAGTTCCAATACAAGTAGGTGGAATCTGCGTAGTTGGAGCTCACTACCTGTAGCTTCAGGTTGATACCAACCTGCGCAAGGTCAGTTTGGATTATTTCTGCGGCTGGGACGTTCCAGGCCACACCGCTGCTGTCGATATCGAGGGTCACGCTGGGAAGCCCGGTACCGTTGGGATAGCCTGCCTTGACAAGATCCTGCTGCGCAAGAGTCAGGTTGTAGGTGTAGGGCTGCAGGCTTCCTGGGTCGTAGAATTGGCCGTAGTTAGGCGTCTCCGGCCCGACGATTTCGAATCCCTCGCCAAACGCGGCTTCGTCTATGACCTGTGAATAGTTGATGGAATGCACTATCGCCTGCCTGACGAGCGTCACGTTGGTGGGAAACACCTTGGTGTTCATACCCATCATTACCATGCATGCTGGCGAATTGATGGTAAGGGGAGTGTACGACGGGTTGAGCTGCACCAGTTTGAAGTCGCTCCCAACGATGTCACTCAACTGAGCCGCATTGCCCGAGAGATCGATGTACCTGGAAGCCTCGTCTGGGATATCCTTGATTACGACGTTCGTGTAGTAGCCCGGACCCACAACAGGGTTAGACGCTGCCGCGGCAGCACTGAGGCCGTTTCCCCAATAGGTCGGGTTCTTCTGGAGCACCAGGAAGGATTGGGTCTGCACCCTGGAGACCATGTACGGGCCTGTACCGGGCGGAATGTTCGTGTTGAGGATGGGATTGGGAGAACCGGGCACTCCCGGGCCACCGTTCTTCAGGATGTACATGGGGTCGAAGATCTGCGCAGAAGAAGCCGCAAAGGTGTTGAGGAAGAAGATGAAGGGCGACTTGAGATGGAAAACGATCGTGTTAGGCCCAGAAACGTAGACGGGCCAGCTAGAGTTTGACATCATCGCCAGCAGCCCGGATGACGGGCTTGCCAACCCGCTCTGATTTATCAGAGCAAAGTCAGCCGGTCCAAAGTTGACTGCACTCGAATCAAATATGTCGAGCGGAACCCAGAAGCTGCTTGAATTCCCGCCCATGTAGTACTGCATGTAGAAATCTGTCCATGCAGCGTACGAATTGAAAGGGTCCCCGTTGCTGAAGGTGACCCCCGGCCTGAGGTTGAACGTGTAGGTTTGTCCGTCAGGCGACGCTGTCCACGTCGTCGCGAGCCCGGGCAGAAATTGGAGTCCTCCTGAGGAGAACTCGAGTGTCACGTTGGCAACAACGAGCGGTTGGTATACTTCGTAGAACAGCCAATCAGGATATCCCTCACTGAGGGGACCGATGGCTGGACCCGGCCAGGTTGGGTCGTCAATCACGAGAGTCTGCGGACTTGTACTGGTGGAGTTTGAGGTCGATGAAGTCTTGGTCATGCTGGTGGTCGACGCCGAAGATGTTGACGATTGGCCCGGTTGAACGGCAAAATAGACACCAATTCCCGCTACAACCAGCAATAGTATAACGACCAGCACAATCGCTGCTCGGCCGATGGCTAATCGCGGCGGACTAGCCCCGCGCATGTCGGCTTTTATGGCCACTGCGTTATTTAATGTTATTCAACTTCAAGATTTCAGACGAACAACTACAGTTGCTCCTCAGTCAACACACGGCCGCTCGGAGAAGCACTGGCAACAGCGCGTGAACCCTTAAATGAACTCGGCCACTTTTTCATTCTATCATGGCTGGCGTGAGGGTCGCGTTCATCGGCGCGGGGAGCGCCGTCTTCGCTATGGATATGGTCCGAGACCTCTGCCTTACGGCTGGCCTCGGCGGAAGTTCGGTGACCCTGATGGACATAGACAAGGAAAGACTCGACGCCGTCCATTCCATGGCGACTAGGTACGCCGCCCAAGTCGGCTCGAAGATACGCTTCAGGAAGACTGCCAAGAGAGGCGAGGCGCTAAAGGACTCGGATTTCGTGATTGATTCGGTTCTAGTAGGGGGGCACTACGAACAGGAAGCTGTGAGGACTGTCGGAGAGAAGCACGGGTACTACAGGGGGGTGGAGGCAGTGGAGTTCAACATGGTCTCGGACTACTACACTACCTTCGGAGGGTATCACCAGCTGAAGTTCTTCGTGGATCTTGCCCGGGACATGGAAGACCTCTGCCCCAATGCATGGCTGATCGATGTGGCCAATCCTGAGTGTGAAGCCGGGACGCTCCTGACGAGGAGGAGCAAGATCAAGGTTGTGGGGTACTGCCACGGCTACAAGGAGTACAGAGACATCTGCGCGACCTTAGGCATCGATCCAGCCAAGGCTGATTTCCAGGTGGCCGGGTTCAATCATAACATCTGGCTCACTCGCCTGGGGTACGACGGCAGGGATTGCTACCCCCTCATCGACGAATGGATACGAAGGGACGCCGAAAAGTACTGGAACAGTCACGTGTCGGAGGAGATTTTCGATGTCCAGATGAGCAGGGCGGCAGCGGACATGTACAATCTGTTCGGTCTGTTCCCGGTTGGAGACACAGTCAGAAGTGGGAGCTGGAAATATCACTACGACCTCAAGACGAAGAAGTACTGGTACGGCCGGTTCGGCGGCCCCGACAGCGAGATCGGATGGCAGCGATACCTGAAGGAACTTGACGCGAGCACAAATACTGTGATGGGTCTGGCGCAGAGTTCTCCATCGACATTGATCCAGAGAATCCCTCCAAGAATGAGTGACGAAGACGTGGTTCAGTTCATAGATTCCGTGGTCAACGACAAGGGTGAGAGGTTCGTTCTGGACGTGCGCAACGACGCCCTAATCCCGGGTCTATCGGACGACGTCGTAGTGGAGGTGCCAGTCAGAGTCGATAGAAAGGGGGTCCACAAAGAGAGCATCGAGAAGATTCCAAGAAGACTCGTTGACATGGCTCTTATCCCGAGGCAGGTCAGGCTCGAGATGGCGATGGAAGCGTTCTTGCATGGGGACAGGGATGTTCTCCTCGAAGTCCTCTTCAGAGACCCGAGGACGAGATCAGAAAAACAGGCCAGAGAAGTGCTAGATGAGATTCTCGACCTCCCTTTCAACAAGGACGCCAAGAAGCACTACACCTGAGCCTTGGCCTTCTCTTTCTAACGCTCTACTCGCCGGATTCAACCAAACAATACTCTGAACTTTCCCTGTCTTTCGAAGTAGTCCGGATCGTATATTCTAACCCCTTCAACGACCCGCGCTATCACCCCTCTCTTGTCCGGATTGTCTGGCTTCAGTCCAAGAGATACGGACTTGAACAACCCAAGGAGCTGTCCCACCAGTACGTCGAGAATAGGCCTACAATAATCCGAGATGCCAGGTGCTCCCTTCCTGCTAAGATCCACAACGCAGTCCACATACCGCCCGATTTCGGATTCGTCGCCATTCTCACACACAACGATCCGTCTCAATCCCTGCTTTTTGGCGTGTACTTGCTTCATCAAGTCCAGCTCGTATCTTCTGGTCCACCTATCACTTGAAAGGAAGTAGACCACCAGAGTCTTTTCGTCGATCACCACACGGGGTCCGTGTCTGACGCCCATGAAAGTATCCGCTTTGCAGATCACCCTCCCCGATGTCATCTCTTGGAGTTTGAGCTGAGATTCCACGGCGCTGCCAAACAGTGCGCCACTCCCCAGAAAGACAGCACGGTCGAAGTCGAGCCCGCAGATGTCAGCCAGCTCGCCGGAATAGTCCTCGAGGACAACCTTCGCAGACCTTGAGATTCTGTTAAGCAATCTGCGATACGTATCCACATCGTGAATGTATGCTAGAACCTGCGCGGCCATCAGCATGGACGTGAATGAGCTTGTCATGGCGAGACCCCTGTCGTTTGTTTCAGGCAAGAGCTCTATGAGAAGCGTCCTGTCATCTCGCTCAGCAAGCTTGGCGAGTCGGCCCTCCCTGTTGCAGGTTATCAAGATGTGATTCGGCCTGTCGCAGAACCGGTTGGTCAGGACGTAGGCACCAAGGCTCTCGGGGCTGTTGCCCGACCTTGCGAAAGATAGGAAGGTATACCTCTTTTTCTTGAAGAGAATCGACTCATAGTGCGTTATCATGTCGGTCGTGGGAACTACTTCGCACTCGAGGGACCATTTCGACCTTATCAGGTTCTGTACCGAGAGGCCTATGTATGATGAACTCCCCGCCCCCATCAGGACGACCTCTCTATTCTCGCGTAGGACACTCGACTCGATGAAAGTCCTAATCTCATTCTCCCTTTTCCTGAGGCTCTCAAGGTTCTTGATCCAAAGGGTAGCTTGACTCTCGATTTCTCTTGGAGTGTTCTCCATCCCCCTCTCTCTGAGCTCATTTCTTGGGAGTTGGGTCAGAGCGTGCAGCGCGTTTGTCATCCGGCGCCACCGAGAGTGTATTCAGCGTGGACGCCCAGCACATCCGCTATCAGAGGCAGGCTTTCACTCAGGTTGAAGGGAACGAAGAAATCATCCATTGCCACGTCTATGGCCCCGAGGACCTCCCCTTCTGCATCTGTGCCGCTCGTCCTCAGGTTGCCGTAGAGTTTCGCCCGCTCAGTGATAACCGGGGGTGTCATCCATACGTAACGCGAGCCTGTTCTCAACAGCCAGAGTTTTCTGTCCTCCGTGAGCTGAGAGAAGTCCCTTCCTGCCTCGGACCCTTGAAGCCACTTCTTCCACCTGCCGCTTTTCACGATCGCTCTGGCCAAGACCTGAGACAACTCTGAAGGCTCCCAGCTCTTTGAAGCCCTTGCGAGCCCCGCTTCGGTGCCAGCCAATATCTGCAGTGAATCGAATTCTGCGTTCGCGAACCTTGGGCCCACGTTTGCCGCCCTTATGGGGACCATTGGGTAGTCTGCGAGTCTGGCCACATAGTCTGTGTAGTGACTCTTGAGATGAAGCCCATGGCCACTTGACAACTTGAAGAGCGTCTTTGCGGCTTCGAAGTCAAATGTTGTCGTGTGGAGGTTCGTTCCTATGTTCCCCACAAGAAAGGACGGCCACGCGTCGAGCATGCCCTTCGCGGACATCGTCTCTCTTAGCTTCGCCAAGAACATCGAAACCAATTCAGGTTCAGAAAGACCGCCAGCGACCTCCTCTGTCCCAACCTCGTAGCTTATTCTCGGCAGACCCTTCACCTTTCTTATGGACTCGGCGTGCTCTATGAGTTCCAGCGTCCTCTGGACGACCTTGGCCATCCTCGATCCTCCGCTGGAATCCGGACACACAGTTGCATCAATGTGGATGTAGTCGAAGCCCGCCACCAGACAGGCTTCCAGCGAACGCTTTACCTCGGCCATAGTGTCCTCATAGCTCAGGCCTTCGGTCGCGTGTTTGTCCTTCAACCATGGGCCGTAGTGGTCGGCGGCGATTATTATGGGCCCATCGAATTCGGCTTTCCTAGCCTCTTCTCTGACGACTTTCACAAAGTCGAATTGGGTCCATGTTGTATAGCCACCGTCAAGATCAACCTGGTTCAGGGTGCAGGTAAGAATGATCGGTGCGTTGTACCTCTTCGCGCTCCTCAGGGCAGACTTGACGACGGAGAGCGAGTTGGGATTCACTGCGAGAAGGGTAATGCTTCTGTGGTGGCGCTCTGAGATTGTGTCAAGGGCTCTCAGGAGGAGGTGCGTAATCGGTTCCTTCCGTTCCAACGCGATTTTTCTCAGAGGGCTCCTATCGAAGCCTTCTCTCATGAAATGTCAGAGGTTCATTGAATATTAAAGTCTGATACCGCGCGACGGAGACTCTCTCTTACGAAAGACATACAGCGTAAAAAAATGTGGAAGAAGTTCCCCATAAGTCCATCGGAAGCTAGTATTGCCGTGAGACTTCCTTCAGGTTCCTGTCGATCTTTTCGAAGAGAGCGTCCGATGATGAAAGTTGTTGTCTCTTGAACGCCATGACCACCGGCCCCATTAGTGGCGAGTAGTCGAAGTACGGCCCCCTGAGTACCACGGCCTTCGTCCCCCTCTGTAGCCCTTGCTTGAAAGCGTTCATGACAATTCTGGATTTGAAAACGCTCCCTATACAGCCAACCGTGTATTGGCTCCTCCCGAGTTTTAGTTTTCTGGAGACAGTCAGAGTCATGAGAACTAGTTCACGGGCTGCCTGTTGAAGTATTCGAATAGCTTGACAATCCCCTTCTTCCGCAGCTCGATTGACAAGTGGCGCAATCCGAGAAGCTAGGTTAGCGTCAGCGTTCCCGCCTCTGTAAGCGACGTTCACCAGGTCTAAGCAGTGCTTGAGGTTTAGCTCCCCGCACACCATTTCAAGGAGAAGAGTCTCCCTGTCCGTGCCATCGTAGGCTCTTGCCACCGCATTCAAGGCCCTGGCACCAATCCAGACCCCGCTTCCATCATCATCAATCAACCACCCCCACCCTCCAGCCCTAGCCCTCTTCCCATTGCCATCTTCTCCGTAGGCCATACTACCCGTCCCTGCGATGACACCCACGCCCGGTCTGCCGTGGGTGGCAACGTAATACGCTCCGACGAAGTCCGGCTCGAGAAGCACCTCCCCCTTGAATCCGAGCCTGGCTATCCTTCTTTCCATGTTATTCTTCAGTTCCTCTGTATCGAGGTCACAGATACTGAAACTGGCGACACCTATGTCTGCCACGCTGAGGCTCGAACGCTTGAGGGCATCAAAGACAACGTTCCTGAGATTGAGTTCAACTGTCCGTGGGTCAATTAGTGAAGTTCCAATGGGTCCGCCGACTGCGTAGGAGAGGACGTTTCCTCTAGCGTCAAGTATTGCGCACACGGTCCTCGTCTTTCCCCCATCGAGTGTTGCAATGTACAATCTTAGTCACACCAATTTTCCTCTCTTTTCTTATAAGCCTGATTTCGTTGACGCCATGGTACTGTCTTCGGAAGGCCTCAGGAGGAATTGTCTAGTCAGACGCGCACTGCCGTGGTCCAGAAACCTCACTTTCCGGTTCTTCGTCCACCCAAGTCATCTATGATGACGCCTCGCCCACCAAACCTTATCTCGGTCGGGATCACTAATAGCGAAAGGCGCGCGAGAGTAGGATGACGCATCTCTGGACGATACTGGTGACAGGACCGCCCACATCGGGGAAGAGCCATCTCGCCCGGCGGCTGCTCAAGACGTTGGATGGTTCTGTTAGGATAAACCCCGACGAGCTGCGATTGATGTACTTCGACGACGCCGTCCCAGTCCACGATGAGGAACTCGTGTACGACACGCTGGCTGCCCTTCGGAAGCTCGCGCTCACCAACAATCACTCGGTGATAATCGACTCCACGGCCCCGCGGCATGCAACTCGAGAGTTCTTACTGGCCGACAGCAGCCTCAGCAGGCATCTGGTCGTTGTGATGAATGTGGAGAGGAGGATCCTATACCAGAGGGCCAAGGCCGCTGGGAAGCTCTCGCCGCTGAAGGCCTTCGACCTGGTCTGGCAGGAACCGCACAACAGCCTACCGCTCTTCAAGTTCAGGAACGACAACGAGGAGCAGTTCGAGACGAGCTTCTACCTGCTGATGGAGTACATCAACCACGAGTATGCTGGCCATAATACCATCCTCCGGAGGATACTCAGGTGGCGGCGCAGTGACGACGGCCTCGTCAGGCGAAGGCCGCGGGGACAAGGCCCGCGTTGACACTTCCGCCCACCCATTCTGGGTGATGAATATCTTCACAGTTGTGGGTCGCAAGTGCTTTCGGACCCCGCGTTCAATTCACGGCCCCAAAGCGTCGGAATTGGCCGAAAAGACTGAGCACCTGCCTCAGTCGATTTTTGGGTGACTGCTCACCTCACGTAGCTCTTGTCTAGGGGAGCCACTGGAAATGCGCTACACGGCTCCCTTACCAAGACTCGCGTCGTTCGGTGACTTCTCTACAATCAATAAATAACACAGCGAGCCATTTGTTGCGAGAGTAGAATGGCTGTCAAGAAAATAATCGAACTGGTAGGAAGCTCTCCCAAGGGCTGGGAAGAGGCAGTTGGAAGCGCGGTTAAGGAAGCAGCAAGGACGGTCAGAAACATCACGAGCGTTCATGTGGTGAGCTATACAGGGAAAGTGCAGGGAAATAGGATCGTTGAGTACCGAGCCCTTGTGAGAGTCGCCTTCACCGTAGAAAGGGGTTCCACCTAGGGCTGATTCGCGCCTCGATGCTGCGAGCCTAGTCTGAGAGACGAGACGCCATGCTCTTTCCCCTAGGGGCACATGTAGAACATCGATTGAGGTCGGCCCCCGGGTACCCGTCCCTGGGCCCCTTCGGTTCAAGTCCGAAGTGGGGGTGCGTGAGCCCTGATACCTGACAGTCCGAGATCCCGCTTTGTATTTATGGGGGTGCGAGTGAGTCCGCAATCCGCGCGGGAACGGGAATGGTAGACCGAGTGTACAAGGAGGACTTGCCTCGATTGAAAAACAGGCTTGAGAATTTGAGGGGCGATTTCGTCGACCTTGGTCCTTCGGGAACTACTTGGGCAAGACTGAGAATCGTCCCTTTGCTGAAGCACCTGGACGCCCTGGAACGCCTGATGCGCTCAGAGGAATTCTCAGGCGAGTTTTCAAGACTGACGAAGGGGGTCGAACTCTTCCATTCCGATCTGGTCTACCTCAGACAGAACGTCAAGGGGCTGCAGGACCTTCTCCTTTCAGAGAGGAGACGTCTGAAGAAATGAGAGCGCCTAACTGAGGCTCAGGCTGGCAGCTTCCCATCCCATGCTCGCGTCTTAAATACACCAAAGATAGCGCGCGCCTGGTCTTTTCACTCACATGAACTTCGCATCAATCCGCAGGGAAGAGCGACTGGATCGGTCCAAGGAGGTCTGACCCTGGAAAGCTTTGACGAATTGAGGCTCAGACCAGCAGTCAGGAAGGGGGTCGACTCCGCCGGATACAGGAGACCCTTCCCAATCCAGGCCGAGGCCATAGGTCCTCTGCTGGAGGGGAGGAACCTCATCGGCCAAGCGAAGGCGGGCTCGGGGAAGACGCTCGCCTTCGGCATTCCGCTGGTCCAGGCAATGGATGAGAACCAGTCCTGGGTTCAGGGACTCGTCCTCGCCCCCACCAGGGAGCTTGCGGTGCAGATCACTCTCGAACTTCAGAAGATAGCCTCCTACACAGGGGTGAGGATAGTCACAATCTACGGCGGCCAATCGATGAACCTTCAACTCGACGCCCTCCGTCGCGGCGCCCACATCATCGTCGGCACCCCGGGGAGGACAATCGACCACATCAAGCGCGGCACTTTGAGGCTCGACACGGTGCGCTTTGTAGTGATAGACGAAGCTGACGTAATGCTGGACATGGGCTTCATCGACGATGTGGACTATATCCTCGGGAAGACCCCTCCCGGGAGGCAGATGACCTTGTTCTCGGCAACCATGCCCAGGTCCATCGTGCAACTCTCCCAGAGGTACATGGCCGACGCGGCAAGGGTCATGGTTGACGAGAACGAGCCGTCGGCTGAGACTCTGGAGCAGTTCTACGCCCGTGTTGAGAGGGACAAGAAGCTGGAGCTCCTGCTGGACATCCTGCAGAAGGAGAACAGGAAGAGCGCAGTCGTCTTCTGCCGGACGCGGCACGGCACTATCAGGCTGGCCAGGGAACTTGAGAGGAGGTTCATGAGCGTCGTCTCGCTGCACGGGGACCTGAGCCAGAAACAACGTGACCACTCGATGGGGCTCTTCAGGTCTGGTAGGGCGGACGTGCTCGTTGCCACCGACGTGGCTAGCAGGGGGATTGACGTGAGGCAGGTCGATTGCGTCATCAACTACGATGTCCCCGAGGACCCGACCGTCTACTTCCACAGGGTTGGGAGGACCGCTAGGGCAGGGGATATCGGCAGGTCCTACACTTTCGTCAGTGGGGACGAAAACGCAGACTTCGCCCGCATAGGTGCTCTCGCCAAGGCCCCCATCAAACCCCTTCGGGAAGAAGACTCGAGGGCCCCAAGGTCTCCGACGCTCTCCTCACGTGGCCCCAGACCCTGGCGCCATGGCGGAAGAGAGAGGCGAAGAGGCAACCCCCGTCACTTCCGAAGGTACAGCTGAATCGGCCAGTTCTGCATCTCCGAGCCCTTAATATGCACGTTATTCGGGCGAGGGGTGAAACGCGTTGGGAAAGAGAAAGGTCCTCAGCGAGGCCAATCTGAAGGAGCTCGTGATGCCCCAGCAGGGGGAGATCCTAGGCAGGGCCATCAAGATGACAGG
>Ga0187780_10003296_pt1 | contig 12204 bp, 10 predicted proteins | sample 1015_Q2_SP10_20__FD_132429 | JGI IMG/M metagenome (GOLD analysis project Ga0187780, IMG submission 132429) | Tropical peat soil microbial communities from peatlands in Department of Meta, Colombia - 1015_Q2_SP10_20_MG | ecosystem: Environmental > Terrestrial > Soil > Wetlands > Peat | place...
CGCCGCGGCTCGGCGCCGAGCGCGCTCAGTCGCTCCACCAGAAACGGCACGGCGCTGTCGGGAAATTTGGCGGGGTTCGTGGCGTCCCGAGAGAGGCTGCGCGAGGGCAGCAGGACGTGCGCCATCGCGCCCGCGCGCGCCTGCGGGTCGTGCAGCATGATCGCCACGCACGACCCGAGGCCGAGCGTGACGAGAACTCCCTGACCCCGCTCCGCCGCCCATTCCGCCACTTTGACGATCGACTCGCTCGCGGGCGGCGTCATGCCGGGGCGCGATAGATGCGCTCGCGTGGGTCCACGAGCGTCAGCCGCCCGCGCGCCGGACCGAACAGCGTCTCCACCTTGCCGAGCAGCAGCATGCCACCCGGCGCGAGCGCGTCCGCGAAGGTCGTGAACAGCCGCTCCTGCGTCGCGCGGCCGAAATAGATGACGACGTTGCGGCAGGCAATCAGATCGTACGGCGGGTCCGGCGGCGGGTCCCGGGTCAGATCATGGCGCCGCACGCGCACGAGGCGCTGCAACGCGGGGAGGGGCCGGCGGGGCGGCGGCGTGAAGTAGCGCTGCGTCAGCTCGGGAGGCATCTCGACGAATGAGGCGTCCGGAAACTCCGCCGCCGTCACGCGGGCCAGGCTGTCCCGATCGATATCCGTGGCGTCGATCCGGGCCCAATCGAGCCGCCCCGCATCCGGGGCGAGTCGCGCGACCTCGGCCAGCGCGACCGCCAGCGTGTACGGCTCCTCGCCCGACGCGCACCCCGCGGACCACACCCGCATCGCGCCGCGCCGTTCCCGCCACAGCGCCGTCAGGTGCGGGTGGACGAGCGCCTGCCAGGTCTCGGGATTCCGCCAGAACTTCGTGACGTTGATCGTGAGCGCGTCGAGCAGCAGGTCGTACTCACCGGCGTCCTCGTCGAGCACGCGTCCGTAGGCTTCGAAGGTGTGCACGCCGCGCGCGCGCATCCGCACCGCGAGCCGCCGGCGCAGACATTTGTCCTTGTACGCGTCGCAGCTCACCCCGCGGGCCTGTGAGATCTTCCGGGTCAGCGCCTCGAGCGCGCCGTCGTCACGCTCCGGCATCACGACAGGGCGTTCAGGGTGTCCAGATTCGCCTTGACCAGCTCGTGCTTCGGATTGAGCTCGAGCGCCCGGCGCCAGAGCTGGGCCGCGAGATCGCGATCGTGCCGTTTGTAGGCGATGTTGCCGAGCTTGAAGTACACGTCGTCGCCCAGGGCCGGCGCGAGCTTCACCGCGCGATTGTACGCTTCCCAGGCATCGTCGTAGCGCGACGCGCGGTACGCGAGGTCCCCGAGGTTCTTGGAGAGCTGCGGCAGCGAGGGCTCGCTGCGGCGCGCGTTCTCGATCAGCTCCTCCGCCGGGCGGAGGTGGCCCGCGAGCTCCTTGAGCACGGCGAGGTTGTTCTGCAGCACGGCGTGCGACGGAAACGCCGCCACCCCCCGCTCCGCGATCGCCTCCGCGTCCTCGAACTCGCCCACCGATGCCGCGGTGAGCGTGCGCGCCCAGTACCACGGCGCCGGCGGCGACTCCCCGTACAGCTCCTTGGCGCGATCGAGCCGCCCGGCCGCGCTCTCGAAGTCGCCCCGCTTCAGGGCGAGGATGCCCCACCCGAGATGCACGCGCGCATCCCCCTGCGCGCGGGCCGCCGCTTCGGCGTAGGAGGACTCGGCGTCGTCCAGGCGCCCCATCTGCTCATAGGCGAGGCCGAGATTGTACAGCACGGCGGGACGGCTGCCGCCCTTCTCCGCGGCGAGCCGCAGCGCATCCATCGCGTCGCGCCAGCGCGCCTGCCGCAGCGCGACGAGGCCCAGGAAGAAGTGGGCGTTCGCGTCGGCGGGGCGCAGCTCGGCCACGCGGCGGAACTCGCGCGCGGCCTCGTCGAGCATCCCCGTCTTGTAGAAGGCGATCCCGAGGTTGCTGTGCTCCTCGATGCGCGCGTCGGTGACCTGCACCTCGCCGCTCGACGCCGTGCGGCCGGCGCGATGCAAGAATCCCGCGGTGATCAGTCCGTACAGCGCCTTGCCGATCTCGAACTCGCCGAGCCCCGAGTCCTCGACCACCTGATTCACATCCCGCGAGCCGTCGAGCAACGCCAGCAGCGCCTGCTGCTCCGGCGTCAGCGTGGATTCCGAGATGGCCAGGCGGTCGCGGTCGACGATGAAGATGAGGTCGAACGACGGGATCTTCTTCTCGATGAGGCTCCATTCGTCGACGCGGCGGGCCCCTTCGAGCAACAGCGATTCGGGATTGATCGAGACGAGGAAGTCCTGGCGCTCGGGGCGAATGTCGGCTTCGAAATTGAACGTGCCCTGCGTCCAGGTGAACAGATAGTAGACCGACTCCTCGATCTGCACGCGCATGTAGCGCTCGAGGTCGTTCTGGCTGATCACCTCCTGGCTCACCAGGATCTGCCCGAGCTTCTTGTCGCGCTCCTTGCTCTGCCGGTCGATCGCGGCGTCGAGGTGCTCCTGAGCGATCCTCCCGTTCTTGACGAGGATGTCGCCGAGGCGATCACGGCGGTTGACGATGGAGGCGTAGCTGATCCGGCCCCGGTCGAAGTAGATGTAGCCGAAGTTCGACCGGTCGGCGATCGAGAGGCAGCCGGTCTTCTGACCGAGGGAGAGCAGCTGCAGCACGTCGGGGAGCGACGCTTCCTTGAGCGATCCCTTGATGGCCACTAGCGGAGCTCCTCGAGCAGGCGGTCCGCGGGATCAGGCCAGTCCCACACCATCTTTTCCCGGCTGCGAATTCCACCGAGGCTCGACACCACGAGCCCGCTCGTGCGGAAGCCGGTCGTGCGCCGCCCCTTCTCGGGCGGCTGCCCTTCCAGGACTTCGCGCGCGAGCCCGGCGCTGAGCGGCCGGTCCTGCGCCGTGGCCGCCTCGATCACGCGCTGGATCAGGGTGACGAGGGTGCGCACCGAGTCCGCCGGCCGGTCGGCGACGTAATCCACGAACGTCGCGTCGGGGGAGAGCTGTTGCTGGGTGAGCAGCCGTTCCACCACGGCCCGGCGCACCGCGCGATCCGGCTCCCCGAGCTCGGCCACCAGCCCGCCTTCCAGCCGCGACACGATGCGCGGCTCCACCCCCGTGAGCTTGCTCGGGTGCGTCGGCGCGGTGAACACGAGCTGGCGGTCGCCGCCCTGGAGCAGGTTGAAGAGGTTGAACAGCTCCTCCTGCGTCCGCTCCTTGCCGGCGACCAGATGGACGTCGTCGAGCAGCAGCGCGGTGACGCGCCGATAGCGTGCCCGCCACCACTCGACGCGGTCCCCGTCGATCGCGGCGATCAGCTCGTCGATGAAGGCCTGCGTCGAAAGACACGCCACCACGGCGTTCGGCCGCTTGGCGAGCTCCAGACCGACGGCGTGCAACAGATGCGTCTTGCCGAGTCCGCTGCGTCCGATCAGCACGAGGGGGTTGTACTGGCGGCCCGGCTCCTCGAGCACCGCGCCCACGGCGTTCACCGCCATCTCGTTCGACGGCCCCACCGCGTAGGTGGAGAGCGGGAACGCGCCCGACGGCCCGGGAGGCGGCGCGGCACCCGCCTGCACCGTCGCCGCCGCGGCCTCGGCCTCATTGAGCCGCTCCGGATCGCGGAACAGGCTCTGCCCTGCGGCCTGCGGGTCGAGCGCCGCGACTTCGGCTTCGAGCGCCTTGAGGCGTTCGACGTCGGCCGCGAACCGGGTGATGACTTCGTCCACCGCGGCGGGCGTTTCTTCGTCGAGCAAGGCCTCGAGCCGCTTGGTGCGGTAGCCTTCCCCTTCCCAGCGGATGATGGCCTCGGCGACGCGCGCGCGCCACGCCTCCACCGCCTTCCCGACGGTCGCGGTGACATCCTGGAGGAACGAGCCGAACTCGTCGGGCGGCGCGGCCGGCGCCGCCGCGGGCGTCGCCTCGCTGAGGCCCAGCAGCTGCTTCGCCCCTTCCGCCGTCAGCTCCTCGTTCACCGCCTGGTACGCGACCAGCCGGTTGAGGACGCCCAGGAGCTCGCGCACGTTGTGGTACTCGCCGCCCGCCACCGCCTCGAGCACGCCGGGTTGGAAGCGCGCCGCGCGCTCCTCGGCCTTGCGGCGCAGGATGGCCACGCGGGTCTCGTAGTCCGGCGCGCCGATGTCCACCACGAGGCCGCCTGAGAACCGCGAGATCAGCCGCTCGTCCAGGTCCGAGATGTCGCCGGGCGGGCGGTCGCTCGTCAGGACGATCTGGTGTCCCGCGGTCTGCAGCGCCTCCGTGAGACGGAGCAGCTCCGTCTGCATCTCCTTCCGATTGGTCAGGAACTGCACGTCGTCGACCAGGAGGATGTCCACGTTCTCGAAGCGCCGCCGGAACGCGTCTCCCTGGCCCGCCGCCACGGCCGCGTGAAACGCCTCCACGTATTCGTCGAGGGTGAGGTATTCGACGTTGAGCTCGGGCACGAGCTTCTTCGCGCTCTGCCCGATCGCCATGAGGAGGTGTGTTTTCCCGAGCCCGGACCCGCTGTAGATGAAGAGCGGGTTATAGGCCGTCCCCGGGTTCTCCGCCACGGCGCGCCCCGCGGTAACGGCGAGACGGTTCGCGGCGCCGACGACGCACGTCTCGAACGAGAACTTGGCGTTGAGGGCGGTCGTCACGCGGCACTCCCCGCGGCCAGCTTCTTCAAGACCAGCTCGGAGATCGCCTTCAGCGTTTCGAACACTCCCTGGCCGTGCAGCGCGTCGGCCGGGAAGCTCGGCACGGCGCGGAAGTTGAGCGCGTCGTCGAGCTCGGGGGCCTCGAGAATCAGCTCGCGCGGCAGGTCCTGCTTGTTGTATTGCATGACGACCGGCAACGAGCGGATGTCCACGCCCATGCCGAGCAGGTTGCTCTGGAGGTTCTGCAGGCTTTCGATATTCTCGTCCAGCTGGCGCGCCTGGCTGTCCGCCACGAACACCACGCCGTCCGCGCCCTGGAGCACGAGACGGCGGGTCGCGTTGTAATAGACCTGCCCGGGCACCGTGTAGAGCTGGAAGCGGGTCGCGAAGCCCGAAATCTGCCCGAGATCGATCGGCAGGAAGTCGAAGAACAGCGTGCGGTCCGTCTGGGTGGCGAGCGACACCATGCGCCCGCGGCGGGCTTCGGGCACGCGCCCGTAGACGTAGTGGAGATTCGTGGTCTTGCCCGAGCGCCCGGGACCGTAATAGACGATCTTGCAGGTGATCTCGCGCGTCGTGAAGTTCACGAGGGACACGACCCTATCTCCCGAACAGCGTATTCAAGCTGTCGTTCAACTCCCGCTCGAAATCCGCCGCCAGCACCTGTTTGGACGCCGCTTCCTTGGGGCTCGCCGCCCGCAGGTCGGTGGCGAGCTGCTCAAAGAATAACTGTACCAGTCCAGCCGACGAAGCGTCGAGGTCGTAGACCACGAGCGCCACCACCCGGCTCTGCGGCGTCGCCACGCCGGCCAGGAAGATCCCGTGCCGCTCGCCCTGGTGCGTGAGCGCCGCGAACGGGGGCTGATGCAGCTGGCGGGCGATCTCCGTGGTCGAGGCGACGATGGCCGTCCCGAGCGCGGCCGCCGACATGACGTCGACGGCGCGTGAGAAACCGTGCTGCGCCATCACCTGCCCCGCGGGTGTCATGAGCAGAACGAGTCGCGCCGCCGCTTCTTCGACGAAGCGCTGCAGTGGCGCGAGCGTCCACGCTTCGACCGCGCGGGTGCTCACCCGACCTCCCCGGCCGCCCGCAGCAGCTCGAGGCGCACCAGTCCGACGTTCACGTCCGGCTCCGCGACCGCCACCACGAGCACCCCCGACGCCGTCGGCACCACGAGGAGCGCTCCCTCGCTCCCCTGCAGGTGCCAGAAGACGCTCTCCCCCACCCCCGCCGCCTCCATCGCGCGCCCCAGGCGATTCGCGAGGCTGCCGGCGAGCGCCGCGACCGCGGCCCCCTTGATCCCTTCCATCAATTGCTCGGCGACCACGAGTCCGTCGCCCGCCGAGACCAGCATCGCCCCACGGACGCCCCGGACCCGCGTCACGGTGTCGAGCGCGCGCGCGAACGCCGGCGCGGTCACGCCTGCCCCTCGAGCCAGCGCTGCGCCGCCTGCGCCGCGCGCTGCGCGATGATGGCGAGCCGTCCCATCGGCACGCTCCGGTCCCGCACCACGAGCAGGAGCGACTCGGGGCTGGGCTGCGCCAGGTGCACGTGTCCCTGCCGTCCCTCCGCCGCGAGGCCCGTCCACGCGCCGAGCCCCAGGAGCTTGGCCGTGCGCGCGGCCTCCTGTGAAACGCCGGCGAGGTAGGCGGCCACGGGCTCGGTGACATCGGTGTCGGACGAATCGCGGAGCGCGCCCCCCAGCACGCGACCCGACGCGTCGAGCAGCAGCAGCCCTTCCCGCGCGCCCTCGAGACCGGCGAAGACGCGCGCCTCGTCGAGCGGGCCCGCGGACGCGACCGCCGGCTCCGCCGCTACGGGCGCTTCGAGCCCCTGAGCCGCGCCGGCCGCGTCTCCCCCGCGTACCATCGCCAGCGCCTGGGCGACTCCCGCGTCGTCGGGGGCCGCCCGGTTGGCGGCCTCGAGATGCGACACCGCCTGGCCGAGATCGCCGATCTTAAAGTACAGAAAGGCGAGCCCTTTCAATGCGCCGACGTGTCCCGGCGCGATGCGGAGCGTCATGTCCCATTCGTCGAACGCCCGCTCGTAGTCGCGCTTGTCGGCGAGGATGCGAGCGTAGAGGTCGTGGCCGTCGGCCAGATGCGGGTGGCGCTCGAGTCCGTTCAACGCCACGCGGTGCGCCGCGTCGAGTAGTCCGCGTTGCCGCAGGAGCTCTCCGAGCCGCAGAAAAACCAGGCTCTGCGGGTCCTGCGCGAGCTGGGCCGAGAGCGCGCGAACGTCGTCAGACATGCGTGTCGGTTTCCGCCGCCGCGAGCGTCTGGGCGGCGCGCTTGGCGCGCTCGACTTCCTCGATGCGTGCGGCCTCCTGCTCCGAGTGCGCGGCGAGCTGCGCCCACTGGTCCCACTGCTCCACCGCCTCCCCGAACCGGCCCGCGCCCGCGAGCGCGTGCCCGAGAATCCGGTGCGCCGTCACGAGCAGCGGATCGAGGCGGAGGGCGCGTTTCAGCTCCTCCACCGCGTCCGCCGGCCGCGCCCGGCCGAGCTGGATGCGGCCCAGCAGGAGATGGACGGACGGATCGTGCGGGTACAGGGCGGCGGCCTGCTCGGCCGTGGCCCGGGCCTGCTCCCAGTCGCGGCGCGCCACGGCGTCCTCGGCGCGGGCCGTGAGCTCCGCCAGCTCCGCCGCGGTCGTGACCCGCTCGCGCTGCGCGGACCCCGGGTCCGAGAGGGCGACGACGCCGGCGCTCTCCAGGCCGAACACCGTCTTCGCGACGTCGAAATCCGAGCGGCCAAGTTCGCGGGCGATCGCCCGGACGTCGCGGGCACCGTCGATCATGGTGAGCACTTCCCACTCGGGGGGCAGGAGGTCGAGCTCACCGTCGCTGTTCACCGCCGCGGGCGCGAGACGGGGCACGACGGCCAGGTGCGGAACGCGCTTCTCGATGCGCGACCACTCGTCGATCCGGCGCGCGCCTTCCATCAGAAGCGCTTCGGTGGAGATCCGTACCGCCGATTCGGCCGGCGCATCGGTGATCGGCTCTTCGCTGAACGAAAAGAACCCCTCGCGCCAGCTCATCACCTCGAACACGACTTCCTCGATCTGGAAGCGCACCTGCCGCTCCACCTCGCGCGGCGTGAGCGCGCCGAGCGCCACGAGGATCTGTCCGAGACGGCGCGTGTCTCCCAGACGTGTCTGCATGTCGCGCGCCCGTTCCAGGTCGGCCTCGGTGACCTTCCCCGTTCGCAACAGGATCGCGCCGAGCGGGTGCGGGTTGCTGCGGATCTCGGCGAAGATGACCGCCCCTTCGTGGAAGTAGATCGTGCCCGCGTTGTGCCGCAGGTCGGACGTCACCCGCAGCACGCCCGTCTTCCGGCTCAGGTCGAGGAGCTGGAAGACGTCGTGGATGCCGAGCTCGCGAAGGGGGCCTTCGATCGCCATCGGTCAGGCCGCGTCCGCGGCGAAGATGTGCTGCAGATCGAGCGCGGTGCGCGCGTGCATCCGCGCCCGCTGCGCGAACGGCCCGCCCGGCTGCAGCCGGGTGACCCGCTCCCAGGCTTCGACCGCGTCGCCGTAACGCTGCAGCCGTGCCAGCGCCACGCCGAGCTGGAACAGCGCCTCGACGTGCTCGGCGTCGAACTTGAGTACGCGCCGGAACGCCTCGTGCGCGGCGTCATTGCGGCGGTCATCGAGCAGTACGCGCCCCAGCAGCAGCAGCGCCTTCAGATCGTACGGGTCCTGCTCGAGCATCGCGGCGAGCCGGGTGACGGCGTCCTGCAGCCGGCCGTTGTGTCGCAGCAGGTCCGCGAGCGCGAGCGCCGCCTCATGGAACGTCGGCAGCACTTCGAGCGCGCGCTCGAACGCCTGCTCGGCCGCCGGCCATTCCTCCCGGGCTTCGTGCAGCCGGCCGAGGTCGAGCCATGCCTGCACGTATCCCGGATCGAGCTCGATGGCGGAGCGGTACGCGACGAGGGCGCCGCTGCGGTCGCCGACTTTGAGCGCGACGTCGCCCTGCAGCTTTCGGAGATCGGCGCGCGCGGGCGCGCGCGTCTGCGCCTGCTGCAACGCCGTGAGCGCCCCGCCGGCATCGCCGCCCGCCGCCCGCCCCTTCGCTACCGCGACGAGCGCCTCGACGTCCTCGGGCGTGAGGCGCACGAGATCTTCCGCGAGCCCGCGGGCTTCTTCGTCCCGGCCGAGGCCGAGGAGCGCCTTCACCTCGCCGAGCAGGGCGTCGGTGCGCGCGGGGTCGGCGCGCCGGGCTTCGCGGTACCGTTCCAGGGCTTCGCCGTGCAGCCCGCGGCGCGCGAACGTATCGCCGAGGAGGACCGCCGCCTCCGCGCGATCCGCCCCGCGCTGCACGGCGCGCACCGCCTCCGCGGCGGCGAGCTCCATGAGCCCCTTGCTCACGTAATCCCGGGCGAGGGCCAGGGGGTCGTCCGTGCGCTTCGTCTCGCGGGCCGCCGTGGGTGGCGGCGGCGCCAGCTCCTGGAAGATGTTGTCGACCAGGCGCTGATCGAAGGAGAATTCGGCGCCGATCGTCTCCGCCGTCACGTCGGCCGAAATCTCGGGCGCCACGCCGATGGTCGTCCGCTCGAACTGCAGGTCGATCGCCAGCGTAAACTTCTGCGACACGTAGTACGGGTCCAGCTCGAGCGCGCGCTTAGTCGCGCGCAGCGCCCCGTCGAAGTCTCCGAGGTTCGAGAGCGTGAAGCTCAGGTTATAATGGGCCCCGGCGTGCTCCGGATCGGCCTCGACGGCCCGGGCGAAGGCATTGCGCGCGTCGGTGAAGCGCTTCAGCTCGACCAGCACGAGTCCGATCCCATTCCAGGCGGGCGCTGAGTTCGCATCGGCGCCGAGCACCTGCCGGTAGGCTTCGAGCGCGAGCTGGAAGCGGCGCAGCTGGAAGAGGAGGAGCGCGAGGTTGAGGCGTGCGGCGGCGAGGGTCGCCTGGAGCTGGAGCGCGCCGCGTAACGCTTCGATCGCGGCGTCGGTGTCTCCCTGATGCGCGAGCAACACGCCCAGGTTGTTCCAGGCGAGCGCGTACTTGAGATCGACTTCGGTCGCGCGCTTGTAGGAGGCCAACGCCTCCGACGCGCGCCCGGCCTGGTGCAGCACGACGCCGCGCTCGTTCCACAGTTTCGGGGAGTCGGGCACCTCGCGCAGCAAGGTGTCGTACAGCTCGAGCGCCGCGGCGAAATCGCGCTTGAGGAGGTGCACCTCCGCCATCGCCTGGAGCGTGAGGCGGCGGTCCTCGCCGCGCTCGAGCGCGAGGCGGTACTCGCGCAGCGCCTCGTTGTAGTAGCCCTTCTGCCGGAACGCGAGCCCGAGGTTATAGTGCGCCAGCGCGTTCCCTTCAACGACGCCGGGCTCGGGCGCCCGCAGCTCGCGACTCTGCCGCGTCGCGGCGTATCGCTCGAGGGACAGGTTCGCCTGCGCGCGCGCCAGCGGGGGGTTCAGCTCGATCGCCCGTTTCGACGCGGCGCGGGCCTCCTGGTGACGTCCCAAATCGCCCAGCACGAACGCCATCAGATAGTGCGCGTTGGCGTTATCGGGATTGAGCGCCACCGCGCGCTCGAGCGCGACGAGGGCGTCGGCGTTCAGCCCGCGGTTGTAATAGACCTCGGCGAGATAGAACTGGGAGACGCTGCTGTCGGGGTCGCGCTCGCAGGCGCGTACGAACCACTCGGTGGCGACATCGGTGCGGCCGCGGGCTTTTTCCGCGAGACCGAGCTGGATCATCGCCGCCACGTCGTCGGGACGACGCGCCAGCAGCTCGTCGAACTCCGCCACCGCCTCCTCCGCCTGCCCGAGGATGGCATAGGCGCGCCCCAGCTCCCAGCGCGCGTCGCGGTCGTCGGGCGCCTGGCGCAGGCGCTCCTGCAGCTCCGCGACCCGGTGGTCGTAGTAGCCGCTCTCGTTGTACGTGATCTCGAGGTTGCGCTGCGCGATCTGCATCTTCGAGTCGAGCTCGAGCGCGCGCGTGAACTCCGCGATCGCTTCCTTGACCATGCCCTTGCGGTAGTACAGCACGCCGAGGTTGTTATGCGCCCCGGCGTCGGAGGGGTCGATCCGGCGAGCGAAGGATCGGAGTGCGGCGAGGTCGCGTTCGGAGAGCGCGGGCGCCGTCACGGCTCAGGTCAAGCGGATGGCGTCGAAGATGGCCTTGAGGGATGCGAGATCGGGGAGCAGCAAGAAATGCCCCCGCAGTCCCTCCGCCGAGTCGAAATGAAACTCGGTCTCGACGCAGAACACGAAGTCGCGCTCGTGCCCGAAGTTGAGGTATGCGGTCGTGAGGACCGCGGCCGACAGATCCACGACCAGGCTCGGCACGGACGGGAGCAGCAGCATGCCCATGAAATCGGACAGCGCGTTCATGTACGCGCCCGAGAGGATGTTGCCCGCCTCCTTGAGGCACGATTGCTCGAGGGCGCCGTACTCCTTCGTGGTCCCCATGGGACGGCGCAGCAGCATGTCGCACAGCCGCCGGCCCGTCGCTTCGGGCACGAGCAGCAGCGTACGGCCGGTGAGATCCCCCAGCATGTGCATCAGCACCGCCGCGACCACGTCTTGCGGGCTGCCCAGGAGATCCGGGACCTCTTCGAGCCGCACGATGTTGATCTGCGGCACGCTGATCATCACGCGGCGGTCGGTCATCTGCGAGAGAGCGGTCGCCGCGTGCCCGGCGCCGATGTTCGCCACCTCGCGCAGGGCGTCGATCTGCAGGGCCTTGAGGTCACGGACGTCTTGCATGTCGCCTCCGGTTACAGCAGGCCGCCGGCGTCGAGAATCAGGGCCGGTGCGCCGTCGCCCATGATCGTCGCGCCGCTGAACAGCGGGAGCGTGCCCGCGGGCGCGTCGAAGCTCTTCACGACGATTTCCTGCTGGCCCAGCATGCCGTCCACCACGAGACCGGTCCGGCGCTCGCCCATCTCGAGGACGATGATCGGCGCCCGGGCCGGGGCCGCGTCCCCCGGCGCCTCGAGCAGACTGCGCAGATGGACGAGCGGCACCACGCGGTCGCGCAGCACGATCGCCTCCCGCCCTTCGACCGTCGTCGTGGGAGCCGCGCCCAGCTCGACCGTCTCCGACACGTAGGTCAGGGGAAGGGCGTACCGCTCGCGACCCACGCTCGCGATCAGCGCGCGCACGATCGCGAGCGTGACGGGCAGACGCAGCACGAAACTCGTCCCCTTCCCCGGCTCCGAGCGGACCTCGATCGTGCCGCCGAGGGCGCGCAGCCGCGTCATGGCCACGTCGACGCCCACCCCCCGGCCCGACACGCTCGTCACTTCGGTCGCGGTCGTGAACCCGGGCCGCGCGAGGACACGCAGCAGCTGATCGTCGCTCAGCGCCTCGGTGTGGGCGTCGACCAGCCCCTCGCGCTTCGCGCGCTCGAGCACGGCGTCCCGCGCGATCCCCCGCCCGTCATCGGAGATCGTGATCATCACGCTCGTCCGTTCGCGCACGGCCGAGAGGACGATCTCCCCTTCGGGCTTCTTGCCCGCGCGGCGCCGCTCCGCCGGCGTCTCGATCCCGTGATCGACGGCGTTCCGCAGCAGGTGCACGAGCGGATCCCCGAGCTCGTCGAGGATGGTGCGGTCGAGCTCGATCTCCTTCCCCTC
>Ga0187780_10003297_pt1 | contig 12203 bp, 6 predicted proteins | sample 1015_Q2_SP10_20__FD_132429 | JGI IMG/M metagenome (GOLD analysis project Ga0187780, IMG submission 132429) | Tropical peat soil microbial communities from peatlands in Department of Meta, Colombia - 1015_Q2_SP10_20_MG | ecosystem: Environmental > Terrestrial > Soil > Wetlands > Peat | place...
CGCCGCGCTTCGGGCCGCGACACCGGCGATCTGCTCTCGATGCTCTTGCACGCGCAGGACGAAGACGGTTCGCGGATGACCGACCGCCAGCTTCGCGACGAAACCATCACTTTATTCCTCGCCGGCCATGAAACCACTGCCAGCATGCTTTCCTGGACCTGGTGGCTGCTGGCCCAGAATCCGCGAGTTGAACAAGAGCTCCTTACCGAACTCGGTGCCGTTCTCCGCGGCCGCGCACCCACATTGGATGATCTTTTGAATCTCCCCTATACCAGCAATGTGGTCAACGAATCCTTGCGGCTATATCCTCCAGCGTGGGGCCTGGCGCGTGTCGCCATCGAGGATCATGAGCTTTGCGGCTATCCCATGAAAAAGGGAATGGGTGTCGCGATGGCGCAGTGGGTGGTGCACCGCGATCCGCGTTGGTTCGACGCACCGGAGGAATTTCGCCCCGAGCGTTGGGAAGGAGATTTGTTGAAGCGCATACCGCGGTTTGCCTACTTCCCCTTCGGCGGAGGACCGCGCCAGTGCATTGGAAATGCGTTTGCGCAAATGGAAGCGGCAGTGATTCTGGCGACCATTGCGCAGAAGTTTCGATTGCGGCTTGTGCCGGGTCATCCGGTGGTGCCGCTGGCGTCCATCACGCTCCGGCCCCGGCATGGAGTTCCCGTGGTCCTAGAATCTCGACGGGGTACAACTTCAGCAGTCGCGTCCGACACAAGACAAGCGATGAGCGCCGACTAGCGGCATTCCAGTTAGATCCGTCCGTTTTTACAGGAAGATAAGAGCGGCGCGGTGCTATTTGCCCGCCGCCTGCAGACCCAGCTCAGTCCGCGTCTGCATCACGCGCAGAATGGAATCGCGCGTAACGATGCCAACGATCTGGGGCGCGCCATCCCCCGAACCGCTCACCACGGGCATCTGATTAATGTCCGCTGTGAGCAACCGCTCCAGCAATTTCAGCAGCGATTCCTCCGGCGTGGTCCAGAGAATTTTCTCCCGCGGCAGCATCGCGGCTTGCACCGAGTTGTGCGCCCACTCGTCGCGGCGAAACTCGTTGAGCAGGTGCACGTTCATCATGCCCACGAGCCGGTCGTCGGTCAAAACCAGGTGGCAGCGGCGGCCAGTGCGCAACACTTCGGCGCCGTATTCCTCGAGTGTGATGTGTCCGTCAACGGTCGGAACTTCATGGCTCATCACATCGGAAGCGCGCAGGCCTGCGAGCGTCTCTCGGATGGTGACTTGCGCGATGCTTTCTTGCGCCGCGTTGAGCAGATACAGCCCAATCAATCCGAACCACAGGCCGGAAGGCCAGTCATGATTGTAAAACGCGAGGTAGCCGCCGATACCCATGAGCGCATAGGCGATCAGCCTCCCGCTCCCTCCCGCAATCAGCGTCGCGCGGGAATAATTCTTGGTGATGCCCCAAAGGAGGGCGCGAAAGATTCTCCCTCCATCGAGCGGGAACCCTGGTACCAGGTTGAAAAGCCCCAAAATTCCATTGGCTCCGGCGAGATAGCTTGCAAGCGCCCCAAGCATTTGCTCGCGAGGAAATAGGAGCGTCAGACCTCCGAAGAGCACCGCTAGGAAAAAGCTGGCCAGCGGCCCCGCGATGGCGATATTGAATTCCTGAATAGGTTTTGCTGGTTCGCGGCCAATGCGGGCAATTCCGCCAAATACGAAAAGCGTAATGGAGTGAACGGGAATCTTATAGTGCAGTGCGACCACGCTGTGCGATAGCTCGTGGAAGAGCACGGAACCAAAAAACAGCACGCTCGTAATCACACCGACTGCCCAATGCTGCTCGGGCGTCCATTGCGGATGCTGCGCGCGGAAGTTCATCGCCAGCATGTAGCTGATCAATCCAAAAATCAGCAGCCAACTGGCATCCAGATAAATGGGGATGCCGAAGATTCGCGCGATTCGAAAGCTGGCGGTACGCAGGGGCATTTCCTAATCTTTCCTTGCTGAAGCAAACCTTGGCTGCGGGCTCCATTTTGTTCGTCGAGCCGCAGAATCTACACTAGCGCGATTCTCCGCCGCCGCAAAATGTGGGGTGTAGCTTTCCGCGTGCGTCCAGCCACGACGTGTCGCGCGGCCCACAAACCACAAACCGCAATTCTCTAATAACCCCTTTGTTTTTAATCGAATCACCTTGGCGGCTGATTTGCCATGTCCGTGGCAGCACTACGGGAGGCAAACATGATCGCCATACTGCACTTCGCAACACTCGTTATCGCGACGATTCTGGCAGGACTTTCTGCCGCCTCTTTGAACTGGCTCTGCCTGCGCGCCGCCTTCGTCATGATGCAACCGGCCACGGCTCGCCGGATTGGGGTTCGCGGCAATCTGGCGCGCGGCACCGCCCAATTGGCACGCGCTTACGTCACGAACCGCTAAGCCCATTGGGCCGAGCGCAAGCCAAGCCTGTGCCACGGGTTTACCCGGCCCAACGCGAGCGGCGGAGTTGGCGGTCACCGCTCCGCCGCAGCAATTTCCAAAGGGGCCGGGAAAGAAACGGAAGGGAGTAACACGATGCTGGCTTTGAAATATCTGTTGATGATTCTGGGTGTCGGTCTGTTTGGTAGCGCGGGCGCCCTAGTGGCGTACGACGTCTTTCTCTCGACGCAGCTCCGGCGGCTGTTGCGCCGAAGCGCCGACGGTGAATCTGGCACGGAGGTGGGAGCGCTGGCTAGCCGCCCTTTTCGGCCCGTGCGGGCGCGGCTGGCGCTGCAGCTTGCAGCGGCGGGCGCTCTGGCCTTCCTGATTACGCAAACCGTCGAAGTGGTTCCCGACGGCTCAGCCGGCGTGCGCGTCAGCCAGATTTGGGGAGCGCGCCCCGGTACTTTATATCCCGGCGTCCACTGGATCACGCCGCTGGTCGATTCCATCGCCCTCTACGATACGCGCGAGCAGGTGTATTCGACGCTGGCTTCGGAAAATCCCAAGCAAAAGGGTGAGGTGCTGACGGTGCAGGCGCGCGAAGGGTTGAATATCGGCCTGGCCGTTTCCGTGCGTTACCGGCTGGATCCCAAGCGCCTCGATTCCATTCACACCAACTTGCCGCAGCCGGTCGGGGAACAAGTCGTCGCGCCGGTCGTTTCGACCATCTACCGGCAGCTCGCACCAAATTACGTGACGCGCGAAATCTTTGCCACCAAGCGCGAAGAGTTGCGCACCAAAGCGGCGGAAGCAATCACCGCGCGTCTGGCAAGTGACGGAATCCTGGTGCGCGAAGTGTTGCTCCGCGACCTCCAGCTTCCCGCCGAGTACGCGAAGGGACTGGAAGGGCTCCTGTTGAAGGAACAGGAAAACGAGCGGCTGGGCACGGAACAGGAAATCAAACAGAAAGAAGTGAAAATCGCAGAACTGGAAGCAGAGGCGCAAAAGTCACGCGACGTGAAACAAGCTGAGGCGCAAGCACAAGTGAGGGTGCTGCAAGCCAAAGCGGAAGCCGATGCCATGCAGTACACCCTGCCGCTCAAACAGAAGCAGATCGAGCAGACCAAGCTCGAAGCGCAGGCCCGCAAGGAAGCGACTTTACAGAACGCCGAAGCCGCTGCGCAAGCCAAGATCATCGACAGCAAGGCTGAAATTGATCGGCAGAAGAATCTTGCCGATGCCGAAGCGAACCGTATTCGCGTGACGGCTGACGCGGAAGCCAACCGCATCCGTGTGACGGCGGCAGCCGATGCAGAACGCCTGAAGTATGAAGCGTCCGTGCTGAAACAAAATCCCATGCTCATTCAGAAAATCATCGCCGAACGGCTTTCCGACAAGCTGCAAATCATGATGGTGCCCATCGACGGGAAAAATTTCTTTGCCAATGACGTGCTGCGGTCAGCGTTTTCGGGAGTCGCCGCCGGCAGCAGCGGTTCCGACGACGGAACGGATGATCCGCCGGCAAACGCAACGGCGTCCGCGCAACGCAAACCGCAGCGCCGGCCTTAAAGCGATTTGAAGAGTTCGCACAGGCTAAAGCCTGTGCCACCGGGCTCCGCTAGCCAAAACCCCTGTGGGTGGCTCGGGGGGCGACGCGAGAGGAGGAGAGACCGTGAGCACAAAGGCAAGCACCGCCGCGCTTCGCCAAATTTGCCAGAGGTTACTCCTTCTCCTGCAGCGCGCGCCGCGCCACCCGGCTAGCGGTCAGAAAATCGAAACTACTCCTTGACCGAAGGGTATTTCGGCCGCGACGGTATGCCTTTGTAGGCTTTCAACGCTTCCTTGGCCAGTTCGATGGCCTTTTCCAATTGCGGGTCATGGCCGCTGACGACCAGATCCGGCCGCTGCGGCACAACATAATCGGGATCCACTCCATGTTGCTCGACGACCCATTCGCCGCCGTTGTCGGTGCTCCAGAAGCCGAAGCCCGGAGCGGTGACGAACCCGCCATCGTGCAAAGGCTGCTCGTTTCCAATGCCCACCAGGCCCCCCCATGTGCGCGTACCGACGATCGGCCCGATTTTTTCGCGATGGAAGAACCATGGAAATGCGTCACCGCCCGAGCCGGCAAGCTCGTTGACGATCATCACTTTGGGACCATAGATCGCCACCGGCGGCCAGGGAATGTCGCCCGTGTCGCGCGGCGCAACCAAGGCCAGAAGCTGGCGCTTCAGTTTTTCGGTGTAAAAATCTGGGATCTGCCCGCCGGAATTGTCTCGTTCATCCACGATGATGCCGTCTTTATCAAGCTGCGCTGCGAACTGCTTGTCGAACGCGATGATACCCGCGAAGCTGGTGTCCGGCACGTGCATGTAGCCGATGCGCCCGCCGGTCGCTTCTGCAACTTTGCGGCGATTCGCCTCCATCCAATCGAGATAACGCACGCCCGACTCGCTATTGGTTGGCTTCACGGTAATTTCCCAGGCTCCTTGTGGAGTCGACCTATCATTGATTTTCAGCGTGATCAGTTTTCCCGCGGTGTCTTGAAGATACGCATAGACGTCCTGATCGGAGCGCGTCTCCCTCCCGTTCACGGCGATCAGATAGTTGCCCGCCTTGACTTTCAGGCCGGGCTCAGTGAGCGGGGAGCGCGTCGCGTCATTCCAGTTCTCGCCCGGATAAATCTTGGTGATGCGGAAATAGCCGCCGTCCGGCTCGAAATCCGCTCCCAGCATTCCTACGCTGACATGATGCGTCTCCGGCTGATCGCCGCCGCCCACGTACGTGTGCGAAGTACTCAGCTCGGAAATCAGCTCGCCAATGAGGTAATTCAAGTCGCTGCGATGCGCGACCCAGGGCAGCAGTGCTTCGTACCGCTCGCCGAGCTTCTTCCAATCGTGCCCGGTCATATTCGGATCCCAGTAGAAATCGCGTTCAATCCGCCAGGCTTCGTGGAACACCTGCCGCCACTCTTCGCGCGGATCGATCTGCACCTGCATCTCGCCGAAATTCAGTTTGCCGTCGCCGACCTTGGCTTTACCGGGCGTAGCTTCGACGATTCCGTACACCGGCCCGGACTTGTAAATGACCTTTTTGCCTTCCTTGTCGAGGTCGTAGCCGTCGATGCCATCGAGCAGCACTTTGTCTTCGCGCTTGGTCATGTCGAAGAGGTGCAGGACTCTTCTCGGCCGGTGGTCATTGGTTTGCGCCTGCCGGGCCTCCATCGGCGTCGTGATGTAGAAGAGCTTCTCCTTGCGCGCCGCAAGGCTGTCCACAATCCCTGCGCTCATGGGTACAGGCGTTACGCGCGAACTGATGCCTTCAAGATCGATCTGGATGGGCTTGACGGCTTCTTCCTTTTTCTCCTCTTTCTTCTCTTCTTTCTTTTCTTCAGGCTTTTGCTCGCCGCTCTTTGCTTCAGCGGATTTCTTTTCGTCTTTCTTTTCTTCGGCTGCTTTCTCTTCGTCGCTCTCGGGCTTGAAAGGAGAGGCTTCGTCGGCCTTCAGCGTGACGGCGAAAACTCCATCGGTCGAGTAGTAGTTGTAGCGCTGATCGAGCTGGCCCCGGCTCGGATAGAAATAGCGTGTGGATATGAAGTAGAGGTACTTGCCGCTGGGATCGAACACCGGGTTGTTGTCGCTGTAAAAGCCCGTCGAAACCTTGGTGATTTTTTTGGTGCCAAGCGAATAAAGAAAAACGTCGCTGGCGCCTCGCCGGTGCGGTTTCGAATAGGTAAGCCAAAGGCTATCGGGCGACCAACTCGCATCGTTGATGTCCCCGAACTCGGCCTTGTCGACCAAAACCGGTTTCTTGTCTTCCACGCCGACATACCAGAGCTGGTGCAGCTTGTCCCAATAGGCGAGCTTCTTGCTGTCCGGGGACCAAATCGGACCGTAGCGATAGATTCTACCATCCGTTGTGATGCGCGTTTCCTCGCCGCCCATCTGTGGACGCGTATACACCTCGTATTCGCCGGTCTTGTCGGAGAGATAGGCAATCGACTTGCCGTCGGGCGACCAGGTTGGATTGAGTTCGTGCACGCTCGAATGCTCCGTTGTGAGCGTGCGAATGCTGCCATGTTCCGCGGGCACTGTGAAAATGTTGCCGCGTGCTTCCATCACCGCGCGCGCCGCGGAAGGCGAGAGCGCAAAGCTGCCGATGCTTTGCGCCACGTTTTTGAATTCCGCACGGGCTTCAATATCTTCCGCGTGCACCTGAATGGGAATGTTCCGCGTCTTTCCGCTCGCAATGTTGTATTCGTAGAGCAAGCCCCCGTTTTCGTAAACGATGGCGTCGGGCCCGAGGCTCGGCCACTTGATGTCGTACTCTTTGTAATCGGTGAGTTTCCTCGTTTGCTTTGAGCCAAGGTCGTAGCTGTAGAGATTCATCACGCCATCGCGGTCGCTGATGAAATAAATCGTGTTGGCGTGCCACATCGGAAACATGTCCATGCCCTTGGACATAGGCAGCTCTTCATAGGTGTTGTTTTTCAGGTCATAGATGGCGATGGGCAGGTTCCACCCGCCGTGATAGCGCTTCCAGGTGCGAAATTCCTGCGATGTCTCAATGTAGGCGATCTTCGTGCCGTCGGGCGAGAACGAAGTCAAATCGCCGCGCGGAACCGGAAGCGGCTTCGCCATTCCACCCTGCGGAGAAACGAGGAACAGTTTTGTGAAGCGGACCGGCGGAGCGCTGTACCGGTCGGAACGGAAGAGAATGTTTTTGCCGTCGGGCGTCCAGCCCAGAACGATGTCGTTTGAAGGATGAAACGTCAGCCGTTTGGGTTCGCCGCCCTCGGCCGAAATGACGTAGACGTCGGGGTTGCCGTCGTACTCGCCGGTGAAGGCGATCCATTTCCCGTCCGGCGAAAATTTCGGATAGAGCTCGTCGCCCACCGCAGACGTCAGCCGGCGCGCCGCACCGCCTTCGCGCGAGGCGATCCACAGATCACCTGCGTAGGCGAACACCACCCGGTCCTTCGAAATGTCTGCGAACCGCAGGAGCTTGGTTGGTCCCGGAGGAACTGCGTCCGCTGGCTGCGCGGGCGCTTTTGCTGGTGCCGCGCCCAGAAACGCGAGCGCCGCCAAACCTAGCCACAGAAAAACATTCGTTCGAAAGGAAATGAGCTTCATTTCGTAGCTCCTGGAGATGACTTCAGGATGAGGACACCCAACCTCTTTAATGGACGGCTCGCCGCAAAATTGGTTTCACTAAGATATGAGTTTCTTGAGGACAACACCCTCACCGGCTCGAAAAGACTTCGCTCCATTGCGGATGACTCTTCGTCGTCCGCAATCCGTTTTGCTCAGCCGTGCTATCATCAACCCGTAACCCCGTGTCCGCCAAGCAAAAACTGTCCCCTCCGCCCTCGCGCGGCCTGTTCGTTGTCTATGTCCTGCTGGGATTTCTTTTCGCCTGCTTCCCTCCCTCTTCCAAAGCCGATTCTCTGGAAGACGCTGCGCGCGCACTCGGCCAAAGGATTGCCTTAATGCTGGCCCCCGTGGAAAGGCTCAGCCTGAGCGTTCGTAACCTCTCCACCTTGAGTCCTGACCAATCCAGTCATTTTGGCCAGACCGTGGAAGAGGAGATCGTCAGCCGTGGGCACAAAGTCTCGCACACGGAGTCGAACGAAACCTCTTTGAATATCGTGTTGTCCCAAAACCTCAGCAGCCTCCTAGCGGTTGGCGAACTCGTACAAGGCAACAAATCCCGCGTGGCCGTTGTGCGCATGGACCTAACGTCCTTAGACCTCACGGCCGGAAACCCATCAAACGTATTCACTCTTTCCAAGGAGCTCATTTGGAAACAGCCTGGACCACTCCTCGATCTGAAGTTTCTTGTTCCAGTTCGGGATCGGCTAGAGCGTATTGCGGTTCTAGGCCTGGCGGAAATCTCGATTCATGAGAAGAGCCAAACTGGCTGGATCCTTCTGAAGAGGTTCCCAATCCCGCGCGCAGGCATACAAGCGCGCGATCCGCGTGGTGAACTATTCCAAATCGGCGATAGTTCTGGGTTTCTTCTTGTCGCAGGCGTTCCCGGATCGTTTTGCTTCGTTCACCTCGATAGTGAGTTTAATCCGAGCAATCTTGAGTGCAATCCCGACTCAGAAAACCCATTTATGAGTGCCAGCCTTCTCACGTTAGGGTCTTACGTGATCGATAACGGTGCAAAGTGGGATTCCAGGCATAACTATTTCAGCGGAGACATGTTTGGTGAGAGTGGGAGCAAATGGAAGATCGATCCTTTCTATGCAGGTACCTTCTACAGTCCGAGACCTGGCAAAGTGCAAGACGTCTTCGTGGCCGCAGGGATCGATGGACGTGTTCATGTGATGGATCATGAGCGCAAGGATTTGCGGACGTTGACGGATTTGGGCAGCCAACTAACGACCCTCCACAATAGTTGCGACGATGGCTGGTATGTATTGTCCAGCGGAAGAGGAGATTGGACCAGCAGCGACATAATCACGGCATTTCAAGTTGACGAAGGGTCGCTTCGAGTTTTTGAGAACCCTATCGAGTTGGCGGGGCCCATACTCTCGCTGGGTTCGGCGCAAATCCCAGCAGACCAAGAATTCAAGATTGGCCGCGACGGAAGCATCGCAGTGATTAGAAATCTCAAGTCAGGAGAGTATGAGGCGTACCGTATTTCAACTGCTTGCAGCCGCTAGCCTGCTAAATTGGCTCATTGCATTCTCAGGGACCGTCAATGCATCGACGCGGCCAAGGTACGGCGGAACGCTGCGCGTGGAGCTGCACGAAACTGCAGTGTCGCTCGATCCGCGAGAATGGAAGCCCGGCTCGCCCGAATTTGCCACCAATGAAAAATTAGCAGCGCTGGTTTTCGATCGGCTCGTGGCGCTCGACAACTATGGCCGCTTTCAGCCGCAGTTGGCGGCGGAGTGGTCACACGATCCTAGCTTCAAGCGCTGGCAATTTGTCCTGCGCTCCAACGTCAAGTTCTCGGACGGCACCCCGCTCACCGCCGCGGACGTGGTGGCTGCGCTCCAGCCTCTCCTTCCACGCGGGCAGCAAATCTCTACGGCAGGGAACAACGTCGTAATCCAATCGGCAGAGTCCCTGCCCGACTTGCTCGAGGAACTCGCCTCCGGCCCCTTCTTCATCTATCGCCCCCAGCCGGACGGCACTCTACTAGGCACTGGTCCTTTCTTTGTGTCCGACTCTTCGGTTAGCGCAAACAAAACGCAAAGCGCCTCAAATGCAGCACCTCTCACTACGACCCCGCCCCCAGCGCAAACAGCCTCCGTCAAGCAGACCATCCTCCACTTACGCGCCAGCGAAGCCACCTGGTCGGGCCGTCCTTTCCTCGACAGCATCGAGGTTACGCTCGGCGTCCTTCCGCTCCGCCAGCTGTTCGATCTTCAATTGGGGCGCGCCGATCTCGTCGAAGTTTCTCCCGACTTGGTGCGCCGCGCCATGCAGGAGAATCAACGCGTCTGGTCCTCGACTCCGGTGATGATGTACGGCCTCGTATTCGACAATTCGCAGCCCGCCACTTCGGACGCCAAACTCCGCGAAGCCCTCTCCCTTTCGCTCGACCGCCAGACCATGGCCAACGTGTTGCTCCAGAAGCAAGCCGAGCCTGCGGCGGCTCTTTTGCCACAGTGGCTCTCGGGATATGCTTTCCTCTTCAAGATGGATACGAACCTCGATCGCGCAAAGGAGCTTCGCGCCGCGCTTCCCTCGAACGCAACCCCAGCGGCCGAGCCGTTGCGCCTGCGTGTGGATGCTTCAGGGGACGTCGCCAAGCTTCTCGGCGAACGCGTCGCTGTCAATGCGCGCCAGGCGCTGATCCCTGTGCAGGTATTGAATCGTTCGCCGCTGCGAACCACTCGCACCACAGCCGCGTCGACGAGCGAGCCAGCCGCCGGGCTTCGTCTTTTTGTCTGGCACTATTCCTCGCTTTCGCCTAGGGTGGAGCTGGAGACTTTTGTGTCCGCGCTCAACTTGGGACCCGCGTCTGAAAATGGAAACGCTTCTGCCGATCCGGAGCAGCTCTACCTGCGCGAGCGGAAATTGCTCGAGGATCGCCGCATTCTGCCGCTCGTCGCGCTTCCCGAATACGTTGGCCTCGGGCACAACGTCCGCGACTGGATGCCTGCGCGGTGGGACGAATGGCACCTTGCCGACATGTGGCTCGAGGTGCCGGAATCCACTCCGACGCCGGCCGCGGAAAGCCCTGCAGGAACGCCATCTACCGCTGCTCCAGCGCCAATGGGAGCCAAGCCATGAGCTTCCGCACAAAATTGCTACTGGTGGTGCTGCTCACTATCTTTGCGTCCGTGTCGGTGGTCGCCTATGGCGTGACCTACTATGCCCGCGCTGCCTTTGAAGGAATGGACACGCAGCGCACCGAAGCCCTCGTCGCGCAGTTCAAAAAAGAATTTGCCCAGCGCGGAGAGGAAATTTCGCGGCAGGTGGAAAACATCGCCAACGCGGAAATCACTCTGCGCACAGCCCTCGATGCTGCGAGACCTAACGCAGACCTCTCCATCTACGTTCACGATGCCAACGGCGCTGCCCAGGATCATGGCCTGGACTTCGTCGAGCTGGTCAATTACGACGGCACGCTGATCTCTTCCGCGCAATACCCGGCGCGCGTCGGCTACAAGAATGATTGGGTTACTTCAAAAAGCGACTGGACCGATTCGACCGCCTTTTTGAAACGGGAAGAATTGCCCACCGAGGTTGCTCTCTCACTTTGCGCCGTCCGCACGCAACCCAACGCTCCCAAGCCTTTCTACATCGTCGGTGGGCGCCGCCTGGACAAGAATTTTCTTGCTTCTTTGGTTCTCCCCACGGGCATGCGCGCCCTCATCTACACCAACCTCGAGCCTTCCTTTGTGCCGGCTTCGCTGCTCGGCGAAAAAATCGAAGCGGATCAAGCCGACCGTTTCGCACCTCTCGTCGAGCAACTCCAAAAGCAGCCGCAGCCCCTGGTGCAAACCATCGAGTGGACCAGGGATCCGGCCGACGCCGAGACCTTTCATGCTATTCCTCTCGCCGGGCGCAACAACGAGCTTCTCGGAATTTTCTTCGTGGGCAGTTCGCGTCGCGAATTGGTGCTTTTGACCCGGCAAATTCTGAAAATCGCTGCCGCCGTCGCCGCTGGCGCGCTTCTCATCGGATTGCTCGTCAGTTTCTGGATTTCCGCGCGCATCACCAAACCAGTCGAAGAATTGGCGGAGGGCGCACACGAAGTCGCCACCGGTCGGTGGGATACGCGCATCGAAGTTCATGGCCGTGATGAAATCGGCCAGCTCGCCGGCGCTTTCAATGAAATGACTAAGACTCTCGCCGCGCAGAAAGAGCGGCTGGTGCAAACCGAACGCGTCGCCGCCTGGCGCGAACTCGCTCGCCGTCTGGCGCACGAGTTGCGCAATCCTCTCTTTCCCATGCAAATCACCGTCGAAAATCTCCAGAAGGCCCGCAAGCTTGACGCCAAGCAATTCCTCGAAGTCTTCAACGAATCCACTGCCACGCTAAAAACGGAGCTCGCCAATCTCAACACCATCGTCGGCCGCTTTAGCGACTTTTCCAAAATGCCTGCGCCGCAATTTGTTCGCGTCAACGTAAATGAGGTGCTGCGCAACGCCGTCCGCCTTTTTGAACCGCAGTTCAACGAAGTCGGCAAGCCTACCATCACGCCGGAGCTGTTTCTCACCGAGCCGCTGCCGGATATCGACGCCGATCCCGACCTGCTTCATAAGGCCTTTCAAAATCTGGTGCTCAACGCCATGGATGCCATGCCCGCCGGCGGCACGCTCACCCTGCGCACCATGGAACGCGACGGCAACATTC
>Ga0187780_10003298_pt1 | contig 12203 bp, 10 predicted proteins | sample 1015_Q2_SP10_20__FD_132429 | JGI IMG/M metagenome (GOLD analysis project Ga0187780, IMG submission 132429) | Tropical peat soil microbial communities from peatlands in Department of Meta, Colombia - 1015_Q2_SP10_20_MG | ecosystem: Environmental > Terrestrial > Soil > Wetlands > Peat | place...
CGCTCCGCGCTCGGTGCCTGCATTAATATCACGGAATTCCTCAGCAGCCAAGGCGTCTCCGGCTGCCGGGGTGTTCATGAGCCGCCCTCCGCGCTCCTTAGTACCGCTGCACGGTTCCAGATGTTCATTTTCGCCAAATCCGCATATAGGGCAATGTTTGTAACAGACTTGCTTAAAGCACCCACGCGTTCCGGCCCTCGGTTCCGAAAATCGTGCGATATGGATGGGCGCCCGGTTGCTGGTCAATATGCGAGCGCCGTACGCTCTAGAAGACAATCGACTCCCGCTGGTGATTGACAGAGCAGGAGTTACGCAAAACCGCCGCAAAGATGTCGCACCTGCGCCTCTGACTTGCGCAAACACCTATGTGCCCAGTGCCGCCGCTCCAACCGGCCGATCACGGCGCACCGGCCCGGCGGGCCGCCGAGGAGCGGCGCCCGTGACGGGCGGACGGCGGTAACGCACACCCAGCACCCTCGGCACACCACCGAGCACCCAGGACGCCCGTAGAGAAGGGAAAAGAACGGATGCCAGCAACGCTCAGGCTGACGCGTGAAGGTACCGGCATGGAACTCCGGCGCGGCCTGTTCGAGATCCTGGTCGACGGCAAGAGCCTAGGCTCGCTCAAATACCGCGAGACGTTCGAGGTGCCGCTCCAGCCAGGGCCTCACGCCCTCCGGATACAGGCCGGACGGTACTCAAGCCGGGACCAGTCCTTCGACGCGGCCGACGGCGAAACCGTCAACTTCCGCTGTCACGGAGCTATGGTCTGGCCGAGATACCTCGCGTCCTTCGTCAAGCCGGATCTGGCGATCTCTCTCAAGCGCGAATAGCAACCTGGTGCCTGGGCCGCGCGGCACGTCGGCATCGCCACCGTTCGTTCACCTCAGGCAAGCGAAACATCAGGGTCCCTGCGGGCCTCGGCTACGACAGCTGCGAGCCATTCCTTTCATGATCGCCGACCCGGGCTGGGCACGGTCCGGACGTGATCTAAGTCCCCCAGCCTCGCCGCCAGGGCCGCCACTGCCAGGTGCCTGGCGCACAACGGGCTTATGCGAGACGCCTCAGGCCATTCTCTGCCCCGTGACAACCAGGGGCGCTGGCAGCAAGTCCAGCTGTCCCGGGGGCACTGGCGGCGCGAGGACGCGGCGGATGCCATCCGCAGCGCGGGATGGTGGGAGAACATCACCGGCCCGCATACGGGCCGGGCGAGGAAGGCCGCCAGCAAGCTACCGCCCCGGTCTATGCCGAGTTCCCAGCGCAATGACAAGCGGTGCCGTCGCTCGCGAGGCCTGGCACGAACCTTGCATAGGTGGCAGGCAACGCGCACACTCTGGGCAGGGAGAGGACGATGGCGGTCAGTACTAGCCTCGATCTGGTGCCGGAAGTCGGGATGGTACCGACGCCCGCGCTCATGGCATACGTGAAACTGCTCGCCTTGCCGGGCGCCACGCTTGAGCAGACGGTAGCCGACGAACTCGCCCAGAACCCCGCGCTCATTCAGGACGAGACGCCTGTCTGCGGCACCTGCGGGATGCCCGCCGACCCTCCGTGCCCTCACTGCGCGGAGCAGGTCGGCCCGCCGCGGATGCCGCGGGGGCTGGACCCGCGCGGGGTAACCCAGGGGGCGGGACCCGTAGCGCGCACCTCGTGGGCCGAAGCCGTGCTGCGTGACCTGCGGCTCATGGTCGCCACTGGCGACACCGGGATTGCCGCATCCGTCGTGGCGAGCCTGGACGAACGGGGCTACCTGACCGAGGACGTACCGGAACTGGCGCGGATCACCGGAGCCGAGGTGACCGCCGTGGACCGGGTCGTCCGGATTCTGCGCGAGATCGGCCCTCCGGGCATCGGCGCCTGTGATCTGCGGGACTGCTTGCTGCTTCAGCTCGACCGGCTGACGGCTAAGGGTGTGGCCCACCCGGTGGCCCACGCGGTTGTCGCCGATCATCTCGAAGCGCTGGCCCGGGGGGCCACCGCGTCGATCGCGCGCCAGCTTGGCGTGTCGGCCGAAGAGGTGGCGGACGCGCGTGCGTTCATCCGCCGTGAGCTTCTACCCCGCCCGGCCATCGACGGTGAGCCGGACGCGGACCGCCCAGCGGTGATACCGGTCAGACCCGACGTTGCCGTGCGCCGGTCAGCTGACCGGCCTGGATCATTCCACGTCGACGTGCTGGAGGAGCATCGCCTCCTCCTACGGGTAGATCCCTATTTCCGGCGGGTGGCCAGGACCGACGCGAACGTGGCGGATCTGGTCCGAAGAGGCGACTTCTTCCTGGCGCGGCTTCGCGAGCGGTGGTCCACCATGCGCCGGATCACCGAGTACGTGGCTCGGCGTCGGCCCGATCTGGTATCTGGTGAGCTGGTGTCCGGCGAGCCGGTATCCGGCCAGCGGCTGACGCGAGCGGAGGTCGCCGCCGGCCTGGGGCTGAATCCATCCACGGTGAGCCGTGCGACAGCCGACCGGTACGTTCTGCTGCCATCGCGGGATGTTGTTCCCTATGCCGCGTTCTTCGACGGCTCACGTGACATCCGCTCGAAGCTGAAGGACATCATCGCCGCGGAGAACCGGCCCTTGTCCGATACAGAGTTGTGCGAACGGCTGCAACGCGCGGGTCATCATGTGGCGCGCCGCACAGTGGCCAAGTACCGCAACCGGCTGCGAGTCCTCCCCAGCGCATACCGCTGAGCCGGAAGCCTCCGCACCGCGCCCACCAGCACGGCGATCGGGCTCGCCCGAGATGCGAAGGATACTTCGCTGCCGCGGGCCAGGCACGTTGTTAGCCGAAGCCAGCTTCGCCTCAATCCGTCCGAGGGGACCTCGCCCAGGAGGTCACGAGGCCTGGCACGGAACATGCGATGTCGTGGTCGCGATGGAAACAGCGGCGCGATCAACCGGCCAGCGCGGTACCGCCGGATGAGCCAGCCAGGAGGAACAGATGCACGACATTGGACGGACGCAACTGGAACACCAATCCTTCGGCGAGTTCGAGGGCGAGCAATTCGCGAGTGGAGAGTTCGAGATCGGCGAACTCTCCGAACTCGAGGGCGAATTCGGCGAGTACGGCGAGTACGGCGAGTACGGCGAGTCGGCCGGTTTCGAGGTGCCCGCTGAACTGGAGAGCCCGCTCAGCGAGATGCAGGAGATGGAGCTGGCTTCTGAGTTGCTCGAGATAGCGAGCGAGCAAGACCTGGAGCAGTTTCTCGGCGACGTATTCCGGGCGGCCGGCCAGGCCGTCGGGAACTTCGTCCGCTCCGATACCGGCCGCGCGCTCGGAGGCATCCTCAAGGACAACCTGCGCAGCGCGGCGAAGCAGGCCCTGCCGGTGGTGGGACGGGCCATCGGCGATACGGCAGGTGGATTCGGCGATCTGGGTGCCAGGGCAGGATCGGCCGTCGGTTCGCTGCTGGGCCTGGAACTCGAGGGACTGTCCGCGGAGGACCGCGAGTTCGAGGTGGCCCGGCAACTCGTCCGCTTCGCAGGCTCCGCGGCCGGGCAGGCCGCTGCGGCGCCACGGCACGCGCCGCCGTCGGCTATTGCCCGGACGGCAGCTTGCCGCGCGGCTCAGGTTTACGCCCCCGGGCTGCTTCCCCGCCTGCAGGGCCGGTCCACGCAGTCGTGGCCGCGAGGAGGGCGATGGATCCGGCGGGGCCGAACGATCGTGCTTTACGGGTTCTGAGTGAGGACAACGGAGTAGAGGAGAAAGCCCATGAGCATTCAAGGAGCAGAGTTCACGGAATTCGGCGAGTTCGAAGCCGGAGAGTTCGAAGGAGGCGAGTTCGAGGGCGAGTTCGAGTTCGAGGGTGAGGGTGAGGGTGAGGGTGAGCAGTTCCTGGGCGACATCCTCGGCTCGGTTCTCGGCGGTGAGATGGAATCACCGCTGTCCGAATCGGAAGAGATCGAACTCGCCTCCGAGCTGCTGGAACTCGGCAGCGAGCAGGAACTCGAGCAGTTCCTCGGCAATCTCTTCAAGGGTGTCTCGCGAGCCGTCGGTGGATTCATCAAGTCACCCATCGGCAAGGCGCTCGGAGGCGTCCTGAAGAACGTGGCCAAAAAGGCCCTGCCGGTGGTGGGCGGCGCGCTGGGCTCAATGGTCGCGCCCGGCATCGGGACCGCGCTCGGCAGCAAGCTCGGGTCGATGGCGAGCGGGCTGTTCGAAGTCGAGCTGGAGGCCATGCCGGCTGAGGCGGCCGAATTCGAGGTGGCCCGGCGTTATGTGAACCTGGCTGCGTCGGCGGCCCGCCACGCCGCGCTCGCTCGCCCTAGTGAGCGGGTCAACCCCCAGACCGTGGCCCGCGCGGCGGTGGCGGCAGCGGCTCGCGGCCACGCGCCAGGCGTCTACCGCTTGATGATGCGGACGCTCGGCGGCCCGGGGATGGCGCGGCGTCCGATAGCGCCCGGCATCGGCCGGCCGACCATGTCCGGCAGGACCGCCTACCGTGGCTCGGCCGGACGCCGGATGGGCGGCTACCAGCCGCGGCGTCCTGCTCCGATGCGGGCGCGAGGCTACCGCATGCCTTCCGGCTACGGCTCTCGTCGTCGGCCGGGCCCGGGGTACTCCTCGTACGGAGGCTACGGAGGCTACGGAGGCCCGCGTCGCTACGGCTGGGGCTATGGCGGCCCGTCCGGCCCATCAGCCTGGGACGAGCCGTCGGACGAGCCGTGGGCCGGCGGCGACGACGGCCTGTCCGGCGATGGCTTCCAGGCGTCCGGGCGGTGGGTCCGCCGCGGGCGGCAGATCATCCTGATCGGGGTCTGAGCCACCATGGCCGCAGCACAGCTCGCCACCTGGCTGCTCGAGCAGGAAGCGCGTGCCATGCTCGGCCGGCTCAACCGGGTCAAGCCGTTTGCCGTACAGGAGACAATGCTGCCCGCTGCGGCCCTGTCACCAGCCGCGCAGGCGGGGATCGAGCGTCACCTGATCAGCGGGCGGCGGGTACTCCGGCGGCAGATCCGGCGCTACATCACGTGGCTGCGGGGGGTCGGCTCCGGTGCGACAGCAGCCGAGCAGCAGCGGCGGTTCACCTTCCTCCGGATGCGGTTCAACCTGGCCTTGTCTCAGCTCGACTTGTTCTCCGATGCGATAACGCAACGGAGCGAGAACGAGACCGGGCTGTGGCTGTCCGGACTGGACATGGCGGCACAGGACGCGCTCGACCTGCCCGGCGGGTACTTCCGCGCTCCGCCAGTCGTCTGCTACCTCCACCGCGGACTAGGCGGGGCCATCCGCCGGGCACGTACCCGGCTGCCCGGAGGAGGTGAGAATCCGGTGTCGATTATCCGTATCCCCCGGGAGCGGATGGTCGGCTATTTACGGGATCGCATCCTCCCTGGTGCACGAGACCGGGCACCAGGCGGCGGCCTTGCTCGGCTTGGTCGAGTCGCTCCGCCCCGAGATCCAGCGGGCCTGGCGTGACATCGCCGGGGCGGAGCGAGTCGCGTGGCGCCTGTACGAGAGGTGGATCTCCGAGATAGTCGCGGACCTCTACTCGATCGCGCGCGTCGGCGTGTCATCCACGATGGGCCTGATGGGACTGGTCAGCCTGCCCAGTGCCTTCGTCTTCCGGCTGGCGCCCGACGATCCCCATCCGTTCGCCTGGATCCGCGTTCACCTGTCCTGCGCGTTCGGGGACGCGCTGTACCCGGATCCGCAGTGGCGGCAGCTGGCGCAGGTATGGACCTCGCTCTACCCGGTCCGCCGCCTGCCACCCGACCGGGTACGCGCGATCCAGGCGCTGCTGGCGACCATGCCGGCGTTTGTCCGCCTGGTGCTCGGTCACCGGCCCGCCGCCCTGGGCGGTCGCGCCCTGGGCGAGGTACTGCGCGGCAGCGACCGCTCACCCGAGCGCCTCGTTCGCCTCTTCCAGGAGTGGATGGCAGATCGCTCGGCTATTCCGCGGACGCGTCCGGCGCTCGCGTTCGCGGTCATCGGACAGGCCAGGGCCAGAGGCCTGCTGACGCCCGAAGGCGAGGACCGCTTGCTCGGGCGGCTGATCTCCTACTGGGCGCTGCAGAGCACTCTGCAGGCCAACGCCAGGTTGGCCGCACTGCCCGCCGTACCCTACCTACCGCGGCCAGCCCCAGCTGCCGGCCCGCTCTCGACGGGCCGCAGGCCAGTCGGCGGATCGCACGCCGGCGGACGCGTTCTGGCCGGATTCCATACCTAACGACCGTGAGATGAGGAGCAGGCGAGATGTCCACGCCGATCAAAAGGCCCGAGCATACGCTCAGGCAGGCCTTCGAGGAAATAGACCGGGCCGGCCAGTCCGTCGCGGACCAGCAGCAGGCCCTGGCCGAGGCGCAGAAGCGGGCCGACGCGGCGCAGGCGCTTCAGGAGGCAGCCCAAGTCCAGCTCAAGAACGCGCAAGCCAGGTACAGCGTCCTCGCGAAGAGCCTCGAGCTGGCCGCCCCCGATCTGGAGGCCTTGCAAGCCAGAATCGCCGAACGCGAACGCGAGCTCGCCCTGATCCAGGAGCAGCTCCGGATCGTCGAGGTCCAGGCGGAGACGGTGGAGCGAGCCCGGATCGCGCTGCGTGAGCTCTTCCATAACGTGCGGGACGTGGCGGCCGAGGCGACCGTCGCCATGGAAGCGATGAGAAGGTCCGTGGAGCAGATACGGGGGGCTTCGCAGCCGGCGTTGCGGACGGCGATCGTCCGGAACATGTGCGATGCGCTCGAGGAGCGGCACAACGACCTGCTCCAGCGGCGGACCGGCTATGAAGTGGCACTGACGGAACTGGATACGGCCATCGAGACGCTCCGCGTGGAAACTCCCTCGCCTGATTATCTGCGGGCGCTCGCCACCCGGCGGGAGTGGCTCGAGCTCGACCTGGCGGAAGCCGCAGGCGAGCTGGCGGCGAAACAACCCGGCGTAGACCTGGATGAACTGCGCAGGGCGAACGACGACCTGGAGGCTGCGAAATTCGCCACCGAACAGGCGCCCAGGGCGGTGCGGCGCGCGCAGGCCGAACTTCGGGCCGCCACCGACTCACTAGCTCAGGCCCAGGCCCAGGCCCAGTCTGCGCAAGGCCAGCTCGACACACTCGAGGCTCAATTCGTCGCCGGAATCGAAGTTAGTGCCCCCAATGCGGCCGGCTTCGTCACGGCCCGAGCGCAATACAACCAGGAGATCCCGGCGGGTTACACGCTGCGCTGGCAGGCCGGTGCGGCGTCCGTGGTGCCGGAGACCGGGGATGCGGTCAGCATCGATACCACCCAACTGCCCGTCGGCGAGACGCTCATCGAAGCGCGGCTGGTGCGCGACCCCGCGATCGCATAGCGAGGAATGGAAAGAGGAATCTGATGCCAGGAACACCCTTTATAAAGCGCCCACCTGCCAGCCCTTCACCGGTCCCAGTGACCATGAACCGGGCGGCCGTGCCCCCTACTGCGGACCAGCCGCTCTGGGTGGTCATCCGGAACAGCGCGGAGGCGCTGTCTTTCGAGAATTACGCCGCGTTCATCGAACCGATCATGTGCGGTGGCAACCCGCCGCGCGCACCGGGGCGTTTCGCCAAGCTCAACGCGTCAGTCCAGCTGACCTTCCCCGACGCGGAACCGTACCGGCTGCTGAAAGTCGCGACCGAGGTCTTCATGATGGCCAGTTGCGGCGTGGTAATCGACGAAATCGCAGACGGGCCCAATGCCGGGACCATCTCGTCGACGACTCTGCAGAACGCCGATTTCACCAGTGCCGTGGCCAGAGACGCGGGATTCGCCGTGGAAGAGCAGCTCCGTCTGCTCCAGCCGTACAACCCGGCCAGCATCACATCGGAGTGGCAAAGCTATCTCCAGACCACGACGAATCCCGGGGTATCAGTCGAAACGATCCCGTACCTGTACGACATCGTCGCGCTCAAGCTGGGCGACGTGCCGATCCTGGCCAAGGACGCCTACGGGGCCCGGACGTGCTACGGGATCCTGCAGCGGAAGCTGATCCGGCCCTGCCTGCTGGAGCTGATCTGGAACTACTGGCTCGAGGAGGGCATGCTCATCCAGACGACCAACGCGATGAGCTGGCGGTTCCAGAACCGGCGTGGCCCGCAGGACCGCGACCCGCTGGCCATGGTCGAGATCGACCCGCTGCGCGGCCTGAACAACCTGCTCTGGGGCTGGGTGCAAGATGAGGAGCATCGCCTTTCCATCCCGCGCCGTGCCTACGAGTACGACCACGAGTACGGCCTGAAGCTGATCGGCAAGGCCGTCCCGCCGATCCAGGGCGCGGACTCACGGTCCAGGTTCCTGGAAGGCTTCCACACGCTGCTGATGCTCTGCACCGTCTTCTACAAGGAAGACGACGACACCACTGTGGTCGCGGACGGGTTCCCGGCCCTCAACGCGCTGCGCGAGGTTCACCTTCAGCTGACCCAGGGAGCCCACAACCAGTACGGCGACCTGCCCTGGACGGCCCGCCAGGAGTTCCTGATGCAGCAATGGATCCTGGCTCGTCCCGAGATGCGGGAGTTCCTGCCCCGCCGGGTCATGGTCGACTATCCCGAGCCCTGGATGGACTCGGTGGAGACGATGAAGAGCCTGCAGGGCTGGACCGACACGTCGATCCTGCACTTCCGCGACATGGCGATCTACGGGGAGAAGATCCTGCTCTCGGTCCGTTACGGCGCGTGGACCGACGAGATCCACCCCGAGAACGCCGCGAACTGGGCCAGGTACTGGCGCCCGGAAATCCAGGGCTACATCTTCGCCTATCGCGCCGCGACCGGTGTGGACCTGGCCGCGGCGACCATGACCGGACAGGTCAACTCCACCGTCCCGTCGGTGCTGCTCCGGAACCGGCTGCCCAGGCACGTGCGGGCCGGCACCGCGCGCACGCCCGGGCAGCTGCCCTCCGGCGCCGGGCGGACTCCGGGGCAGCTGCCGCCGGGCGGCGCGCGGGTACCGAGGCAGGTGCCAGGCGACGGCGCACGGCCGCGCCGCGGGACCTGAACGCGCCGCGTGCCGTGATCGATCTCACCTCGTCGCTGTATCTGGGGCTACGGCACGACAGCGCGGTCGTGCCGCCCTGGACGCAGCTCACCACCGGCGTGCCCGCCGCCCTGGCCGCAGCGCCTCAGGCGGGTCCGGTCGCGGCCAGGCTGGCCGAACTGATCGGCACGCGCGCCGCCACCCTGGCCCCGTCGACGCTGCACGCGTTCTGGGACCTTTTCGTCGCGCTCGGCGCCCGGCAGATCTTCGTGGACGCGGGCACCTACCCGATTGCCCGGTGGGGCGCCGAGCGTGCCTGCTGCGCCGGAGCGGCGGTCCGTACCTTCCGGCATCATGATCCAGAAGCGCTATGCCGGGCGATAACCGCGGGCGGGTGCAGCCCGGTCGTGCTGACCGACGGGCTGTGCCCGGGCTGCGGCGGGGTCGCCCCGGTCGGCGACTACCTCGATGCCGTCCGCCGCCGGGGCGGGACCGTAGTCGTCGATGACACTCAGGCCCTCGGCGTTCTCGGGACACCTGCGCCCGGGCATCCGTACGGCACCGGCGGTGGCGGCACCGCGCGGTGGGCCGGGCTCGGTGACGCTCACCTGCTCATCGTGGCCTCGCTGGCCAAGGGCCTCGGCGTGCCGGTGGCCGTCGTGGCCGGCGGCCGCTCGGCGGTGCGACGCTATGAGGGAAGAGCCGAGACGCGGGTTCACTGCAGCCCGCCCTCGAATGCCCATCTGAGCGCCGCGGCCCACGCGCTTACGTGTAACGAAACGCGGGGCGATGAACTGCGCAGGTACCTGGCCAGCTTGGTCACCAGGTTCCGGGGCCTGCTCGAGGCGCAAGGCATACCCGTCATGGCCGGGCTGTTCCCCGTCCAGACCATACCGCCGCAGGATGGCCTCGACCTGCGGGAGGCACACCGGCGGCTGGGCGAACTCGGGATCCGGTCGGTGCTGCACCGGCCGCGCTGCGAACCTGTGCTCGCGCTCTCCTTCCTCTTCACCGCGGCGCACCGCCGGGCAGAGGTCGACCGGGCGGCTCGTGCCCTCGGCATCGCCCTGCGTGGCTGGCCCGGGACGCGGGACAGAACCCCAGGCCTGGCGGTTACCGGATGATCATCGACAGCCACAGCCACGCCGGAAAGGGTGACGGGCTCACCGGGCCCTGGGATACCGACGCTCCGCTTGGTGCGTACCTGATCAGGGCCAAACGCGCCGGGATCGACCGGACCGTCCTGTTCGCCGCCTTCAGCTCCGATTACCGCAGCGCGAACGAGACTGTCGGACGCATCGTCTCGAGTCATCCCGGCCGTCTGTCCGGGTACGCGATGGTGAACGCCTGGCGGGACGCGGGCCATGTCCGCCGCATCGTCGCGGAGGCGGTGGCCACCTGGGGCGCGTGCGGCATCAAGGTGCACCGGCACGACGCCCGGATCACCCGGGAGGTCTGCGAGACCGCGCGGTCGTTCGGGTTGCCGGTGCTCTACGACGTCATGGGGGAGACGTCGACCGTCGAGCTGGTCGCGACCGAATACCCGAGCGTGGCGTTCATCATCCCGCATCTGGGCAGCTTTGCCGACGACTGGCAGGCCCAGCGGGTCATGATCGACGTGCTGGCGCGTCATCCGAACGTCTACACCGATACCTCAGGCGTGCGAAGGTTCGATCTGCTGGTCGAGGCCGTGCGCAGGGCTGGTCCCCGGAAGGTGCTCTTCGGCGTTGATGGCCCCTGGCTGCACCCCGGCGTCGAGCTGTCAAAGGTCCTCGCCCTGGGCCTGCCTGCCCGTCAGCAGCAACTCGTGCTGGCCGGGAACTGGCTGCGCCTGACCGCCACCGCCAGAGCCCGGGCTCGGGCCCGGGCGGCCGCCCGTGTCACGTCCGGCCCGGCGACAGCGGTCGATCGCCCTTATCGTCCGGAGCCGTGGCGGGACGCGGTACCGCCAGCGGATCGAGCCGATCCGTGGATCGCCGATCAGCTCCCGGCAGCCACTCCGGGCCCGCCGTCCCGGACGAGGGCAGGCTGAGGTTACCCGAAGACCGGCGCATCTGCAGCGCCCGCTCGGTCACGCCCAGCAGCCGCGATGCGCGACGCAGGTTTCCCTGCTCAGCCGTCACCGCGACGGCCACCGCGGTTTGCTGAGCGACCCGGCCGATCTCCCGCAGGCCTACGCCCATCGTGACGGCGCTCTCGATGGCCTCTTCGAAGCCGCCCTGCCACCAGGTCGCCGAGTCCCGCCCTCCAGCAGGACGTTCCGCCTCGGGCAGGCTTCCCACCGTGATCGGTCCCTGGCCGATATGCCTGGCCGCGACGCGGGCCATCAGGAAGCGAAGTTCCCGGATGTTCCCCGGGTACTCACGGCGCAGCAGGAACTCGGTCACTGCCGGATCAAACGGCGGCCGGCTGAGTGAGGGTACGAGTTCGGAGAGGAAATGGGTGGCCAAGGCCAGGATGTCGTCACGGCGCTGCCGCAGTGGAGGGAGCTCGCAGCTCCACGCCGCGATCCTGTGATACAGATCTGATCGGAACTGGCCGCCTTCCACCGCATCCCACAGCGGGCGGTTCGTCGCGGATACCAGGCGGAACGACGTGTCACGCCAGGAGTCACTGCCTACCCGCTTGTACGTTCCTTCCTGGATCACGCGCAGCAGCTCGGCCTGAAGTGGCAGCGGTAGTTCCCCGATCTCATCGAGGAACAGCGTCCCTCCGTCCGCCCGGCCGAACGCGCCGTCACGGGCAGCAACGGCACCGGTGAATGCTCCTCGCTCGTGCCCGAAGAACTCGCTACCAGACAGCGTCGGCACCACAGTCGTGCAGTCCACCACCACGAGCGGTCCTTTGTCCGGTCGGCGGTCCAGTGCGTGGATCAGCTGCGCGACAAGCTCCTTCCCGGTTCCGCTCTCGCCCGTGAGCAGGACGGATGTCTGATTGAAGGCGGCTACCTCCACGACCTGACGGAGCAGCGCCATCCAGTTCGGACTGTCACCCACCAACTTCCCACGTACCGCGTCGGAACGCATCAGCAGGTCAACCTCGGCCCACCGCTCGAGGCGAGCCACCACTTCCCGGGCTGGAGGGTCACGGTAGTCCCACCGGACGACATCGGAGGCTCCGGACCGCAACAGTGACCACATGTCCGAGTTCTCCAGCGCGGTGCCCGGAAGGGCGATCGCGAGTACGCGATGACGTCCCCACGCGCCTGCGGCCCGCAACTCCTCCAGAACCTCGCCGGTGAGCCGGTCGAACGCAAGCAAGCATGACCCGGAAGGCGACC
>Ga0187780_10003299_pt1 | contig 12202 bp, 9 predicted proteins | sample 1015_Q2_SP10_20__FD_132429 | JGI IMG/M metagenome (GOLD analysis project Ga0187780, IMG submission 132429) | Tropical peat soil microbial communities from peatlands in Department of Meta, Colombia - 1015_Q2_SP10_20_MG | ecosystem: Environmental > Terrestrial > Soil > Wetlands > Peat | place...
CCGGACCTGCGCTTTTGGTTCAACCAAAGGATGCCGCAAATCGTCTTGGCATCCCGAATAACGCCCTTCCTTACCCACTCGAGGGCCTTCTTCAGGGGTAGGAATTTTAGTTCAAGGACCTCGTCCTCCTCCGGCTGTGCGACCCCGGATCGCAGGTCCTGGGCGAGATAGAGCGACATGGTTTCCGCCACGAATCCGGGGCTGGCGTAAAAGGTCAGAATTCGCTTCCAGAGCCTCGCGGAATACCCGGTTTCCTCCAAAAGCTCGCGCTTGGCCGCCACCAGTTCGCTTTCGCCCTCATCGACCCTTCCGGCACACAGCTCCCAGAGATACTGTTGAGCCGCATGGCGGTATTGTTCAACCAGCAGAACTCGCGGCTCCGGGCGCGATTCATCGACCGCCATGATCACCACCGAGCCGGTGTGTCGTACGACGTCCCGGTGCACCGTCACCCCGGAAGGCTCCCGCACTTCATCGGAGGTGACCGCGAATACCGGACCGCGATACATGACACGGGAGGAAAGCACCCGCGCAAGGTTTTTAGAGGATGGTTTTGCCATGACCCCACTATACGAAAGGTCTTGGCAAAGCCCAACCAGCCCCCGGGGAGGCACTTTTTGCTGGGCAGGGAACCGCCCTGATATGCTGCCCGCCATGGTAGCCAAGCCTCGCGTTGCGATCGTAGGCCCGGGAAGACTCGGCAGCTCGCTGGCCATCGCATTGAGCCGAGCAGGATATGAAGTGGCGGAACTGGTCTGCCGCGGAGTTTCTCCATCGGGGACGGCGGCGCGCCGGCTGGCTAGCAAGCTTCGGGCTCGGCTTTCCCGGCCAGAAGCCGCGCAGCTCGATGCCGAGGTGATTTGGTTTTGTGTCCCCGACCGGGAGATTCGACCTGCGGCGCGCACCCTGGCTCGGCGCGGAGACTGGCGGGGAAAGGCCGTGTTTCATGCGAGCGGTGCATTGACCAGCGCTGAACTGGGCGTCCTTCGGCGGAAGGGTGCTCGGGTCGCCTCTGTTCATCCCCTAATGAGCTTTGTTCGGGGCGTTGTCCCATCCCTCAAGGGCGTTCCCTTTGCTCTTGAAGGTGATGCGGGTGCCCTGACGGTCGCCGCCAGAATTGTACGCAGCCTGGGTGGGACGGCGTTCCGGGTTCCCGCCAAGAACAAAGTCGCTTACCACGCCTGGGGAGCTTTTGCCTCGCCCTTGGCGGTTGCGCTGCTCGTCACCGCCGAGCAAGTAGCCGGTGCCGCCGGCCTCGGCCCTCGGGAGGCCCGGCAAAAGATGTTGCCGATCCTGAAACAGACCCTCGAAAACTATCGCCGATGGGGTGCCGCCGGCGCCTTCAGTGGGCCGCTGGTACGGGGGGATGTGGAGATCCTGGTCAAGCACCTCAGGATTCTGCGCCCGATTCCCGAAGCCAAGGACGTTTATCGCGCACTGTCGCGCGCGGCATTGCGCTACATTCCAGTCGGACAGCGAAGAAAGCTGGCCCAAGCCTTACGCGACTAGAGGCCAGATGATATTGACCTACGGTGGCTTTCCTCCTGAAGACAGGGAGGCCGAATCTGCCGAATGGTCCAGGAGTTCGACCCAGTTCGTCACGCAAATATCCGGATGCAGGCTGGTCAACTCCCGGGCGGTGAAAGTTCCAGTCGCTACCGCAATGATCTTCGCGTTCACCTCTCGGGCCGCCTTAATGTCCTCGGGCGTATCTCCGACAAAGCAGACGCTCGTCCCGTTACCCAGCCTGCTCTTCACCTCCCCAACCGCGCGCGCAAAGATGTCCGCGCGGCTTTCGTGGCGGTCGCTAAAGCAGCCGAACTCGAAGAACCCGTCGAGATCCGCCGTCTTTAGCTTGCGCCAACCCACCGCTTCGAGGTTGCCCGAGGCTATGCCCAGAAGCTTGCCTCGAGCTTTCAGCAGCGCCAGCACATCGGGTATGCCGCGGCAGACCTCAGGATGGAGGCTCGCGGCGTGGCTGGCAACATCTCGACCGACGAGATCGATCGCTTGCCAGAGTTTGGCTTCAAAGACTTTCCCTGAAACTCCGGCCCGCGCGAGCGCCGCCCGCAAAATGCTGAGATCCGTCTTGCCGTGATAGGCAACCCCATCAATCGTGGTGTCCACACTGTACACGTGATCGAGGGCACGGTTCAGAGCGTTGTAGTGAACCAGGTCACGGGACAGGAGCAGCGTGCCGTCAATATCAAACACATAAGCAGGGGAATCCCAGGCGAAACCGTTGCGGTTTTCCCCTGCAGCCGGTGCTCTTGTCATCATTGTTTCCATTGCCCTTCTTGTGGCCGGTTTGCTGCCATCGTGACCGGAGCCCAGCCGCAAAGGACTGAGGTTTTTGGGCTGCTCTCCCTGAGAAGGAATCCTTGAAATGGTCCGCCCGACTCAGTTCAGCGTAATCCGTCTGATCCCTCGGGCTCGGCCGCTTTTCTCATCGCAATCCACCACGATCCCATGGAGGCGAACGTCTCCCGTGGCGGCTTCAAAACGAATCGGCATGTTGGTGAGAAATCGGTCGAGGATCAACTCCTTTTTGACACCAATGACGCTGTCGTGAGGCCCGGTCATTCCTACGTCTGTGATATAGGCTGTGCCGCCCGGCAATACCCGCTCGTCGGCCGTGGGCACGTGGGTGTGCGTGCCCACGACCACCGTGACACGCCCATCGAGATACCAGCCCATGGAGATCTTCTCCGAGGTAGCCTCCGCGTGCATATCGACCAAAACCACCGTGGCCGAGATCTGGGTGAGCAGTTGATCGACCACCCGAAACGGATCATCGTTCGGCGTCATGAACACGCGTCCTTGCAGATTCAAAACCGCGTACGGGATCTGACCCTTGGTCCCCTGATAGATTCCCCATCCCGGCATTCCCGGAGGATAGTTTGCCGGCCGCAGCAAGCGCCGGGCGGCGCTATAGAGATTGCCATCGGCCGCTTCGAAATAGCTGATAATCTCGCGCTTGTCCCAGATGTGATTCCCACTGGTGAGCACGTCGATGCCCATGTCGAACAGTTCTTCCGCTAGCGGCGGCGTGATGCCAAAGCCGGCGGCGGCGTTTTCTCCGTTGGCGATCACCAGATCGACCGCGTACTCCTTCACCAGGCCCGGCAGCCGATCCTTGACGATGGTTCGTCCCGGCCGCCCGAAAATGTCCCCAATGAAGAGAATCTGCATGGTAGAGCCTACCTCGAGTCGTCGGACACACTTACCGTCAAGGTCCTTTGAGATGGTAGCAGATGGGCTGCCTGCCAAAGCGCTTTCGGGCGGTTCGCCGGGTCAAGGAGCAAGTTCCGCCGTCTTGAGAAAATCGTAGGTTCCCGCCGGATTGAGAGTTAGATTCTTAACCCGCTTGGAATGCACGAGCACGTTGTCCCAATACCACAAGTTGATGGAGGGCACATCCTGGGCAAGAATCTGCTGGATTTCGGCGTAGAGCTGCTTGCGAACCTCCGGATCAACTTCGCGGCGCGCCCGATCGATGAGCAAGTTAACCTGGGGATTGAAGTAGAACGTACGATTCGCGCCATGAGGGGGGAATTTGTCGGAATGGAAGACGTATTCAAAGATGTCCGGATCCTCATTGCCGCCGACCCAGCGCAGGGAATGCAGCTGGTATTCGCCGCGGGTAACGTCGGCGAAGAAGGTTGCGAATTCGAAGGTACGAATCTCCAGCACAATTCCACATCTCGAAGCTGTTGCTGCAGAACCGCGGCCACCAGTCGGGTGTTCTCATCGGTCGAGGTCTTCATGGTGAGTTGAAAACGCACACCATGCTTCTCTGGGTAGCCGGCTTGGTCGAGCAGTTGGCGGGCGAACTCTGGATTGTGATCGTAATGCGGCACTTGACCGTCATAGGCCCAGCTCTCCGGGGGAAGCAAGCTGTAGGCCGGTCGGGCGAAATCCCGCAGGAGGTAATGAATCATCGGAGCACGGTCGATGGCATATGCGATGGCCTGCCGCACCCGTTGGTCCTGGAGAATGGGATCGCGAAGATTGAACGAGAGGTAGGAGAGCACCGTACCTGGACCTCGGAGGACTTCGAGATCGGGCTGACGTTCGAGGGCCAGCACCATGTCGCCGGTGAGCGAATTGATGGCAATATCGGCGCTACCTTTCCGCAACTCCAGCGCCCGCGTGGTCGCGTCCGGCACCACGGCAAATCGGACCGACTCAAGGTGCGGCTTCTCCCCCCAGTACTGCTGGTTGCGTTCGAGGACCACCTCCTCGTCCTGCTCCGCCCTGACAAAGCGAAAAGGGCCGGAGCCGATGGGCGTTTGGCTGATTTCATGCCCGCTGCCGTAAGGCACAATGCCCATGGCCCCGTCGGAAAGATTCCACAGCAAAGTAGAAAAGGGCTCCTTTAACCGGAAGACGACGGTCGCCTCATCCGGTGTCTCGATATGGTCCACATAGCGGTACGCGGCCGCCTTCGTACTCGGCACCTTGCCTTCCAGCAGGGAGTCGAACGTCCACTTCACGTCCCGCGAGGTCAAGGGATGGCCGTCGTGAAAAGTGACGCCTTTCCGCAAGTGGAAAACATACGTAAGGGGGTCGGGAATCTCCCAGCGCTCGGCGAGCTGGGGCTGAACCTTCAAATGCTCATCGCGAGTGAGCAGGTCGTCAAAGATGAGACTATCAATCCGCTCTGAATATGCGTCTAGACCCACGCGGGGATCAAGGTTGGTTGGGCTGCTCTCAATGATCATCACCAACATCTTCGGATCCTGTTTCGCCGAGCATCCCAGCGTGAGGAACAACGACAGCCAGGTGGCGAAAAGAGGCAGGAAGCTCCCCGAGCCGGAGGCCCTTCGAAGCCATTCTAGGGGCGCACTCCTCAGGGGAGCGGAGTTCGAGCCCGGGATCGAGCGTTTTCCTGGCTCACCCATAAGAGATTTTTCCGAGAAGCGCAGGTCTCCTCGCGCCAGTCGCCGATGGCAGATTTGAGGGTCGGCGGTTCCAAGTTTGATAGGCCAACAAAGCGAAAGCCGCAGCCTCTTTTGCTTCCGAGGGAATCCCAAATTCGTCCGCGGACGAGATTGCTAATCCCAGCGGGAGCACTTCCTTGGCGAGCATTGTCATGAGGGTCGCGTTGCGGACTCCCCCTCCGGAAACAATGTAATCGCGATACTGTCCCGGCCTTCTCAGCACGAAACGCCGCAGCGCGTCGCCGATCGATTGCGCGGTCAGGGCGGTCGCCGTGGCGACAATGTCGCGAGCCCTCGCCCGTCGGCAACGGCCAAGCAAGGCCCGGACAAAGTCCTGCCCGAACTCCTCCCGGCCAGCAGTCTTGGGCGGTTTACGCCGGAAGAAGGGTTCTCGCAATACTTCGGTGACGATCCGATCAAGTACTCTGCCCCCGGCAGCGATCTGCCCATCGCGGTCGTAGGGTCGGTGGAAAAGCCGTTCCGTCACCGCGTCAATCACCATGTTGCCGGGACCGGTGTCGAAGGCAAGGACGTCGTCGGGGGAGGCGTCAGGGGGTATTGCCGTCAAATTGGCGATTCCTCCGAGGTTCTGTGCGATCCGGCCCCGACGCGAGTCGCGGTAGAGAAAGAAATCAAACAACGGAACCAGCGGTGCCCCCTTGCCGCCAACCGCCATATCGGCAGGCCGGAAATCGGAGACAACCGGAACCTGTAAGCGCGTCGCGAGAACCGCGCCGTCCCCGCTTTGCCAGGTCACAGCCATCTTGCGTCCGAGAAAGGCTGCGGCTTCGCCTTGGTGGTAGAGGGTCTGCCCATGACAGCCTACAAGTTGGGCTCTCCTGGCGAAGCGCTTCTCCGTCCTAAGCACGGCCTCGGCGTATAGCTCCGGCAGCAAAAAGTTCAGTCGGGCGAGATCGGCGACCGGAATGCGAGTTGCATTCATCGCCGATAGGATGAAATGACGGAGGTTTCTTGGATAGGGATATTCGGCGTGACCGAGAAGCTTCACTCTAAGGTCATTGCCATACGGCCCTTTCGGGCGGGGCGAGGACCCGGAGATTCTGACCAGCGCAACGTTGATACCGTCTGCGGAGGTTCCGCTCATCACCCCGGCGACGATCATGCCGGTTCCCGCCGTGCCCAGCGGTCTGTGGACAGTTTCTGTAGCCGAACCTGTTCACCGAACTCCCACAATCCGCGCATCAGCTTCTCTAATTTCCCGGCATTCGGCGCCGGCGTCCGTCGCTTGAGCTCCTTCGACTTCTGCTTGAACGTCAACACGCGCTCGATAGCCTGCCGGCAGCGCAATTGGAAGGCCGGGTCGCGCTCGGAGGCGCGCGTCAGGGCTTCGTGGCAGCGCACCACGTGTTCCTGAACATGACAGACTAAACACAGGTCGCCGCCCGCCCGGATATGGGCCACCGCCGCCTGCTCGATGGGGGCCGCCCGCAGGACTCCGCCCATCTCGAGATCATCGGAAACGACCAGACCTCGATAGCCAATCTTCCTCTGTAAGACCTCGCGAATCCATTTCCGGGAAAGCGAGGCCGGGGTTCGATCTCGTGTCACCTTGGGATAGGCGGCATGTCCCACCAACACCATGGGTGCCTCCCGGCGCAGAGCCCGATAGGGCGCGAGATCCTCCGCCCAGAGCTTGTTCCATGGTTTGCGAACGCTCGGCAGGGCATGATGCGTGTCCAAATTCGCCTCGCCGAGGCCGGGGAAATGCTTGAGCGTCCCGAGAACCCCCGCCGCGCGCAAGCCGGCGAGGAATTCCCTGGCATAGCGGATCACCTCGGCAGGATCGGCGGAAACCGCCCGCGAATTCATGACCTTGCGTGACGCCTCGAACGCCAGATCGACGACCGGAGCAAAATCGGTGTTAAACCCCAGTGCCCGACACTCATCCCCGATAACTCGGCCTTGTTTACGATACAGCCTGCGGTCGCCGCTGCGAAACACTTCGGCCGGAGCCGGTGCCAGGCCGAGCACGTTGCGAAAGCGATCCACCTGGCCGCCCTCCATGTCGACGCAGGTGAACAGCCGCGCGGAAACGCAGGCTTGGCAATCCTTGAGCAGTCGGTAGGTTTGCTCGGCGGCGACGATGTTTCGCGCAAACAGGATTACGCCAGCCGGCTGGATCGCCGTCAGCAGGGAACGGAGCTGCGGCGACACCTCCGTGCCGTCGAATCCCATGATCAGGAGCTGGCCAATCGATTTCCGGAAATCTGCACGATGCTTCGCCATAGGGAGAGGTCTTTCTTTTAAGATCGCCTATTCTTCCCGGTACCCGGCACTTTCGTGACACCCTGGGGCAAAGATCCGGCCTGCGCCGCCGACTCTTGCCTATTCCACTTGCTTCTTCAACTCCGCCAGCAGGTTCAGGGCTTCGAGAGGAGTCAAGTGATTCAAGTCTACTTCTCGCAATTGTTCGACCACCGGCTGCGATAGCGGCGTGAAAATGGTCAGCTGAGTCGGAACGAGGTCGTCCTTCGACAGTTCGTCCGTCACGCGATGCCCTGCGGTTTCGTGCTCCACCAGGACTTCACGCGCTCGCTCAACCACCGCGCTCGGCAGTCCAGCCAGCTTTGCGACTTCAATTCCATAACTGCGGTCGGCGGCTCCCGGTTCGACTTTGCGGAGAAACGCGATGCCGTTGTTCGTCTCTTTCACCGATACGTGATAGTTCTTGACCCCGGAGAGTCGGTCCGCAAGTTCCGTGAGTTCGAAGTAGTGGGTTGCGAATAACGTCTTGGCGCGGGTGCGGGCATGAACGTATTCGACCACCGCCCAGGCGATCGCCAGTCCATCATAGGTTGCTGTGCCCCGTCCCACTTCATCGAGAAGGATCAGAGACTGTGGGGTTGCGGTGTGGAGAATGGCGGCGGTTTCCGTCATCTCGACCATAAACGTCGAACGCCCCCGCGCCAGGTTATCGCTGGCGCCGATGCGGGTGAACACTCGATCCACGATGCCCAGTCGTGCCGACGCTGCCGGCACAAACGATCCCATCTGCGCCAGAATCACGGTCAGTGCCGCCTGTCGCAGATAGGTCGATTTGCCGCCCATGTTGGGTCCCGTCAACAGCAGCACAGTGTGCGTGGTCGAGTTAAGGTACAGGTCATTGGGGACAAAGCGCTCCCCGATGTCCTGCTGCTCGATCACCGGGTGGCGTCCGCCGCGGATCTCGATATCACCCGAGGTGTCGAATCTGGGGCGGCAGTAATCACCGAGCACGGCAAGGTGGGCCAGAGCCGCCAGCACATCGACTTCGGCCAGCGCGAGGGCGGTTTGGCGGATGCGTCGCGCCTGCTGGGCAATCGCCGAGCGCAGTTCCGCGAACAGCCGCCTCTCGATTTCAACGATCTTCTCTTGGGCATCGAGGATCCGTGCTTCGTATTCCTTGAGCTCCGGGGTGGTGAAGCGTTCGGCATTGACCAGGGTTTGCTTGCGTTCGTAATCGGGCGGAACATGTTGAAGGTTTGGTTTCGAGACCTCCAGGTAATAGCCGAAAATCGAGTTGAACCTCACTTTGAGCGACGCAATGCCGGTGCGATGCCGTTCCCGCTGTTCGATCTGCGCCAGATATTGCTTGCTGTTGCGGCTCAGGTCGCGGAGTTCGTCAAGCTCCCGGTCCGCCCCCGGCTGAATTACTCCGCCATCGTTCAAGGAAAGCGGAGGCTCGGGGACGATCAACCCCTCAATGTGCTGGCGTACATCGCCGAGCTCGTCGATCGCGGCATGGAGGTGGTCGAGCCGCTCGCCGGGAATCCGGCTAAGAGCAGTTCGCAAGGGTGGAATCTTCGCGAGCGATGCCGCCAACGCCAGCACATCCCGAGGCGTGGCGGTTTCCAAGGTGACGCGGCTGAGCAGGCGCTCCAGATCCAGAATTCCTTCGAGCGCCCGGCGGAGTTCCTCGCGCGCCACCACATCCTGGGTTTGGGCTTCTACGGCGTCCAGCCGCCGGTTGATTTCCTCTACTGCAATCGAAGGCCGCAGCATCCACGAGCGCAGCAGCCGTTTTCCCATTGGAGTCAGTGTCTGATCGATCGAGCGGAATAGAGTGACACCCTCGTCGGTTCCCGCGAACAGCGGTTCCACCAGCTCCAGATTGCGAACCGTGACGGCATCGAGAACCAGGCAGTTCTGCCGTTCGTAAAAGCCGATTCGGTCCACATGGTCGAGCGTGCCGCGCTGGGTGGAGCGCACGTAATGTAGGATCGCGCCGGCCGCCGAGGCGGCCGCCGGCTTGCCCGCCAATCCAAAGCCCTCGAGCGAGAGCACGCCGAAATGATTTTCCAGAAGCGGAATCGCGTGATCCGGAGCAAAGATCCAGTCGTCCAGGGGAGTTTCCGCCCAATTCTTCCCCCCGGCTGGCGATCTGGGGACGGGGGACGCGATGGTCGCGTTGTAGGGAGCGACACGGTCGAGGAGAGGAGCGGAGGAGCCGTACAGGACCTCCTTCGGCCGCAGTTGATCCAGTTCGTCTTGAATCCGCTTCGCTCGATCTTCCCCACGAAATTCGGTCGCGCGAAATTCGCCGGTCGAAACATCCAAGGCGGCAAACCCCAACCCGTCGCCGGCTCGGGCGATCGCCGCCAGGAAATTGTTCTCTTCGGAACTAAGCGAGGCGTCGGCGGCCGTCCCGGGCGTCACGACGCGCGTCACCTCCCGCCGCACCAGCTTCTTGGCCACTCGAGGGTCCTCCACCTGATCGCATATTGCCACCTTGAATCCCTTGCGGATCAGCTTGGAGATATAGCCTTCGGCTGCATGATAGGGCACTCCGCACATCGGGACCGCCAGGCCCTTCTCCTTGTTGCGGGAGGTGAGGGTAATCTCGAGTTCGCGCGCGGCCAGGATCGCGTCTTCGAAGAAAAGTTCGTAGAAATCGCCCAACCGAAAGAACAGTAGCGCAGTCGGATGTTCGCTCTTGATCGCAGCGTACTGCCGCATCAGGGGAGTGGACGCGTCTGTCATAGATCGAACCCTAGGCACGAAACTCGCGAAGGAAGGTTCCGGCGTGTTCGTGCGCGGATTATAGCAAGCGATCCGCGGTGGAAACATGGAGTTGACTCGGCTAGCGGTCGGGTGATCTCCTGGAATGTGGAACTTCGCAAAGATCCAATTACTCGCTCCTGGGTGGTGACGGGTGATGACATTCCCGATGTGGCCCCTCGTTTGGATTCAGGCTGCAGGTTCTGTCCCGACTCCACCCAGCCTTTGCAGCTCATCGCCAGTACCTCGGGGTTGCAAGGTGCGCCCTGGTCCGCGCGCTCGGTCGTGCATCCAAGCGCCCTCTACCGTATCGAAGGCGAGCCCTCGCGAAGGGGGGACGGAATCTACGACCGAATGCAGCCGGTCGGGGCCCATGAGGTGCTGGTCGAGAATGCCCGGCATGATCGCAACCTGTGGAATGCGCAGGACAGCGAAATCGAGCAGTTTCTTCTGCTTGCTGCACAACGCGTGCAGGACCTGAAACGAGACAGCCGCTTCAAGTACATCAGTATATTCAAAGATCACGGGCCTGCCGCAGGACAGGAATTTGAACATCCCACATCCCAGCTGACGGCCACCACCTTTGTGCCTCGCCGCGTGCTCTATGAGCTGCGCGCGGCTCGCGAATATTTTGGGCAGAAAGAGCGGTGTGTGTTTTGCGACATTGTTTCTCAGGAGACGAAGCAGGAACAGCGGGTGATCGAGAACCACGGGGACTTCATCGCACTTTGCCCTTATGCGCCCCGCGTACCTTACGAAATCTGGATTCTGCCGCGCACACATGAGGCCGCCTTCGAGCGCATGGGGCTGAACCGGCCGGCAATGACGCGGGATTTAGGGGTATTGCTCAGACGAACCCTGCAGCGGATTCGAACCATTACCGAGCAGTTTCACCTTGTCTTGCACACCTCTCCCAATAGCCATCAGGGCTCAGGAAGCTTGGGCTATTGGAAGACACTGGACGAGGACTACCACTGGCACATCGAGATCCTTCCTGTGCTTGTGGAAAAATCCAGATCCTACACCTTCAAAGAGGTGTACTTCTCGCCCTTGACCTCGGAGACGGCCGTCAGGCGCCTGCGCGAGGCGACGATTGAGCCGTAGCCAGGCTCGGAGCTTGGTCGCCGGGAACCGCGACTCATCATGACGGTTCGTCGCATGAAGACCTATACCGGTGGACAAGGCTACGTCTACCAATACTATTTTGTCGGCAAGCGTCCTGCCCCGCCCGGTCGCGAAGACGACCCCGCCACGGAATATATCTTTGACGTCACCTCGGATCGCAAAATCACCTTCGCGGTGAGCGTATTCCTTTCCGAGCAAGCCCTGCGGCGATGGTCGGACGACCACGGCCGAAGGCTCACCGACGCGGAACAATACGCTGCGGTCAAGATGCGTCTATTCCAAGCTTTCGACGAGGTCGAAGACCTGAGGTCGCGTGGTCGGGAGTTGCTCTTGGACGCCGCCTCCTTGGAATCGGTTCTTGGGCCGTTGGGAATCGACTAATCCGCGAACCTGCCACCTGTCCTCGGAGCCCCTCCAAACCGGGCCCCCCGTCACCATCCCCTCCCCCGCAGGGAGGCTATAATCACCGTGACATAGGTTTTCAGTCCTTCTAAGTAGGGGATACGCCAACGTTTATATGTCTGTACTATGGTTGCGGGTCGCGCTAGGCTGTTACGCAGTGGGTTTACTGTACGCCCTAGTGGCGCTAACCCGGACGGCTGAGCTGCTGAACCGCATCGCCTTGCACGCCGCCTACCTCGGCATGGTATTCCACTTCGTTTCCCTGGTAGAGGCCTTCCTCCAGTCGGGTCAAATGGCGATGGCCTCCGTGCACAATGCGGAGTCGGTGCTGGGGTTCCTGATCATGATCGTTTTCCTGTTGGTCTATCTCGTCTATCAGACGACCTCCCTCGGCATTGTCGTTTTCCCCCTGGTGTTCTTGCTGACCTTCATTGCCGCGACCGGCGAGGCGCCGTTTTTGCTGACCTCGGCCGGCATGCGCACCGGATGGCTGTTTGCCCACATCGCGCTCATTTTCACCGGTTACGCGGCGCTGGTGCTGAGCTTCGGCGCCAGCTTGCTTTATCTGATCGAGGAGCGTGCCCTGAAATCGAAACAAGCAAGCGGAAGGCTCTCCCGCTTGCCTGCCCTCGAAGTCATCGACGAAATCGGATTCCGCTCGCTGCTTCTCGGTTTTCCGTTCATGACTCTTGGTCTGATCGCCGGAACCGTCGTGGCCCAATCGACCCTTGGCC
>Ga0187780_10003300_pt1 | contig 12201 bp, 9 predicted proteins | sample 1015_Q2_SP10_20__FD_132429 | JGI IMG/M metagenome (GOLD analysis project Ga0187780, IMG submission 132429) | Tropical peat soil microbial communities from peatlands in Department of Meta, Colombia - 1015_Q2_SP10_20_MG | ecosystem: Environmental > Terrestrial > Soil > Wetlands > Peat | place...
GCGCGGTCCGGTCGGCGTTGACCTGGGCGCCAGCACGCCCGAGACCATCGCCCTCGCCATCGTCGCCGAAATCCACGCCACGCTCGCGGGCCGAAAGGGCGGACTGGCCGCACCACTCGGGAGCGGCTGAGCGGCGCCGATCCATGACGCAAGACCGACCCCGCGCGCCCGTCGTTCCAGCGCGGCGTGCGGACCGCGACGGTCGGCCGCGCGTCGATTACCGCGCGATCTGGATCCTGGCGGGTCCTTTGATCGCCAACAGCGCGGTCCAGGCGGTCCTCAATCTCACCGACACCTGGTTCATCGGCCGCCTCTCGACCGCGGCCACGGCGGCGATGGCCTCGATCTATTGGCTGGTGCTGGCCGCGGTGCTGCTCCTGGGCGGCGTGGGCATGGCGGTGCAGACGGTGGCGGCGCAGGCGTACGGCGCCGGGCGGCGCGCACGCGCCGCGCAGGCGGCCTGGTCTGGGCTTGCCGCCTCGCTGCTCACCATACCGTTGTTCGCGCTCCTCGGACTCGCGGGCAATCCGATCCTGTCCTGGGCACGTCTCGATCCCGCGGTCCAGGCGCTCGCGCTCTCCTACTGGTGGCCGCGGCTGGTGGTCGGCGGTCCGCTCGCGCTCCTGGTCTGGTCGCTGACCTCATTCTTCAACGGTGCGGGTCGGACCCGGATCACGCTGATCGTGACCATCGTCATGTCGGTGTCGAACGCGATCTTCAACCAGTGGTTCATGTTCGGGCTCGGCATGGGCATGCCGGGATCGGCATGGGGTACGGTCGCGGCCGAGGTGTTGGGTCTCGTGGTCGCGCTCGGCTACTTTCTGGGTCCCGGGTTCGCGACCTCGTTCCGCTCGCGGCTTACCTGGCGGCGCCTCGAGCTCAGACGACAGTTTGCACTGGGACTGCCCATGGGCCTGACCTCGACCGGCGACATGGTCGGACTCGCGATATTCCAGCTGATGCTGGTCAACGTCGGCACCGCCGCCGGCGCCGCCACCCAGATCGTGATCATGCTGAGTTCGCTCTGCTACATGCCGGGCTATGGCATCGCACTCAGCGGCACAACTCTGGTCGGCCAGGCGATCGGCGCTGGCGATCGGGCGTGGGCCGAGAAGGTCGGACAGGCGGTGATTGGGCTCGTGGTCGCCTACATGGGCGGCGCGGGCTTGGTACTCGCACTCGCGACACCGGCGCTTGCGCCGTTGTTCGTGCGTGCCGGAGACCCGAACGCGCTGGCGGTGCTCGCTCTCGTCACGCCGCTCATGTGGATCGCCGCCGGCTATCAGATCTTTGACGGCCTCAATCTCGGCAGCGGCTTTTGCCTGCGCGGCGCGGGAGACGTGCGGGTGCCGGCGCTTCTGGTCGCGGGCCTCGCCTGGCTCGGCTGGATTCCGCTGACGCAGAGTCTGACGTTCGCGCGCGGCCAGGGCTTCATTCCCGGATTGCCGCAGTTCGGATTCGGTGCGGTCGGCGCCTGGGTCGCTGCGCTCGTGTACGTGGTGGCGCTCGGCCTGGCGCTCTACGCGCGCTGGCGATCGGGCGCGTGGCGCCGCGTGCGCCTCGGTCTCTAGTCAGCCTCACTCGAGATCGCGCACCACCCGAAATCCCAGATCCTGCTGGCGCGTCCCCTGCGCTTCGCTGTCGCGCGCCGCGGCGCGGCTGCGCTCCGGTCTGGACGCAAACGATCCGCCACGCACGCCGCGCGCTTCGCAGCCGCCGGCCCAGACCCAGGCGCGCGCATCCGGCGGCCGGCCTTCGTAGCTCGCGGTGTAGCAGTCCTGCACCCACTCGCGCGCGTTGCCGATCATGTCGTAGAGGTCGAACGCGTTCGGCTGATAGCTCGCCACCGCGGCGAGACCCGCATGGCGATCGCTGCAGCGCGCGTTGGGCCAGAGAAACTTGTACGCGCCGACCGCCGAGATGTCGTAGACGTTGGCGAAATCGCACGCTCGCGAGGTCACGTCCGCCTCGCTCGAGTCGTGATTGCCCCAGTAGCGCGCGGTGGTGGTGCCGCCACGCGCGGCGTATTCCCACTCGGTCTCGGACGGCAGCCGGTACTGGTGGTGGGTCACCTTGCTCAGCCACTCGAGATATGCCTGGGCATCATCCCAGCTCACGCACACCACCGGCTGCTCATCGCCGGGCGGATCGCCGAATCCGGGGTCGCGCCAGCTGCGCGCGCTGTCCGCGTCCCAGTGTCCGTCGCGTGCGACGCGACAGCCGGCCGGCGGCGCGTAGTGTGTCGCGGTCACGAACGCGCGGAATTGCCGGACGGTCACTTCGGTCCGGCCCATGGCGTAGGCGCGGCCGATGGTGACCAGGAGCGGCGGCGCCTCGCCGCTCGCGCGATCGACCTCGCTGGCATCGGCGCTGGTGCCGAGCGTGAACACCCCGGCGGGGACGGTCACGAGCTCCGGGCAGGACGGGCAGTCCTTGATGTGCCCGGGCGCGAGCGCGGGCGCCGCGTGCGAGGCCGGCGCGCCGGCGGCCAGCGTCAGCGCGAGGGTGAAGCCCGCGGCTGCGCGATGCACTTCAGCGGCTCCCGGCCGCGGCGCTGACATCGCGCGCCACCCGGAATCCGACCCAGTCGAAGCGTTCGGCTGCCGGGGCGCCGACCCGCGCCGCGCTATCTGCAGCCGCGGGCGCCGTCAGCCAGCTGCCGCCGCGCTGCACGCGGCGCTGACAGCCCCCGGTCCAGACCCAGGCGCGGCCATCGCGTGGCCGGCCGATCGAGCTGGTGGTGTAGCAATCCTGCACCCACTCCGCGACGTTGCCGATCATGTCGAAGAGCCCGAAGCTGTTCGGACGCAGCGCGCCCACCGGCGCAAGATCCGCGAACCCGTCACGGCAGCGGGCCGGCTCCTCGCCGAGCGGGTAGATTTCCTGCGTCGACTGGTCGTAGAGGTTGGCGTACTGGCAGGCGTCGTCCGGGTCTTCTCCCCACGGGTAGTGGCGTGCGCTGCCGCCGCGCGCGGCGTACTCCCACTCCGCCTCGGACGGTAACCGGTAGGGTCGCTCGGTCTGCTTCGCGAGCCAGGCGACGTAGGCCGCCGCTTCCGCCCAGCTCACGCAGGATACCGGGTGGTCATCGCGCGGCTCGCGCGGCCGGCCGGGATTGGCCCAGCCGCGGGTGTGGTCGACGGCGAACCGTGTCAGCTGCTCGTTCCAGGTCTGACAGCCGGTGCCAGTCTCAAACTCGGCTTCCTGGACGAAGGCGCGAAACTGTGCGCGCGTGACTTCGAAGCGACCGATCGCGAACGGCCGGGCGATCTTGATGGTGACCTGAGGGGCGTGCCGCGGGTCGCCGCCACGGGCGCCCATGGCGAATTCCCCGGCCGGTACCACCACCATCTCCGGGCACTGGTCGCAGTCGCGAAATGGCGCGGGCGGCTCCGCCGCGCGCGCGGCAGGCGCAGCACTCGACACGGCGCACAGGGCGCCGACGACCAGGGCCTGGATACCGCGCATGGCAACGATCCGGTCGGCGGGGCGCGCAGTCTCGCACGCGCCCGCCGCCGGTGCCAGCGCGGTTTAGCCGCTATGCAGGGGCAGGAATAGGGTCTGGCCGCCGCGGTTGACCAAAAGCGCCACGCTCTTGCCCGACTTCGCGACCGCGTCGTCGAACTGCTCGACGCTCTTCACCTTGTTGCCGTTGACGCCGACGATCACGTCGCCCGGCTGCAGCTGGGCGCGCAGTGCCGCGCCATCCACGTCCTCGACCAGCAGTCCGCCGTCGACACCGGCCGCGCGCCGTTCCTCGGGCGACAGCGGCCGCAAGGACAGTCCCAGCTTGGCGCTGCTGCTCTTGGGCGAGTTGTCGCCGGTGAAGGAAGTATTCACGCGGCCTTCCTTGAGCTCGGCGATCTGGACCGGGATCTGGTGCGAGCTCTTGTCGCGCCACACTTCGAGATCCGCGCGACTGCCGGGCTTCAATCCCGCGATCAGGCTGGGCAGCTGGCTGCTGCGCTCGACCGTCTTGCCGTTGACGGCCAGGATCACGTCGCCGGGCTTGAGCCCCGCCTTGGCGCCTGGCGCGCCTTCCTCGACCTGGCTGATCAGCGCGCCGCGCGGCCGGTCGAGGCCGAAGGAATCGGCGAGCGACTGGTTCACGTCCTGGATCACGACGCCGATGCGGCCGCGCTCGACGTGGCCGGTGTGTATGAGCTGGTCCTCGACGTTCATCGCCACGTCGATGGGGATGGCAAACGAGATGCCCATGAACCCGCCGGTGCGGCTGTAGATCTGCGAGTTGATCCCGACCACTTCGCCGGCCATGTTAAAGAGCGGCCCGCCGGAGTTGCCCGGGTTGACGGCCGCGTCGGTCTGGATGAACGGCGTATAGGCGCCATCCGGCAGCGCGCGCGAGGTCGCGCTGACGATGCCGGCGGTGACGCTGTTGTCGAAGCCGAACGGCGAGCCGATCGCCACCACCCACTCGCCCGGGCGCAGCTTGGAGGGATCGCCGATGCGCACCGTCGGCAGAGACTTGGCCTGGATCTTGATGACCGCGACGTCGGTCTTGCGGTCCACTCCCACCACCTTGGCGGTGAACTCGCGCCGGTCGGTCAGGCGCACGGTCACATCGCTGGCATCGGCAACGACGTGCGCGTTGGTCAGAATGTAACCATCGGAGGTGACGATGAAGCCGGAGCCTTCGCCACGCTGCGGCGGCTGGATACCGTGCGGCTGGCCGAAGCGGCGCAGGAAGTCCTGCAGCGGGTCGGGCATCGAGCCCTCCTCGTCGCCTTCGTCGCTGGAGATGTTGCGGCGCTTTTCGACGACGGCCACATTGACGACGGCCGAGCCGTAGCGGTCGACTAACGCGGTGAAGTCAGGAAGACCTTTGACCAGCGGTGCGGCATCGGAGGCGGCAGCGGTAGCTGCAGGTTTGGCGGGCGCCGCGGCTGGCGCGGCCGGCGCGCTCGAGCCGGAGGCGAGCTCCGCGCCATGGCTGCAACCCGCAACCAGCACCGCCATCGACAAGAGCGCCGCACTCCACGGCGCCGCGCGGGTCTCGACTTTCAGCGAAGACATGCAAAGCTCCTCAGATGATCATTACAGACTGTGGCCGCCGGCAGGCGGCGCGCCCGAACCAGGCCGGATCGGACTTTCCATGCGACCGCGGCGCGGGCTAAAAGTTGCAGCACGCTCGTCCCGCCCGGGGCGGCCCGGGCACGTAACCCTATGATACCGGGGCGGCTGTTTCTGGTGCTGGGCGCCCTGGTCAGCGGCGCGGCCGCAGGTGCCGGGCTTCCGGACGCGGTCGGCGCCGCCATCGATGCCGCCGGCCTCCCCCGGGACTCGGTCAGCATCGTGGTCGAGGACGCCCAATCGGGGGCCGCGCGCTACGTCCTCAATGCGGCAACGCCGCGCAGCCCGGCCTCGACGCTCAAGCTGGTCACCACCTACGCGGCGCTCGACTTGCTCGGCCCCTCGTATACCTGGCGTACCCGCGCCTGGGTGACCGGCACGCTGCACGGCGGCCGGCTCAACGGCGACCTCATCATCGAGGGCGGTGGCGACCCGCAGCTCACCGCCGAGCGCTGGGCGCAGTTCGCGCGCGAGGTGGTGAACTCGGGAGTCACGCGCATCGGCGGTGACGTGATCATCGACCGCAGCCTCTACGAGGATCAGGCGGGCAGCGCCGATGACTTCGACGGACTCGGGTTTCGCGTCTACAACGTGCTGCCGGATGCGCTGCTGGTCAACCTGCAGTCGGTGGAAGTGCACTTCGTGCACGACGATGGCGGCCGGCTCACGCTCAAGGCGGATCCGGCGCCGGCGAATCTCGAGCTCGTCAATCACGTCGGGGCGACGAAGGGCGGCTGTCTGACCGGGCTGGCCGGAATCCACGTCACCGATCCGGACCCGGAGAAACTCCTGTTTCAGGGCAGCCTGGCGCAGCGCTGTCCGCCGCTCGCGCTGCGCCGCGCCGTATTGAGCGCACCGACCTTCGCCTACGGCACCTTCATCGCCAATTTCCGCGCCGCCGGTGGCACCGTGGCCGGAGAGCTCAAGCTCGCCCCGCGCCCGCCCGAGGCGCGGCCGCTGTTCGAGTTCGAGTCGCCGCCCTTAGGCGAGATCGTGCGGGTGGTGAACAAATGGAGCATCAACGCCATGGCGCGCATGCTCTACCTCACGCTCGGCTTAGACCGCAACGGCGCTCCGGCCAGCGAGTCGAAGTCGCAGGCGACGCTCGCCGCCTGGCTCGCCGGGCGCCACGTGGAGTGCCCGGAGCTCGTCATGGACAACGGCTCGGGGCTGTCGCGCGCGGCGCGCATCTCCGCGTCCTGCCTGGCCGGGCTCTTAGACGACGCCCACCGCAGCCCCTATTTCCCGGAGCTCGCCGCCTCGCTGCCGATCGCCGGCGCCGACGGCACGCTGCGCCACCGCTTCTCGGAGATGAAGAGCGACGGCCGCATCCGACTCAAGACCGGCACGCTCGGCGACGTCGCGGCCCTGGCCGGCTGGCTGGTGACGCCGGCCGGCGAGCCGTTATCGGTGGTCGTGTTTGTCAATGCGCCCGGCGCCGGGTTCGGCGCCGGGCAATCCATCACCGATGCGGTAATCCGCGACGCGCTCGCCGCTAATCCCGCTCAGTGAACCGCCGCTTTCGCGGCACCGATGCCGGTGTTCTGGCGCGCGTACACCTCGTTCCAGGAGGCGAGCGCACGCGGATCGCGGTACAGCAGTGAGCCCAATATCACGGCCAGGAACCCCAGCGGAATCGAGAACAGGCCGGGATTTCTGAGCTCGATGAGCGGTTTCTCGAGTCCGACGAACGACGTGTCGTCATTCGCGAACTTCTTAAGATCCGCGTTCGCCTTGTCGACTGCCTTGGTGAGCGCGGCCTGGTCCTTCTTGCCGGCCGCCACCTGCACCGGGTCGTCCGAGGCCAGCAGCGTCTCGATCTTGGCGCGCTTCGCCGCCTCGCCATCGAGCACCTTGTGCGCGGCCGCCTTGACCGCCTTGGGGTAGGTGAGGTTGGGCGACACGAGCGTGAGCCCCACCGCCACCACCGTGCCCACGATCATGCCGGCGATGATGCCGCCGGTATTGCAGCGCTTCCAGTACAAGGTCAGGAGCACGCACGGGAAGTTGGCACTCGCCGCCACAGCGAATGCGAGCGCGACCAGCACCGCGACGTTCTGTCCCTTGCAGAGAATCCCGATCACGATCGCGATCGCCCCGACGATGACAGTCGCGATGCGCGCCGCGGCCACCTGCTCGCGACCGCTGGCGTCGTGGCCATGGCCTGCGCGCACCACGCCCACGTACAGGTCGTGGGCCATGGCCGAGGCTGCGGCAAGCACGAGTCCCGCCACCACCGCGACGATGGTGGCGAAGGCGACCGCCGCCACGAACGCGAGCATGAAGTTGCCGAAGAACGAGTTCGGTCCGCCGCCGATGTACTGGGCAAGCAGCGGCCCGGCCAGGTTGCCGCCCGGGTCGACCGCGGCGATGTTCTGCGGCCCGACCAGGCGCGCGGCACCGAAGCCGAGGAACAGGGTCAGCACGTAGAACCCGCCGATGATCCCCATCGCCCAGACCACCGAATGGCGCGCGGCCTGCGCCGAGCGCACCGTGAAGAAGCGCATCAGGATGTGCGGCAGTCCCGCGGTTCCGAATACCAGCGCCATGCCGAGCGACACCTGGTCGATCGGTGCCTTCAAGTAGAGACCCGGCTCGAGGAACCGCTGGCCGAGCTGCGCCGGCGTCATGTTCTGGGCGGCATCGCCCAGGAGTGTCGCGACCCGCGCCTGGACCTTGGCATCGCCCACCACATCCGCCAGGAACCCGGGCAGCGAGAAGCCATACGGCGTCCAGACCAGGATCACGATCAGCAGCGAGGCGGCCACCAGCAGGATCGCCTTGACGATCTGCACCCAGGTGGTCGCGACCATGCCGCCAAAGAGCACGTACGCCAGCATCAGGATGCCGACGCCGAGCACCGACCACTCGTAGTCGATGCCGACCAGCGTCTTGATCAGCACCCCGCCGCCCACCATCTGCGCGGTCAGGTAGAAGGTCGAGACGATGATCACGGACAGCGCGCCGACGACCCGGGTTTTCTTGGGATCGTTGCGGTAGGCCAGGATGTCGGAGAGCGTGTACTTGCCGATGTTCCGGCACGGCTCCGCGATCAGGAGCAGCACGGTGACATAAGCCACCAGCCAGCCCACCGAATACATGAAGCCGTCGTAGCCGTACTGGGAGATCAAGCCGGCGATGCCCAGGAACGAGGCCGCCGACAGGTAATCACCGGCAATCGCCCAGCCGTTCTGAACGCCGGACACCGTTCCGCTCGCGACGTAGAAGTCCGACGTCGAGTGCACCCGTTTGGCGGCGAGATAGGTGATCACCATCGTCAGCGCGATGATCACGGCGAACACCGCGAACGTCAGACCGCGCCAGCCCTGCCCGACTGCGGCCTGGCCAAGCGCGGACCCGCTCGCGAGCAGCAGTGCGCAAGCGAGCGCGGGCATAAGCCAGCGCGGATTTCGCGTATGCATGAAGGCACGCGCCATGGCTTACACTCCTTTCGAGCGAGCGGCTTCGGCGGCGATTTCCGCCGCCAGCCGGTCGAATTCGCCGCCGGCGCGCCGTGCGTAGTACCAGGCGACCAGCCAGGCAACTACGAATTCGGACAGCGCAAACAGCAGGCCGAAATTAATGACGCCCCAGACGCGCACGCGGAACAGATCCTGGAAATAAGCCGCGCCGATCGGCAGCAGAAAGTAATAGACGATCGAAAACACCATGAGCCCGGTGAGAAATGATTGCTTCTTGCGGTGCAGCAACTGGAACCTTGGATCGTTGATGATCTTCTGCCAGTCGACATCAGCCATGTTGTTGTCCCCCTGAGCCCCGGCCGCCACCATAGCAAACAGGGGTAGCCGCCCGGCAAGAGTCACACGATCCGATGACGATTCACGTGCCGGCCGACGGCAGATGCGGGCCGGCCGGCGCCTAATGCGGGCGCCGCCATGGGATGGAGGAGCTATGAGTCACGTGTACCCGGTACCCGAGTCATTCGCGCGCCATGCACGCGTCGACCGCGCGCGCTACGAGCGCGACTACGCACAGAGCGTGGCCGACCCGGCGCGTTTCTGGGGCGACGTGGGCCGCCGTCTCGACTGGCTGCGCCCGTACCAGAAGGTCCGGGACGTGAATTTTGCGCCCCAGGATTTCCGCATCCGCTGGTACGAGGACGGGGCTCTGAATGCCTCGGCCAACTGCCTCGACCGGCACCTGAAGCAGCACCGCGATCGCACCGCGATCCTCTGGGAGGGCGACGACCCGAAAGACTCGCGCCACATCACCTATGGCGAGCTCCACGAGCAGGTGTGCCGCTGCGCCAATGCACTCAAGGCCCTGGGTGTGGCCAAGGGCGATCGGGTGACGATCTACCTGCCGATGATTCCGGAAGCGGCGGTGGCGATGCTGGCCTGCGCGCGGATCGGCGCCATCCATTCGGTGGTGTTCGGCGGCTTCTCCGCCGAAGCGCTCGCGAGCCGCATCGCCGACTGCGAATCGCGCGTCGTGATCACCGCGGACGAGGGTCTGCGCGGCGGCAAGAAGATTCCGCTCAAGGGCAACGTCGACGCGGCGTTGACGCTGCACGGCGGATCGACCATCGAGCACGTGCTGGTGGTCAAGCGCACCGGCGCCGCGGTGCCCTGGAACAAGCCGCGCGACAAGCATTTCTCGGAGCTGCTCGCCGCGGCGAGCCCGAGCTGCGACCCGGTCGCCGTGGGCGCGGAGGATCCGCTCTTCATCCTGTACACGTCCGGTTCGACCGGAAAGCCCAAGGGCGTGCTGCACACGACCGGCGGCTATCTTGTGTACGCCTCCTATACCTTCGAGACCGTGTTCGACTACCGGCCACAGGACATCTTCTGGTGCACGGCCGACGTCGGCTGGGTCACCGGCCACAGCTACGTGGTGTACGGGCCGCTGTCGTGCGCCGCGACCAGCGTCATGTTCGAAGGCGTGCCGAACTACCCGGATCCGGGCCGGTTCTGGCAGGTCTGCGACAAGCACGGCGTCACGATCTTCTACACCGCGCCGACCGCGATCCGCGCGCTGATGCGCGAGGGAGAAGACTGGGTAGCCAAACATCGCCGCACCACCCTGCGCCTGCTCGGCACCGTCGGTGAACCGATCAACCCGGAAGCCTGGGAGTGGTATCACCGCGTGGTCGGCGAACACCGCTGTCCGATCGTCGACACCTGGTGGCAGACGGAAACGGGCGGCATCCTGATTTCACCGCTGGGCGGCGCGACCCCGCTCAAGCCCGGCTCGGCCTCGTGGCCGCTGCCCGGGATCAGGCCGGGCATCGTCGACGCCATGGGTAAGGAACTGGAAGGCGCGTGCGAAGGCAACCTGGTACTCGATGACAGCTGGCCGGGCCAGATGCGCACCGTCTATGGCGATCACCAGCGGTTCATCGATACCTATTTCCGCACCTACCCGGGCCGCTATTTCACCGGCGATGGCGCGCGCCGCGACGCCGACGGCTACTACTGGATCACCGGGCGCGTGGACGACGTCATCAACGTGTCCGGCCACCGGCTCGGCACGGCCGAGGTGGAGAGTGCGCTGGTCGCGCATCCGGCGGTCGCGGAAGCGGCGGTCGTGGGATTCCCGCACGACATCAAGGGCCAGGGCATCTATGCGTACGTGACCCTGAAAGCCGGGCGCGAACCCTCGGCTGCGCTGCGCGGCGAGCTCAAGCAGACCGTGCGCACCGAGATCGGCGCCATCGCCATTCCCGACGTGATCCAGTGGGCGCCGGGATTACCGAAGACCCGCAGCGGCAAGATCATGCGGCGCATCCTGCGCAAGATCGCTGCCAACGAGTCGGACCAGCTCGGCGATACCTCGACACTCGCCGATCCTTCGGTGGTCTCCGACCTCGTGTCCCACCGCGGTGAGCAATAGCCGCGTATTGGCCGGTGCTAGACTGATCGCGCGATCACCGAGGAGGCCGCGTGCAGATCGGACCCGACAAAGTCGTGACCATGCATTACACGGTCAAGAACGACTCCGGGGAGGTCCTGGATCGGTCTGACAAGAACGAGCCGATCAGCTATCTGCACGGTGCCGGCGGCATCGTGCCCGGCCTCGAATCCGCGCTCGAAGGCAAGGTCACCGGCGACCGGGTATCGGTATCGGTGCCCGCGGCACAGGCCTACGGCGAGCGCGATCCGGCTCTGGTGCAGCAGGTGCCGAGGCGCGCCTTCGGTGGCACCCCGAAGCTGGAACCCGGGATGCGTTTCCAGGCGCAGTCAGACCACGGCGCGCGCACGGTGACCGTCGTTCGTGTGCAGGGCGACATGGTCACCATCGATGGCAACCATCCGCTGGCCGGACAGAACTTAAACTTCGACGTCGAGATCGCGGGCGTGCGCGAGGCCTCAAGCGAGGAACTCACGCACGGCCACGTTCACGGGCCCGGCGGCCACCATCACCACGACTGATCAGGCGGCGCGCGGCGCCGTCCCGTACGGCTCAAAACCCAATCCCAGATCGCGGGCAACGGCCGCGTGACGAATCCGTCCGGCGTGCACGTTGAGCCCGTTGGCGAATCCCGGGTCGCGCGCCAATGCGGCTTCCCAGCCGCGGTCGGCGATCGCCCGCACGTACGGCAGCGTGGCGTTGGTCAACGCGAACGTCGAGGTACGAGCGACGGCGCCCGGCATGTTGGCCACGCAGTAGTGCACGACGCCATCGACGAGGTAGGTCGGCTCGGCATGGGTGGTCGCGTGGCTGGTCTCGAAACAGCCGCCCTGATCGATGGAGATGTCGACCAGCACCGAGCCCTTGCGCATCCGGGACACCATCTCCCGTGTGACCAGCTTCGGCGCGGCGGCGCCAGCGATGAGCACCGCGCCGATCACGAGATCGGCATCCAGCACGTGAACTTCGATCTCGTGGCTGGTGGAATAGGCGGTCTTGAGCTGGTTGCCGAAGATCGAGGCCAGCTCGCGCAGCCGGCTCACGGAGCGGTCAATGACCGTCACCTCGGCGCGCAGGCCGACCGCCATCTCTGCCGCGTGCGTGCCCGATACGCCTCCGCCCAGGATCACGACCTTAGCGGGCGGTACTCCGGGGACGCCACCTAACAGCACGCCCGATCCGCCATTCGCCTTCTGCAGGTAGTAGGCGCCGACCTGCACTGACATCCGGCCTGCCACC
>Ga0187780_10003301_pt1 | contig 12201 bp, 8 predicted proteins | sample 1015_Q2_SP10_20__FD_132429 | JGI IMG/M metagenome (GOLD analysis project Ga0187780, IMG submission 132429) | Tropical peat soil microbial communities from peatlands in Department of Meta, Colombia - 1015_Q2_SP10_20_MG | ecosystem: Environmental > Terrestrial > Soil > Wetlands > Peat | place...
GCATGAGCAGAGAGATCACGACGAGTCCTGCAACCCGTATCAGCTGCCCGCGGGACTCCATGGTCCGTGTCCTCCGTTGCGTGCCGCAGGGAAGCGGAGGCCTCCCAACTGCCTAGAGACGCCAACCTAAGCCCCATTAGCACGAGACATGCCACACCCTGGGTGACCAGGTGAGGCCAGCCGAGTGGGGGTTTCGAGCCGTGGAATCGCGGAGTTGAGGTGCGGACCTCAATCCGGAGGGCGTCTGCGGAAGAGCCGATGTGGAAACAGATTGCCAGTGCGTGACAGGTAAATTCCCCTCTTTGCCTCCTTCCCTAGTGTCCTGAGTCCGAAAAACGCATCACTATTCGTACCCGTTCCCGTTCCCGTTCCCGACAGGTCCGCCGAAATCGGAGCGCAACCGGTTGGAGCGAAAGACGACTCTTGGGTCAGACCCCGGGCACGGGAACGGGTACGGGAACGGGAACGATTTGTCCAGGGACTTCTGACTCGGGAGACTAGGCCTTCACACACCCATGGATCCCCTCCTCCAACATCCCACACCGCCGACGTCGCAATCGCCCCGGTTGGGAGCGCGGGCACATGACCCGACCCGCGGCGCCGCCCGGCCCGAGCGTTCGTTCGGCGGATATGGAGGGCGGGCACCTTAATGCGCGGCCTCGAGGAGGAAATTGCTTGGGGGGAAGCCGGTTGCTTCTTCGCCCCATGTCACGTGCTTCCGGAGAAGGCGCCCGCCGTGCCCTTGGCCCGCAGCGGCTCTCGCCCGGCCGGCAGGCCATTCACTTTACGACCCCGGCAGACGGAGAGGGGAGGCGTACCCCCTGACACGAAAGAAATCGCCGGGTCCCCTGGCACCGCGGGAGATGTGCTCTTAGCAGGCTGCTGAAAAACGCACTTTTCCCCCAGGCTGCTCAAAAAGGCCCAGATGCAAGGCGGCGCGCGAGGCGAGGCGCGAGGCGTGCTTGGTCCGTACGTCGCAGCGCCGCGCGAGCGCGCCAACGCCGCAGATGGGCCTTTTTCAGCAGCTTGCTAGTCCAGGGCCTCCTCCAGGACGCGGCCCTGGAACTGTCCGCCATTCACCTGCAGCAGCGAGCAGAGGGTCGGGGCGAGATCGACCGTGCTCGCGCCATCGAGGCGTGCCCCGCGGCGGATCCCAGCCCCCGCCACGACGATGGGCACGGCGCACTCGTGAGACGAGCCGTGCGAGCGAAGGTCTTGCTCGTAATGGGTCGGGTCGCCATCGTCCCACACGCCCAAGGCCCAGTCGGCCCGGCCGAAACAGATGAGGTCGCCGACGCGGTCGGGTGGCAGGCGAAACCGCTCTGCCTCGCCCCGGGGTGCGACCACCTCCACGCCGGGCGCCTCGGCCTGGAGGACCTCGACGGCGCGCCGGGCGGCGCCAGCATCCTCGAGATAGAGATAGAGCGCTCCCCCGAGATCGCGGTGGTGGGCATACAGCCCGTCGCGGATCAAGGGGACGCCGCGCGACGCGATCCCCGCCTGCCGCAGCACCTGGACGGGACTCATGGCGGAGACCTTGGCGTTCATCCCGTGGTCGGCGGTGAGGACCACCACGCTTTCGGCGAGATCGTAGCCGGCCACAATCTGGCCGATCAATTCATCCAGGGTGCGGAGATACTCTTGCATGGCCGGGGCCCCGGGCGGCCACCGATGCCCGGGATAGTCCGTGGTCGCCACATACAGGAGGTCCGGCCGATACCGGCGGGCCACCTCCCGGGCCAGGCGGAGGACCCACAGGTTGATCTCCATGGAGAAGATGTCGGGGGGCGCCCCCACGATCGGAAGCAGGTCCGGGGGGACATGGCTCATATCGAAACACCGGTCGAGCCCCCGGGCCAAGAGGCGTGCAAGCTTTTCCTTTCCGGCCACGAGGGCCGTCGTCCAACCGCGAGTCTTCGCGACCTCGAAGAGGAGCGGCGCCCGGACGAAGGCGACCCGGTCCATGAAGACCTCGCGCCCGCTCGCCTGATCGTAGTAGAAGTTGGCGCACAGCCCGTGCCGTTCCGGATACGTCCCGGTCAGGAGCGACACGTGGTTGACATTGGTCAGGCTCGGGAGCACCGCCTGCCCTTGGGAAGTAAAGGCACCGGCGCGGATCAGGCCGCCCGTGTTGGGCATATCGGCGGCGTGCAGATACTCGGGGCCGAACCCATCGAGGAGGAAAACCAACACACGGGCGGGAGATCGTTTCACGGCCGAACCTCCACGATGCCGCAAGGCGCCGGGTTGCGTCGGTTTGGTGGGTAGGGGATCGGCGAGGGCCGGGCGCGGGTGGAACAGGGCTCAGGCTGATGCCACCCTGCGCCTCGCCCACGCCGAAGCGGCCTCGGCCATCATCACGACGCACAAGATGGACAGCAGGATCGCGGCGACGTCATGCATCTCGAGCTGCTGGACACTCCGTCTCAAGTGCCAGCCCATTCCGCCTGCCCCGAAGAATCCGACCACCGTCGAAGCCCGAAACGCGGCATCCCACGTATAAATCGAAATCCCCGTCCAGGCCACGCGGACCTGCGGGAGGACCGCATAGGCCAGGATCTGCATTCGGTTGGCCCCCGTGGCCCGGACCGCCACCACCGGGCCCTCGTCGATCGCCTCGATCTCCTCGGCGAACAGCTTGCCCGCAAAGCCCACGGAAGACAGGGTGAGCGCGACCACGCCGGGCAGGATGCCGAAGCCGAGGATCGCCACGAACAGGATGGTCCAGACCATCTCGTGAACCGAACGGCAGCACACGATGATGCAGCGGGCGGCGGGATAGAGCAGCCGCGGGCTGGGACTCATGTTGAACGAGGCGCACCATGCAAGCGGGATGGCCAGGGCAAGGCCGAAGAGGGCGGCAAGGTAGGACATCTGGAGGGTCTCCAGCACACTTTTCAGATAGCTCTCCTTCACCAGATATCCGAGTCGCGGGGGGTAATACTGCTCGAGGACGAGGCGCCACAGCCGCGGGACCAATTGACCGAGGCGCGTGAGGTCGATCTGCAGGTAGAGGGTAGCGTAGGCAAGAAAGCCGAGCACCAGGAGGGACGAGCCGATCGTCCCGAGCCGGCGCGGTCCACCGCGCCGGGCCCAAACCCACCGGCTGCGCCCGCGGCGCCCCACGACCCTTCGTGCATCGGCTATCCAGGCGAAATCAGCGGGCACCGTGATCCTCACGTGGGTTGCGGAAAAGCTAGATGATGGCCCTGCGCCAGGAGTAGGAGATCACCTCGCCCAGCGCGACCAGCACGAAGATCGCAAGGATCACCGTCGTCACGCCGGCGTAATTGTACATGACGAACTGGCGGTGAAGGGTCAGGCCCAGGCCTCCCGCCCCGACCAGACCCATGACCGTCGATCGGCGGATATTGATATCCCACTGGAAGATCAAGTGTCCCAGGAATACCGGCAGGACCTGAGGGAGCATGCCGTAGGCGATAACCTGCAGGCGATCGCCCCCCACGGCGCGGATGGCCTCGATCGGCCTGGGGTCCACATGCTCCACGGCCTCGGCCGCCGTCTTGGCGAGGAAGCCGACGGAGCGGACCGCGATGGCCAGGATGCCGGGAAAAGCGCCGAGCCCGACTGCCGAGACGAAAATGAGCCCCCAGACGATCTCGTGCGTCGAACGGCTGAGGGAAATGATGATACGACCGAGGGGATAGGCGAGGCGCGGGGAGGGGGTGATGTTCCGGGCCGCGAACCACGTCACCGGCAGGCACAGGACCACGGCGACGGCGGTCGAAAGACAGGCGATCATGAGCGTGACGAGGGTCGGCTCCAGGAGTTGCGGGATCAACGACACATCGAGGGCGGCAAAGCGCCCCGCGGCCCGCGCCACCGTGGCCGGCCCCCCGATGCGATCCCAGTCGGTGTCGGCAACCACGGTCGCCCGGATGCTCCACAGGACCCCGAAGAGGAGCGCACCGTACAATGCGAGGCGGGTGGCGGACCGTCGCCGGAGCCGGGACACAACTCGCCCCCCCTCAAGGCCAGCTGGAATGGCTCCCCGAAGGCTCACGGTCCCCCCCTAGCCCGTATTATTCACGAACATGCGCGCCGCGTCCTGAGCGCCCTCTCACCCTGTCGCTCGCCGCCTTCCCTATCGTCCCCCCTTTCTCAAAGGGGGGCCAGGGGGGATTTTTGCGCTCAACTCTGCGGCGATGGTCCGATAGATAGCCTCCACCATAACATCACCGAAATCCCCCCTCCCCCCCTTTCTCAAAGGGGGGACGCCGCTTCGTGGTCGGGTAAGACAGTGGCGCGGACCGGGCTTCGAATGATGCCGACGTTTCCACCGCCTCCCCTAAAATTCCGTACGTCGGGTTTTCCCCAGTACGGCTTCAAGGCCAGCCTGTCAGCGCGGGCCTGCCCCGGGGAAGACCAGGTTAAGCCGACGCCCGGCATGCCCTGGTCTCCGACCGAGTTTACACCGCGCCTTCGCGGCGTGGGCGGGTACAGGATCGGAGAACCGCCGGTCCCAGCCCCAAGGGGCAATCCGGCCCGAACTTCCCTGCCAACGCCGCCGCTGACCCCAGGGGCCCTCGGCTCCGGCCGGGTTATGCTGTCCCGGCCCTCCTCGCTTATACGGCCCCATGCGCCAGTCTCGGGGGCACCCGGAGACTTCACGGTTCGTCGCCGCTTATACCCCGGGCCCTCGCTAGGCGGGCGCGCCGGAAGCGACCCCCGAGACCTTCCCTACTTTCCCTGGCGTGCTGTCCGCACGTGCCGCGGCCCCTACGCCGGTGGGTCCGCCGCCGCCTCCCGTTGTGGTCCGGCGGCGATACCAGGCTTCCGCGAATTATTAGCGCGTCGCCACCCACAGCCCCCGTCTCTGCCAGCAATCCCCGACGGGGTAGCCCTTTCGACGCTGCAGCCTTTGCTTCATGCTGCGGCCCGCGCGTTTGCCCAGCCCTCCGGGCTGGCTCCGACGGGAGGAGCAGCCTCCCGCCTTCTGAGGTACCGTGTCCCTCCCGCTTTCGGCCCCGGGCGTCACCGCCCGGGCCAGGGAGGCAGGCTAGATGGGCGAACGGGAAATCTCCCATCGTCGGGACTTCCACCCGACTAGTCACGACAGGTAGTGAGGCTGCACAATAATCTGGGCTAGGCCGCCTCGCCGGCGTAGATGTCCTCCAGCGCCCGCCGGTCCACGGCCTCCGGCGGCCCTTCGAACCGCTTCAAACCATCCTGCAAACCGACGACGCGCGTGGCATACGCCAGCGCCAGTGGCACATCATGGAGGTTGCAGAGCACCGGGATTCCAAGATCGGTCGCGACGCCCTTGATGAGGGCCATCACCTCGCCGGCGATTCGCGGGTCCAGGTTCGAGGTCGGCTCGTCAACGAGCAGGAGCTTGGGCTCCTGCATCAGCGCCCGCGCGATCCCCACCCGTTGCCGCTGCCCTCCGCTCAGCCGATCGACCCGGGTGTCCGTGAACTCCAGGAGGCCGACGCGACCCAGCAGTTGCAAGGCCCTGGCGATATCCTGGGCACGAAAGAGGCGCAGCACGCTCCTGGCGGTTCCCGTGTAGCCCAGCCGGCCCGAGAGGACGTTCTCGATCACGGAAAGGCGCTGAACCAGGTTGAATTCCTGGAAGATCATGCCGATGTGCCGCCGAAGACGGCGCAGCTCCCCGTCGCCCATCCGGACGACATCGGCGCCCATGAACAGGATTTCTCCCGAGCTTGGCTCGACGAGTCGGTTGATACAGCGCATCAGCGTCGACTTGCCGGCGCCGCTGGGCCCGATGATGACCAGGAAATCCCCCGACCCCACGGCAAAGCTGATGCCCCTGAGAACCTGTTGCTTGTTCGGGGCATAACGCGCCGTGAGGCCCCTGACTTCCAGGACCGCGCCGTGTGTTGGCCTACCGCTCGCGCTTCCGTTGCCATCACCGCGAGAAACCGGCACGCCGTCGCCGTGCGCCCCCGCCTTCACGTACCGGGACGCCGCGCCTGCAGACCCATCCCGTGACGGGCTTTCCGGAGGGGGATGCGCGGCCAGCATCTCCATTTCACTTCCCCAGGCCGTGGGCGCTCCACGGGCGCGTGCAGCCATCCACGGGACCCATGCGCACCCCGGGCCGCCGACGAGTCCCGGGCTACTTCTGCGCGGCCTTTCGGAGCTCGCGCACGATGTCATAGTCGGCATCAGTCATCTTGACGAATTTGGCCGAATGAACGTTGGCCAGGAACTTTTTCGCGGACGGCTGGGAGCCCACGCTCATGAACGTCTCTTCGACCTTTTGCTTGAGTTCGGGACACAGTGCGCCTCGGTAGACAAACGGATCCTGGGGCACCACGGGCGACCGCCACAGGATATTGAAATCCTCCACCTTCACCTTTCCCAGGTTGACGACGTCGTCGAGGCGATGCGTGGCCACGAAGGCCGCGTCCACCTTGCCGTCGTACACCGCCAGCGTGGACAGGTCGTGCTCGCCCGAGAAGACGACTTTCTTGAAGTACCTGTCCAGCGGCATCTGGATCACCTTCGTGAACAGGACATTCGGGATCAGGGTGCCGGACGTGCTGGCAGGATCGGTCAACGCCAGGACGGATCCCTTGAGCGCCTCGATGGTGGTGAATTTGGAGCCCTTCTTCGTGATCAAGACGGATCGGTAGCCCGGCCCTTCCTCCTGGAGGTGCCCCTTCTCTTTGGCATAGGTCGCGAAGACCTGGATGGTCGGATCTTTTTCGCGGGCGATCAGGTACGAGTTGGGCCCCAGGACGGCAACGTCGACCCATTTGCCCACCAGGGCCTCGACGACGGACGCATAGGAGGTGGGCATGTAGAACTCCACCTTCTTCCCCGTGACGGTGGACAGGTAATCCAGAACCGGCTTATAGAGGCCCAATTCCTGGATCGTATCCTCGGTGGGGATGATGGAGAACCGAAGGACCGGGGGATTCTCGCAGGCCCCCGACAGGCCCGGCAAAACACTGCCCAGGACAAGGATCGCACCCAGGAACAGCCCCGCCCGTAGGCGGTAAGCGCCGCGTCGCTTTGCCTGCGGTGGTGGGCCCGGCAGTGTCTTCATCGCATCCTCCCTTGTGAAAAGCCCAGATGTCTCTCGAACGCCTCGGACCTCCCACGGCCCACCCGCCGGGAGCGCAATGGGATTCGGCGGGCGGAAGGGCCGGGCACGTTCGGCCCGCACTGTGGAGCGCGCGCCAGGCTAGGGGACGATGGCCGCCCGGAGTACCTGCCGTTCCGCGGCACGAGAGAACGCCAGGTCGAGCTCCTCCAGCGAGAACCGTGAATCGACGACGTCGTGGAGTGGGAGGGCACGGCGGTGCCGGGCGACGAAGTCGAGGGCCTGGACGAGGTGGCGGGGATGATAGTTGTGTACGCCCACGACCGTGACGCAGCGTTGGACCACGAGATTGGCGTCGAAGGCGACCTGGGCCCCCGGAAAGACGAGACCGGCTACGACGTAGCGGCCGCCCTTCCGCACCATGCGGAGCCCCTGCGACAGGACCTCGGGGGCCCCACAGACCTCGATGACGGCATCGGGCCCATCGGGCGGACAGGCCCTGCGGACCGCCTCTACGACCGCGTCGGATGGCATGCCGTTGATGTCGATAACGGCGTCGGCCCCGAACTTCTGCGCCATGGAAAGCCGCTGGCCCACGGCGTCCAGGCCGATCACACACCGAGCGCCCTTGGCCCGAGCCAGCGCAACCCCGTAGAGGCCGAGCAGCCCGAGGCCCTGGATGGCCACCGCATCGCCGGTCCCGATGGCGGCAGCCTCCGCGACCGCCGCCATCGTAGCGACCCCGCAGTTGACGGGGGTGGCCTCCTCGTCCGTCAGGTGGTCCGGAACACGCAAGACACCGGTTCCGGGGAGGACGTAGCAATACTCCGCGAACCCCCCGAGGAGGTGCGGGGGATCCTCAGAGCCATCGTGCCCGTACTTTCGGAGCTGGAGGCACTTCGAGGGCATGTTGAGGACCCGACAGTAGTAGCAGCGACCGCAGAAGAAGAACTCCGTCCAGGTGATCCGATCCCCGGCGCGCAGCGGGTCGCCCCGCATGTCCGGTCCCACCCCCTCTCCGATCTCCTCGACGCACCCGAGGATCTCGTGGCCGAGGATGCCGGGCGTAGGATTGTGGCGCTTGCCTTCCCAGGAGTGGATGTCGGACCGGCAGATCGTGCTCATGCGGACGCGCACGAGGAGGGAGCCGGCCGGGACAGGAGTGAGCGGGTACTCGCGGAGCACGAAAGGCTTCCGCGGTCCCACGAAAACGGCGGCACGGGCAAGACCTCTGGCCATCCGCTTACCGCCTCTCAAGTTGAGAGGACACAGCGCCTGGCCGGAGGGAGCCCGTGATGGGCCGGTCCTCGACGGGCGCCGTGAGACACACGGACGCTGGGCGTGCCAAGCCATTGCGGCGCGGCTGGATCGGCCTCGGTGTGCGGGGAGGGCCGATATTCGAGGCACCTCGCGTGACGCCTGCCCATTTTTACGCGGGGATTGTGACAGGAGTATGACGAGCAGGTGAAAACCCGGTGACACCACGAACCAAGGCTGGATCGATCTATCGCCCTTCTATCGGGATTTGAGCCCGCGACCCCTGGCTTGACAGGTCCCGGACGGTTGCCAAACCCCCCCAAGCCGCATCAACAGGGGCCGAAAACCTCCTGCCTAGCCTTCCGCCGCTCTCGGGGCATGTCGGGCCTTGTCGGCACCGGCCCCCGCACAATACCCGCCGGCTGGATCGGAACAAAAGACGCCGCGCGGGACCGCCGGACACGCCGCAGCGACACGCACGGCGGGTGCGGCTCGGGCCACAGCCAGGTCACAGCCCCAGCGTGTTACTGGATCACCTGATCCGCCCGGACGCGGATGGACGGGGGGAACGTGATGCCAAGGGCCTTGGCGGTCTTTAGATTGATCACCAGTTCGAAGCGGGTGGGCTGCTCCACGGGCAAGTCGGCCGGCTTGGCGCCCCGGAGAACCTTGTCTACATACGACGCAGCGCGGCGGTACATGTCCGGGATGCGCGGGCCAAAGGCCATAAGCCCGCCCAGCGCCGCCTGGTCGCCAAGCCTGTATATCGCCGGAACGCGGGAGGCTGCGGCCAGGTCTACGATGCGGCGGCCCTCGCGAATGAAGAGTTCGTCGGCCTGCACGACCAGACCCTGGATGCGCCTTCGCTTGACCGTTTGAAAGGCCGAGACGAGGTCCTCAGGGGTCTCGGCCGCGAGCAGGACCACCTGCACGGCCCTGGCGCGGACCACATCATCGAATCGGTGTATCAGGATAGGACGGATTGGACGGCCTCCAGAGCACGCCGGCGCGGGATAGTCGGGGCAGCGCCTCCGTGAGGATCTCCAACTGCTTGCCTGCGCTGTCTTGGGATTCATTGACGAGACCGGTGGCGTTCCCCCCGGGGTGCGCGAGGTGCTCGACGATGCCGAGGCCCACCGCGTCCCCGACGCCGACGAAGATGATCGGGATCGTGGCCGTGGCCTTCAGCGCCGCCAGGGCCGTCAGCGTGCCGGGGGCAGTGAGCAGGACATCCACCTTCAGGCGGACCAGCTCGGAGGCGAAACCGGCCAGCCGTTCCCCGCTGCCGTCCGCCCACCGGTAGACGAGCCGGATGTTGCGCCCCTCGTCATACCCCAGCTCGCGAAGGCCCGCGCGAAACGCCTCAAACGGCGGGGAGGAAACGGCCGCGGAAGGTAATGGCGACAAGATGCCCACCTGCGGCGGCCGCTCGGCCGATCCCGCCGGCACGCCGGAAAACATCCACAGGACGAGGCTGAGGCCGATGAGCGCGGCCTTCATCGGGCAATCCGTCTTCCGGGAGGGTGGACCGGATGGTCGGCGAGCGGGCCTGCAACTGGTGGACAAAGTCGTTGCCTCACTGGATCACCTGGTCCGCCCGGACGAGGACGGACGGCGGGATCGTGAGGCCGAGGGCCTTGGCGGTCTTCAGGTTGACGACCAACTCGAAGCGCATGGGCCGCTCCACCGGCAGGTCGGCCGGCTTGGCCCCCTTCAGGATCTTGTCCACGTAGGCGGCGGCGCGCCGATACATGTCGTCCCGACTCGGCCCATAGGCCAACAGGCCGCCAGCATCCGGAAACTCCCTCAAGCCGTACACCGCCGGCAGCCGGTACCTGGCAGCGAGGCTTATGATCCGTGCTCGGTTACTGAAAATGAGGGCGTCATCCAGGGCGATGAGGGCATCGGCCCGCCAGTTTTTGGCGGCTCCAAATGCCTTCTCAATCTCTGGAGCGGGCGGTCGGATCGCCAGCGACCGAACCTCCATCCCTAAGGATTCGGCGGCCGCCTTGAACTCCTTGAACGCTGCGACACTATTTGGGGCGTCCTGGTCCCAGAGAACGCCAAGGCGCCGCAGTCTAGGGACGATTTCCTTTATCAACTCGAGGCGTTTCCCGCTGAGTTCCTGGCTCATGGTGGTCAGCCCGGTGATGTTTCCACCCGGCCTGCCCAGGCTGGCAACCAGGCCCGATCCAACGGGATCGCCAATGTTCGCCATGACGATGGGGATCGTGCTGGTCGCCCGCTGGGCTGCCCTGGCGCCTAGCGTGGACCCGGCCACGATCACATCGACATGAAGACGAACCAGTTCATCCGCGAGGTGGTTGAGACGTTCGATGCTGCCATCCGCAGAGCGGAACTCGATCGCGATATTTTGGCCCTCCTGGTAGCCGAGGTCGCGAAGGCCTTGCTGGAAGGCCCTATATCTCGTCTCGGAGGAAACGACTACAAGATATCCTATCCGGGGAACCTTCCCGGTCTCCTGCGCGGCGACGGCGGGGAACGATACGAGGAGACCGAGCGCAAGGGTGGCCGTGAGCCCGGCTGCCCTACGCTTCATCTTGGCCTCCCTCGCAAAACACGAACGCCCCCGCCGGCCAGCGACCTGGCTAACGAGAGCGTCTTCTGGCCCAGGGTCCCGAGTCAGAGGCATCGCGGCCTCCCTTGAGGGCTGGACGGGTCAGGTGCGAGCCGGACTCTATGCCCACCCCCTTGCGGCTGTCAACCCTGCCGGCGGCGCCTCAGCCTCTCACCGGCCGCAGCCGCGCGATGCGGCACCGCGCGCGCCGCCCTGCCCCGATGCCTGGCCGCGTTCGGCCATGCCCGCTCAGGCCGAGGGGCCGCACCGCGCGGCGGCGCGGGCGCCCGCGCGCGTCAATCTCCTCAGTTGCCGCCTGCAAGCACTTTCACTACCCGGTACAAGAACTCCTGGCCCTCGTACAGCGAGCGCACGCGGATGCGTTCGTTCAGGCCGTGGATGCGCGAGTTGTCCGGGTCGCGGAACATGCCCGTCAGGCCGTACGTCGGGATGCCGGCGTTGTTGAGGAAGCGCCCGTCGGTCGCGGCGGGCAGCATCGTCGGCACCACCGGCACACCCGGCCACATCTGCGCGCAGACGCCCTCCACGGCCCGCATCAGCGCGGGCGTGAGCGGCGGCGGCGGCGAGGGCGTGGGCTCGCCCACCGGCGTGATCTGGATCTTGTCGTCGGCCATCACCCGCGCCAGAGTCTTCTGTACCTCTTCGACGGACTCGCCGGGCAGGATGCGGCAATTCACCGTTGCGCGCGCCCGCTGCGGCAGCGCGTTCGTGGCATGGCCCGCCTCCAGCATGGTGGCAACACAGGTGGTGCGATAGGTCGCATTGTTGAGCGGACGCTGCGACAGGCGCGCGAGCGCCCCGGCATCGGGCGGATCACGCAGGATCGCCTTCATGTCGGCCGCAACCTGCCCGGTCTCGATCTTGGACATGCGGTCGAAGTAGGCGCGCGTCGTGTCCGAAAGCTTGAACGGGAAATCGAACTGGCCCAGCCGCGACAAGCCGTCGGCCAGGTGGTAGATGGCGTTGTCTTTGACCGGCAGCGAGCTGTGGCCGCCGCGGTTGGTGACCTCGAGGCGGTAGGTCTGGAACACCTTCTCGCCGGCCTGGATGGTCATATGCACGTACCTGCCGTCCCTGTCGAGCAGGCCGCTCGCCCCCTCGTTCAGCGCCAGCTCGGCGTCGATCAGGCCGCGGTGGTGCTTGAGCAGGTATTCGCTGCCGTTGAACTGGCTCGGAATGATTTCCTCGTCGCAGGTGAGCGCGAGGATGAGGTCGCGCTCGGGCCGGTAGCCCTCCTGCGTGTAGCGGATCAGGTTGGCGACGAGCACGGCCGCCATGGCTTTGTCGTCCGCGGCGCCGCGGGCGTAGA
>Ga0187780_10003303_pt1 | contig 12197 bp, 9 predicted proteins | sample 1015_Q2_SP10_20__FD_132429 | JGI IMG/M metagenome (GOLD analysis project Ga0187780, IMG submission 132429) | Tropical peat soil microbial communities from peatlands in Department of Meta, Colombia - 1015_Q2_SP10_20_MG | ecosystem: Environmental > Terrestrial > Soil > Wetlands > Peat | place...
AGACAAAGCACCGACTTCGGCAGCCGCTCCTTGATGGCTTCAACCCACTTGCCCCTGACACCCGTCGCGTTGTTCTCCTTTGTTGCCATGTGTCCCATTACGCCGTCCTGTAAGAGATACGCGTTCTCGCCTTGCTCGTTTAGTGCGCTGTTGGCCCCGGCTCCGCCGGGAGCTTCGGGAACCGCAGTTTCGGGGAGTCCTGAATTCCAACCACGCTGCTGGTGAACCGGAAAATCCCTGAAGTCACCGAATCGTCAACCAAGCTCTCAACGCGCCATTCCAGTATACGGCCCGCGAGCCATCCCGGCCAGCCATCCCCAGAGGGCCTGTAGCGAAACCCACAAAACCCCCCGCCGGCTCCGTTCCTGTCGCGGCCGCCTTTATGCAGGGCGCCTACTGGCACGCCGTCGGACGTTCGGCTTTGCGTCGAGCACAGGGAAAGGTTTTTCGGGTGCCCGATCCTTCGCGTCTTTCGCGAAGGGTGGGGCCTTTATGTTCTCTGCGTCTCTGCGGTGAGCTTCTTCTTGACCTGAGCAGGGGGTCAGCGCGAGCGGGATTTCTTACGAGGTGGGTACGTCGCTATCCAAAACGGATTCCGACGAAGTGCCTTTCAGCCTCATACCGCCAGCCAGATACACGCTCCCCACGATGGCGAAGATGAGGATGTTCGGCGCCGCGTCGCTCCAGAGCAGACCCCGCGTTCCGAACAGATGAAAACCCACGCCATCGAGCCAGGTCATCAGAAGCACAGGTAACGAGCCGATGGCGGCAAGGGCTGTGAAGAAGGTGCTGGCGTCGCGCGTATCCGTTCCAATAATTTCCACCATCAGCGCTGTGAACCGCGCCCAGGCCAGACCATTCGTCAACAGATACAATATGGTGCCGGCGAAATAAACTGACGGCCGGTTGGCGGTCACCAGAACCACTGCCGCCGCGGCATTCGTCAAACCCGCGCCCGCGTACGTCAGGCGCCGATCCCAATCCCCGGGAACGAACGTCCCGCAGAGCGCGCCCAGCGCCAGCATCGCGCCACCGGCTGCGCCGTTCACCCACATTACGCCCGTCGCGCCCACGTTGTAATGCGAGGCGATGGCCGGGAGCAAGGCCGCCGCCGCGCCCGTTCCGGTGGGAGAAAGGAGCAAAAGCGTTCCCCATCGGCGTTCCGGAGCGCGGACCAGCGCCCAAATCTCCTTGAGCAACTTGCCGACGCGACCCCGAAACCACACCGATGTCGCCGGCAGGGGCTCCGCAATGGTCAGCGCCACGAGCCCGGGTAACACCACCACAGGCGCAATCAGCGGCCCCACGGCCCACAGCGGGACGCGCCCGGCCAGCCAGATGACCACCGCGCCTCCGAGCGCTCCGCCCCCGAGCTGGCCCGCTTGCTGCCACGCGGATGCGTGGCTCTGCGCGGAGGCGTCGAGCGCTGTGACCATTAGTCCTCCGCCGGAAGCCATCACGACGGAGTCCGCCACCGCGGCCGCGAACACCACCGCAGTAAGCAGTTTCAAATGCTGCGCACCAATCAGCGGGAACGCTGCGCACAGCCCCACAGCGGTTCCCACGGCCCCGACCACCAGCCACGTCCGCCGGCGTAGCTTGACGTCCACTGCCGGCGCCCAAAGAAAAGCGAGGATGGCCGGGAACCACAGAATCGAAGCGACGTTGGCGATTTGATCGACGGGCACGCCGGCTCTGGCGAGCAGGAACGGCAAGGGTGTCATCCGGAAGCCGAAAGAAATGGCCAGGGGCAGAATCAGCACAGAGAAGGCCCAGGGCGCCGGCCATCGCCTCTCCATCGCCATCGTTGCCGCAGCTTACCACACATGCGCACCGCTTCCCGCCACTCACCCCCGCTCTCCGAAGTTCGAGCCTTGCAAAGCTGCTGCCTTGTACTAAGATAGACGGGCAAAAATTTCGCTTCGGTTTTCCGATTTCGAATTTTGCTTTTCCATTTTCGGCTTCTCCGAGGGATTGACATGAACTTGACCGACTACACGACTCTGGGCCGCACCGGCCTGCGCGTCAGCCCGCTTTGCATGGGAGCCATGACCTTTGGCACCGAATGGGGCTTCGGCGTGGACGAAAAGATTTCCCGGCAGATGTTCGACCGCTACGTGGACGCGGGCGGCAACTTCATTGACACGGCGGACGGCTACACCAACGGCAATAGCGAGACCATGGTCGGGAAGTTCGTCGCCGAGCGCAAGCTGCGCGATCGCCTGGCCATCGCTACCAAGTTCACGTTCAACGGCCAGCCCGGCAATCCCAATGGCGGCGGAAACGGCCGCAAGAACATCTATCGCGCGCTCGAAGGCTCGCTGCGCCGCCTGCAGACCGATTACGTAGATCTTTACTATGTGCACTCCTGGGACGTGGTCACCCCCGCCGAAGAAGTGCTCTCCACGCTGACCGATCTGGTGCGCGACGGGAAGATCCGCTACTACGGGCTATCGGACGTGCCTGCCTGGTATGTCGCCCGCGTGCAGACTCTCGCGGAAAAGGAAGGCAAGGAGCGCATCGCCACGCTGCAACTCGAATACTCGCTCATCGAGCGGAGCATCGAGCGCGAGCACGTCCCCGTGGCGCAAGAGCTGGGCATCGGCATTTGCCCCTGGGGACCGCTCGCCAGCGGCTTCCTGTCTGGCAAGTACAAGCGCGAAGGCAACACCGGGAAAGGCGAAGGCCGCTTGACCGGCGGCTCTCCCTTCTTCAACCGCTTCATCGAGCGCAACTGGCGCATTCTCGATGTGGTTTCCGACGTCGCCAAGCAGGTTGGCAAGACGCCCGCGCAGGTGGCGCTCCACTATATCGCCACGCAGCCCGGCATCACCTCCACCATAATTGGGGCGACTTCGCTGGCGCAGCTCGACAACAACCTCGCGGCCATCGAATTCACGCTGCCCGCCGAGATGCGCCAGAAACTCGACGAAGTGAGCGCGCCGGAATTGGTCCATCCCTACTTCTTTTTCACTCCCTGGTTCCAGGCGCGGGTCAGCGGCGGAACGACGCTGAAGCCGTGGCAGCGCGCCCAGGTCTACCCGGGCCCGGTCGCGGAGAAAAAAGCCACCGCCTCGTAAAGCAAATCGTCCGCGCGTGGCTTCAGCGAGGCAGCGCAAGTTCATCGGCGTTGCGAACCTCGGGAAACGCCCAGGCCCAGATCGCAGTCACCAGCAGCGCTCCCGCGCCCCCCAAAATGACCGCGGGCACCGCGCCAAACCACTGTGCTGTCACTCCGGACTCGAACGCGCCCAATTCGTTCGAAGCGCCGATGAAGATCATCTCCACGGCGGTTACGCGCCCGCGCATTTCGTCGGGCGTAGCCACTTGTATCAGTACCGCGCGGATCACCACGCTGACCATATCCGCCGCACCGACCAGCGCCAACGCGAGGAGAGACAGCACCAGACTGCGGGAAGTACCGAACAGAATCGTAAAGGCGCCGAAGCCCGCGACGCACCACAGCATAGTCCGTCCCACGCGTCTGCGCAGCGGCCGGTGCGCCAGCAGAATCGCCATCGTCCCCGCGCCGATTCCCGGCGCGCAGCGCAGCAGCCCCAGCGCCCACGGCCCGGCCATCAAGACATCGCGTGCGTACACCGGAAGCAGAGCCACCGCACCCCCGAGCAGCATCGCGAAGAGATCGAGCGAGATGGATCCCAGAATCAGCTTGTGCTCCCAGATGTAGCGAAACCCGGCGAGGACGGTCGTCAAGCTCGCCCGGTCCGGACTAAAGCGCTGGCTGCGCAGCTTCATGGGCAGCACGGCCAGGGCCGCGCCCAGCGCCGCCGCCGTCGCCGTGGCATACACCGCCGGCCCGCGCAAAAATGTGTAGGCCAACCCGCCAAGCGCGGGCCCCAGAATCGTGGCCGTCTGAAATACCGTGGCGTTCCACGCGACGGCATTCTGCAGATGCTCGTCGGGAACCAGCAGAGGCAGAATCGCGCGGCTGGACGGCGACTGGAGCGAGCGCACTACCCCGACCAGCAACATCACACCGTAAATCGGATAGACCGTGTGCGGGCGGTGCAGCGTGATCCAGAGCAACAGGCCCGAGGACAGCGCGAAGCCGCCGTAGCCGAACATCAACACCTTGCGCCGTTCGTATCGGTCGGCAATGTGTCCAGATACCAGGAACAACAGGATTCCCGGCAGGAATTGTGCCAGGCCCACCAGGCCCAGGTCCAGCGGCCGCCGCGTGATTTCGTAGATCTGCCAGCCCACCGCCACGGACTGCATCTCGATGGCCAGCACGGAGAAGAAACGTGCCAGAGCGAATAGTTTGAAGGAGGGATAGCTGAAAGCTGCGCGTCCCGCGACGCTGGAGTCGGCCACCGAAGACATGGCCAATTACTCTGCCACAAAATTCGCAAAGTTTGGTATCAGAAGCAGCCGTAAGAAACTAAAATAAACGTTTATGGCCTCGGCCGACACAGCCAGCCTCGACCATCACGATTGGCGCCCTCGCTACAATCCATGGCTCGTCGCCTTCACGGTCACGCTCGCGACGTTCATGGAAATCCTGGACACCTCCATCGCTAACATCGCCCTCCCGCACATCGCCGGCAACTTCGGCGCGAGCCCGAATGAATCTACTTGGGTCCTGACCAGCTACCTGGTCTCCAACGGCATCGTGCTGCCCATCAGCGCGTGGCTGGCCACTCGTATCGGTAGAAAACGTTTCTACATGTGGTGTGTTGCCGTGTTCGCCAGCAGCAGCTTTCTGTGCGGCCTGGCTCCGAGTCTGGGAGCGCTGGTTGTGTTTCGCATTTTGCAAGGAGCAGGAGGAGGGGGCTTGCAGCCGAGCGAGCAGGCCATCCTCGCGGACACCTTTCCCTCCTCGAAACGGGGCATGGCCTTTTCTATGTATGGGATGGCAGTGGTGGCGGCCCCGGCCATTGGGCCGACGTTTGGCGGCTGGCTCACGGACAACTTCTCCTGGCGCTGGATTTTCTACATCAACGTGCCCATCAGCATTGTCTCCCTCTACATGACGCATCGCTTCGTCGAAGACCCGCCCTACTTGCGCGTAGAGCAAGCAAAACGCAGAAGCGTCGGTATTGACTATGTGGGACTCAGTCTGGTGGCCCTGGGCGTAGGCTCCCTGCAACTGGTTTTGGACAAGGGCCAGGACGCGGACTGGTTCGCATCGCATTGGATCACCGCGACGCTGGCGCTGGCGGTGGTCACACTGGTGATTTGGGCGGTGTGGGAATGGCGCCATCCGCACCCCATCGTCGAGTTGCAGCTCCTCAAGATGCGCAATTTTGCTGCGGCCATCTTTTTCATGTTCATCCTCGGCATGGTGCTCTACGGCACGACGACGCTCCTTCCCGTGCTTCTCCAGATTCAGCTGGGCTATCCGGCGGTAGTGGCGGGGGAGGCCATGGCCGGAGGGGGCCTCATTATGATGCTCACCATGCCGACTTCAGGCTTCCTCACCGGGAAAATGGATCCGCGGAAACTCATGGTGCTCGGTTTCTTCGCCACGTCCTTCGGCCTGTACAACCTCGCGACTCACCTGGCGCCAGGAATGGATTTCCGTACTGTCTTTCTCATGCGCGTCTACCAAATGGCGGGTCTGGCCTTTGTGTTCATTCCCTCGAACGTGCTTTCTTATGTGGGCGTGCCGCGGGAAAAGAACAACCAGCTCTCGAGCATGAGTAATTTCGTTCGCAACATCGGGGGAAGCATCGGCATCGCGCTGACCGCCACGATGGTGACGCGGACCACGCAGGTGCGCCAGAACTACATGGTGGCGCACTTGCAGGACGGCAATCCCAGATTCCGCCAGGCGGTCGTCGGGTTGGCCAGCCTTCTGCACAGTCATGGACTAAGCGCCTCGCGCGCCGGGCTGCAAGCCTACGGCCGGGTCGGCTTCGTCCTCATGCAGCAGTCCGCGGTGGTGGCGTACAAGGACGTCATGTCCCTGCTTGCCGTTGTCGTGGCCTGCCTTATACCGCTGGCTTTTATTATGAGAAGGCCATCAGCCGCGCCCGTGGAGCCGCGCCTGGATTAGAGGGCCCGCGGAAATCCGTATGGTTCGCGCCGCGCATCTGCCGCGCGCCGGCGCGAATGCCGGTGGTGACCAGACCTTGCCGAATGTTACGGTCGTGCTCTCGGCCTTTGGTTGACAACGCGCGAAGCGGGCGCGTATCATTTTCACCGACAGAGCGCGACACGTAGGCGCTTTGTCCCCTTCATTGCTCTAGCCCCCAAGTAGGGTGGAGTGACCGAGGCCGGAGCCTCGGCAAGCGGAAGTTGATTCCGTACGGAGGCCGTATCTGATGTCACCCGAACACGACCCGAACGCCCAACCCGCTTCCGCTGAAGTCACGGCGGACGAATCTCAATCCGCAACCCCCGCAGGTGCGCCGACCGGTGTCGCGGTGCAGCCGCAAGAGGCCGCCGCAACTGCTACGGCTGTTGCGCCTGCGCTGGAGCCTTCGCCCTCCGCCGAGTCGCTCGCGAATTCCGCTTCGGAAAGTGCCGAGGAGGCACCGGAAGCTGTCATCGCGGAAAGTCTGCCCGCTAGCGAGCCGGCCGAGACCGAACCAACCGAGACCATGGATCAGCTTCTCGACCAGTTCTCGGCGGCCGAGACCGTGCCGGCACAGGGAGAAATCTTCGACGGTCATGTGCTGGCCGTGACGGACGCGGGCGTAGTGGTGGACGTGGGAGGGAAATTCGAGGGGCTGGTCCCGGCCCAGGAGTTTGCGGATTCGGGCAGCGCCATTCAATTCGGTCCCGGACAGACCATCGAGGTCGAGCGGCTGCAGGAGCACAAGGACGGCTACGTGCTGTTGTCGCACGTGCGGGCGCATCGCCGGCGCGTATGGGAGCGGATCGAAAAATCGCATCGCGAGCAGTCCAGCCTCACCGGGAAAGTCCTCGAGCGCATCAAGGGCGGGCTGGTGGTGGACATCGGGGCGCGCGCGTTTTTGCCGGCGTCTCAGGTGGAACTGCGGCCCGTGCATGATCTGGAAGTCTGGAAGGACCGCGAGATCGAAGTGCGGGTCGTGAAGCTGAACCGCAAGCGCGGCAACATCGTAGTGAGCCGTCGCGCGATTCTCGAAGAAGAACAGAAGGCCAAGCGCGAGGCGCTCGCCGCAAGCCTGAACGAAGGCGCGGTCGTAACCGGACGCGTGAAGAATGTCACCGATTACGGCGTATTCGTGGACCTGGGCGGGATGGACGGGCTCTTGCATGTCAGCGACCTGGCCTGGGGGCGCGCGCCTCATCCCTCCTCCGTGGTGAAGCCGGGCGAGGAAATTCAGGTTCAGGTGCTGAAGTTCGACAAAGAAAAGCAGCGGATTTCGCTCGGGCGGAAGCAATTGCTGCCCGATCCGTGGGCCGCGGTACCCGAACGCTTTCCCGCCGGCACTCGTGTAACCGGGAAAGTGGTCGGCGTGACCGATTACGGCGCGTTTGTGCAGATGGAGCCCGGCGTCGAGGGTCTGGTGCACGTCAGCGAGATGAGCTGGTCGAAGCAGATCAAGCACCCGTCCAAAGTCGTGAAGGTAGGCGACGACGTCGAGGTCGTGGTGCTGGAGGTCAAGCCGGACCAGCGGCGCATTTCCCTCGGCCTCAAGCAGACCCTGCCGGACCCGTGGCTGGCGGCGGCGGAAAAATATCCCGTGGGGACCCTGGTCACGGGCCGCGTCCGCAACCTGGCGGAGTTCGGCGCCTTTGTCGAAATCGAAGAAGGCGTCGAGGGTCTGATTCATATCAGCGACATGAGCTGGACGGAGCGCATCAAGCATCCCAGCGAGAAGTTCAAGAAGGGCGACACAGTCGAGGCGCGGGTATTGAAGGTGGACGCGCAGAACCGGCGGCTCTCGCTGGGCATCAAGCAGGTGAACGATATCTGGGCGAACTGGTTCGCCGGGCACAAGATTGGGGAGATCGTGCGGGGCAAAGTGGCGCGGGCCGCGGATTTCGGGGCTTTCGTTGAATTGGGCGAGGGCATCGAAGGGCTTTGTCACATCTCGGAGATCGAAGAGAAGCGTCCCAAGGGAGAGCGCGACCGAGCGAAAGGTTCACGGAGCGAGCGCGTCGCCGCAGTGCTGTCGCCGGGCCACGAATATGACTTCAAAATTTTGCGCCTCGAACCGGAGCAGCGCAAAATCAGCCTGAGCTACCGGGCGGCCCAGAAACACGCCGAAACCCAGGAGATGGACTCCTTCCGCTCCTCCAAATCGTCGCCTACGGCCACGATTGGCGATGCCATTCTGGCCAAACGGCAGCAGATCTGAAGCAATAACGGAAGGCGAGGACGCGCGGTCCGGGGTCTCGCGGCAAGAAAAAGCTTTTCCCCGCTGGCCCGTTGATGATATGCAAGGGTGACAAGGTCACGGACGGGTACCGCGCTGGCCCGCTCGTCACGCGACAGGCCCGGGATGAGAAAGCACCGCGACAGGAGGCCCTCAATCTATGGCGGAAGTTGCCGCAGAGCAGGATAGCAAACGGACGGTCACGAAAGCGGATCTGATCGAAGAGGTCACCCGCGTGACGGAATTGCCGCGCAAAGAGTCCGAGACTATCGTGGAAACCATTTTCGATAGCATCATCGCGGCGCTCCAGGGCGACGACAAAATCGAGATCCGCGGCTTCGGCAGCTTCCGCACGCGCCAGCGCCGGGGGCGCACGGGGCGGAATCCCAAGACCGGGGCGAAAGTGGCCGTGCCGGCGAAGAAGATTCCGTATTTCAAGCCCAGCAAAGAGCTGAAGGACTTCGTCAACGGCAGTTCTGTGGCGGCAGATTCCCCCTCACCGGACGCGTGAGACAGAGCCGGATGGATTACCTTTGGACGCCGTGGCGGTACCAGTATGTGTCGCAGGCGTCGGCGGACAAGGCCCAGGATGGGCGTTGTATTTTCTGCGATGCGCCGGCCGCCGGTGACGACGCGCGCTCCCTCATTGTTTTTCGCGGCGCCAAGAATTTCGTTATTCTGAACCGCTATCCCTACACCAGCGGCCACGTGATGGTGGTGCCCTACGCGCACGTAGCCGAGCTCTCCGTCGCCGATCCCGAAACGCTGGCCGAGATGATGCGCATTGCACAGCGCGTCCAGCAGGCCCTCGGGGAAACCTATCACCCGGACGGCTACAACCTGGGCATGAATTTAGGCCGCGCCGCGGGCGCCGGCATCAGCGGTCATCTGCATCTGCACATCCTGCCGCGCTGGGAGGGCGACACCAGCTTCGTCACCGTGGTGGGAGAAACGCGCGTCGAGCCCGAAGACCTTTCCACTACATTCGAAAGGCTCCGGAAGGCTCTAGCCCGCTGACGCGCCAGCAGATTGCCAATTTCGTAGCAAGCGCGTTCGTCAGCAAGACTCAGCCTCGGATTCGTGGTCTAGCCGTAGTTGGGCGGGTTGACCGACTGGTCCATCCCCATGCACTTCTCACCGCCCGGCAGAACGTTGACACTGAGCAACGAAGGCCGCGGCGACGCAAGGGCCTCGCGGAACGCCGGTTCGAGTTCTTCGGGGCGATCCACTTCGCGAGCGGCCATGCCGTAACCCTGCGCAATCTTCACCGCGTCAATTCCGGGGATCTCAATTCCCGGGACGCTCTTGCCAACCTGCGTGAAGTCTCGAAACGATTTCAGCGCCGAGTAATTCCCGTTGCGCAACAGGACGAAAATTACCGGCGTGTTGAGCTGCACGGCCGACCACAGCGCCTGAATCGCATACTGGGCCGAGCCGTCGCCCACCGGACAGATGACCCGCCTTTGAGAGTGAGCAAGCTGAAGTCCCACGGCAGCTGGCAAGCCGAAACCGAGTATCCCGCTGCGCACGGAATAGAACGAGCCGGGTTCGTCGAGCACGATGTGGCGGTCGAGGTCACCCTTCGACGAGGGGCATTCCTCGGCCACAATGGCGTCGCGCGGCAAGAGTTTGTTGAGGATGCTGAAAACGTAGGCGGGCGGGATAGGGCGGCCCGGCTTAGCCTCCGGCACAGGCACGCGCGCTGGCACACTGCGAGCCACCGGCTTCACGCGATTCGTGATATATCGGACCGCCTCAGCGACATTGCCGACAACGCTGGCGCCATCGAGCGCCCCCGCCGCATCGAACGGCGAATTCGTAATCTGGAACAGCTTGGTTCCGGGCGCGATGACGCCGCCGGGCACGTAGGCGTAATAGAGGAATACAGGAGCGCCGAGCACCACCACGGTGTCGTAAGCGGCCAGTTGCTCGGCGAGCGGCCGTTGTGCGGGCAGTAAGGCTCCGCGGAACAGGCGATGGCTGCGCGGAAAGGCCCAGCGCGAGGCGATGGGCTCGTCGTAAACATCGGCGTTCAAAGACTCGGCAAGCGCCACGACCTCGCGTCCCGCGCGGTCCTCTTCAATCTGCGAGCCGGCCACCAGCGCCAGCTTGCGACTCGAATGGATGGCGCGAACGACTTCGTCGAGCGCAGCCGCGTCCGGCATCGCCGGCTGGCTCACGCGGCGCGAAGGCGCCGGGGAGCAGGGGTGATTCCAGTCGTCCATGGGAATGGAAATGAAGACCGGACCGCGCGGAGGCTGCATGGCCAGGTGATATCCGCGCGCGATGGCCACGGGAACGTCTTCCGGGCGCAGCGGCTCATAGGCCCACTTCGCGTACGGCCGGACGACATCCACGGCGCGGCTGGCCAGAAACGGCTCGGCGAAAATCTGTCGGCGGTCCTGCTGGCCGGTGGTGACGACGAGAGGAGCGTGGCAGTAATGCGCGTCCACGATGGCCGCAAGACCGTTCCCCACGCTGGCGATCGAATGCAAATTCACGAACGCCGCCTCTCCCTTGCCCAGCGCGTAGCCAACCGCCATGCCCGCGGCGACGCGTTCGTGCAGGCCCAGGATGTAGCGGAAATCTGCCGGCATGTCCTTCAAGAAAGGCAATTCGCTCGAACCGGGATTGCCGAAAATCAGCTTCATCCCCACATCGCGCAGAACGTCGTAAGTTGCCTCTCGAACCGTGGTCACGTGAGCGGGCCTCCTGAGATGTGATTCCGGTATTTTCCGGCTACGAATATATCCGGAAATTCCGCCCGCGGGAATTCATATCCGATTGCTTGGGCCGCGCGTTCGACGTATTCTGACAAACTGCGCCCGAACCCTGGGCGTCAGCAGGCGGGGGGTCGAGGGAAAGAGCCGCGATGAAGGAAATGATCGTAGTGCAGGACTTGGTGAAGAATTACGGCGAATTCTGCGCCGTGAACCACATCTCGTTTGCCGTCAGCGAGGGACAGATATTCGGCTTTCTCGGCCCGAATGGGGCAGGGAAGACCACCACCATCAAGATGCTGACGACCGTCCTCGATCCGACCGCGGGCACGCTGCGCGTCAACGGGCACGATCCCACGCGCGAGCAGCGGCAGGTGCGGCGGTCGTTCGGGATCGTGTTCCAGGACCCCAGTCTGGACGACGAGTTGACGGCCTACGAAAACATGGATTTGCACGGAATTCTGTATGGCGTTCCGCGCAGCGAGCGGGCCCAGCGTATTGACATGCTGCTCGATTTCGTGGGGCTGGCGGACCGGAAGAAGGACTACGTGAAGCTGTACTCCGGCGGAATGAAGCGGCGGCTCGAAGTGGCGCGGGCACTGTTGCACAAGCCGCGCATACTCTTTCTGGACGAGCCCACCATCGGCCTCGATCCACAGACGCGCAACCACATCTGGAGCTACATCCGGCAGCTCAGTAAGGACGAGAACGTCACCGTATTCTTCACCACGCACTACATGGAGGAGGCCGACCGCGTGGCCGATGACGTGGCCGTGATTGACTACGGCAAGATCGTGGCGCAAGGCACGCCGGCGGAACTCAAGGAAAAGACCGCGAGCGCCACGCTCGAAGACGCGTTCATCCATCTGACCGGACACACCATCCGTGACGAAGAAGGGTCGGCGTTGGACCGGATGCGCATGATGGGACGCGCGTGGCGGGGAGGACGGCGATGAGAGCAATTTACATTCTCTGCGTGAGACAACTGAAGCGCTACGTGCGCTCGCCCGCCCGCGTGGTGGGCTCGCTGGGGCAGCCACTGCTTTTTCTTATCGCGTTGGGGTTCGGTTTCGGTTCGATTTTCGCGCGCGCCGGCGCCGGGAATTACCTCAACTTTCTCGCTCCCGGAATTATCGCCATGGCCATTCTGTTCAACGCCGTTTTCTCCGGGATCGAAATCATCTGGGACCGGCAATTCGGCTTC
>Ga0187780_10003304_pt1 | contig 12193 bp, 12 predicted proteins | sample 1015_Q2_SP10_20__FD_132429 | JGI IMG/M metagenome (GOLD analysis project Ga0187780, IMG submission 132429) | Tropical peat soil microbial communities from peatlands in Department of Meta, Colombia - 1015_Q2_SP10_20_MG | ecosystem: Environmental > Terrestrial > Soil > Wetlands > Peat | place...
GGCAGTGCATACGGATCGCTGCTCCTCCTAAAATCCTAAGGAGGATTTTCCTTTCATCGGCTACTGAAATTATTCTGCGAATCTCTTTCGCGAAATCTTCGAATGTTGTGAAGTCTCCCAAGCAATAATTCAACTCGGAATTTGTGTTTCACCAAACGATGTTGTGTTTTCGTTTAGTACGTATGTGTGCTATTAAACTGCCGAACCGCGTTTTTGCTATTCTGATGTTTGAAGAAAAATGCACCACTATTGTTAACATCCAACTGTAAATCGACTTCGTATTAATTATGTTTCAATGAAGAGTTCAAGGACGAATTGAGAAACCGTTGGAGGGTAAGCGAACCTATTTTGAACGCAATGAAGCAGTGCAACTCCTTCGAATCTTAATTTGACCGAATCAGTAACTATTCGTGTTATCGTCGCGAGGTTATACTAAGTGTCCGTTGAGAAGCAAAAAGCGCTGACTCTGTCGCTTACGGGACGCATGTTACCTCATCGAAGCGCCTCCAATTATCTCTGGATAATGGTTCTGATGTTTGGATTTGCAGTCTGGGAGATGGTGGCCAGATTCAAACTCCTACCACGTTCAAACTTGCCCGCGTTCTCGAGCGTACTCGAGGTCTTCGTATTCTCAATGCAACAACCAGCGTTTCTACTTCGTATAGGTCACAGTTTCCTGAACTTGCTTTGCGGGCTAATACTCGCCTTCTCGGTTGCCCTGCCTACCGCTTTCATTGCGGGAAGTAAGAATCCGTTTGACATGACTCTAACTCCTCTCGTCATGATTTTCGGAGCGTTACCTGACCTATCGTTCCTACCACTACTTGTCCTGTGGTTCGGGGCCGGTGATACAGCCTGCGTCATAATGGCATCTGTAGCCGCATTTTTCCCAATCTACTTCACGGTAAGAGAAGGAACGAGAAGCATTCCGCGGGAACTATATGATGTTACTACCGTCTTCAAATCAAATAGCTTCTCGACGTTCACGAAGATGGTTCTACCATCCATCTCCCCACACCTTTTCAGCGGACTGAGATTGGCATACGATTTCGATTGGGAGATAATAATCGCGATCGAGATCGCTACGAGAGTTGCCGGTATCGGTAACTTCATTGAAGGCAAAGTCAGCTCCGGATCTCTAGCGCAAGGATTCGCCGCCATATTGGCCATTGCTCTGCTCGCAGTCGCGGTTGACAAGACCTTCTTTGGAACCTTGGAGTCTTGGTCGAAGAAGTGGTCATGATGAAGAAGCATCTCGAATTGGACAACGTGACCAAGTATTATGCTGGACAGCAAAAGCAGCTCCACGCATTACACAAAGTTAGCTTTGACATAGACGATGGAGAGTTCGTTAGCATCGTCGGGCCAAGTGGCTGCGGAAAATCTACCTTGCTCAAGATTATTGCAGGACTCGATTCTCCAAGCTCGGGTGAGGTTCGAGTAAGGGGTAACCCAGTGCGCGGTCCGCACTCGAAAATTAGCATGGTATTCCAGTCATTTGGCCTCTTTCCCTGGAGAACTGTACTAGAAAATGTGGAATACGGTTTGGAAATGCGAAAAGTTCCGAAGGAGGAACGTCGAGACATCGCTCGACACCATCTGGAAATGGTTGGCCTTGGGGGTTACGATCAGATGTACCCTAAGCAGCTTTCAGGTGGAATGAAGCAGAGGGTTGGAATAGCACGAGCGCTTGCTGTGGATCCAGAGGTCGTGCTCATGGATGAAGCGTTTAGCGCCATCGACGAGGTCACCGCAGAGGTGTTGCGGGAGGAAGTCACCTCGATTCACAACGACACGGGAAAAACGTTCGTTCTGGTGACTCATAACTTGCCGGAAGCCATAGAACTCGCTGACAAAGTGGTCGTACTATCTTCGCGGCCCGCCAAGGTGAAGAGAATTTTCAACGTTGACCTCAATAGACCACGCGACCGAGCGCACGAAGTCTTCGTTCACATGCACCGCGATATCCTGCACCTTCTGAAGGAGGAATTGGAGAACTCATTGTTACGCCACAAACTGAGAGGCGTCAAGGAGCTTAGCGATCTTCATGACATGGAAGATCATAGGAACCGGTGAGCTCTAATCATCTCAGACTATGGCCACATTTCGGGCAGAACTTGGCGTGTCCCGGGGCGGAAGCACCACAGTTTGAACAGGTTAACAGAGCTTGAACTGCGACCGGAGATGCCGGTTTAGTAATTTCGTCAGCGGGAAGGTCAACTACTTTCTTAAGCAACACCACGTCTTTCACCGACATAACATCTTCCCATGGAACGTCAAGTTCAGTTTGATTTTTGGTTGTAACGAGAAACGCCAAGTTTCGTTCCTGAAAGTTCACTGAGATATCCTTGACGTTACCTACCATCATGCCTTTACTGTCGATAACTTGCATGCCCGAAAAACGTTGGACCGGAACGAACTTCACTTTGTCGGACAATACGATCCCATAAGTCAAAACACGTCTTACGATAAATCTTCTTTGATGCGGTCAGAGTTCAAATAGAGGGGTACGCTTCGTCAGACCCGGACTGCTATTTTGTTTGCGGCTACTCCGGTAGTCAACGCTGGCAGACTCATAACTGGTATGCCATCCCCACGAAGACGGGTTTCACATCGAGCATCTCATCAACATGGACATTCAGTTACTGAAACGAGAACGCAGCTAGGCTGTCACCGCCGAGTTGCAACCTTTGTAATGACCACTCAAGTCACCTTTGTAGAGACGTATCTTACAATTCTGTTTTAGAGTTACAATATTCTAATCGCTACGCCTGCAGCATTATTTTCTCGTCGCACGACTCTGGAAGACACAACGCAACCTCTTGGAGATTTGGGTCGTTGGGAGGAGACGACCCATATGCTCCAGATTGACAGAGACGAGTCTTATTTGATCTAAACTAAGCAAGGAAACCTTCTTTGTCATTGTTGTCGTTTGGGAAATTTCATAAGTGAATCAAACTATGACAGGAGGGTATGATCGTCGTATTCTAATTTGGGGTATGTGGGCCTCACACGAGGCCCATGTTTGCTCTCAGTTTAGGAGGTTCTTGGGTCTTCCAGTGTCCAAGTAGGATGATAATGAGATGTCCACGTAGATAGGCTGTGAGGCATATCGATATGCAACGATCGAGAGGCCGCGAACACCGAAGTGCAGGAGTTAGCCATTATTCACTGCCGACTGGCAACCATGATAATGAGGAATGCGTTGAGATTCCATTATTACGTGCCTGTATCCGCCATAATAGCAACCAGGCCAGAGTTACGAGTAAGCCAAGATTGCGTTCAGGTCCTTCTCCCGATCAAAACGGGAAACAAGACCGGTTAACCACAAAAGAATAAATCCTGTCACCGCGCCCGTCCAGTTCTATACGTGATAAGATCACCAATCGTGATAACGCACACCAATACGGTGCTTAGATGAGCGTCAGATGCTATTCAAAACTACGATTTCAGGTGTGGCGGTTCTCGTCATCGGCGTCTTGCTACTGACGTTTGCTGGGCAATACATTACGATGACTGTGCAAAACGTTCAGCGCACGGACGTTGAGCCGCATGCAGAATTTCTGGTAGGGGACGAGGGACAGAGATCTTACAATATCCCCGCAGGCGTCACGGTCTTTGGCACAGTCGAAGTCACACAAGCACCCTCCAATCAGTCAGGAGATATCACATTCACAGTTTTCGACGATGCGAACTACCAAAAGTGGTTTGCAGGAGGCCAAGCAAACTCAGCATACTCCATGGAAAATCAGGGACAATTCAACTACACTTTCACTTCAACGTCCAGCGGGGTGTACCATTTCGTGTTCGATAATCGGGCATCACTTTACAAGAAGTACGTAGTCTTCTCGCTAGCTTACAATGTCATCATTACCAGCCAAGTACCCGACCCTAGGGTACAGTATGTAGCGTACGCCCTGATTGGGATAGGCGCATTGCTTCTGGTAATTGGCTTATTGAAGAAGCCGAAACCTAGATGGTCCGATTAGTTGACAAGTTCTAAATATGGACAATGACCCCTACGAGACTGGTTCGAATGAGCGGTCTTACAAAGAAGATAATTTACGCTGACAAAGCGCTCTCATCAATCTTAGGCGTCAAGGAAGGGACACTTGTCAGCTACTCGGAAATCTCGAAAGGCCTTCACAAATACATCAAGGAAAAGGACCTCAAAAATCCCCATGCAGTCCACACCGAGTCACAACCTGCTTCGCCCACAATGGCCCCGTCTGAACCTACAGCGGTAAAGCAGGTTGATGAAGGTGTATGCAAAGACTGCGGAGAATCCATACCCGCGGGCGCTGTTTTCTGCGACATGTGCGGAGTCAGGCAGTAGCTAGAATAGCCCAAACACGAAAGAATGGCGTACGTTGCGCTTGAGGTAGACCTATTCCCGCCCATCTTAAATACGCTCAAGCAATGGCTAGCATACTTTTAGCCATCGCAAACGGTTGGAGCTTATGCCTTCTGACAAGATCGGAATAGTAGGGTACGGTGTATACATCCCTCTCCAACGCATCAAGAGTGAACAGATCGTTAGGGCTAGGGAGAGACGACGTAAGGACCTTATCGACTTCCTGGACAAGGTGAGGGACGGGCTGCTCCTGCGTGAAAAGTCTGTGGCCTCTCTGTCTGAGGATTCTATTACCATGGCGACGGAGGCAGCATTGAACGCTGTCGACATGGCAGAGGTAAACCCTTCCGAGATCGGAACTGTGGCAGTTGGGTCAGAATCAAAACCATATGCCGTGGGAACCATAGCTCGGCACGTCGCATCCTTTCTAGGCCTTGGCAACGAGGTGTACGTTGCTGATTTGGAAGGCGCATGCAATTCAGGTATGCAATCTTCAGCCTTCGTTGAAAGCCATGTAATGAGCGGGAGAATAAATTATGGTTTAGCGATCGGAACTGACGTGGCGCAAGCCCCCGTCGGGGACCCGCTGGAGTACGCATGTGGCTCTGGGGCCGGCGCGTTTCTGCTCGGGAGAGACGATCCGGTCGCGACAATTGTCGACACAGCAGCTTACTCGAGTCTTACTCTCGACTTTTGGAGACGAGACGGGGTGATGGTGCCAAGCCATTTCGGTAGAACGACCGTTGAGGCTTACATTAAACATGTGATCGGTGCGATTGAGAATCTTCTGATGAAGCATCCTGATCTTTCGTTAATGGATTTTGATTATGTAACCTTCCATCAACCATCAGGATACATGCCTATGAAGACTTGCAAGACGCTAACGCAGGAAAGGATTGAGCTCCTCGAAAACCCCGAATTGGAGAACAGGATTCGATTGACCCCACAGTTCATAGAGGAACGGATCAGGCCGTGGCTTCGAGTCCTCGACACTGGAAACACATACGCGGCCTCGACACTGATATCTACCTGCGACATACTCGACCACGCCAAACCAGGCCAGGATGTCCTCGCTGTGTCGTACGGATCCGGCGCTTACACGATTGCCACATGGCTCCGCGTAGAGGACGTGATTCTCCAACGGCGTGGGAAGACACCGACGGTTAGAAACTACTTGAATCGGAAACGCGAACTTGACATCATAGCATATGACAAGCTGATGAAGTTCAAGATCGGTTCGATCCGGCAGAAGCTTGCAGCTCCTCGAATTGTGGGAGAGATCGAACCCTATAATGGTAAGATGGTTACGTTCACGTTGTGCAACGGGTGTGAACGTGTATTTTACCCTGCTCGAGACCGGTGCCTTGAATTCGACTGCAAGGGACCAGTGGAGCAGCATTCGGTTCCACGAAACGCGCGCCTTCTCTCTGCTAGGAAGCTCACATTACGGAATCGACTGGTCTCTAACTATGACCTTTTGAAACTCGGTAAGGTACTGATTGTAGACGCTAAGGTGGAAGAGCTAAAGCCTGGAACCGAACTTGAATGCATGATTCGACGGATCGATGACGAAGGAAAATCTGGACTAATACTCTACGGCCCCGCCTACCGACCAGCATTCAGGTCCAAGATCATCAAGAAGGAGACACACGCCACCACAGTACTCGCAAGTTAAGATCCAACCCGCAGGCATATCATGCGAAGCACACGCGCCCATGAATTGTGAATATATTGAAGTGAAGAGTGCTTCGACGCTTAGCTCTCATCGATGACGCTGAGAGCGGTAGAGGATGTCGTAGGTTAACTTCCACTTTTGTGTGGGCCCAAACCAGCGCCCGACCCTATTTTGCAATATCGTCCGGGTCGTTGTCATTGACCGGAACATAGCTAGTACCTTGAGGGTTACTAGAAGCGGAGCTAGCCGGAGCATCATTTTTACTAGGTTTGTCAGCTACCGGAGAACTAGGCGTTTTACTAGCCCTCGGATTTGAGCACAAAATCTCACTTTCCCATGTATCGACTATGTTCCCTTCGCTAGTTCGAGGAAACCTCAAGAAGGCTTGGACCATGTTACCCAGCTAGTTCCAAAGTCTGTTCGCATAGTTCCATAGATAGTTCGTGGAGCTGCATGGGTGTTATGTAGTTCAATTATCCTAGTTGCGACGTTGTTCAACATGGCTGTCCACTCCTTCCCTTTCTCATGATCTAGCTTCATGCGAAGTTGTGTCATGGTTATCCCGGTAGTTAGTAGAGGCTTAAGGTATGCTTCAAGCGCAGGTCCGCTAGGTACTTCATGTTCCGGAGGGGCTGGGATAGTTGAACTAGCTGTACCTTGGCTAGTTAGGCTAGTTGAACTAGGGGTAGCTGGGCTAGTTGGAGGTGTAGTTGGGGTGGTTGTACTCAGTGATTCGGGTACTTCGTTGGGTGGTTCATTACTTATTCTACCCGCCTTAGTCAGCGTATCGATTGCCAGTGTTAGTTCAGGAACTCCATTGACTGGCAAGTTAAGATCCGACTTAACCTTAAACCTAGTTCTTCGACGGCAGTGCCCACAAACTGTCCGTTCAACCCCCATCAGAAACGAACTTTCACTCCGTTTAGGTCGAAGAGCCTGAATTCCAATATGATTTCGAATGATGAGCGTGAGTCAATTGTGGGCACTGAGTGGGCATTGAATGAGCAGGGACTGGGCGGTATGGGCATAATTCGTTAGTTGATGGGCAGAATATCCTTGTTGTCAGCCTTCACGGGAAACTGTCGCTAAGCAACCGATCCAAGTCTTTGTGGTTTGTTTATGCCCTGCGTTAATCGTCCCGGCCAATCTATTGCGGAGATAAACAGGCGAAATTCTCCGCTTCCGCGTGTTTCGACCGTCTTTGACTATCATACGTGGGCGAACGGTGGTGGCGTTTCTCTTAAGTTGGTAATGTCCTCCGCTTAAGGATCAGGATCTTGGCAACGTATCTCGCGGGTCGAGTGCTAGAGATTCGTTCTCGCAGGGTAGTGACTGGAGGCTTGGCCCAAGGTATAGGCTTGTGCCCCCAAGTAAGATCGAACTTTTTCAGCTTGACCCAATGTCCATCCTCGTTATACTTGTTCAGGTTGCCCGAATTTATTACGAAGAATTTCTTGTCTCGTCCGAAGTTATCGTACTGAACAAGCATCCCTTTTCTCCTGAGTTCCTCAGGGAATCGTGGCATGCGTTCCGCGAATACTTTCTGCAAACCTTGCTGATATGATCTAATCCGGTAGTGTCGCATTATGTATTTCGTGCGGGGAACTCGAACTTTCACATTTTCAGGGAATATCGGATAATGCCAGCTGGTGCCCGTCACGGTTACACCGGGATAAGGTTTCCATGCGAGGAACCGTAGATTGTCGTTCCATGTATAGTACTTCAGGCGCTTTCTGACATCCAGCTCGTTACTGTTTTCATCCTTCTCTGTGGGCAAGAATTCGAAATTATCGAATTGTATCATGTTGTATCCTTTCTTATCGTCTAACTCTATGGCGTCTCTCAACGAGATGCCTCGATATGGCGATTCAAGGAATACATCCGAATCGTTCAGCAGCACCCAATCCGGCTTTTCCAACAATGCCTTTTCGTACATTTTGCTGATGAGCAAGTCCATGTCGTAGCGTTCCGTCACCAGCCTCTCAACAGATATGATGCCCTTGCCGAGATATTTCTTGAAAATCTTGCAAGAGCCGCTCGGCGAATTGTCAAGTATGACTAGCTGAATTCCTTGCGTTATCAGATGATCTATTACGTCTCCTACGATGTCCGGCTCGTTGTAAACCGCTATCATTCCAACAATCTTTAGCATGAATAAGACGACCGACTATTGATTTGCAACTTAGTTTCCAAGGGTTTTCCTGAACCAGTCGATTGTGTTTGCAAGCCCCTCTCCGAGATCAACCTTCGGTGTCCAGTTCAGGGTGGTTCTTGCTTTTGATATGTCTGCGGCTCGTCGTTTGACGTCGATCGGGTTGATTGGTTCATGCACGAACTTAATCTGTCCCGGATTTAGTCCGACACTCTGTAGGATCGACTCGGCGAGGTCTGCAATCTTGACTTCCTTATCAGATCCGAAGTTGAATACTTCGCAGGACTCGGACTCGGCCAACTTTATGAGTCCTGACACCGCGTCCCGGACGTACAGAAATGATCGTGTCTGGTTTCCATCTCCTAGTACCTCAAACGCTGTTCGCTTACCTGCTTTCAGCTCGAAGGCTTTTTGGATAAATTCAGGGATTACATGAGGACTCCTCAAACTTTCTCTTGGGCCATAGGCGTTGAAGATTCTGGCCGTGCCAACCTTTAATCCGAACTGGTCAGAGTGGGCGGAGTAAATGGTTTCACCGATTAACTTCGACCAGCCATAGTAACTCTGCAATGGTAAGGTCACATCATTCTCAGCGTGTGGTATTCGCGGGTTGGGGGAATCGTATACGCAACTCGATGATGAGAACACGACTCGACCAATATGGGCCTTAACTGCGGCTTTTGCAACATTTAATGTGATTCCAATATTCGTGGCCAGGAGATCTGCCGGTGACTGGTACAGGTCCCTGTTCCCAGAAACTTTCGCGGCTAAATCGAATAGAACTTCAACCCCCGTCAGCTCCCTTCCGAGATCTGCGCAATCTAAAAGGTTGACATTCTTTACTGTAAGTTTTTCATGGCTCTTTGGAAGGTTATGGGTTGACCCGCGATCGAGTGAGTCTAGAACTGTAACATGGCACTGGCGAATTAAGAGTTGATCGACAAGATGAGATCCAATGAATCCGCTCCCACCAGTTACGGCCGCGTTCATTCCGTCTATGATCAAAGGGGGTCCAATTCTCGCAACGAGAATTTAGCTATATAAGCATCTGCCGTTTTCAACATGTTTGTAATGTTTCATGCAGTTTGAGGACGAAGTTGTGGTTCCATCACAAACACGCGAATTAGGCCTGAATATCGCCTGCGACGCTCACCGACTCCACAGCTTCGCCGAAAGTGTTCGACAGTTGACATTTGCTTGTGAATCGGCCAGGTTGCCGTTTGTTATAAACGATCTGCAACCGCACCCCAACCTACGTTCGTTTTACCGACAGATCTTTCGCAAACAATTCGACTCAACCCTCAAGCGTCACATTTCTGAGATGAATCCGTATCCGATCAATCTTATCCGCTTCAACCCTTACCGCTCCGACATGCTGTTTTCGTCCAATCCGGGATATTTCACTGGGAAAATTAACGTAGCAATGTGGTCTTGGGAGTTACCCGAAATTCCCCCGGAATGGGTCAGATCATTCCAGCATTTTGACGAAGTGTGGGTGTTGAGCAATTTCATTAAGGAAATCTTCGCGAAGGTGTCGCCTATCACAGTCAGGAAGATCAATTTACCTCTGCAGATTGATGAAACATCTATCGACCCTCGTAAGTTTAGAGCTGACTTCGGAGAAGACACTTTTGTCTTTCTTTTCGCTTTCGAATACCAGAGCGGTTTCCAAATTAAGAATCCTCTGGCTCTAATAGATGCATTCAGCCGCGCCTTCACGAAAACTGACAACGTCCTGTTGGTGATCAAGGTGATGCCGTTCTCGGTAAATCCGACTAACTTACTCGAGTCCATCAAACGTAATCGGGAAAACTCGCGAAGATTGCAAAGGGCTGTGAGGGAAGCTTCAGAACATGTCAACATCATCGTGATGGACGGCCATTTCACGCGAGCAGACTTTTTCTCGCTCATAGACTCGATTGATTGTTACGTTTCCTTGCACAGAGCTGAAGGGTACGGTCAAGTACTCGCACAATCAATGTACCTTGGCAAACCAGTGATAGCAACTGGCTATTCCGGGAACTTAGATTTCATGGACGCATCAAACTCCGTTTTGCTCCCGTACGATCTTGTAGAAGTCGATCAAGAAGATGGCTACTATCGACCTCATGTAGATGGAAACGTATGGGCAGAACCACATGTCGACGAAGCAAGTCAAATGATGCGTTGGGTGTATGACCATCGGAAGCAAGCACAGGAACTAGGGAACCGTGCGTCCGAATCTATTCGGAGAATCTCAAACCCAAAGAATGTGGGAGAAGAAATTCGGGAAAATTGTCTCAATCTCCTGAGGACACGTTAATATGCCGATCAGTCACGCAATCATCGAACAATTTTCTTTGAGACCAGATACATTAAGCGTATTCTTCAATCGTCTCTTGGATAACTCTGGCGGTCTTATCCCAAGTGAACGATAATGAAGCACGATGGGCCCGCTTTCCCAGCGCTATTCTCCGGTCGCGATCGTGCATCAGCTCGATCACATGTTGACGCCATTCATTAGGGTCATCACCGCAGGTTATTCCGCCGTCTTTTAGAAATTCGATCTGTCCACCACTACGATGGCCTATTACGAATTTGCCGCATGCCATCGCTTCCAAATCAACATTCGGAATGCCTTCGTTTCTTGCAGGACTCAGGAAGAATGAGGATTCCTGTAGGGCATCGACGATAGTTTCTTCGCTCTTATCCATGAAAATTTGGACGTTTGACCCTCTAGTGCCCAGTAGATCTCGGTAGTACTGTTCGTACGGTCGAATGCCCGCCTCCATGTTAGCGTATATTTTCAATCTATATTCAGTTCCTTTCACTGTGTTGACGGCCAACATCGGGTTTTTGTTCGGGTGAATCCGCGTCACGTTCACGAGATAATTCTGGTCTCTGAAGGTTGGTTTGAACGTTTTATGATCTACCCCAGGGTAAGCGACCTTCGTTTTGATTTTAGGATCGAGCTGCTTCAAAAATCTGGAGACATATTTGCTTACGCATATGTTCACTTTGCATTTTCTCAGAGCGGGGTCGCGTCCCCTAATGATCCTGAGGGGTCTCACATAATTTTCCGCAGCAGTCGGCGAGGAAGCGAATACTGACACTAGCTTGCTGAAGTATGGTAATCGCCATATCCATTGATTCTCGAGAAAATTGATCGTCTTGTACCAATCTGTACTGCCAACGTAGGGAATGACGGTCCCCTTGCTTCGGTTCGAGAGAAGCTTAACGAATTCGTATCCACTATTGACAATAATGGCATCGGGTCTGAATCTGGATATTTGCTTCAGGCTTTCGGCAACGCTATTTAGAAATATTGGGCCATATCCGGGAACAGGGTCAATCTTCTTCTTCAGATCGGTTTTCACACCTTCAATATCGAGCATCTGCTCAGCATTATAACCGATCGGTGAGTAGTAGCCGCAGAAAATCTTCACTTCATGCTGACGGTTGATGCGGCTGAAGACTTCGAACATGTTTCTCTCCCCGCCTCCTCGAATGAAAATTCGAGGTTGAAAGACAGCTATTCGAATGGTAATCTCCACCTAGCGGTGATGAAATATGTTGATGGCAGGTTCAGAACTTACAAGGTATAAATACTATGCAACCTGGCAACATTTTTTCCTCTAGATAGGGCCGTCAAGCTGCTACTTGGTTGAATGAGCGGAATAGACAGAATTCCTGCACTCGGTTAGAAAGCCTGTCCGTCTTATTCGAGAGTGATGTATCAGCGGTCTTCAGAATCCTTTGATATGAGGAGTGCAAGGTCGTATTAGAGGAGGGCATGAGTCTTCTGCGGAATAGCTGGGTTTGTAGGACTCAATGACGAAGCTCTCCTCAAGGACATGATACGTGTCATCCATCATCGTGGCCCGGATGACATAGGATTCTATGTTGATAGCCAAATCGGACTGGCAAACGCTCGACTGAGCATCATAGACATCGAGGGAGGTCACCAGCCTCAACGAAATGAGGATGGAACGGTACATGTTACCTATAATGGTGAAATCTACAACTTCCAACC
>Ga0187780_10003305_pt1 | contig 12188 bp, 13 predicted proteins | sample 1015_Q2_SP10_20__FD_132429 | JGI IMG/M metagenome (GOLD analysis project Ga0187780, IMG submission 132429) | Tropical peat soil microbial communities from peatlands in Department of Meta, Colombia - 1015_Q2_SP10_20_MG | ecosystem: Environmental > Terrestrial > Soil > Wetlands > Peat | place...
GCCTGTTCTTCTGGCGCTGCGCTTGAAGGACAGGCTGGCCCGCCTCCCGCATGGTGCCAAGGAAACCGACTTGGCCGGCGTGCGGGTCGTCGATGTAAAACTTGTACGATCCCAGGCCGGTCGCCGTCCTCCAAAATCCGTCGCCCAGTTCGAGATGCTGGCCGTTCTCCGTGAATTTCACGAACTTAGCCAGCGCCAGCCGCGAAGGATCGTGCGCGACGACCGCATCGAGATACTGATTGACGAATCCTTCCAAGCAGGCCCGGTCGCAACCGTTCGGCATATTGCCCGCTTGATTTCCGGAGGCTCGACCGGCAAAAGGCGCTCCGGCGATGATGACCGCAAGTAAAGATCCGACCACACCGACGAGATATTTTCCGTGCATTCCGCCCCCCCTTGGGTAAGACAACGCGCCGAGTGTATATCAAAATAGGCGTAGCGTCCGCAACCGGCCGTGATTGATTGTTGGACGCCTGTGGAAGTGCCCGCTGTAGAGGGCTATTTCGGAAAAAGCCAAGAATTCGCCGATGCAGTTTCAGCGAGGCGTCTGGAGCGGATGTTCCGTAGCGCGCTCGATTGCCTCGCCGTGGGCAGCAAGCGAATACAAATAGAGCAGGATACCCGCTCCGACAAGCGGACAGCCGATCAGCAGGAAGGCGACAAAGGCAAGCGGGTGCGTCCATAGCAGCGTGAGCATCTGAATGATCAGTCCCGCGCCCACCAAGATCCCCGACCAGCGAATGCGGCGTTCGATGAAGTTTCCGGGCATGTTATTTCGATGGCTTCCAGAAAGTCGCGTCTTTCAGAGTGTCCACATCGTGAACGATGTCGTGGCAATCGCTCGACATGCACGACAGCTTATTTGCCGCGACGAGCGCGAGAGTATTCGGGTCCTTCAGATGATGCGACGCCTCTTCGTACGTGCGCGCGCCGGCATGACAGTGCAGGCATTCGCGATTGTTGTAAGGCGTATAGAGCTTGATGTCGGCCGGTTTGGGAACGGTGCCGAAATATTGCACCCAGACATGGTGCACGCCGCGCCATTTCGCCTTGTAGTCGCCGAACATCGTGTAGTCCGTATGGCAAGTAAAGCAGGCGTGATCACGAGGCACGCGGTTGTTCTGGAAATGGATGGCGGGTATGTAGCTCTTGTCGTCCACGTACAGGCTCTGCCCGAAATCGTGCATCACGTGGCACGAGAGGCAAAATCGCGTCGTCGTGGAGCGTTCGATTTGCGCCTGAGCGCCCGCCCACACCGCAAGCGCCGGAAAAACGCACAGGGCAACGAAGGCGAGTATTTTACCGCCACGTGCCCGCGTAAGCTCGGCCCTCGCGGACATCAGGAACGCGAGAACCACCACTATCGCGGTAAAGAAGATCAGAATCAGTGACGTTCTGTCCATGAAACTGGAGCGGCTCCGTTCCGATCAGTCGCGGCACGCCCAAGCCTGGGCGCAACCTTGCGGCTGACTAACGCGACGTACTGCCCGAAGGTCATTGCTTGGCAAATGAGCGGCAGTAGGCGACAAGTTTTTTGACCATATCGGCGCCCAACTCTTTCTCAAAGCCGTCCATGTCCTTGCCTTTTCCCTGGGAGACATCCTTGATCAACTCGGCATCACTCATCTTCTGGATCTCGGCCGACCGCAAATCCTTGGCTTTGACCTTACGGCCTTTCGCGGTGTTGCCGGAGCCGTCCTTTCCGTGGCAGACGGCGCATTTATCGAGGTAGACATCCTGGGCGTCGGCCGGAGCAGGTGTGGCCGCGGACAGTTTGGCAGGTTTGGAAAGTAAAATGACGCAGACAATCGAAGCAACGGCTGCGAGCAGCCCCGCAACCGGGAATTTCACCAACCGATTCATGCCTACCTCCGAGAGAATTGCTTCGCAATCTGCACGAAGCAAGTTTCAGACAAGCCCCAACTCCGAATTCCTGCACCTGACAAGAGGATGATATCGCTAGTTTTTCACTTCCGCTAGGGCTTCGCTTCTCGAGTGGTGAGAGCGGCGCGGCCCAGCAGATCGATCAGAAATTGCGCGTCCACTTGATCGTCAGCAGGTTTGCGCCGAAGTTGTTCACAGGCACGATCTGCTCGCTATAGTACGTCCGTTGCAGGTCAACGGAAAGTCGCCCGGCATACGGGAAATCGTAATAGCCCGTCCCGGTCACAAGCGGCCACGTAACGGGGCCGTACGCGGGCGGCTCGTTGTAATTCGCGGGCGACGTGGCAGGAGGTACGCCGAAAACCGCGCCGACGCCGCTCGATCGGTCGAAATTGCCCGTCAGGCGTAGACCGACGCGTTTGGCCGGCTTGAGCTCGATTCCGCCCTGCCACACCCGGTTCAATTCCTGATCTCGCAGAAAATCGGTCAGGGGCGCCGTGCCGCGGGCATACAGAATGTTTCCCTGCGCGTAATAGCTCTCGTAGCTGAATCCTCCATAGACCGACAGGCGATCGCCGAGCGAGTACGAGACAGTGATGGCGTTGGCACGGACATTGTTCTGGAAATTCGTTGTGATCAGCTTGTCGTTCAGGATGTGAGCGTCATCTTCGATCGAGAGCTTTTCGGTCGGATGGATGTGGACGACGAAATGCGCGCCCTGCTCGGTGTGCGGAGTGATGCCCGTGTACTCCGCACCGTTCGTCTGGCTGTGGAAGTCACCTCGAATGCTGAAAAGCTTCGACGGCTCGTACCCGACGCTGAGTTCCGGACGGGCGGTCTTGGTGCGCAACGTGATCGGGGCCTGCACGACCCCATTCTGCAGCGATTCCACATCGGATTTCATCAATTGGATGCCGGGTCGAATCGTCAGCCCGTGGATCGGCGTGAAATCCATGCTGATGCTAAGCTCGCTGAGGCCGTCGCGCCAGACCACGTCGGTGACCTCGGTGGATTGGGTTGTGCCGTTGAGAAGGCTCTCGAAATTGCCGACCGCGTTGGAGCTGAACCGGGAGTAGCGGTAATCGACGTCGGCGCTCCACCAATCAAAGAAGTGGTACGTGAGGCCCTGGCTCACGACGTTGTCCGGCTCCGAGAGCATGGCGCGTCCGCTTTGAGAGACGGTGTATGGCGCCACGGTGGTGGCGCTATTGGGACCGATCCCATTGAAGGACTGGTCGAAATTCGCGGGGCCCCGATAACGGTAAAAGATGTAACCGCCGCGCCATTCCAGTCTCTTCAGGGGCTTGCCGACGAACGAAAACTCGCTGATGGGCGTAGTGAGGCGCCGGAATTGCGACCATGAAAGGTCCGTCAGAGGCACCGCATGCGGATTCGAAACCGGATTCGCACTTGAGACCGGATCGATGCTGAGTTCAGGCGACGAGACGTTGCTCAGGCTCATGTTTTCGGTGAACGTCTGATAGCCGATGCTGTAGTGGAAGCTCCACGAATGCCAGGTGTAGTCGACTCCGCCCGTGAAGCGGTTCGTTTCGTCGGTGAGCGGCGCGAACAGGTAATACGGATTGGCTCTGGCAAACGTACCCCAGTACGACGGGGAGTTGAGGAAATCGAGCGACCGCGTGGTGAAAGTTGTGCCCTCGTCGGAGGGCCGGTAATACTCGAAAGTGAACCTGAGGTTGTTGGTGGCGTGCAGAGTAAAGTCCACCGAGCCGAATTTGCGCACGGTCGCCCAATCGTGGTTGCTCGTGAGTCCCGTTCTTTGAGCCGCCGGTAGTGCTGGATAGCCGGTAATGAGGGGAGCGATCGGGAGGACTGCGCCGTCATTCTGATTCCAGAAGTAGTAGCTCTGTCTCCAATCGACGCGCAGATCGTAGAGCTTTTTCTTCGACACCGTGAATTGCGCCGTCGGAAAGGGGTCGCCGCCAAGATCGCTCAGTTGCAGCGAAAAGCTGTCGGCGAAGGGATTCTTGCCGTCCTGCGAGTCACCAAAAAGGCTGACATCGAATACGCGGAAGCCTCGCCCCAGATCGAATAGCTCGCGAAACTCCGGCGTGTAGCCGTCATGGTCGAAGCTTTCGAAGCGATAGCCGCCCGTCACCGAGCCCTGAAGGTTGAAATCGCCCAGAGTGAGGGGCGCAGTCTCGGAATCATCCTGCGCCGCCGCGATCGGGGCGAGTGCCACGAACGCTAGAGCGATGATCAAAAGACGATGTCGTGGCCTCATGATGACTTCCCTCACCGCAAATAATTCGGGTCAAAGTTCGAGCCGTGAATCGTCACGTGGCAGCGGATGCATTCGCCGCTCGTCTGATAGCCGAGCCGGCCGTGGGGCACTTGCGCCTGCGAATGGAAACCCGTGTGGCACTGCAAGCAAAGTTGCCGGCCTTCGCGCCGGACCAACAGATGATTGTTGGTGCTTCCATGCGGATTGTGGCAGGTAGCGCAGCCCTCGATTTTCACCGCCGGATGCTCGTAGACGAACGGTCCGCGCTTTTCGACGTGGCAGTTTACGCACGTCTCCCAACCCGGCCTTTTCAGACTTGCGGCGTTGAGGGAGCCGTGCGGATTGTGACAGTCCGTGCACTTCATCAAGCCTTCGGGAACGCGGTGGTGCATGGGAAGCGCAAACTCGGCCTGAATCGTCCGATGGCAGGTGAAGCAAGCTTCAGGCTCGGACTGCTTGAGCAAACTGTTGTGCAGCCAGCGAGTCTCGTCAGCCAGCTTCGGGACGTCGAAGAAGTAGTGCTGCGCGTAGCTGAGATCGCCCTTGCTCTGGTCTTTCACTTCGTCCACGAGATGCGCGGCGTGGCACTGATTGCATGAAATTCCGTGGCCGGCGTGCGTGGACTGGGCGAAGAAGTCCTGCTGCTTGCTGCTGGTGTGGCACGTGAGGCAGCGCGCGGCATTCTCTTCGGGCGTTCCCTGAAAAGAGAACACGGGGTATTTCTTCACCGCCGCGGCGATTGCAGCATCGTCGCCATGCGCCGCTTCGACCGCGTCGGCGTGAGCCTTGGCGGGACCGTGGCAAGTTTCGCAGCCCTGGATGAACTCCTTGCCGGGAAACGTCAGCTTCGAATGGCTGGTCTTCTGGAACTCGATGACTTCGGATTTGTGGCACGACCGGCAGCGATCGGCGCCGGCGAATGCACTGGACGGGGCGTCAAACTCCGGAGCGTGGCTGGCGACTGATGGGCCTTGCGCGGCGTCGGGCATCTTCTGCGCAAGGCTGATGCTCGCCACAAACGCGAGACACCCCGTCAGCAATAAGGGCCGCCACCACATCGTGCGAATCGGCATCTTCACAGGCTCAACTCGGGCAACGGCAATTTCGCGCGCATCATATTGAGTCCGTCTCGTTGGTTTCAGTGACGTGGGTCACAATGTCTGCGACACTCATCACCGGCGAAGCAAAGCAAAACACATGCCAGTCTCTGGGGGTAGCCAGACAGCGGCAAGACAGCAGGCCTCATTCCAGCCAGCTGCCGAGAAACTCAGGGACAACGCGGGGATTGTGCCGCAGAATGTTTCAAAATGCTACAAGAATTTTCGGCTGACGGGGCGCTTGCCTTCGATCTGTTGCCCCGTCAAGATCGGGCTCACCCGATGAGTTTCCCGAAATGGACCGGATTAGCGGCTCCGCTCCCATTCCAACTTCAAATTTGGCCCCGATCAGCACCGGCCTGGACGGGCGCTCGCAGGATACAGATTTCGCGTTCGATCGCGTCGAGACGCGTCACGGCCACTTGAACCGCCGCAACCCCTTCCGTCTTGGTGGTTCGCGCACGATCGAGAGCGCGTCCGGCAATCCGGCTGACTTCGTGCAGGATTTTTCGAATCTCGACTTCCAACTGGCCTCGGCTCTCGTGCACGCGGTCCACCACATCCGACTGTACGCGCGTGCTGTTCGTTTCCATCAGGTGTCCCAAAAACTCCCGCGCGTCGCGCGCAATGGATGAAGCTTTCACGAGCCCAAGGAACATGTCGGCGACGTACCGCAGCGGAGAGGCTGGCCGCGCGATCGTGATCAGATCCTCGAACCGAAAATGCGACCGGACGCGGAATCCCTGTTCCGAATCGAGCGCATGGGGCATGAGCGCGAGCTCGGGCACTCCTGTTTCCGAAAGCTTTCTGAGAAACCCGCTCCCGATTTCCACAAATCGCGAGGCAGTTCTGCGATATTCCTTTTCGGCGCGGTCCTCTTCAAGCTCGAGCCACGGGAACACGAGCCGTTCTGAGATCATTTGAGCGGCGCGCATCGCATCTCTTCGAAACTTGGGGCCGAAGCGACGCGGAAGGCTCGTCAGTTCCACTTCGAGCTCGGCGTTTGCTTGGGGCATCGCCTCCGCAAGAAATCTCTTCCTCCGCTCGAGGAAGATGTCTGACAGATGGTGTTGTTCGGCCGTGAACAGAAAGCCCAAGTCGCGTACGGAGCGCTCCGATTCCGAGATTGTCTGGCTCAAATCCTGAATGCGGCGTTCCGATTCCTCGACCGGGCGCACCAGCGCTTCTCTTTCATCGGATATGATGGTGAGCAGTTCTTCGCTCAGCCTGCACAGACCTCGCTCGCCCGCCTTGCGGACAAGGCTAAGCCCGGACTCTCGAGCAAGGTTCTCGAGCGCGCGCGTCAACCGTCCCCAGTCACGTTCCGGTCCCCGGCCCAGCAGTTGGTGCTCGGCGCTGACCTCATAGACTGGCCCCACAGGACGTCCCAACCGTTTTTCCAGAAGCTTTCTGGTAAACGATTTTGTAACCTCACGCTCCTCATCCGAAGTCCTGTCCGCCTTGTTCAGCACGATGACGAGATCGCGAACTTGTTTTCCGACGCGCTCGGCGAGCACCAATTCCTCCCCGGTGATCGGCGGATCCGCCCCGACAACGACAATGGCGGCATCCACTTGAGGAACTACTGCCTGCGTTGCCGCGGTGTTTCCCGCGAACACCGAGCCGAGGCCCGGCGTATCGACAAGGCACATTCCGTCGGCGAGCAACGGGCTGGGAACGAACACCTCGACGCCCGCGACGCCCTTAGTGTTCTCTGGATTGAATTCCTCGGACACGTGGGGCGCAAGCTCCTCAGGAGCGATGTCCATCCAGGTCCCGCTGCGAAACCGGACTCGCGCGCTCCTTAAGCGGCCCCATCGGACGACAGTAGGCACAGCGGTAACGGGCAGAATGCCCGTCGGAAGCACGCGGTCGCCAACCAGCGCACCGAGCAGCGTCGATTTGCCTCGCTTGAGCTGGCCCACGCACGCGACGTAGAAGCGCTTCTCGGCTAGACGCTCTGCGAGACTCTTCGCATCCTCCGATACGCGATCGGAACCCAATTCCGCGCCGAGTTCGGCAAGGCGAAGGAGCGCGTTTTCCTGCGCTGCCTCTCGCGCATTCCCTTCGCCATGCTCAGAGTTCTTGGTCATCGAGCCGCACTGGCCGCGTGCCAGAAACTGCTGGACGGACTCGCCCGCATCAGGTAATCAACGTGAACGACCCTCGTTTTGATCTGGTCCTGGTGGTGGTATCGCGCATCAGTCGCCAACTCGCACATCTTCACAATCGCGCCCGGGAGAAGACCGCTGAGATGCAGAATCTCTTCGCGGAATCCCTCGAGGTCGAGCGCATCCAAACTGAATCGGCGGATGCAGATTTCGAGCAATGCCCGCGCTGCACTCTCCGGCAGCGGCCCGAGGTGGATGCGGTATTCGTCCGTCCAGTAAAGACTCCACGCGAATCCGATTTCGGCAGCCGAATATCCGCGGCCTGCAAAGTAAACGGGAGTCTTGCAGCGATACATGATTTCTTTCACGAGCTTCGCTACGGTGAGGGTCGCAGGCGGAAATTGATCCACAAACAGCCGGTAGTCGCCGCGCTCGGTGGCGCTGAACAGCATCCCGCGCAGTCGAAGGAGCGATTGATTTTGCAGCCATCGACCCAGCGTGGAATCTGACCCGCCGTCGGCGTGGACTTTCCGGCGTATAAATGCGTCACCAGCGGAATAGAGCTCTCGAACAAAGAATGAAACGATCTCTCGTCCGCTTGCGGGACCCGACCAACAGATGCATCTCGCGCGAATGGCTTCCGGGAGCCCGGCGATCGCGCATCGCAGAAGCGCCGTTTTTCCCGCGTCCGCGGGGCCCCACATCAATTGACTCGACCGCTCCTCGATCGCAGTCCTGAGCCGCCGCAATTCAGCCTTGCGGCCAAGAAGCGTCTCGACGCTGGTGTCTTGGGTCATGCCATGCCGCGGGCAAGCCGGCCTCCGCGGCGCTCTTAGTGCGAGCGCGCGCCTTCTTGATGCACGTATTTGATCACTTCCACTTCGGACATGGCGATGAGGCCCTCGTCGACCATTTCATCCAAGTATGGCAGCAGCTGATGAATCTTGTCCTCCGAATCGACCACGCTGACCATCAACGGAGCATCATGAGAGAATGAAAACAGGTGGGAGCGGTGTATCAGCGTGCTTGCGCCATATCCCGCGATCCCGCGGAGCACTGTCGCGCCCGCGATATCCAGTTCGCGGCATTTTTCGACGATAGCGCGGTAAAGCGGTCTATCCTTCCACTTGTCGTCTTCGCCGAAATAAATTCGAAGCATCGTCGCTTTGCCTGCCAGCTTCATGTTCGCTGCTCCTTCCGCCGCTCGGCGCCCGCGACGTTGTGCGTGTATTTGATGATGTCCACGTCGGAGAGAACGACCAATCCTTGCTGGACCATTTCATCTAAGATCGGAGAATAGGCTCGAAGCTTTTCTTCTGTATCAACAGCGGAAAGCATGATCGGGCGGTCGTGCGAGAGGTGCAGCGCACTGTCCCGGTGGATTCGCCGGTTCGCAACGTAACCGAGAATTCCCTGGTACACAGTCACGCCCGCAATGTCGTTGGCGCGCATGCTTTCGATCAGAGCTTGATAGAGCGGCTTGTCGCGCCACTTGTCACTTTCCCCGATGAAAATCCGGATCAGCTTTGCCTTGCCCTCGCGCTTGATCGATGGCGCTGCTGCCTTTGGGGATTGTTTCTTCGAAGCTTCCGTTTCGGCGGGCTTGGCTATTACTGTGTCTTGTACTTCAATCAGTCCCGTGCCCGCCAATTCGTGCAGCTTGGGCAGAAGCTCCTCCACTTTTTCCGGCGTCTCGATGAATTCGATTTTGATCGGGAGGTCTTCCGTGAGGCGTTCGATCCGGGTCGTGTGAAGGTGGTGGTCCGCGCCAAATCCCGCGATACCTCGGACGACGTTCGCTCCTGAAACACCTCGATAGAAGAGGAAGTTCAGAATCGCCGAGTACAACGATTGCCCGTGGTATTGATGGTCCTCCCCCACGTAAATGGTCACTTTCTTGGCCGGCCCTTCCTTGAGCATTTTGCCCCCTATGCTTTCCCGCGCGCGATGCAATGCGTCGAGATTCGACGCCGACGAAGCGCCTTCGTCCAGCCCTACGCGATACTTCTCCCAGCGATCATTCCCAGCCACACGCAAATGAATCCCACCGCGACGCTTAGAACAACATTCAGCGAAGCAATCAGGAACTCGCCGTCCTGCACGCTGCGAAGAATCTCATATTCAAAAGTCGAGAAGGTCGTGTAGGCCCCAATGAAACCGACCGGAATCAGATACCTCCAGTTGGGACTCCAGTGCGTCCGTTCAGCGAGAAGAGTCAGAATAAAGCCGATCAGAAACGATCCCGTGCAGTTGATCACGAACGTTCCGTAGGGAAAGCGCGTCCCCAATTTGTTGCTGATGTAACCGCCGAGGCAGAAACGCGCGACGGCTCCGATGAACCCCCCTATGCCCACGACCATGTACTTGCCCATGAGGAGCTAGTCTGAATCTCCTTTCGTTGCATGACGAACGCCCTCTCGATCGATTCCACGAAGGTACTGGTCGAACTCTGCTATAAGGCCACACAAATTCTTTACGATTCCACTCAACTCCGCTGCGGCCGCTTCCGGCACCTCACCATAACCGCGCATGTAGCGAGGTTTCAACTCTTCGACCGCTATGTCGATGGAGCCGAGTGCAACATGGATCGCATGTAAGGCCTGGATGAATGCTGTCTCCGTGGGTATGCCTTGGCCCTCGAGCACGCTCACGAGTTGCGATCGCAGGCGCGCAACAAAGTCCTGGATTTGCTCGCGCTGCTGTAGAGTGACATTTCCTGCGTATCGCGGAAATGCCGCTTGGGATGACGACGCGTTCAGGATGCCTTCAATTTCGCACAGGAGTCTGTCGATGTACCTGAATGTCACGCGTAACCGCCGGGCCTGATACTCGTTCAAATGCGCTGCGCCTGGCGCTGAGCCGGATTTCTCGTCTGTCATCTCACGACCATCACCGGGCAGTGAGCGTAACGTAACACCTTCTCGGCGGTCGATCCAACCAGCATCTTCTCGAATCTCGACTTGCCGCGCCGTCCTAAAACGATCAGATCTACGTGGTCCGTTTCCGCCCGGTGTACGATTTGCTCGACCGGGTGACCTACGGCGATAGCTGTTTCAACGTCGACGTTCATGGAGCGCGCCTTTTCCACCAGCCCTTTGAACTGCTGTTCGTAATGTTCGCGCGCGTCGTCGAGCATGGCGTCCAATTCCACCATCGTCGCGGGTTCGGGCGGGCGAGCGACGGCAAAGATCAGCACCTTGCAATCAACCGAATGCGCGAACGAGAAAGCCACGTCCGCGGCCTTGTCCGCCTGTTTTGACCCGTCGTAACCGATCATGATTTTACGGAAGTTCGGATTCTGTCTTCTCCCAGGCATTGCGCCCTCCTCTCTTAGTCGGCGGTCGCCGGTTCCTTCCTGGCGCTCGCAGCTCCCGGCTCGGCCGCGTCCTCCTTGCGGGGCAGAAGGTGCCGCGGCATCACCCATGCGTTCGCAAACATCGTGGGTATGACGGCGCTTCCAATAACCGTTGCGACGATGTGCGAGTACTGCTTCTGATCGATGATGCCGTGCGAGAGACCGAACAAAGCGGAAATCGTTCCGAAAGTCAGCCCGGTGGACATCATCAGGGTGTAATACAACCCTTCCTGTCGTTGATATTTGAAGGCTCGTACCGTTGGGAATAGTCCGGCGATTTTCGAGACCATCTTTCCCGCGAACAGAAAGACAAACACCAGAGGTGCAGCAACGAGCGCCGGCATCGAAACAAACGATCCTGCGCGGATAAAATAAAACGGGGTGAGAAGTCCGAATGTCAGCGTTCTCAGGCGGCGAACTAGCACGTGGTCCTTGCCGACCGTGCCGGCGAGCACCATGCCGATGATGTATGCAGGCAGCACAGCTTCGCTTCCCGACCAGACAGCCAGGCCGCCCATCGCGAATAGGAGAAACAAAAGGTATTTGGCTTCGAGTTCGGAGACGCGGCCCCCGTAATACCTGAAGAATCGTGGAGTGACGAACGGCAAGACCAGAAAAACAACGACGCTCACGACAACGAAAACCAGTGTCCGGAATGTGAACGGGGAGAAAATCAATCCAAGAGCAATCACGGTTCCCAGATCGTTGATAAAACACGCGGCGAGAATGGCCTTCCCGAATTCCGTCACATTGAAGCCGAGCTCCAACATTACTGCATACACGACCGCGACCGAAGTCGTCGACAGCGCCACGCCTGTCAGCCAGCTTGATCGAACGCTCCAGTGGAGCGCATAGTGCGCGACCGCCGTGCAGCCAAGAAACGGACCGAAGAAGCCAACCAGCCCGACAGCGGTAGCTTCCTTCCACTTGGCGCGAAAAATCTGCGGATCAAGCTCCGCGCCCGCCAGAAACGTCAGCACGATGGCGCCCGTGCCTGCCAGAAAAGTGATCCATTGGCTATTTCCACCCAGACTAGCAGCGCCGAAGAGCGCTCCGATGATCAACTGCGCGACGGTTCCGACGACGATTTCCGTCAGCGCAGTTGAAATCCTAAACCAGATGGCAAACAGAGTTGCGATCAGTGCCAACCCCACCCACACAGAGGCCAGAACCCAGACATTCTGCATGTCAGCCCTCGTTACATTGAACGGATCGTTGCCGGGATATGACTCCGCGACAAGATCATTGTCAGGAGTCATCATCTGTCCCGGCGATAGGTGGGACAGCGGTTAAGGGCCGAACTCCATGGCCTCTGGCGAAATGATACGTTAGCTGCAAGGAATGTCAACCAACGGGTTTGAATCCGGTTCGATGCGGTGGCCCGAGTCTAAACACCATCATCTCGAGCGAATCCATTCACGGCCTGTCCGGCGCTCGTTGGTGCGCCCGGCTAGTGCAGCGCGCCGATTTGATAGTTCAACGCCGAAAGCTGCGCC
>Ga0187780_10003306_pt1 | contig 12187 bp, 12 predicted proteins | sample 1015_Q2_SP10_20__FD_132429 | JGI IMG/M metagenome (GOLD analysis project Ga0187780, IMG submission 132429) | Tropical peat soil microbial communities from peatlands in Department of Meta, Colombia - 1015_Q2_SP10_20_MG | ecosystem: Environmental > Terrestrial > Soil > Wetlands > Peat | place...
CGCCTACGACAAGGGCAAGGAGCCGAGCGCCAAGCGCCAGAACACGGAGATCAAGCGGGCCAAGCAACGCCTGGCACACTGGAAGGCCGGCCAGCGTACGGGCGTGGGCGGTCGAAGGGGGTCTTGAAAAATATGCGGCATATTGCATAATGGGGTTGCTATGCCCACTAGGTTCGATGACTACATCCGCGAGGTCGAGGGGAAGGCCAGGGCCGGAGGCCCGGAGGCCGTCGCGCGCTGGGACGCCTTCAACGCGCACTTCGCTATGGCGCGTGAGGTCCGCGAACTGCGCAGGGAGCGCCACCTGACGCAGAAGCAGCTCGCCGCCGCCTCGGGCATCAATCAGGGTGAGATTTCGCGGATCGAGCGCGGTCAGACCAACCCGACCGCGAGCACGCTTGCTGCACTGCTCGCGCCGCTCGGCGCTCGCCTCGGCGTCGTCAAGCGCGAGGACCGCGACTTCGCGCACGCATAGCCCGCATAGGTGGCCAAGTTCCGTCTGCGGCCTACGCTAGATCAGGACACCGGCTGTAGCGCGGCGCCTTTCGCGCGTTGCTGTTCTCGCTGCTGTTCACGCGCGGCTTCGCGCTGGGCGTGTTCGACTTCGCGCTGAGCGCGCGCTTCTTCGCGATGCAAGCGTTCTTCATTGCGCTGTTCTTCGTGCTCTACCTGCCGACTGTGCTCGGCTTCCACGCGTGAGCGCTCGCTGCGCGCGGGCGCGCGTGCTTGTTTGTGTCTTTCGGGCTTGCTCCTCGTGTGTGCTCTGCTCCCTGTCCGGTCTGCGGGCGTGCCGCCGCTGTTCAGCGCGAGCACGCGTCTTGCTCGAGCCCGCCGCGCGACCGCCGCGTGCCGCGCCAGTCGCGCACGCGATCGCTGCTCGGCTTCGTCGCGCTTGGCGGTCGTGCGCCGGGCCGCAAGCGCGCGTCTTGCGTGCGCGCGTTCTGCCGCGGCGGCCGCCCGCCGCCGCTTGGACGCGGCTCGTTCTTCGAGCGCCCGTTCGGTCGCGGTGGAGGGAGGCGCCGCCTGCGCTAGCGGAACCGGCGATCGCTGCGTGTGATCGGACGGCGAGTGTGGCTGCAGACCGAAGAACAGCGCCGCGGCGACTGCCGCTCCGTCCAGAAAGCTCACCGCGATGATTGCTCGGCGTGTGATTGCTGCCCCTCCTCGCGATCAGCGTACACCGCTGTCGAGGACGCGCGCGCACCCGCGGCTTCTTAGACTGGCGCCGTGCGCACCCTGATAGTTGGTCACGGCGGACGCGAGAGCGCGCTCGCGGTCGCGATGGCCGAACACAGCCGGCTGTATGCGTTCGTCGGCCACGAGAATCCGACGATCGTTAGCTGTGCGGCCGAGTCCGGCGGCGGACACGAGGTCGGCGACGTGTGCGATCCGCAGGCCGTCGCCGCGTTCGCGCGCGCGAGCAGGATCGACGTGGCGATGGTCAGCGCGGATGAGCCGCTCGCCGCTGGCGTCGTCGACGCGCTGCTCGCGCACGGCATCGCCGCCGTGGGGCCCACGGCGGCGGGCGCGGAGATCGAGTGGAACAAGGCGTTCGCGCGCGAGGTGCTGGCCGAAGTCGCGCCCGAGGCCCTGCCGCGGCTGCGCGTCGTGCGCGACGCCGCCGAGGTGCACGAGGCGATCGCGTCCTTCGGCTCGCAGCCCGTCGCCGTCAAGCCCTCCGGGCTGACCGGCGGCAAGGGCGTGAAGGTCATGGGTCCGCATCTGGCCGATCACGCGCAGGCGCGCGAGTATGCGCTCGAGCTGCTCGCGCGCGGCGGGCCCGGCGAGACGGTGCTGATCGAGGAGAAGATCCTCGGCGCCGAGTTCACGATCCAGGCGATCAGCGACGGTCACACGGTCGTGTTCCCGCCGTCCACCTACGACTATCCATACCGCTACGACGGCGACCTCGGTCCGGGCACGGGCGGCATGGGATCGCTGTCGGTGCAGTCCGACGCGCTGCCGTTCATGACCGATCTGCACTACCTGCAGGCGTGCGCGATCATCGAGCGCATCATCGAGCGGCTCGCGCTCCAGGGCCGCCGCTTCAACGGCGTCATGAACAGCGGTTTCTTCGCCACCGCCGACGGGGTCAAGGTGATCGAGTTCAACGCGCGCTTCGGCGACCCCGAGTGCATGAACATCATGAGCCTGTTCGACGGCGACTGGCCGTACGTGATGCAGCGGATCGCGAGCGGCACGCTGCAGTCCGGCGACGTGCCCCTGCGTCCCGAAGCGTCGCTCGTGCTCTACCTCGTCTCGCCCGACTACGCGCTGCGTGCGGGGGATACGTACGAGTTCACGCTCGAGCGTGAGCGGGCGCAAGCCGCGGGCTGCCGCGTGTTCTTCTCCTCGGCCGTGCAGACCGGCGAGAACACCTACCGCACGGTCGGCACCTCGCGAGCCGTCGCGCTCGTCGCCACCGCGCCCACGCTCGAGCAGGCGCGCCAGCTGGTCGTGCCCATCGCCGAATCCGTGCCCGTGCTCGAGTGGCGCCGCGACGTCGGCCAGATGAGCTACCTGGACGGGCTTCGTGCAAGGATGGCGTTGTGATCGTCGAGCGCGCCAGCCACCCACAATTCCTGTCGAACACCTACCTGGTCGCCGACGGGCAGGGCGGTCCCGCCTTCTTCATCGACGCCGGCGGGCCGGTCGCGCCACTGATCGAGGCGGCTGAGCGGTTGCAACTGACGCCCACGCACGTGCTGCTCACCCACCACCACTTCGACCACGTCAGCGACGTCGGCGAGCTGTGCGAGCGCTGGCCCGAGCTGCAGGTATTGATCAGCGCGCGCGAGCGCGAACTGCTCGCCGTGCCCGGCGACGGCGAGCCGTCCGCTGCGCCCGAGATGGGCTCGATCGAGGCCGGGCAGACGCTGCAGCTCGGCGCGCTCGGAGTGCGCGCGCTGCACACGCCCGGGCACACCGCGGGCATGCTCTCGTTCCTCGTCGGAGAGCGCCTCGACGGCTCAGGCGGCGCCGAGCTCGCGGTGTTCACCGGAGACACGCTGTTCAAGGACTCCGTCGGTGGCGTCAAAGCTCCCGGGCACAGCACGTACGCCGATCTGCGCGACTCGATCATGGGCACGCTGATGGAGCTGCCGCCGCAGACCGTCATCTACCCCGGGCACGCCGAGGAGACGACCGTGGCGCGCGAGTGGGACGCCAACGCGTTCATCCGCGTCTGGCGGGGCCTCGACCCGGAGGGCGCCGAGCGGTGCACCGCGCTCGGCCAGCCCGCGACGCTCGTGCTGCTCGGCGCCGACTACGACGGCGGCACCAAGGCGTGGGTGCGCTGGGCGGACGGATCCGACGACATTGTCCCCGGCTCGCGGGTGGCATCGTCCCCATAGGGGGAGCGTCAGGGCTGAGACTGGCGGCGGCGTCGTCCAACTCCTAGCATGGGGGCGATGGCGCGCGAGAACGAAAAGATTCCCAGCTCGCGTGCGAGACGCACTGCGACGGTCGCCACGCTCGCGGCCAGCGAGGCGGTCAAGCAGTTCGGAACGCGCGCAGCGAACGTGACCCGCGGCGAGGAGGCTTCCGAGGAAGCGATGGCCCGTCGCCAGCTGGAGACCGCCAAGCAGATCGTCGCCGTGCTCGGCACGATGAAGGGCGCGGCGATGAAGCTCGGGCAGGTGATGTCCTTCCTGGACGTCGGTCTCGTGCCCGAGGAGCATCGCGACGAGTTCCAGCGCGAGCTCGCCAAGCTGCGCGACGCCGCCCCGACGGTCTCCTTCAAGCAGATGCGCAAAGTCATCGAGGAGGATCTCGAAGAGCCGATCGCGGACGTGTTCGCGAGCTTCGAGGAAGAGCCGATCGCGGCCGCGTCGATCGGCCAGGTCTACCACGCCGTCCTGCACGACGGCCGTGAGGTGGCCGTCAAGGTGCAGTACCCCGGCGTCGCGGGTGCCGTGCGCGCGGACCTGCAGAACCTGGACATGATCCTGCGCCTGTTGCGTCGCATGACACCGGCGCTCGACGTCAAGGCGATCGCCGAGGAGATCAAGGAGCGGATCGTCGAGGAGCTCGACTACGAGCTCGAGGCCCAGAACCAGCGCTCGCTCGCGCGCATCTTCGCCGGGCACCCGTTCATCGTCGTGCCCGACGTCGTCAGCTCGCTCTCGCGCGAGCGCGTGCTCGTGAGCGAGTTCGTCAGCGGCGTCGGCTTTGAGGAGCTCAAGACCCGCCCGCAGGCGCAGCGCGATCGCATTGGCGAGATCGTGTTTCGCTTCTTCCTCGGCTGCCTCTACCGCCACCGCCAGTTCTCGGGCGATCCGCACCCGGGCAACTTCCTGCTGCTCGCCGACGGTCGCGTCGCGTTTCTCGACTTCGGCCTGTTCAAGCGTATGGACTCGGAGCCGGTCGAGCTAGAGCTCGCCTGCCAGCGCGCGGTCGCCGAGGGCGACGCGGCTACGCTGCACGAGCTGCTCGCAGCCTCCGGCTTCCTGCCCGAACCCGAGCGCGTCGACCCCGATCACCTGCTCGCGTTCATCAGGGACGCGATCTGGTGGTACACGACCGCCGACGAAGAGGTGCGGCTCAGTCCGGAGATCGCCACGCAGGTGATGATCGAGAGCTCTGATCCGCGCTCCAGCCACTTCCGCGAGATGCGCCACCAGACGATCCGCCCCGAGCACCTGTTCGGCCGGCGCATGGAGATGCTCACGCTCGCCGTGCTCTCGCAGCTGCGCGCGCGCGCCAACTGGCACCGGATCGCGCGTGAGTGGATGTACGGCGATGAGCCCGTCACCGAGCTCGGCCGCGAGGAGGCCGATTTCTACGGCCGCAGCGGGGTCGTCGCCTAGAACCCGGTGTTGGTCTTCACGCGCCGCTTGCGCTCGGACGGGTGCATGCCGCCCTTCGCGGCGAGCGTCTTGCACGCCTGCGCGATGTCTGCTCCGAGCGTGCCGATCAGCGTGCAGCCGAGCGTCTCCTTGACGAGCACGCGCATGATCTTCACGTGTTCGGCGTTCGGCGGCAGCGTGTACGCGGGCACCATCCAGCCGCGCTCGCCCGCCAGCTGCGCGGCCACGTCGAACTCGTCGAAGGCGTGCTCGCCCGCGAGTTTGAACGCGACCAGCGGCAGCTGCTCCCGATCGTCTGAGCCGATCAGCTCGAACTCGCCGATCGCCTCGAGCTCCTGCGCGAGCAGGCGCGCGTTGTACTTCATCGTCTCCATCACGTAGCGATAGCCGTCGTGGCCGAGGCGCGCGAAGTTGTAGTACTGGGCTAGCACCATCGAGGCGCCGGTCGAGAAGTTCAGCGTGAAGGTCGCGTCGCGCTTGCCGAGGTAGTTCTCGTAGAACACGAGGTCCTCGGGCAGGTCGCCGCGCTCGCGGAAGATCAGCCAGCCGATGCCCGGATACACGAGCCCGAACTTGTGGCCGGACACGTTGATCGAACGGACCTGCTCCAGGCGGAAGTCCCACTCCGAGTGGGGGTACAGGAACGGCCACACGAAGCCGCCGCTGGCAGCGTCCACGTGCAGCGGCACGTCCAGGCCGCGCTCGCGCTTGATGCTGACGAGCATGTCGTTGATGCCGCGGATGTCGTCCGCGTGGCCCGTGAACGTCGTGCCGAGCACCGCCGCCACGCCGATCGTGTTCTCGTCGACGTGCGGCTCCACGTCCTCGGGCCCGATCGTGTACTTGTCGGGCTGCAACGGCACGATGCGCGGCTCGACGTCGAAGTAGCGGCAGAACTTCTCCCACACGACGTGCACGTCGCCGCCGAACACCATGTTCGGTCTGTCGATCGGCTGCCCCGCCGCCTGCCTGCGCGCGCGCCATTTCCACTTCAGCGACAGCGCGCCGAGCATGATCGCCTCCGAGGAGCCCTGCGTGCGCGCGCCCGTCGTCTCCCCCGGTGCGTGAAACAGGCTCGCGAGCATGCGGATGCAGCGCTGCTCGATCTCCGCCGACTGCGGGTACTCGGCGTGGTCGATGAAGTTCACGCGCAGCGTCTGGCGGATCAGGTCGTCGACCTCCGGCTCCATCCACGTGGTCACGAACGTCGCGAGGTTGCGCGCGGGCAGACCGTCGAGCACGATCTCCTCTTCAATCAGACCCTTCGCTTCCTGTGCGGACATGCCCGACTGCGGCAGCTCGTTGTCGGGCGCGGGCTCCAGCAGGTAGCGGTTGCCGTAGATGCTCTCCCCCTCCGGGGACGATGCCAGCGACTCGATCTGCTTGCGCGTCAGCTCTTTCACGAGGACTGCACCACCCATGGACCGTGCCAGCGTCCGAAGCCTGCGACGAGCTTATCGCCTTGCTCCGGCCCCCACGTGCCGGGGGCGTAGGGGTGCACGGGCGGCGGCTCGTGTAGCAGCGGTTCGAAGACCCGCCAGCACTCTTCGACGCCGTCCTGGCGGGTGAAGCGGGCGGCCTCGCCGCGCATCGCGTCGAGCAGCAGCACCTCGTACGGCGTCGGCGCCTCGCCGCCCTGCTCGGCGAACTCGACGTCCAGCCGCACCGCCTCCGGTCCCGCGAGGTCCGCTCGGTGTGCGTCGAGGATCACGCGCGTGCCCGTCGAGGGGTCGAGCTTGACGACGAACTGGTTCGGTTCGGGACGGCGGTGGCCATGCGTCATGAAGCCCAGCCGCGGCGGGTCGCGGAACACGGCGCGCAGCTCGGTCTGCGTGATCGGCAGCTTCTTGCCGGTGCGAATGAACCACGGCACGCCCGACCAGCGCCAGTTGTCGATCTCCAGGCGCAGCGCCGCGTAGGTCTCCGTGCTCGAGTCCTCGGCGACGCCGTCGATGTCGAGGTAGCCCTCGTACTGTCCGCGCACATAGTGCGCCGGGTCGGCGTCGGCGATCGCGCGGAACACCGCGTGCTTGGCGTCCTGCAGCGTCTCAGCGTCGGGCCCCGCGGGCGCCTCCATCGCGGCGACCGCCACGAGCTGCATGAGGTGGTTGACGACCACGTCGCGCAGCGCGCCGACCGGGTCATAGAAGTGCCCGCGGTCCTCCACGCCGAAGCTCTCGGCCATCGTGATCTGCACGCAGGCGATGTGGTTGCGGTTCCAGATCGGCTCGATCATCGTGTTCGCGAACCGCAGGTAGAGGAGCTCGTCGGTGCCCATCTTGCCGAGGAAGTGGTCGATCCGGTAGAGCTGGGACTCGGCGATGTAGCGGTGGATTTCCGCCGCCAGCTCGCGGGCCGAGCGCAGGTCGTGGCCGAACGGCTTCTCGACGACCACACGCGCGCCTTTCGTGAGCTCGGCGCGCGCGAGCGCCTTGATGACCGGCCCGAACAGAGACGGCGGGATCTCCAGATAGAAGACGGGCGTGCGCGCATCCTTGGTCGCGTCGGCCACGCGCTCATAGGTGGCGGCGTCGTTGAAGTCGCCGCTCACGTAGCCCAGGCGCGCGGCAAAGCGTGCGAACACGTCCTCATCGAGCTGCTCGCCGGTGCACTCGATGCATTCGCGCGCGTGCTCGCGCAGGCGCTCAACGCTCCAGTCGTCGACGGCCACGCCGACGATCGGGCAGTCCAGCAGGCCGCGGCGCTCGAGCCGGTAGAGCGAGCGGAAGGTCATCACCTTGGCGAGGTCGCCGGTGATGCCGAAGATCACCAGCACGTCGGCGGGCCGAGGCTCGCCGGCCGCCATCACAGCACCTGGATCTGGATCAGGCTGGTGGTGCCCGGACGCCCGGACGGCAGTCCCGCGGTGATGCCCACACGCTGGCCGCGCTCGCACCAGCCGAGCTCGACCACGCGCCGGGCCGCGTCGGCGATCAGCGCCTCGGTAGTCTCGTGGCGCGGCATCGACGCGGCCTGCACGCCCCACATCAAACCGCAGCGCCTGACCGTCTCTTTGCCGGGCGAGAGCGCGTAGATCGGCACCGTCGGCCGGTGCGCCGAGACCAGGCGCGCCGAACGCCCCGACAGCGTCGGGATCACGAGCGCCTCCAGGCGCAGCTCGCGCGCGGCGTCGCACAGGTTGTGCGCGATCGTGTACGCGGGGTCCGAGTGGGTGCGGCGCACGCGCGACTCGTTCCAGCGCTCGTACGGCGCGATCGACTCGGCCTGCTCGGCCACCGCCGCCATCATCGCGACCGCCTCGACCGGGTAGGCGCCGATCGCGGTCTCCTGCGAGAGCATCACCGCGTCGGTGCCGTCGAGGATCGCGTTCGCCACGTCCGCGACCTCCGCGCGCGTCGGGCGCGAGGAGCTGACCATCGAGTCGAGCATCTGTGTGGCCGTGATTGACGGCCGCGCCATCCAGCCGGCCAGCTCGAGCAGCTGCTTCTGCACCAGCGGCACCTGCGCGATCGGCAGCTCGATGCCCAGGTCGCCGCGCGCGACCATCACGCAGTCGGCCGCGCCGAGGATCTCCGCGGCGCGCTTGACGGCCTCGGGCTTCTCCATCTTCGCGATCAGCGGCAGGCGCGTGTGCTCGCGCACCGATTCCACGTCCTCGGGCGACTGCACGAACGACAGCGCGACCATGTCCACGCCGATCGACTCGCCGTGGGCCAGCAGGTGCAGATCCTCCTCGGGTACCGCCGGCAGCGAGGCGATCGGCCCCGGGATGTTCAGTCCCTGGCGCGAGGCGACCGCGCCGCCGACCTCGATCTCTACGTCCACCTCGTGAGTCTGGCTGCGCACCTCCACGACGCGCAGCCGGATCGAGCCGTCCGCGAGGTACAGGATCGAATCCTTTTCCACCGCGTTCGGCAGGCCGGCCCACGAGACGCTCATCTCGTGCGCGTCGCCGGGACGCTCCTCATCGCCACACACGAATGTCAGTCGCTCGCCCGGCGTGAGCTCCACGAGGTCCTCGCGCAGCGGGCCGATGCGCAGCTTCGGCCCCGGCAGGTCCTGCAGGATCGCGATCGGTCTACCGACGCGGCCGGCCGCATCGCGCACGCGGTGCACGGTCTGCGCGTGCTCCTCGAGCGTGCCGTGCGAGTAGTTCAGGCGCGCGACGTCCATGCCCGCCTCGACCATCCGCACGAGCGTCTCCGGCTCGCGCGAGGCTGGTCCGATCGTGGCGACAATCTTCGTGCGGCGCATTTGTCGGAAGGTATAGAGCGCCGCGGGGGCATGCGTTGGAGAGCAGCCGGTGCGTGCCTGGGCCGCGATCGCACGTTGACGTTCGTCGCGCCCGCCGCCTAGCATCGGGGCGTGCTCAGGCCGTCAAAGCCCATGCCCCGCGTCGGCGCACCCGCGCGAATCGCGCACTTCGGCGGCGGCTTCGAGGCCGGCGTCGTGCTCGCGGTGCACGATGAGGGTAGGCGCCTGGAGGTGCGCGGCGAGTCGGGCGAGGTGTTCGAGTTCGTGCTCAACCCCGGCAGCGCACGGTTCGTGTGGGCGGGCAGCGCGCAGGGGCCGCGGCTGGAGTTGCTGGGGGAGGCGTGAGCGGCGCGGGGCGTTACGGCGCCTGCACGTCTGGAAACCACTCCGCGCAATGCTCGCGCAGCGCCCCTCGCACCCAGGCGCGCTCCTCGGCCGAGGCGATGCGAAAGCGTGCGAGCAGCTCGCGCTGGCGCTCGATCGGCGCGCCCGCGATCACCCAGCGCACGGCCAGGCGCTCGAACAACAGCTCCAGAGCCCGCTGCCAGGCGTCCTCCTGCGTGGCGGCCGCACGTGCCTCCGAGCCCGCGAGCGTCCGCGCGTACTCCTGCCGCGCGGCCGGCGTGAGCGAGCCGCGCAGCGTGAGCGTGTTGCCGTGCGCGTCGGTGTAGTCGCTGTCCGGCGCCTTGAGCTTCTCGCGTTGCCGCGCGGGCTGCCCGGCGTGCCGGCGCGCGCGTTTGGCCACGCTCAGCCGGCGTCCGCCGCGCGTTCGAGCTGCTCGCGCACGTTGCCCGTGACCGGCTTGGCGTGACCGGGCCACGCGGCGGCCGGCTCGAGCGCCGCGAGCTTGCGGATGCTCGCGCGCGCCTGATCGGTGTCGAAGTTGTAGGTGCGCTCGGGCACGTGCGGGGCGCAGTCGCGGCCCCACATGTCGACCGTGTAGAAGCAGTCGCTGCACAACGCCAGGCGGTCGGACTCGCGCCACAGGCCAATCAGGCCGGGCGCGTGTCCCGGCAGGTGCACGACCTTGAAGCCCGCGATCTCATCGCCCTCCTGGAGCGTGCCCGAGATCTTCACCGGGCCGCCGTCCCACGCGTAGCGGTGCAGCAGCCCGTGGATCTGGCGCATCGGCGTCGGCAGCCCTACGAGGCCCTGCGGCCAGTAGCGAAAGCCGCCGCTGCCCTCCGCGTCTTGCACCTCGTCGGGGTGGCACAGCACGGGCGCGCGGAGCGCGGGCGCGGTGCCGCGGTGGTCGGTGTGCCCGTGGCCGAGCACGATGCGGCGGACGCCGCCGAGCCTGGCCGCGGCGCTCGCGACCGCGCGCGTCATCGTGCGCGCGCCAGCGTCGAACAGCGTCACCTGGCCGTCGTCCTCGATCAGGTACACGTTGCAGCGGCCCGGTTGACCCTGTACGACCCACACGCCTTCGGCCACCAGCTGCGCCGCGCCAGCGCCGAGGCGCGTGCTCAGGCGCGTCTTCACGTTGAAGGCTCTCGCCATGCGCTGTTCCGCGCTCGAGCCCTGCGGCGGCATCATGCCGATCTGGCGCGCGAACGTCATCGAGTCGGCGAACGCGTCGTTGCTCTGGATCAGGCCGTCGCGCACGGTCAGCAGGTCGAAGCCTTCGAGCTCGATCGCGCTGCCGGTCGGCGCGACGCCGGCGAAGCTGCCGGGTCCGGCGAACGTGCCCGTCATGCGCCACTGCACGCCACAGCGATCGCCCTCGGTCGTCGTGGAGAGCACCTGCATGTTCAGGTCGGGCAGCGCCGCCAGCAGATCGCCGATGAATTCACGCACGCCTTCTGGTGCCAGCACGTCGACCTGGCCGCGCACGTTCTCGCGACCGCCGGGCGCCCACATCGCGACCGCCTCCTCCAGCTCGCGCGCGTCGATCGCCGCGAAGTAGCGCCGCGCGACCGCTTCCGCCTTGCTGCCGGAGATGCGTTTGCGCGTCACCGCCGCCTGCTGCATGTTCGCGGCGACCTCCTGCACCTTCGTGCTCGCCTCGCTCGCACTCTCCCGATCGGCCATGTCGCCTCCTTTACGCCCGTTGAAACAGGTTCCTAGTCTAGTCTCCGCCTGATGCCCAACGTCATGAGCAGGCGGGATGGGAAGCCCACCCACCCTCGCGGCGAACGCGTGCAACCCGGTCTCTTCAGGCTGCGTCTGCCGCTGCCGTGGCCCGGAGTGCCGCACTGCAACGCCTGGGCGGTGGCCGCCCGCGACGGCTTCGTGCTGTTCGACACCGGCATGCACCAGCCGGACTCCGTCGTGCACCTCGAGCGTGCACTGGCGATGTGCAACCTGCGCTTGGAGCAGGCGCGGCTGGTGGTGTGCACGCACGCCCACACCGACCACTGCGGGCAGGCGCCGACGGTCGTGGAGCGCGCCGGCTGCGAGGTCTGGATGCACCCCAGCCACGAGCACCTGAACCGCATGCTCGAGGACCCCGAGGCGGCGTTCGCCAGGCGCCTGGAGGTCGCGCGCCAGAGCGGCGTGCCCGAGGAGCCATTGCGCCGCTACGCGGCCGAGCGCAGCGCGCGCGGCACCGGCATCGCCGGTCCGATCGAGCCCGACCGCGAGCTAGTCTCGGGCGTGACGGTGCAGACTGATCTCGGCGAGTGGATCGCGTATGAGACGCCCGGGCATGCGCCTTCGCACGTGTGCCTGTTCCAGCCCGAGCGGCGCCTCTTGATCTCCGGCGACCACCTGCTCGGACGCATCTCGCTGTACTTCGACTACGGCTACACGCCCGACCCGGTGGGCGAGTTCCTGAGCTCGCTCGACGTGGTGCAGCGGCTGGGTGCACGGCTGTGCCTGCCCGGGCACGGACGCACGTTCGCGGACGTGCACGCTCACATCCGCGGCAATCGCGCGCTCGTCGACGAACGCCTGGCGCGTGTGCAAGAGGCCGTCAGCGGCAGAGAGCTGACGGCGTTCGAGGTCGTTCCGTACGTCTACGGCGACGCGCTCTCAGGCGAGAACGCGCATTGGCTGCTGTCGAAGATCCTCTGCTACCTCACGCACCTGCAGACGCTCGGCAGCGTGCAGCGCGTCGCCGGCGCATCGTCCGCGGAGGGGGACGGGGAGGGGGAGCCCGAGCGTTGGACCGCGCAGGGCCCATAATCGCCCGATGCGCATCGACGAGATACTCGCGAACCAGA
>Ga0187780_10003307_pt1 | contig 12187 bp, 9 predicted proteins | sample 1015_Q2_SP10_20__FD_132429 | JGI IMG/M metagenome (GOLD analysis project Ga0187780, IMG submission 132429) | Tropical peat soil microbial communities from peatlands in Department of Meta, Colombia - 1015_Q2_SP10_20_MG | ecosystem: Environmental > Terrestrial > Soil > Wetlands > Peat | place...
GTTTGGCGCCGAGGTTTTGGCCGACGAGCGTGGCCGCGGCGTTGCTGAGTCCCCAGCTCGGCAAAAGCACGAAGATGAGGATGCGGATGGCGATGGTGTAACCGGCCAGGGCATCCGAGCCGAAAACGCTGACGATGCGCACGAGCCCGATCCAGCTCGTATGCGCGATGGCAAATTGCAAGATGCCGGTGAGCGAGACGCGCAGCAGCCGGAGCAGAACAGCGAAGTTGACGCGAATTTGTTCGCGCAGGATGCGAATGCGCTCGGTGCCGCGCAGGAGGCGGTAAAACTGGTAGAGCACGCCAATGCTGCGCCCGGTCAGCGTCGCAAGAGCGGCGCCGGTGACGCCGAGCTTGGGAAAAGGTCCCACGCCGAAAATCAGGCAGGGATCGAGGATGAGGTTGATGATGTTCGAGACCCAGAGCAATCGCATGGCGATGGCTGCGTCTCCCGCGCCGCGAAAGATGGCGTTGTTCAAGAAGAGCATCATGATGGCGCCGCTGCCGCCGAGCGCAATGCGCGCGTAGCCGGAGCCAACCGCTATGACTTGCGGCGACGCGCCCATCAGGTGCAGAAGTTCCGGCGCAAAGAAGAGGCAAGGCACGCCAACGACGACGGAAACTGCGAGGCCGATGGCGATAGCTTGCACTCCGGCGACGGCTGCGCCCGCGGGATCTTTCTCGCCAATGCGGCGCGCCACCATCGCGGTGGTGGAAAGGCTCAAGCCCAGGCCGATCGCAAAGACCAGGCTGAGCAGAGATTCCGTGAGGCCAACCGTTGCGACTGCTTCGGCGCCGAGACGACTGACCCAGAAGACATCGACCACGGCGAAAAGGGATTCCAGCACCATTTCGAGAATCATGGGAATCGCGAGAGGGAGAATCGCGCGATTGAGATTCCCGGTGGTGAAGTCCTGATGCGAGCCGCGAACGGATTCGCGGATCGAGCTCCACAAAGAAGGGGGCGACGTTGGAGTGAGTACTTGTTCGACTGCCATAAAAACCTAAGCTCTCTGCGTGCGCCGACTGGGAAGTCTCATGCGCAGACGCGGTTGCAAAATTAGTAGGTAGACAGAAACGAAAGGATCGGGTCCGCGGTAAGCGGATTACTTAATTCGTGGGGTTCGCGGGACAAACATGTTCATTTTCCTTGGCGCTGCCCTGGCGCAACGGGCGCGCTCCATTCCGATCCCGTATCGGGTGTGATTCGAGCTAAGAAATTTTAACTTGGAAAAGGGTGCGGTGGCTAGCGAATTCGTAGGCCAGCATAATGAGGGAGTAGTCTCAGGTTTGCGTGAGGCCGACTGGGGTATGGATGCGGTGCTCGGGGCGGTCGTGATGGGCCCACCAGTCGCGCCAGGCGTGCGCGTTCTTTCCATACGACGCTCCGGTAATCGTTTCGAGCGTCGAGCAGACGAGGCTTTTTGTGGGATCGTCCACAGAATCATCGTCCAGGAGATTGAGCAACTGGGGAACGGCGGTCAGGCGCTGTTCGCCAGTGAGCAAGCCGGATTTCGCAAGGCTGGTGGCGGCGCGTTCGCGAATCTGAGGGGCAGGGTCGTGCTGGAGAATATCCAAGAGCGCATCAATGGATTCTGGCGTCGCGAGCATAGCCAGGCCTTCCACGGCCCAGAAGCGCGCGAGTTGATTGTGGTCATGAGTGTAGCGTTTTAAGGTGGCAAGAGCAGTGGCGGGCTCGACTCCGCGATTTCCGATCGCGCCAAGGCGCCACAGTGCCATGTATCTGCCGTCGGAGTCGCTATGAACTTGATGGAGGAGCTTGGTCACGCTTTCGTGGGCCTTGATGAGATGGCAGGCCGCGAGATCAATTTCTACGGCGGCGATACGCACGCGCGAATCGTCGGACTCCAGTGCCGCAAGCACGAGATGAAAGAGCTGATCGGTTTCCTCGAGGTGGCCTCGCCAGGCGCTGAGGTTTCGACGAATCATGCCCAGGGATGCGTCGGGTTGTTCCATGGCCAGTTGGAGCAGACGCTCCGCCTGCTGTTGCGGAGCCAGATGGGAGATTTCTTCGAGTTCGGCCTCTCTGCGGCGTGGATCGGGCGTGGCAATCAGGGAAGCGGCGTTCTGCGGCGGAAGCGCTGCCGCAACCGGATGAATCTTCAACCAATTCGTGAAGGTGTCGTGAAAACGTCCGGTGAGAAATCCGGCAAGAGTGGAAAGAAAAGCAAGCACAACGAGGTACAAAGCGTAAGTGCGCAACCGGCGCGAACCCTGCACTTTGGGCAAAGTCTGCTTGGGAACCGCCCGAGCCGGCTCAGATGGACAGTCAAGATGTGGGTTCGCTTCGCCCATAAAATGTGCTGCGCGGGCATGTTCCCGCGCACTCTGGGGGTCACGTTATGAGGTGGGTTGGAGGTCAACAATGGTACGGCGGGCCAGAAGGGGAGAACTTTTCGGGCAAACCCTGTAGCTTCAATGAGTTTCGAGGCGTTACTGGTTCGCGGCAGCGGCGCCAGTCCCGTACCAACGAACAGGGCGCCCTACATTCCCGCAGCGAAAGAAGCACAGCTGTTAGACGGGGGTACACGTTCTCACTGTTCTTAGTGCTATTGCCCGGTCCTGCGACATGGATTGAAATCCTGAAAGGAATTCCATCCAGCGCAAGAAAGGGAATTCTCGTCGTGGTTCCCGACTAAAAGGCCAATCGGAAAGCGGCACGCCCATGTGAAAACGCTGGCTTTGTGGGAAATGCATCGTCTGGTAGAATAAAAAAGTTGGTTTGGTAAGTCCTAAAGCAAGGAATCCAGGCCTAAATCTGAACGAGCAGGAAGAAAAATGGCACTGAAGTGTGAATTTTGCGGCAAGGCGCCGCAGTATGGAAATGTAATCAGCCACGCGAACAATACGCGGCGGCGCCGGTGGAACCCAAATTTGAAACGTATCCGCGCGGTGGTGGCAGGCGTCAAGAAGCACGTTCGGGTTTGCACCGCGTGCATCCGCGCCGGGCGCGTGCAAAAAGCCGCTTGAGCTGCCGCACTTGAGCTCACCTTTGCGATCCTCCGAATCGTGGGGCGACCAATGAACCGCTTAAAAGGAGTACAACGCGCCGCAGGGTATTTGCCGCTAGCGGCCATCGCCATTGCGCTTGGGGCCAGCTGCAACAAGCCGGTGCAACACGCTCCCGACGTGTGGGCCGTTGTAAACGGCAAAGAGATCAAGCGCGAGGAAGTGGACAAATATTACCGCACACGGATCAGCCCAGAGGGCCAGGAGCCTTCGCAGGAAGAAGCGCTGTCGCTAAAATTGAATGTTCTGGACGAGCTCATCAACAACGAAATTCTGCTGGAACGGGCCAAGAAGCTGAACCTCGAGGCCAGCGACGGAGAAGTCGAAGACAAGTTCACCGAGCTCAAGACTCCCTACACCGAAGAAGAATTTCAGCGGCGATTGAGAGACCAGGGCATGACGGTCGACGACCTGAAACAGGATTTGCGCCGTCAGCTCTCGATCCAGAAACTGCTAAACCGCGAAGTGGTGGCGAAGATTTCCATCACCGACCAGGAAGTCGCGGATTTTTACAACGCCAACAAAGCGCAGTTCAACGTGGCGGAGTCGACCTACCATCTTGCGCAGATCAAGGTTACGCCACGGAAAGATCCGCAGATCCGCAATCGCAAGAACGACGACGCCACGAATGAGGCGGAAGCGCAGCGCAAAATCAAAATGCTGATGGACCGCCTGAACAGCGGCGCGGATTTCGGCCAGCTCGCCATGGACTATTCCGAGGATATGAACACGGCTTCGACAGGGGGCGACCTGGGATTTGTTCCGGAGTCCGCATTGAACAGCCCACAGGTGGACCCGGCGCTGAAACGCGCGGTCTTGGCGTTAAAAGCCGGGCAGGTTAGCCAGCCCGTCGAAGCCCGCGACCAGGACGGAAAGAGCTATCACATTCTAAAGCTCATTTCGCGAGAGTCTCCGGGCCAGCGTACGATTTCCGAGCCCCAGGTGCAGTCCAACATCCGCGACACGCTGCGCAGTCGCAAGGAACAATTGCTGCGGTCGGCGTATCTCGCCACGGCCCGCGATGAAGCGCGCGTCACGAACTATCTGGCGGAGCAAGTCATCGAGGCTGCTGGAAAGCTGCCGGACGCGGCGAAGACGGTCATGCCGGCGCGCTCGAGCGGTCACTGACTTTTCTGATAAGCACGCTGGGTGCTAGCCGCTCAGAGTTTTTCGGAGATTTCCGCGGGTGAGACCTTCGGGCGTTTCGCCGCGGTTAATATATTCGTACCCGAGCCCGACGGATGCGATCGGAATACCAAGGGCCTCCGCCAAATCGCCGTGGCGCAGCACTTCCACAACATAAGCGATTCTCGTTTTAAACAGGATCGAGAGCAACCCCAGAACTCCATGCGAGCGGCGCAGAATTTTTCCGACTTGCTGATTTTTTTCCGGGACCTCGAAGACCCGGCACAACACTCCGGCAACCTCGGAAACTGATGGAAATTCGCCGCCATCTTCAAATTGTTTTTTCTGCGAGGCGTACCGCGTGGTCAGTTTTCCGTTCTCGTAGATTCCCAGCCACAACACGTCGTCGTCCGCATTAAAACTGGCAAGGGCGGTACATTGCAGCCGCGTGGAAAGCGTGAGCGCCAGTGATTCCAACTCGTTCAAATCGAATTTGTCGGACTCCTGATCGTAGACGATGATCCAGCCGCCTATGTCCGGCGTGACATACGCGCGGCGGCCAAGATCGTCAAGCGCGGCGACTACCTTTGCTTGCTTCGCACCTTTCAGGCAAACGTTGGTGTACCAATTCCCCATGTAGAATCAGACGACGATGCAGAGAACTTCTCCGGCGTTTACCGCCTGTCCTTCCTCGGCCATGACACGCTCGACCTTGCCGCTCTTAGGCGAGCGGATTTCGTTTTGCATTTTCATGGCTTCGACGACCAGCAAACCCTGGCCTACCTTCACTTCGTCCCCCGCCTGGGCGAGCACCCGAATTACTTTTCCGGGCATGGGCGCGAGAATTTGCTGCCGCCCTTCGGCCTCCGCTCCGCCGTGGCGCCGACCGCTCCAGGCGCGCGGGTCCTGCACTTCGGCGCCAAATTCGAATCGTCCGGTCTGCAAAATTAATTTTCCGTCTGGGTAAGACGTGACGCATACTTCATGCGACTGACCGGCCGCCAGAACAGAAAAGGTGTTGGGCGCAATTTCCACCACATCAGCGACAGTTGGTTGGCCGTCCAGCGTGGCCTTCCACCCGCCGGCATCGCGGTGAAGCTCAACGATTCGCGTTTTCCCGGAAATGCGCACTTTGTATTTCATGACATGCGGTCCAGAAGTTGCCGCCGCCCTTCCTTTTTCCAGCGTGATGCGCTTTCTCCGGCATTGGTGACCATGGAGGATTGCGATGCGTTCTGCGTGGCTTGCCAGATTGCCGCGGCAATTGCTGCAGCATCTCCGGCGCAATTTGCACTCGGAGCATCGGGAACAGCCGCGAAAGAACCCACGCGGTTCAGTAACTCATCCAGCCAGCGCGTGTGAATTTCACCGCGCAGAAAATCCGATTCGGTCAGAATGCGGCGAAACAATGCGGCATTGGTCTTAATGCCGGTGATGGCGTACTCGTCGAGGGCCCGGCGCAGCCGCGCGATGGTTTCTTCGCGGCTGTTGCCCCAAGCGATTAACTTGCTGAGCAGCGGATCGTAATCGTTGGGAACGGTCCAACCCCCATACACGCCCTCATCGAGACGAATTCCGGGTCCGCTGGGAGCGTGCCGCCCCAGAATTTTTCCTGGGGAAGGGAAAAAATTGTTGTCGGGATCCTCGGCATAAAGCCGCACTTCCATGGCGTGGCCGCGAGGCGTGATGGATTCCCAGGCAAAGGGCAAGCGATGCCCGGCGGCAATCGCGATTTGCAGCTTTACGAGGTCGAGTCCCGTGACTTGCTCGGTGACCGGGTGTTCCACCTGCAAGCGCGTATTCACTTCCAGAAAATAAAAATTGAGATTGGCGTCGACGAGAAATTCCACCGTCCCGGCATTCACGTAGCCGCCCGCGCGCGCCAGACGCACCGCCGCTTCTCCCATTTTTTTGCGCAACTCCGGGGTGACAACCGGCGACGGCGCTTCTTCCACGACTTTCTGGTGACGGCGCTGAATCGAGCATTCGCGCTCCCCGAGGGAAACGACGCGGCCGTGCGCATCCGCAAAAATCTGAATTTCGATGTGTCGCGGACGATCGAGAAATTTTTCCAGATAGAGCCGGCCATCCCCGAACGCGTTCGTCGCTTCGGAAGCTGCATCGCGAAACGCGGATTCGAATTCGCCATCGCGGCTGACGATGCGCATTCCTTTGCCGCCGCCGCCCGCCACCGCTTTCAGCAGAACGGGATAGCCCATGCTTTGCGCCAGCGCCTGGGCTTCGGAAACCTTTTCGATTGCATCGTTGGTACCCGGGACAATGGGGACTTCCACGCGGCGCGCGAGCTGCCGCCCCAAAGTTTTCGAACCCAGCGTTTCCATGGCGTCAGCAGGCGGGCCGATGAACGTAATACCGGCATCAGCGCAGGCTTTCGGTAACGCCGGGTTTTCCGCGAGGAAGCCATAACCGGGATGCAAGGCATCGCAGCCAGCGCGCTTGGCCACATCGAGGAGTTTGTCGATGCGAAGATAACTTTCACGGGAAGGCGCGGGCCCGATGGCATAAGCCTCATTGCAAAGCCGTACATGCAGCGCGGTGCGATCTACTTCGCTAAATACCGCTACGGATTGGATGCCGAGTTCGCGGCATGCGCGAATGATGCGCACGGCAATTTCGCCGCGGTTGGCAATCAAGATTTTTTTGAACATGTGTCCCTGTTGGTGCAGGCGATTCTAGCATGCGCGGGCGGCGCGAACCGTTGTGCAGATGGACTTGCGTGCCCAAACGCTAGCGGTGTAAGAAGGTTCTGCTGATTTGTCGATGGGGGTAGTGATGAGAAAAAGATGGCTGATTGTTCTTGCTGCGATTCTGTTTTCGCCGGTCCTGGCGCGGCCGCAAGAGGCGGTAATCGCGCCACCAGAGAGCCTGATCCTGGACGGGGTGCCACAGATTTCTGCAACGCTGGCGGAAACGGCGGGACGGTATGCCGCGTACCGAAACGCGAGTTTGTCGGACTGGCATCCCACAAAGCGTGAAATGCTGATCGCTACGCGATTCGCCGAAACCCCGCAATTGCATCTTGTCGGCATGCCTGGCGGAGAGCGGCAGCAGTTGACGTTCTATTCCGATGCCGTGACAAGTGGAAGATTTCATCCGACCACGGGTGACTACCTTGTGTTTTCGAAGGACATTGGCGGAGGCGAATGGTATCAGCTCTACCGGTATGACATGAAGACGGGCGACGTCACGCTGCTCACGGATGGAAAGTCACGCAATTTGATGGGTCCGTGGTCTTCCAGCGGCGACCAGATCGCCTATATGTCGACGCGACGAACCGGCAAGGACACGGATTTGTGGGTGATGAATCCTGCCGATTCGAAAACGGATCGCCTGCTGACGCAGCTCGAAGGCGGAGGGTGGCAACCCGAAGATTGGTCGCCCGACGATAAGAAGATATTGTTGCTCGAAGAACTTTCCATCAATGAGTCGTATTTGTGGCTGGTGGACACAGCAACGGGCCAGAAAACGGAGCTGACGCCGCGCAACGCAACTGAAAAAGTTTCCTACGGTGAAGCGCACTTCAGCAAAGACGGCAAAGGCATTTACGTCACGACCGACAAGGATTCAGAATTCCACCGGCTCGCGTACATTGACCTGGACACCAAGCAGCCTACCTATCTGACGACCTCGATTCGCTGGGACGTGGAATCGTTCGATCTAGCGCACGACGGCAAACTGCTGGCGTATGTGACCGATGAGGAAGGTATCAGTGTCCTGCACGTGCGGGACACCAGTATCGGAAAAGAGATGCCGCTGCCCAGAATTCCCCCCGGCGTGATCGGCGGACTGCGCTGGCACAAGAACGGACATGAACTGGGGTTTTCGCTGAACAATTCGCGGGGACCGGGCGATTGTTATTCGCTGGATGTTCCTTCGGAAAAACTCGAACGTTGGACGATCAGCGAAACCGCGGTCAAAACTGACACGTTTCCACAGGCGGAACTCATCCGGTGGAAGAGTTTTGACGGGAAGGTGATTTCAGGATTTTTGTACAAGCCACCGGCAAAATTTGCGGGCAAGCGACCGGCGCTGGTGGTGATTCACGGCGGGCCGGAAGGACAATCGCAGCCGACGTTTCTTGGGCGGCAGAATTATTTGCTGAACGAACTGGGAATCGCGTTGATTTATCCGAACGTGCGCGGATCGACGGGCTATGGAAAAACGTTTACGCTCCTGGACAATGGTTTCAAGCGTGAGGACACCTACAAAGACATCAACGCCCTTCTCGACTGGGTCGCGACGCGGTCGGATTTAGACGCCGACCGCATTGGCGTAACCGGCGGAAGCTACGGAGGTCACATGACGCTGGCGGTTTCCACGTTTTATAGCAACCGAATCCGCTGCTCGGTGGACATCGTCGGCATGTCGAACCTGGTGACGTTTCTCGAACACACCGAAGCGTACCGGCGCGACTTGCGGCGCGTGGAATACGGTGACGAGCGTGACCCGAAGATGCGCGAATTTTTAGAGAAAATTGCGCCGATGAACAACATCGAGAAAATCAAGAAGCCGATGTTCGTCATTGCCGGAAAAAACGATCCACGCGTTCCCGTGAGCGAATCCCAGCAAATTGCCGACGCGCTGAAGAAGCAGGGCACGCCGGTTTGGCTGATGATCGCCAAAGACGAAGGCCACGGCTACCGGAAAAAACCCAATCAGGATTTCCAGTTCTACGCCACCATCGAATTCTTGCAGGAATATCTACTGAAATAAACCTGAGACCAATTTCTGGCTACGCTTCGCCCGCTGGGGCACAACATGTTGCGCCCCTACAAAAACTAATCAACAACTAGAGCGGGATGTTGCCGTGTTTTTTGCGGGGGTTGGTGTCCTTTTTGTTTTCGAGGGCGCGGAGAGCAGTGATGATGCGGGCGCGCGTTTCGGCGGGCTCGATGACCGCATCGATGTAACCGCGCTCGGCGGCGACAAAAGGATTGGCGAAGCGGTCGCGGAACTCGGCGATTTTTTCCTGGCGCAGTTTTTCGCGTTCGGCGCCTTCCACTTTTGCTAACTCTCGCTTGTACACAATGTCGACGGCGCCTTCCGGCCCCATCACGGCGATTTCGGCGGTGGGCCAGGCAAAATTCGCGTCCGTGCGAATGTGCTTCGAGGCCATAACGCAGTACGCGCCACCATAGGCTTTGCGCGTGATGATGGTGATTTTGGGAACGGTGGCCTCGGCAAACGCAAAAAGCAGTTTTGCGCCGTGCTTGATGATGCCGCCGAATTCCTGCTGCGTGCCGGGAAGAAAGCCGGGGACATCTTCAAACGTGATCAGCGGAATATTGAACGCGTCGCAGAAGCGCACAAACCGCGCGCCTTTCACGGAAGCGTTGATGTCGAGAACGCCAGCGAGAAATGCGGGCTGATTGCCAACGATGCCAACCGGGCGGCCATCTAACCGGGCAAAACCGACAACCAGATTTTTCGCGTAGTGTTCGTGGACTTCGAAGAAGTAGCCGTCATCGACAACCGTGTGGATGGCGTCCTTGATGTCATAAGGCTTTTGCGGATCGGGCGGCACAAGGGTGTTGAGCGACTCGTCGCGGCGGGTCGGTGAATCGGTACAGGCTCGCCTGGGTGGATCATCGAGATTGTTGGACGGAATAAAACTGATCAATTCGCGAATCATGGCCAGGCATTCGGCATCGTCGCGCGACACGAAATGGGCCACTCCGCTTTTTTCGTTGTGGGTCATGGCGCCGCCCAGTTCCTGCTTGGTGACTTCTTCATGCGTAACCGTCTTGATTACATCAGGCCCAGTCACGAACATGTAGGAAGTTTCGCGCGTCATGAAAATAAAATCCGTAATCGCGGGTGAATACACCGCGCCGCCCGCGCAGGGGCCCATGATGGCGCTGATTTGCGGAATCACGCCGCTGGCCAGCGTGTTGCGCAGAAAAATATCGGCGTAACCGGCCAGCGACGCCACGCCTTCCTGAATGCGTGCGCCGCCGGAATCGTTCAGCCCAATGACCGGCGCACCCGCGCGCATGGCCAGATCCATGATTTTGCAGATTTTCTGCGCGTTTGCTTCAGAAAGCGATCCGCCGAAAACCGTAAAATCCTGCGCGAAAACATAGACGAGCCGGCCATCGATGCGCCCAAATCCGGTAACAAAGCCGTCGCCCGCCGGACGCTGCTCCTGCATGCCGAAATCGACGCAGCGGTGGCGGACGAATTTGTCGAGCTCCTCGAAAGTTCCTTCATCGAGAAGAAGATGGATGCGTTCGCGCGCGGTAAGTTTCCCGGCTTTGTGTTCGCGCTCGCGGCGCTCGGCACCTCCGCCAGCCTCGGCTTCCGCGTCGACGCGGCGCAGCTCTTCCATGCGGTCACTGGCTTTGGGTTCGGGAATCAAACTGCGCTTCGGTTCAGACAACGGGTCCTCCCTGAGATGGGGCCTTGGATGGAACGTCAAACGAGGGCAAGGGCGGAGGTTCTTTGAGGCTGAAGATGCGTACGGCGATATGCGTGGCAAGCCACACCGTGCCGAGAAGCAGGACGACGCCGAGGAAAAGTTCCGCCCCCATCGCAACGGCGCGCTCGAGTGGGGATTCCAGAGACGTGACGTATTCCGTGGCCCAAACGAGGATGAACATGGCTCCGAGGGTCATGGCAATGATGACCAAGGTCGTAAGGACAGACGCCAAAATCTTCGTCATGGGAGTGCTGGGAGCAGCCTCTTTGGGACAGGAGAAGAATAGCGCACTCTTTCGTGTCTCGTAAGTCCTGTGTTTCCAATTCCCGGTGGAGGGAAGCGCCAGTAGATGCGGACGGAACTTTTTCGGATGTCGTCGCGTACCCCTGAGCACGGGAGAAACTATGTTCCGACGACAAAGCGCTCTGGCAGTGTCTGGTTTTGCGGTCTTGTTGCTGCTGGTGGCAGGCTCAGCGCGAGCGACGTACTCGATTGTTGCCTGCGACGCAAAGACCCGCGAATGCGGCGTTGCAGTTCAGACCAACAATCTGGCGGTTGGCGCAAGCGTGCCGTACGCCCAAGCGGGCGTGGGAGCTTTGGTCTCGCAATTTGAAACCAATCCGCACTATGGCCCGCGCGCGATGGCTTTGCTTGTGCAGGGAGCAAGTCCGGAGCAAGTCGTCAAGCGGCTGCTCGAAGAGGACGGCAATTTCGATGGACAAGGCCCGGAGGCGCGCCAGGTGGGAGTGGTGAGTATCGACGGCCGAGCCGCCAATTACACGGGAGAAGAGGCGCAGCGCGAGGATTGGGCCGGAGTGCGATCCGGATCGGGATACAGCATTCAGGGTAATGGGCTTGCTGGTGCAAATGTTCTTGAGGCAATGGAGCGCATCTTCCTGAACACCGAAGGGCCCCTTGCCGACAAATTGATGGCTGCTCTGACAGCCGGCGACACGGCTGGCGGGCAAAGGACAGGACGAGAGTCCGCCGCGCTGCTCGTGAAGACTACCGATGGCTGGCCGATGGACATCGATTTGCGTGTCGACCATTCGAGCGACCCGGTGGGAGAGCTGAGAAAGCTGTTTGACATGCAATCGGCGCGGCAGCAAGTCATTCGCGCGAATCAGCTTGCGAGCCGCGGACAATTGGACCAAGCAAGATCGTTGTTCATGTCGGCGGTGGCGCTTGGCTCGATGTGGCCGCGCGTTTGGATCAAGGCGGCACGTGTTGCTGAGGACATTGAGGAGCCCACCTTAGCTCTGCAATACCTGACGGTGGCCTTCCAGCAAAATCCAGCGTGGGCGCAAGCCGAAATTGGCGATGGAAATTATGCCGAACTTGGAGCAAACGCGCAGTTCCACCGTTGGGTCAGCCGTGACCAGGAGCAAGCTGTGCTCGCGACCCACCGGCGCATGAGTGAGTCGAAAGGCTTGGCAATCGATGCGCGAATGAAAGATGCAAGGATGCTTCTGGAGATTGCCCACGCCGAGGAAGCGCTGGCTGTCTTGACGGGAATTTCGGAGCGTGAAGATGAATCGGCCGACCTTAGACTTTTGCGCTCCACAGCCTACGCTGCCACGGGGAATTACACGCA
>Ga0187780_10003309_pt1 | contig 12184 bp, 10 predicted proteins | sample 1015_Q2_SP10_20__FD_132429 | JGI IMG/M metagenome (GOLD analysis project Ga0187780, IMG submission 132429) | Tropical peat soil microbial communities from peatlands in Department of Meta, Colombia - 1015_Q2_SP10_20_MG | ecosystem: Environmental > Terrestrial > Soil > Wetlands > Peat | place...
CCAAAGTTCATCAACGGCACTGCCCGGTAAAACGTGCTGGGTCGCTTTTGCGATAAGGTCCATGAACTTGGGATCGCTCAAAAGCTTGGCCCAAGCCTGTTCATAGGTCGCTAGATTTTCGTATTGACCGGTCCAGCGGACGCGCATGGGGTTTCCCCCAATCGGTACTTCCACTTTGATGTCAAATCCAGTTTTGCTCTTTGTGTACTCAGCGGCTTCATGCGCATACTTTAACAACCCGGCCAACTTTTCCCCAGTGGTCCCTACAGATCTGCTCCACGTGATCATGATCCCTCCCCCTTAGTAGCGGCCTACCCACCCGATCATTTGATCGGACCGTGACAACAACGACCAAGACGCGCCTGCAGGTAGCGCATTGTCCGCCGTCAGATAAGCCCGCGCGAGTAACTCGGTCGCGTTATTCGTCTTCCCCTCGCGGCGCCTTTGCTGGAACGCGCATCCCATCAGCGGCTGCCCGATCACCTGCCGCCCGCCGTTGCGCTCGCACAGCACGTGCTCCGCGAAGAAGCGGCCTTGGAAGCTGGCGCAGGTGTAGCACCCTCGGGCCCGAGCGCCGGTCACCAAGGCATGTGGGTTGAAGTAAGTGGTCTGCATGCCTGCCGACGCTCGTCTGTGCAGACCGCGTTGATGGCCGTCAGCGCGTCGGCGTACATCGAACGTCAGTAGCAGCTGATCGAGGCATCCGACCGCTGCAAATCGGTAGCAGATCGGTAGCAGATGGCTAGCGGGGTCGCAAGTTGTGCGACCAGAGCGCCGCTAACTCCTTGATTATTTGGTCGGGGCGGCGGGATTCGAACTCGCGACCCCTTGCACCCCATGCAAGTGCGCTACCAGGCTGCGCTACGCCCCGAAGGACGCGGATTGTACACGCCAGCGCTCGCGGCCACTGTCACTCTTGCGCGGAATGCTCGGTGCGGCGCGAAAGAAGAGCACGGATCGACTCAAGTTCCGCGCGCATGACGTCCAACGCGTCAGCGCTGGTCGCTTGGGTTGATTTTGACTTTGTCGCCCTCGTGCCGGGCATCGGACCTGCGGGGTCGCCCGGCGGATTTGCGTCGCCGCGGTTGCCACGGCGACGAACAGAAGAGCCAGCGCCGTTGCCATCAAGGCGATTTCGCGCCCCGTTGATTGTGAATCCTTCTTCGTAAAGCAGTTCCCGTATGCGCCGAATGAGCAAAACCTCATGATGTTGGTAATAGCGCCGATTGCCCCGCCGCTTGATCGGTTTGAGTTGGGAGAATTCCTGCTCCCAGTAGCGCAAGACGTGCGGTTTGACCGCACACAAGTCGCTTACCTCTCCGATCGTGAAGTAGCGTTTTGCCGGAATGGACGGCAGGGAGTCCGTCGAGTCAGGTTCGACTCCGGCAGTCTTGGACATCGATGCGCCGCTCCAGATGCGAGGTTGCGGATCAATTGCTGGTCATTAGCGGCCGTAAGTGCGCGTCACGGTCGCCTTGAGTTTTTGACTGGCATGAAAAGTCACCACGCGGCGCGCCGTGATCGCGATCTCCTCGCCTGTCTTGGGATTGCGTCCCGGCCGTGTGGGTTTATCGCGCAGTTGGAAGTTGCCAAAACCCGACAATTTCACGGCTTCGCCCCGCGCCAGCGCGTGGCAAATCTCGTCGAAAAATCCGTCAACCATGTCTTTTGCTTCCCGCTTGTTCAATCCAAGGCGCTCGAACAAGGCATCCGCGATTTCTGCCTTGGTCATTGTGCGCGGTTCGCGCTCAGGATCGGCTTGCGCGGGGCTGCTGGCGGCTTTCGAAGCCGGCGGGGGATTGGGAAATTTAAAGGTCGTCATGGCACAAAATAGTTAGCCGCCATAATTGATTTTTGCTCGCTGAGAGCCCTTATTGGCGCACCCTTGCACCCCAGCGCTGCAACAGGTGCTCGACGATTGCGGCACGAGCCGCATCGGCATCCGCTTCTGTCAGCGAGCGATGAGTATCTTGCAGAACTACGCGAAACGCAAGACTTTTCTCCTTATTTAACAAGCCGCTAGCTTCTTTTTGCGAACCCGCCTGCTTGAGCGTGGAGGTGGGGCGAAAAACGTCGAACAGTCGAACCGCGCGTACGCTGGTCAGCTTCGGATTGTTCAAGGCCAAACTGCGCAGGTCTTCCAAAACTTCGCCCGCGCGTACCTCGCCCTCGACCCAGACCGCGATATCGCGCACCAAAGCAGGGAAACGGGGCACGGCAAGAAGCGTCGGCAAGCCGATCTGCACCATAGGGGCAACGGCGACCTCAAAAAGCATTGGCGCAGCATTCAAGTCGAACTTCTTGCACAGACCAGGGTGCAACTCCCCGATCCATCCGATGCTCTCACCATGCAAAAGGACCCTTGCGCAACGCCCCGGGTGAAACGCGGCAAACAGGCGATCGCCCTGTTCGGCTGCCATAAACCGTGCCTGTGCTGGAAACAGCAAGCGTTCGAGATCGCCCTTGATATCAAAAAAGTCCACCTCGCGCGCGGGCAAACCCCACTGCTCGTCTTCGGCCGGTCCAAAGGACAGTGCCGCTAGGTGCAAGGGTTCTACTACACCAACAACTGGCTGCGCGGCATCTGGCCAGATGGCCCCTCGCCCATAAACGCTGGCGAGTTCAAAAACCCGTACCCGGCTAGCCTGTCGATTGAGGTTGTAGCGAAGGTTCGCAACGAGGCTCGCTAGCAAGTTCGTGCGCATCACACCGTGTTGGACGGCAATCGGATTGAGAACTCGAATGAGGTCGGCTGACGGGACGCCGAAATCTGTCTCCCATGACTCGGGCACGAAACTGAAGTTGATCTGCTCTTGATAGCCCGCCTGCGCCATTGCCTTGCGCAAGTCATGTGCGCTGCGAGTGTCTTCGCGCCGCACGCGCATGCGAGCGCGTGCAAGCGGAGGTTCTGCCGGTATGTGCTCATAGCCATGCACGCGAGCAATCTCTTCGACCAAGTCGACTTCCAATTGCAGATCAAAGCGAAAACTCGGAGGGCCGACGTGAAATATGTCCCCTTCACTCGTACACGCTAGCCCCAGGCGCGCGAAACAATCCTTCACCTGCGCCGAGCTAAGTGCTATTCCCAAGATTCGCTGCAGCTGCGATAGCCGCAGCAGGACTGGATCACGACGTGGAAGCCGGGCTGCGATATCGCTAGTTGGACCGATTCGCGTTTGCGATGTACCGCAGATTTGCACAATTAGTTGCGCAAGGCGTTCAAGCGCGTTTGTTGTGCCCGCAAAATCCACCCCGCGCTCGAAGCGATGTGCCGCCTCGGAAGATAGCGAAAGGCGGCGCGCACGCCCTTGTATAGCCTCTGGCCACCAAAATGCGGCCTCCAGATAGATATCGGTGGTGTCGAGCGACACCGAGGTGGACAAGCCGCCCATGATCCCGGCAATCGCTTGCGGGCCGCGGCTATCAGCGACGACCCCCATTTGGGGGTCTAGATCGACGGTCTGTTCGTTAAGTAAGGTGATCGTCTCGCCCGGCCGCGCCCAGCGTACCTGCAAGTCGCCATCGACGTTCTTTAAATCAAAAACGTGCGACGGTTGCCCAAATTCGAGCATCACATAATTGGAAATGTCCACCAGCGCCGAAATAGGCCGCTGTCCGGCCTGTTCGAGTCGCCGTTTCATCCAGCCGGGTGTTGCCGCGCGCGCGTTAACGCCGCGCATCACGCGCCCGGAGAAGCGGCCGCACAAGTCAGGGGCGTCAATTCGCACCGCCAGCTTTTCATCCGAGTTCACGGCGACTTGGCCTATTGGGGGCAGATGCAGTTTTTGACCACTTAACGCCGCCAGTTCCCGTGCAACTCCCAAGACGCTCAGACAATCGCCGCGGTTGGGCGTGGCCTTGATCTCAAAAATCGGCTCATCCAGGCCTAGTGCCAGACGCAGGTCGACCCCGGGCACCAGGGCGTCGTCAAGAACGAATAGTCCCTCCGCGTCAGCAGAGAAGCCGAGTTCTCGCGCGGAGCACAACATCCCCTCCGAACGTACCCCCCGGACCGTCGACGCCTTGATGGTAAGGTCCCCGGGCAAGCGCGCTTGAGGCAGCGCGCAGGGCACGGTCAGGCCAACGGCAACATTGGGTGCGCCACACACAACCGTGCGCAGCGTGGGTTCGCCCGTATCAACCTGGCAAACCGAAAGCCGGTCCGCATTCGGATGGCGCCCAACCTCGACCACACGTCCCACAACGACTCCGGAGAAGTTGGGCGCAATATCCGGTTCCTCGACTTCGAGGCCACCCATCGTCAGCCGCTCGGCTATCGCCGCGGGATCCTCTTGCGTGGGGAAGAACTCGCGCAACCACTCTAGCGCAATCTTCATGATCGCTCAGCGATTGAACTGTTCTAAAAACCGCAAGTCGCCCTCAAAAAATAGGCGCAGATCGCTGATCCCATATCGCAGCATGGTCAGTCGCTCAAGTCCGGTGCCAAAGGCAAAGCCGATGTAACGTTCGGGATCCAAGCCAAAGTTGCGCACCACGTGCGGGTGCACTTGCCCGGCACCGGAGATCTCCAGCCAGCGTCCTTTGCGAGGACCGCTGGTAAACATCATGTCGATCTCGGCCGAGGGTTCGGTAAACGGGAAGTAGGACGGCCGAAAGCGAACCATTAATTCATCGCTCTCGAAAAAGCGGCGCAGAAAATCCGTGTAAACCCCCTTGAGATCCGCAAAACTGACGTTTTCGTCAATCCACAGCCCCTCGGCCTGATGAAACATCGGTGAGTGCGTTGCGTCGCTATCGACGCGGTAGGTACGCCCGGAAGCAATTAAGCGCAGTGGTGGTGCCGTTCGCTGTGCGTAACGCACTTGAATTGCCGACGTGTGTGTGCGCAGCAAAAGGGGTTTTCCCTCCTGATCGTGAACGTCAACGTAGAACGTGTCTTGCATCGAACGCGCGGGGTGATTTTCGGGATTATTTAGCGCTGTGAAGTTGTACCAGTCGGTCTCGATCTCCGGCCCATCGGCGATGTCAAAGCCGATAGACGAAAAAATCTCTTCGATGCGAATCCAGGTTCGCGTGATGGGGTGAATCCCACCCGCGCTTCGACCGCGCCCGGGCAGTGTCACATCGACGGCCTCGGCAGCCAGTCGCGCATCGAGTTCGAGCTGGACGAGCTGCTCACGACGCTCGTGCAGCAACTCCTCGATGCGTTGCTTGGCCGCGTTGATGCGTGCGCCTTGCGTGCGCCGCTGCTCGGCATCGAGTTGGCCTAACCCCCGGAGCAACTCCGTCAGGGAGCCGCCTTTTCCAAGAAAGCGCGCCTTTTCGTTTTCGAGCGCCGCTGGTTGGGTCGCCGCTGCAAACGCGCGCTGAGCATCGCTAATTAGGATATCGAGCGGATCCATGGCAGGACTCGAAAAGGAAATTTTGCGCGCGCGCGTGCCTGTCGCCTGAAAAGGGCAAGCCAGCCGCGCAGGCGCGCGCCGGGTCGCCTAACGAGCCAGGCTCGTCTTGACCTGCTCGACGATGGCCGCAAACGCAGGCTTGTCGAGCACCGCCATGTCCGCAAGCACCTTGCGATCCAAATCGATTTGCGCTTTGCGCAAACCGCTAATGAAAACGCTGTAGGACAAGTTGTGCTCACGCACCGCGGCATTGATGCGCGCGATCCACAGCGAGCGAAATACCCGCTTGCGCGCACGCCGGTCGCGATACGCGTATTGGCCGGCTTTCATGACCGCCTCTTTGGCGACCCGAAATACGTTGTTGCGGCGTTGCGTAAATCCCTTAGAAGCCGACAAAACCTTTTTGTGGCGCGCGCGCGCCGTTACGCCGCGTTTAACTCGTGGCATGGCATTTTCCTTTGGCTAATGAAGACGGTTTGGAGCGCCGATCAGGCGTACGGAAGCATTCGACGCACTGATAGCTCGTCGGCCGGATGCAAGTTCACAGCGCCGCGCAGATGGCGTTTGTTCTTGGTCGTCTTCTTGGTAAGGATGTGGCGTTTCATCGCTTGGCCGCGTTTGATAGAACCGCTCGCGCGAATCGTAAAACGCTTGGCCGCGCTCTTCTTGGTTTTCAACTTCGGCATGTTCTGCCCTCTTTCTTTGTTGATGCTGCTGGGCGCCCAACGCGCGTTGGGACTTTCCGAGCCTGCAGCACTTGTGTTGGTACCGGCTGCGCACGCTCTCCGTGTCGGGCGCTGTGCGGCCGTTACCGCTGGATCAATTACTTCTTCTTGCGTGGCGCCAGCACCATTATCATCTGGCGTCCCTCAAGTCGCGGCATCGCCTCTACCTGGCTAAGGGGCTCCAGGTCCGACTTTACGCGCTCGAGCACTTTCAGCCCCAGTTCCTGGTGCGCCATTTCGCGCCCGCGAAATCGCATCGTCACCTTGGCTTTGTCGCCCTCCTCAAGAAACTCCGTCAGCTTGCGAATCTTGGTCAGATAATCGTTCTCGTCCGTCGCGGGCCGAAACTTGATTTCCTTTACCTGGATCTGACGCTGCTTGAGCTTGGCCTCATGGGCTCGTTTCTGCTCCTGGTAGCGGAACTTGCCGTAATCCATCATCCGGCATACCGGAGGCTCGGCGTTCGGGGCAATCTCCACAAGGTCCAGATTGCCCTCTTCGGCCATTCGCAAAGCCTCAGCCGTGCGAATCACTCCTAACTGCTCTCCTTCAGCTCCAACAAGACGAATTTCGGGTGCCGTTATTTCGCCATTGATGCGATGCGCACGTTCGTTTGCGATGGCTCTACGCTCCAAAAATTTTGATCTCAGGCCGCGCTGGCGCTCCGGTCACGTCGCTGCTCGATGTCGAGCCGCAGGCGCTCGGCAAAAGCTGCGATCGTCATCACGCCCAGGTCAACGCCACCGCGTGCCCGCACGGCCACCGTTCCGCTCTGCACCTCTTTTTCCCCAACCACAAGGATGTAGGGAAGCTTTTGCAGGGCAAGACCGCGAATTTTATAGGCGATCTTCTCATTGCGCAAATCCGCGCTCCCCCTAAGACCTTGTTTTTTCAGGTGTTGCAGGACTTGCTCGGCATAAGCGGCGGAATGCTCGGAGATACTGGCAACGGCGAAGTGCTCCGGAGCAAGCCAAGCGGGCATGGCGCCCGCGTAGTGCTCAATGAGAATGCCGATAAAGCGCTCTAGCGATCCAACAATTGCACGATGCAACATAACCGGCACACGTCGGGTGTTGTCTTCGGCTACGTATTCGGCCCCTAGTCGCCCCGGCATCGCGAAGTCCACCTGCATGGTGCCGCATTGCCAGGAGCGGCCAATAGAGTCCTTCAGGTGATATTCGATTTTCGGCCCATAAAAGGCCCCCTCGCCCGGACTGATGGCAAAGGAGCACCCCGATCGGCGCAACGATTCTTGCAGTGCTTCTTCGGCGCGGTCCCAGGATTCGTCGGCGCCGATACGTTGCGTCGGGCGCGTCGCCACCTTGTAAGCGATATCGGTGAATCCAAAATCCCGGTAGACCCTCTGCAGTAGCGCGGTATACGCAACGCACTCCTCGAGAATTTGCTGCTCCGTGCAGAAGATATGGCCATCGTCTTGCGTGAAGCCGCGCACCCGCATGATTCCATGCAGTGCGCCCGAGGGCTCGTTGCGATGGCACTGTCCAAACTCGCCGTATCGCAGTGGCAGATCTCGATATGAACGCAGGTCTGACTTATAAATTTGCAAGTGCCCGGGACAGTTCATCGGCTTGATCGCGTAGTGCCGATTTTCCGACTCGGTCGTGAACATGTTCTCGCGAAAGTTGTCCCAATGGCCGGTCTTTTCCCAGATCGTTCGATCCAGTATTTGAGGCGCCCTTACTTCCTGGTAGCCATTTTCCTGGTACACGCGGCGCATGTATTGCTCGACCTGCTGCCAGATCGCCCAACCCTTGGGGTGCCAAAAGACCAGGCCCGGTGCTTCATCTTGTTGATGAAAAAGATCAAGATCGCGGCCGAGCTTGCGGTGATCTCGCTTCTCCGCTTCGGCAAGCATATGCAAATACGCGTCCTGATCTTCCTTTTTTGCCCAGGCGGTTCCGTAGATCCTCTGCAGCATTTCGTTGCGGCTATCGCCTCGCCAATAAGCTCCTGCGACTTTCATGAGCTTGAAAACGCGCAACTTGCCCGTTGAAGGGACATGGGGTCCGACGCACAGGTCCACGAAGCTGCCTTCGCGATAAAGAGAAATTTCCTCGGTGTCCGCTATGCCGCTGATGATTTCGGCTTTGTACCTTTCACCGATCGATTCAAAAAAAGCAACCGCGTCGGACCGTTTCCATACCTCGCGGCGAACCGGCTCATCGCGCGCCGCCAACTCGTGCATCCTGCGCTCGAGCGATTCGAGGTCTTCCGGAGTAAACGGACGCTTGTAAGCAATGTCGTAATAAAACCCGTTCTCGATTACCGGTCCGATAGTGATCTGTGCGTCCGGAAAAAGATCCTTAACGGCGTAGGCAAGCAGGTGGGCCGTCGAATGGCGGATGATCTCTAGACCCTCGGGGTCACGATCAAGGATGATCGCGACGCTTGCATCCTGCTCGATGAGCTGCGAGGTATCGACCAGCCTCCCGTTGACCTTGCCCGCTAGCGCGGCCTTGGCCAAACCCGGACCGATTGCCGTTGCGACTTCGGCGACAGTCACCGGCCGCTCGAAAGTGCGCACGGATCCGTCGGGAAGGGAAATCGAAATCATCGCTTTCTCCGTTTCGCTGGCCAAAGCCCAAGATCAAAAGCGGGTCACTCATGCAAAAAAAAAGCGCGGGCAAAGCCGCACTTTTGCGCCGCGCGCAACACCTGCGCGCCGCCACAGATACTCACGCCATCGCTTCCAAGGGGCGCCGAGCTCTTTTTGGCGGCACGGGCAAGCACCTGGCACCCACTTTGGTAGGCGCGATTGGACTCGAACCAACGACCCCCACCATGTCAAGGTGGTGCTCTAACCAGCTGAGCTACGCGCCTCCAGCGAATTTTTCATTATACAAGATGGCCCATGCGGGCCTTTCGCCAAGGGTCTGATACAGCGATGCATCACGGCCCTGGACTAGCGTGCAAGCGGTCAAGCCGGGAATCAAAGCCAAGATAAGATGTCTGACGTCGTCACACTCGCGTAATTTGCTGTACATATGTATGTCAAAGAGCCTTACTACCCTGCGGCATCGCGTATTTACGGAAACCGAGGATGTTTAGCAACGATTCCGATCGTCCCGTAACGCCCGACGCCGATCCGAAGCGTGTCCCGAGCGCGCTCAGTATTGGACTGGCGCGCAGCGCAAGTGATCTGGAAGCGGCGCAGCGCCTGCGATATGCCGTCTTCGCTGGGGAATTGGGCGCCAATCTTGGCAACGTGCAGGGCGCAATCGACCGGGACGAATTTGATATCTATTGCGATCACCTGCTCGTGCGGGTTCGCGAAACCGGCCAAGTCATTGGCACGTACCGCATCTTGCCGCCGCATCGTCGCGCGCAGGTAGGGCGGTTTTATTCCGAGTCGGAGTTCGACTTATCGCGCCTGTTGCATTTGCGCCCTTCTTTGATCGAGATTGGCCGCTCCTGCGTTCATGCTGATCACCGCACCGGCGCCGCGATCCTAATGCTTTGGGCGGGTCTTGCGCAGTACATGCGAAGAGGCCAGTACCGTCACCTCATTGGTTGCGCCAGCGCACCGTTGGTTGACGGGGGCACTCAGGCGGCTGGTTTGCGTGACAAGCTTCAGGCGTATCTGGCCGACCCCACGTACAGGGTGTTCCCGCACATGCCGTTTCCCCACAAAGGGATCGCTCGCCCGGCCAACGTCGAGATTCCTCCGCTCATCAAGGGGTATCTGCGGTTAGGCGCAAAAGTGTGCGGCGAACCGGCTTGGGATCCAGACTTTAATAGCGCGGACTTTCTGATTTGGCTATCGTTGGACGAGCTTCATCCGCGTTATGCGCGCCATTTTGATTTGTTGGCGATGCAAGGTGAGGCAGCAACCGTCTAGCCGTCTGGTATCGCCCAAAAGCTCCGCGGTCGAAAGATTGCTGGCGCGCTTGCTGGTTTGGTTGACCAAAAGCCTGCCGCATCGGCCACCGCCGATGCGGCGCGGAGAGCGAATTTACCTCGCTCCCTTTTGACGACGGTAGCTTCGGCACACGCTATTTGCGCCGCGCAACAACTACTCCCTTGACCTCGCCGAGCTGCGCCAACGAGCGACGCAATGCGGCGCCATCTGGCACTTCGATGGTAAAGCGCATCTGTGCCTGATCGTGCTGTGTCAGCGTGTTGACTCCGAGAACGTTAAGTTTTTCGCGGGCAAATACCTCGGTGACGTCGCGCAAAAGACCCTGACGATCATTAGCGAGGACGACCAGTTCCACCGGATACGCCGCCTCGCTGCCCGCCACGCTCGCGTCCCACTGAACCTCGATCAATCGCTCCGGTTGGCGAGCCATAAGCGTGCGCGCATTGGCGCAATTGGCACGATGTACGGAGATTCCGCGGCCTCGGGTAACAAAACCGACGATCGGATCTGGCGGGATCGGCCGACAGCATTGGGCCAGACTAGTAAGCAAAGAATCGACCCCAACCACCAACACCGCCCCGCGACCCGATGCGGGCCGGCGTGGCCGCTCCAGCGGCGCAATGGACTCCTCGATCGGTAAGACGGTGCCAAGTAACGTTTGCTCGATGCTGCGCAAACTGAATTCGTCTTTGGTCGCCGCCGCGCACAACTCCTCGGCCGTCGCATAACCCAGACGCCGCGCCAGATCCTCCAGGCCAACGGCCGTGCGCCCCAGCCGCTGCAATTCATGCATGATCAGTTCCCGACCCGCGATGACCGATTGCTCGTGTTCTTGGGCATGGAACCACTGGCGCACCTTTGCCTTAGAGCGCGCGCTTGCAAGAAAACCGAGCTCTGCATTCAGCCAGTCGCGGCTGGGTCCGCCGCTTCGCGCCGTAACTATCTCGACGGTCTGCCCGGTTCGCAGCGGCGTATTAAGCGAAACAAGTGCGCCGTCAACCCGTGCACCGCGGCACCGATGGCCAAGTTCAGTGTGCACATGGTAGGCAAAATCGATCGCCGTGGAGCCCTGCGGTAGTTCGATAACGCGACCTTGAGGTGTGAGCGCGTAGACTCGGTCGCCGCCTTGCGGACTGCGCATCGGTTCGACATCGCGCTGCCAATCCAATAGACGGCGCAGCCAGGCGATTTTTTCTGTTTCCGAGCGACCACCCCCACCGCCTTCCTTGTAACGCCAATGGGCGGCAAGGCCCAATTCAGCCTGCTCGTGCATGCGGGCGGTACGAATTTGGATCTCGATCGGTTTGCCGTCGTCATCCTCCACGACAGTGTGCAGCGACTGGTAGCCGTTGGCTTTGGGCTTGACGATATAGTCATCGAATTCGTTCTGGATCGAGTGCCAGCGTTCGTGGACCAGCGCCAGTACTTCATAGCACTGCTCGACGGACTCGACGACCACACGCAACGCGCTTTGATCGAAAACGCGCTCAAATGCAATATCTTTGGCGCTCATCTTGCTGGCGATGCTGGCGATGTGTTTGGGCCGCCCGGTGACCGTGGCGGTCACTGCGCGGTTTTTTAGCAGGGACTGCAAGGCGCTGACCGCCTGGGCAACACGTCGCTCGCGCTGTTCACGCTTTTCCTCCAGCTGCCGGGCGATCCGCTGATAGACCTGCGGCTCGAGAAATCGTAGCGACAGATCCTCCAACTCCCATTTGAACTGCCAAATGCCAAGTCGGTTCGCAAGTGGCGCGTACAGTGTGCGGGTCTCTCGTGCGTATGCAGCTGCCGCGCTCGGTCGATGGGCCGCGAGGTAGCGCATGGTCTCCAGACGCGAAGCGAGCCGCAAAAGCACAACGCGCATATCGTTAACCATGGCCAAGAACATGCGCCGCAGTGCTTCGTCCTGTCCTTCGGGCATCGCCGGTTCGCTGTTCGGGTCCGAACGCATACGGTTGCGAACGACCTCGGATAGGTGGCGCAATTGGCGCAGATCGATTACGAGCTGCGCCACAACCGGGCCGAAATTGCTCCGCAACCAACGGTCGGCGTCGCGCACGACCTCGTGCACGGCGAACAGGTACGCCGCGGTGAATAGATCCGGGTCCGGGCGCACGGCGCCCACGATCTCGACGATCGCCTGCGCATGCGCGCGCAGCGGCTCGCCGGTCTCCAGTGCACGGTCCGCGTACAAGGGGAATACAAGGGCACGTGCC
>Ga0187780_10003310_pt1 | contig 12183 bp, 10 predicted proteins | sample 1015_Q2_SP10_20__FD_132429 | JGI IMG/M metagenome (GOLD analysis project Ga0187780, IMG submission 132429) | Tropical peat soil microbial communities from peatlands in Department of Meta, Colombia - 1015_Q2_SP10_20_MG | ecosystem: Environmental > Terrestrial > Soil > Wetlands > Peat | place...
ATAGAGATTATGATTAATGAATAACAAATATGTATAGGGAAATCTTTTTCAACAAAATTGTGGACCGCAAATCTGAATTTTTAAAAAATAGATTGACTTTTTATATTTCTTGCGTTTAATATTTTCATTAAGAATTTCATAGGCAAATTAATCTTATCCAGAGAGGTGGAGGGACTGACCCTACGAAGCCTCGGCAACCAGCATTTTTATGCCCGGTGCTAATTTCAGAGGAAGCTATTATGATTCCGAAGATAAGAAGGTGGAGCTCACTATTTATTTACCCCCTTCTGTCTTTATGCGGAAGGGGGTTTAATATTGGGGGTCGACACGGATAATTTGATCAGAGAATATGGTGTTGTTTGTATTGGGAATCTTGAATTAGAGTCAGGCGAAGTCCTCCCCAAGGTAGAACTTGCATATGAACGAGTAGGTCAAAGGGATGGAGAGACTATTCTTGTTTGCCATGCTTTAACTGGAAATCAGTTCACAGTTGGAACCAATGATCAAGGTTGGTGGAGCGGCTTAATTAGCTCAGGTAAGTATATTGATACAAGTACCTATCAAGTGATTACCTTTAACGTTTTAGGGGGTTGTTCAGGTTCAACTGGCCCACTTAGCATTAACCCGAATACAGGGGAATTATATAAAAATAGTTTTCCCTTTGTGACAGTCAGAGATATGGTTCATGCGCAGGCTAAGGCACTTCAAAAGATGGGAATTCGTAGAGTTAGAGCAATTATTGGTGGTTCGTTAGGAGGAATGCAAGTTTTAGAGTGGGGACTTCTATACCCCTCCTACTCAGATTTATTAATTCTTTTAGCTGTTACGCCTGTTTTTAGTGACTATGGAATTGCCTTCAATACGATAGCAAGAAGGGCAATTGAAGACGATCCTTCTTGGCAAAATGGAGAGTATGAAAGTGGAGAAGTCCTTAGAGGCTTAGAGATTGCAAGAATGATTGGAATGGTTACATATCGTACTGATAGCCTGTTTAATCAACGGTTTAAGAAAGAGCGAAAAATGTTAAGTAATAACGAAGAGGAGTTTCAGGTTGAATCCTACTTAAAATATCAAGGTGAGAAACTCGCTCGCCGTTTCGATGCAAATAGTTATGTTAGATTGCTTAATGCGATGAACAATTATGATATAGGTTTATCTCGTGAAGGTTGGAAAATGGCCCTTCAATTTATTCAATCAAAGGTTTTGTTGATCGGTTACTCGGGAGATTTACTATATCCTCCAACTATTCTTAAAGAAATGGCAAGTGTATTAAAACAACATAGAAAAAAAGTAATTTTTCATGAAGTCGTAACAGAGTTTGGTCATGATGGGTTTTTGGCTGAGTATGCAAAGTGGGGAAATCTTATTAAAAAAGTGATAGAAAGGGGAATAAAGAATTGACGGCTATTCATGTTGCTTTATTAGGGTATGGGACAGTGGGGAAAGGCGTATATCGAACGATTGAAAAACATCAAGAAAGACTAAAAACGATTTTAGGAAAAGAGGTTAAAATTGTAGCGATCCTTGTTAAGGAACTAGAAAAACATCAATGGGTTAATAATGAAGTTCTTTTTACTGATAATTATACTGATATAATCAATTTCCCTAAATTAGATGTAGTAATTGATGCGATTGTGGGCGTTGAACCAGGATTTTCTTATTTGAAACAAGCAATTACTAGAGGATGTCATGTTATTACCGCAAACAAAGAAATGTTTGCCCATCATGGAACTGAACTATTAAGTCTGGCAAAAGAAAAGGACGTATCCCTAGGTTTTGAGGCAACAGTGGCAGGAGGAATACCGATCATTCAAACGTTGAAGAAACTATTAAATGCCAACAAAGTAGACAAAGTTGAAGGAATCTTAAACGGTACATCCAATTTTATATTAACCAAAATGAGAGAAGAAAACCTATCATTTGAGGATGCTCTTAAATTGGCACAGGAATATGGATATGCAGAAGCGGATCCAGCCAATGATATAGAGGGTGTAGATGCATTTTATAAAGCGGTTATCTTAAGTGAAGTTATTTTTGGTGAACAACCTGAATGGGAACAAACTATTACTCAAGGGATTGGCACGTTAACATTACAACAAATTAAATTATTTGAATCTCTCGGTTTTCGATTCAAGCATGTCGCTTCTCTGCAAAAATCAAACACTGAGATTCAATGTACAGTCCGCCCAGTTCTAGTGACTAATTCCCATCCATTGTATCAAGTTGAAGAGGTCCAAAATGCCATTAATATTGAAGCAGATATTGTTGGAAATATAAGCTTACAAGGACCAGGTGCAGGTATGTTTCCAACTGCAAGCGCCATTGTTGAGGACCTAATTCACATTGGAGATAAACAAATAGCTTCAAGTCCAGAAGACAGTTTATTTTTTGATCAGGATGCTAAAGAAAACATTTGGGCTTTGCATGGAGATATAAACAAAATTCTTTTAACAGATGATATAAGAATTAATAAAGAAATTCATCCTGATGTAGTATTGGTTGAAACGACAGAAGAAAAAATCCTTAGCCTAAAAACATCTCATGGAATATGTTGTTTTGAAGTATTAGGGAATATTGAGGAAGAGAAGGTGCTTCCTAGAGAAGAAATGGAAGAAAATATAAATCTTTCTTACTAAACAAAAATCAAACGAAATTTCATGTATATGGGCAACAATCTTATGAGTTTAAAATACTTAAAATGGATAGTTGATATTTTAATGAAAAAATGTTCCTGATTTGATTACCAGGAACATTTTTTTACAAGGGTAAATTTATTTACTACTAATTGTAGAATTTATCAACTCTATCATATCGGCAAAGTTAAAAGGAGCTTTTAATTTAGCACGTTCAGCAAATTGAGAAACGAGCTTCAAAGTTTCAATACTTTGTACAGGATAATGTCCAGCAGCACTTTCAGCAGACAACATGACAGCATTTGTCCCATCCATAACAGCTTGAAATACATCTGTAACTTCTGCTCTTGTAGGTAATGGGGCTTCTACCATTGATTGCAGCATTTGTGTAGCGGTAATGACATAAGTATCCATCCGATTACATTCGCTGATCATCGCTTTTTGTAGCAGTGGGATCCATTGAAAAGGAAGTTCGACACCTAGGTCCCCCCTAGCAATCATCACGGCATCCGTTTCTTTACAAATTTCTTGAAAGTTGCGGACTGCTTCAATTGTTTCTATTTTTGCTACTAACTGAGTTGAAGTTCCTTGTTTAGATTCCATAAAACTTCTTATTTCTTTAATATTTGCTGCTCTACGGATAAATGAGCAAGCTATGTAATCTATTTCTTCTTGTAAAAGGAATTCAATATCCTGTTTATCTTTTTCAGTAATAGCGGGTAAACTTGTTACAACACCAGGCAGATTGACTCCTTTATGGGAAGATATTTCCCCGCCAGTTTTAACTGTAGTGATAATACTTCTTTGATCTACTTTAGTAGCCAATAATTCGACCGCACCATCGTTAATCAAGATTCGATTATCTGGCTTCACATCATTAATTAAACCTTCATAATCAACACTTGCCTGTTTGTTATCTCCAACTACTTCATCAATGAGAAGGGTAAAGGTTTGTCCAACTTCAAGAATGACTTTATAGCTTTTAACTTTCCCTAATCGAATTTTTGGCCCTTGGAGGTCACCCAATATTTTGATCTGCTGCCCAATCTCATTACGAATTGATTTTATTGATTCAATAACACTACGATGGCTCTCATGGGTTCCGTGAGAAAAATTCAGTCTGGCGATCGTCATTCCGTGCTGAATCAAGTCAGTAAGAATTTTTTTATCACTACTTGATGGCCCAATCGTACAAATACGATCAATGGACATAGTAACCACCTCCAATAATTAGGATTATTATGCCCAATAAATAGCCTTTTTTATGATTAAAGGAAGTTTGTACATACAAATGAAAGATACCTGAAGAGGATAAAGATTTAAAAAAGCCTTTAAAGAGTGCTTTTGGGAGGTTTGTCAACATAGAAAGACCGTGATAGTATGTATTCGTATAAGGGGATAAGGAATATCCTTATGTCAATTTTAGCTTAGTAATGATGATTCTTACAAAGTTAGGAAAAGACGACTAAAATAATTCTTATCTAGAACTAACTTTACAATGGAGGAAATGTATTTATGTCAAATTTACCAAATTGCCCAAAATGTAATTCAGAATACACATATGAAGATGGGAGTCTATTTGTATGTCCAGAATGTGGGCATGAGTGGACTTTAGGAGCGGAAACAGAAACAAGCGAAGATACTAAAGTAATCAAGGATGCAAACGGGAATATATTAAATGATGGCGATACAATTACTGTAATCAAAGACCTTAAAGTAAAAGGAAGTTCATCAGTTTTAAAAATGGGTACTAGAGTAAAAAATATCCGTTTAGTAAATGGAGACCATGATATTGATTGTAAAATTGATGGTTTTGGAGCAATGAAATTAAAATCTGAATTTGTTAAAAAGATATAAGCTCGGTTTTTATATTACAGAAAAACGCCCACCTAAACGTAATTCAGGTGGGTGTTTTTTAAAATTTATTATTGAATTGATAATATTCCACTTTGACCTTGGGATGCTTGGCCATTCTTCTTAATATCTAGTTTAGATAAATTAGTGAATATCACAGGTGTTACGGTTGAAGGAGCTGATTTCTTAATGAAATCAAGATCGAACTTCAAGATTTCTTGTCCTTTTGTAACACGTGCACCTTCTGGGGCAAGAACTGTAAAGCCTTCTCCTTTTAAATGAACAGTGTCTAATCCAACGTGAATCAGAATCTCATACCCTTGATCCGATTTAATGCCGATTGCATGTTTTGTTGGGAAGACGCCTGTAATAGAACCATCAACTGGAGAAACAACTGAACTACCTGTTGGAATAATTCCGAAGCCCTCACCCATCATCTTTTGTGAGAAGATTTGATCTGGTACTTCTTCAAGTGGGATGATTTCACCTTCAATCGGCATGACAAAGTCTTTTTCAGTTAATGGAAGTACAGTATTAGTATTTGTTTCTGCGACAGTACTTTCTTCACTTTTGTCTAATTGCCCTGCGTTCATATCTACCTTCTTCATCGCATCTGCGACAAATTCTACTGCAGTACCTACAACGATTTGTAGATTTGTTTTATCTAGTTTGATAACACCTCTAGCACCATGTGATTTTAGAGCGGAATCACTTACTTTTTCCATATCCTTCACATTTAGTCGAAGGCGAGTTGTACAATTATCAATCGTTGAGATGTTTTCTCTGCCACCAATATCACGTACAAAATGGTAAGCCATTGTTTCGTATTTGTTGCCTCCAACTACTTCTTTGGCATCTACATCTTCAACCGTTTCCTCATCGTCTTCACGACCAGGTGTTTTTAAGTTGAATGCTTTAATAACTGTATAGAACACTACAAAGTAAATTACTCCATAAACTAATCCTACTACAAGTAATAAGAGTGGTTTTTGTGCAATATTGAAGTTTAATAAATAATCAATTGCACCAGCAGAGAAGGTAAATCCGTCTCTAATACCTAGTAATGAAGTAATTAGCATTGATAAACCTGTTAAAATCGCATGAATCAAATATAAGAACGGTGCGATAAACATGAATGAGAATTCAATTGGTTCAGTAATCCCTGTTAGGAAAGATGTTAGGGCAAGTCCCATAAACATACCAAACGTTTCTTTTTTCTTTTCAGGTTTAGCTGTAGCGATGATTGCAAATGCTGCAGCTGGAAGTCCGAACATCATAATAGGGAAGAATCCTGTCATATATGCTCCAGCGTGTGGATCACCAGCAAAGAAGCGAGCAATGTCACCTGTTTTTCCGGCAAAGCTACCAAATTGGAACCAGAATAAACTGTTTAAAACATGGTGAAGACCTAATGGAATAAGTAAACGGTTTAAAAATCCGAAAATCCCTGATCCGACAGCTCCTAATCCAATAATCCAGTTACCAACACCGTTGATTCCATCTTGAATAGTTGGCCAAACATAGCCCGCGATTCCTGCCAAAATAACCATTGTAACTGAGGTAACTATAGGAACAAAACGTTTTCCGCTAAAGAAAGCAAGCCATTCAGGAAGCTTTATATCACGAAAGCGGTTGTATAATAAACCGGCTACAATCCCGGCCAGAATTCCTCCTAGAACTCCCATATTAATATTTTTATCAATGGCGGTTGTACCTTCTGTTAAAACTAAATAACCAATGGCACCGGAAAGAGCAGCAGCACCATTGTTGTCTTTTGAGAAGCCAATCGCTACACCAATTGCAAAAATTAAAGCTAAGTTAGAAAAGATTGCGTTTCCTGCACTCGCAATGAACGGAATGTTTAGTAAATCGGGTTGTCCAAAGCGAAGTAACAATCCTGCCGCAGGTAAAACGGCAATCGGTAACATAAGTGCTTTACCAATACGTTGTAAAAATCCTAGCATCATTTTTCTCTCCTTTTTGTAAGTTGTGAAAGCGCTTTTCCTTGGACTCAATATAACACTAAGTTAATATAGATGTCTATACCAATTAAAAGAAAAATAATTAGATATTAACTGGAAATATAAGGAATACTTGGTTGAATAGATATTTTTATAAAGATTTATTGGTATAGACAACTAGATAATTTAGATGCTAAGATTAAGATAAGAAACCGAAAGGAAGTTATGAAAATGATTTCGAATAGACATCAAGTTTTAATTAAAGGAATGAGAATATATTCAGAAAATCAAATTATTGAAAGCGGTTATATAAAGATAGAGAATCAAAAAATTATGGAATTGGGCATGATTGAGGATCTTAAAAGTGAGGAAGGATTTGAAGTTTTTGAAGTACCATCTCACTATCATGCCATTCCTGGTTTGATTGATGTTCATATACATGGGGTAAACGGGGCTGATACGATGGATGCGACAGAGGACGCTCTAAGTATTATGACAACTGTTTTACCAAAGGAAGGTACAACAAGTTTCTTGGCTACAACAATTACACAAGAAGCTAGTGAAGTGGAACGAGCAATTGTAAATGCTGGAGAATATATTCAAAAGCAATCATCACAAGGAAAAGCAGAGGTACTAGGTATTCATTTAGAAGGACCGTTTGTAAACAAGAAAATGGCGGGCGCACAGCCGATTGAGCATATTATTGATCCGGATCTTGACTTGTTTAAGAAATGGCAAGAGAAAGCACTTGGGAATATTCGATTAGTGACGATTGCACCTGAACAACCAGATGCGATCGAGATGATTCGTTATTTAAAGGAGAGTGGAGTAATTGCTTCAATTGGACATACCAATGCAACGTATGAGCAGGTAAGTGAGGCAATTGAAGCAGGTGCAAACCATGTAACACATCTATATAACCAAATGCGTGGTTTACATCACCGTGAGCCTGGGGTTGTTGGCGCAGCTTTTTTACGTGATGAGCTAAAAGCAGAAATCATTGCAGATGGGATCCATGTTTGTTCTGAAATGGTTAAGCTGGCTTATCACCAGAAACAGAGTGACGGCTTAATTTTGATTACAGATTCTATGAGAGCAAAATGCTTAAAGAACGGAAAGTACGATCTGGGTGGTCAAGAAGTAACAGTTGAAGAAGGCAAAGCAGTTCTTAAAGACGGTACGCTTGCAGGCAGTACTCTAAGATTAGGTCATGCGCTTAAAAATATGATGGCGTTTACTGGGTGCCCTCTTAATGAAGCAATTGAGATGGCTTCAGCAAACCCCGCTAAACAACTAGATATTTATGATCGTAAAGGAAGTATAGCGGTTAACAAGGATGCAGATATCGTTATTCTAAATGATGAAATGGAAGTTATCATGACATTTTGCCGTGGGAAACTTGCTTTTCATAAGGAGGAGAATGAAGAATGAAAATTGTTGAAGTGAAAGATTATAAACAAATGAGCCAAATGGCAGCAGAATATATTATTCGTAAAGTAAATGAAAATCTAAGCATCAATTTAGGTTTAGCAACTGGTGGAACGCCAATTGGCATGTATAAAAATTTAATTCAAGATCATCAAGTAAATGGTACATCCTATCAAAAGGTGACTACTTTTAATTTAGATGAATATATCGGATTATCTGGTACGAACAAAAACAGCTATCGTTACTATATGAATGAAAATTTATTTGATCATATTGATGTTCATAAAGAAAAAACGTTTATACCTCATGGAGATGTGCAGGATTTTGAAGCAGAGTGTAGGCGATATGATGAGTTAATTGAAACAAATGGTGGGATTGACCTGCAAATTCTTGGGATTGGAAATAATGGACATATTGGCTTCAATGAGCCGGGGACATCTTTTGATTCCAAAACACATTTGGTTGATTTAAAATCTTCAACAATTGAGGCGAATGCAAGATTTTTCAATCGGATTGAGGAGGTACCAACGCAGGCGATTACAATGGGGATTTCAAGTATAATGAGAAGTAAAGAAATCATACTTTTAATATCCGGAGAGACAAAGAAAGAAGCATTGCATCAACTATTATGTGGTGAAGTCACTGAAAGTTTTCCTGCCTCTGTGTTGAGAAATCATCCATGTGTTACAATTATTGCAGATGAAGCGGCAGTTTCAAGTGCAAAGCTCCTTTGCTAATAAGGTAACATCTTTATATTTAGGGGTTTGAAAGTGTGATTGCTGAGTTTAAGCAGAAAGGTGTCCGTAAAGAGAATGATTAATAAGAATTCCCCTATCCCACTTTATTATCAACTTGAGGAACATATCAAGGAGTTAATTGAAGAAGGCGAATTAAAGCCTGGTGATGCTCTTCCACCAGAAAGAGAATATGCCGAGAAATATCAAATTAGCCGGATGACAGTGAGACAAGCATTCACTCAACTCGTTAATAATGGTTATTTATACCGCATACAAGGAAAAGGTACGTTTGTAGCGGATAGAAGAATTGAACAAGCACTTCAAGGATTAACAAGTTTTACGGAAGATATGAAGGCAAGGGGACTGAAGCCAGATAGTCAATTAATCGTCTTTGAAATTATTCCTGCTACCATTCAAATTGCTAACCAATTATCGATTACTGAGTATAGTCCAGTTTATGAAATTAAACGAGTTCGGTTAGCTGATGGTGTTCCAATGGCGATTGAGACAAACTATATTTCAGCAAATCTAATAAAAGGGCTAACAGAAGAAATTGTAAACCAATCCTTATATGGCTATATTGAAGGACAATTAAATTTACAAATTGATAATGCCTCACAAGTAATTGAGTCATCTGTTGCTAGTCAGAGTGAAGCGAAACTTTTAAATATCAATAAAGGTGCTCCAATTATGCTAATCCAAAGAAATACGTATCTTAAAGATGGAACACCGGTCGAATTTGTAAAATCAGTATACCGTGCTGATCGATATAAATTTATGATTCAAATGAAACGATGAAATCAATCGAATAATGGAGATAACAACTATGTACAGTCTTTATTTTCAAAAATTAAAAGATTTATTCGATATTATAGAAAAGAATGAAGCCAATCATATTTCATTGGCTGCCGAAAAAGTTGCATATTGTATTAGGCAAGATGGGATCATTCATGTCTTTGGTTGTGGGCATTCTCATATGCTTGGGGAAGAGTTATTCTACCGGGCAGGTGGACTGGTGCCAATCCATCCAATCTTCTTTGAAGACTTGATGCTGCATAAAGGTGCTTTACGATCATCACAATTGGAAAAGCAAAATGATTTTGCACAAGTCGTTATGAAGAATGTTCAAATTAAACCGAACGATATACTTCTTGTTGTTTCAACATCTGGGAGAAACCCTGTTCCCATTGATGTAGCAGAAATTGCGAAACAACAAGGTGCTTATGTTATTGCGATTACATCTGTCGTTTATCGTGAAAGTGTAACTTCAAGGCATAAACAGGGGAAATTTCTGGCTGATGTAGCTGATTTAGTGATTGATAATCATATCGCGGTCGGTGATGCTTTAATGGAGCACCCAGCTACTCCTGTTTCATTTGGGTCAGGTTCAACGATTGTTGGCATGATGATCGTAAATGGGATGATGGTAGAGGCCACTAACATGATGATTGAACATAATTTTATACCGCCTATTTTTAGAAGCAGTAACGCATATGATGGAGAGGATCATAACAGCCAATTGATTAATAAGTATAAGAAAAGAATTCCGTTATTGGATAACTGATCAGACACTTATTTTAGAAACAAGAAGATTAGTTTATACAGCTCTAGTATTTACTCATCTTCTTTTTTTTTTTGGTATTTTCTAAATTGTTGTTTAAAGAAGATTTTATTATAGCAGACTAATGATAAAGAAGTTGAGTAGAGCAGAAATCAGCTAACCTCATTGTTAAAAATAGCAACAAAGTTTACGAAAACAGTATTTTTTATTAATGCATGTTTTTTTGTTAAATAGTATACAAAAATTTCAAAATAAAATAGATATTAATTGATTAGTACCTTTTTTTATTGCCTGAAACTAGTATAATTAGATACAGAAATAATAAAGGTGTGAACAAATGAAAGAATTTAATCAGTATTTTATGCAAAGATTATATTATGTATCCGCCCTATTCTTTATCGCTTTTATGACAACAGGTGTAATAGTTGCTTATTCTCGTTTTCCAACATTTAATGTTGGTTATACTTTACATATCGTATTAGTGGTACTCTTATCATTTTGTTTACTAATCTATCCTAAATATGAAACACATGTTTTAAAAGTAGTAATCATCTTAATTGGGACTGCGTATTCTTATAATCTATTCTTTTTATATACTGAAACCTTGTATACTATTATATTTATCTGCTTTATACCAGCCATTTCCATTTTATTTTTTGACTCAAGCTTATTTTATTTTTGTTTATTATTCAACGGATTGTGCATGACAATTACATTTTCTTACATAAGCCTGTTCGACACCCAAGGAAAGTTCATCCATATAAAATCTGACTTAATAGGAAACATAATTGACATTATAGGAAGCCAAATTATTTTATATTTAATCTATTTTATTACGTTAAATCGAATTAAAAAATTGCAGTTGTACTATGAACAAATACAGCAAACAGAGCGATTAAAAACAACTGGACAACTTGCTGCTGCTGTTGCTCACGAAATTAGAAATCCGTTAACGGTCGTTAAAGGTTTTTTACAATTCTACGAAAATGATCAATCATTTGGTCTTGATGTAAAAAGAAATTTTTCATTGATGGTTGATGAGTTAGATTCAGCGGAATATGTTATTACGCAGTTTTTAACGGTAGCAAAACCAGATAAAAATAAAATAGTAGAGATAGTGGATGTGAAAGTGATCATCCAAAGCGTAAAAGATTTGATTAAGTCTTATGGGCTTCTACATGATAATAATATTGACTTGGATGTTCAAGATAACTTATTTATCACTATTAACAGTATTGAGTTTAAACAATTGCTTATAAATCTTGTGAAAAATGCAATTGAAGCTTCTAACACTGGTGATTCAGTTTTGATTCGTGCAAAAAAGAAAAAAGATTTTGTTGAAATACAAATAACTGATCAAGGCTATGGTATGTCTGAGGAAGAAATAAAATCTCTTGGTACTCCTTTCTACTCCTTAAAGTGCAAAGGAACCGGCCTAGGATTGATGATTTGCTTTAATATTGTTGAAAAATATGAAGGAAAAATACAATTTACTAGCACAAAAGGAAAAGGAACGACGGTTACAATTCGATTTCCCGTTCATTTAGAATAATTAATTCTTTCAACAGTCTTAATAAGGCTGTTTTTTTATTGTTTAGGAAATAATTATTAACCGCACTTATATAAAAAAATGTCGAAAAATAGTTCAAGTGTAATATCGCGTTCATCATTTGTTCACCATTCCTATATAAAATAAAGTCATCAAAGGAAATAAACAAAGTTGTTAGGAGGAACAAATATGTTAGTATATGCAATTATATTTATTACGTTAGCACTTATTTTTTATACAATCGGAGTATGGAGTGAGAAAATTCAAGGTGTCTTAAAACTTTGGCACGTTCTAATCTTTTGGTTAGGTTTAGTATGTGATACTGCCGGAACAAATATTATGGGAAAACTCGCTAAAACAGGATTTGAATTTAGTTTCCATGGAATAACAGGTCTATTAGCTATTTTATTAATGTTATTTCATGCAGTATGGGCAACAATTGTTTTAGTTAAAAAAGACA
>Ga0187780_10003313_pt1 | contig 12178 bp, 12 predicted proteins | sample 1015_Q2_SP10_20__FD_132429 | JGI IMG/M metagenome (GOLD analysis project Ga0187780, IMG submission 132429) | Tropical peat soil microbial communities from peatlands in Department of Meta, Colombia - 1015_Q2_SP10_20_MG | ecosystem: Environmental > Terrestrial > Soil > Wetlands > Peat | place...
GATCCCGGCGGTGTACGCCTTTTTCGGCGGCCGGCCGGTCGACGGCTTCATGGGCGCGATACCGGAGAGCCAGATCAAGCAGTTCGTCGACCGCCTGGTGCAGGCGTCCGGAGGCGCCGAGGCGGCCGAGGGCGCCGGAGCCGAGCTCGCCGAGCTGCTGGAGCATGCGAAGGCAGCCGTCGCGCAGAACGACTACGCGCTCGCGGCCCGCATCTACAGCGAAGTGCTGAGCGTCGAGCCCGAGAATGTCGCCGCGATCGCCGGCATGGCGCGCTGCCACGCGCAAACCGGCAACCTCGACCAGGCAAAGGCGCTGCTCGCGCGCGTGCCGGCCAAGGACAGGTCCAATGCCGAGATTGCCGCCGTGCAGGCGTCGATCGACCTCGCCCAGCAGGCGAAGGCGGCCGGCCCGGTCGGCGATTTGAAGGCCAAGGCCAACGCCGATCCGAAGGACTTCCAGACCCGTCTCGAGCTCGCGCTCGCCTACTGGGCGGGCAGCCAGCGCAAGGAGGCGATCGACGAGCTGCTCGCCATGATCAAGGCCGACCGCAACTGGAACGAGGCAGCGGCGCGCCAGCAGCTGCTGAAATTCTTCGAGGCGCTGGGCTTCAGCGATCCGCTCGCCGCCGACGGGCGAAGGCGGCTGTCGAGCATCCTCTTCTCATGAGCGCACGCAATCCGTTCGAGCCGAGCTTCGAGCGGTTGCCCGAGACGTTGCCGATCTTTCCGCTGTCCGGCGTGCTGCTGCTGCCCGGCGGCAAGCTGCCGCTCAACATCTTCGAGCCGCGCTACCTCGCCATGGTGTTCGACGCCCTCGCCGGCGCGCGCATGATCGGCATGGTGCAGCCCACACAGCCCGGCGGCTTCGCCGGCGACGGCCTGCCTTCGCAAGACGGCCGGCCCAGGGTCCATCAGGTGGGTTGTGCCGGCAGGATCGTCAGCTTCAACGAATCCGAGGACGGGCGGCTTCTGCTGGCGCTTTCCGGCGTCTGCCGCTTCCAGATCGGCCGCGAACTCGACATGGCGCAGGGAGGCTATCGCCGCGTTTCAGCGCTCTTCTCGCCCTACCGCGCCGACCTCGATCGCGACGAAGAAACGGTGAGCCTCGATCGTGAGCGCCTGATGGCGGCCCTGTCGGCCTTCTTCCGCGGCCGCAACCTGTCGACCGACTGGGATGCGGTGAAGAAGGCGGCCGACGGCAGCCTGGTCGATTCGCTGTCGATGGTGCTGCCGTTCGGACCGGCGGAGAAACAGGCCCTGCTGGAGGCGCCCGACACCTCGGCGCGGGCCAAGCTCTTGGTCGCTTTCCTCGAAATGAACGCTTATGGCGCGCCCGGCGAGGACAAGCCCCAGCGGGCGAACTGAAGGGTCCGTGTTATAGTTGCAAGATGTCGGACGAGTCCTCTCCTCCCCGCCGCGCCGGTGTCGACCCCAAGCTGCTCGAGATCCTGGTGTGTCCGGCCACGCACGGCCCTCTCGAATACGACCCGGTGGCCGGCGAGCTGATCAGCCGCAAGGCGGGCCTCGCCTATCCGATCCGCGACGGCATTCCGATCATGCTGGTGAGCGAGGCGCGTCCGCTGCGGGACGGCGCATGACGCAGACCGGCATTCCCAAGTCGGCGCCCGAGGGCGGCAGCTACGAATCGGAGTCGGCGCCGTGGCCCACCGAAGTGCGGGTGTTCAAGGAGGCAGGCAAGATCGAGATCGACTTCTCCGACGGCAAGGCGTGCAGCCTGCCGGCCGAGTACCTGCGGGTCGAGAGCCCGTCGGCCGAGGTGATGGGACATGGCGGCCCCGGCAGCAAGAAGATCATCTCGGGCCGCCGCCACGTGAAAATCGTCACGGTCGAGCCGGTCGGCCATTACGCAATCCGCATCGTGTTCGACGACAAGCACGACACCGGCATCTACAGCTGGTCGTACCTGCGCGAACTGGCCGACACGCAAACCGAGCGCTGGGCCGCCTATCAGGCCGCCCTGCTGTTTCGCGGCCTGAGCCGCGATCCCTGAGCGATGCCAGCGGCAGGCAATAAAAAACCGGCCCTTGTGCAGGACCGGCCGTGGTAGCGGTTTATACCGGCCATTACATCGCCGGCCGCCACCGCGAGACAATATGGCAGCCAACGATGACAAGATTGTGGCAGTGATTGCATGAGCCTGGGCCGCGCCGCCGCCACTGTCGGCAGTTTCACCTTGCTGAGCCGGGTGCTGGGGTTCGTGCGCGACATCGTGCTGTCGGCGCTGCTGGGATCGGGTGCCGTGGCGGACGCCTTTTTCGTGGCGTTCAAGCTGCCGAATTTCTTTCGCCGCCTGTTCGCAGAGGGCGCCTTTTCCGCAGCCTTCGTGCCGCTGTTCGCCCGCGAGCTGCAGAGCGGCGGGCGCGAGAAGGCGCTCGCATTCGCCCGCCAGGCGCAGGCGGTCCTCGTCCTGGTGCTGATACCCTTCGTCCTGCTGCTGATGCTGGCCATGCCGCAAGTGGTCGCGCTGCTGGCGCCCGGCATGCGGGAGACGCCGTCGACCTACACCCTCGCCGTCACTTTCGGGCGAATCACCTTCCCCTATCTTCTCTTCATATCGCTGGCGTCGCTCTATGGCGGCGTGCTGAACAGCATCGACCGCTTCGCGCACGTCGCTGCCACGCCGATATTTCTCAATCTGGCGCTTATCGGCGCCGTCCTCGGGCTGACCCCGCTGCTGCCCAATTCGGGCTACGCCGCCGCAGCCGGTGTGGCCGTCGCGGGGCTGCTGCAATGGCTGTGGCTGGTGATCGTCTGCGCCCGCGAGGGCGTTGGCATGCAGCTGGTGCGGCCGCGCTGGACTGAACGAGTGGCGCGGCTGGTCAAACTCGCAGCACCGGTCGCCATTGGCGGCGGCGTACAGCAGATCAGCATCATGCTTGACGTGGTGTGGGCGTCGCTTCTGCCCGTCGGCACGATCTCAGCGCTCTACTATGCCGACCGCATTGCGCAGCTTCCGCTTGGCGTGGTCGGCATCGCCATCGGCACGGCGCTGCTGCCGCTCCTCGCCCGTCAATTGCGGGCCGGCGAGAGCGAACAGGCGACGTCGAGCCAGAACCGGGCCGTTGAGATCGGCGTCATGTTCAGCCTGCCGGCCGCGGTGGCCCTGTGGCTGCTCGCCCAGCCGATCATCCGGATGTTGTTCGAGCACGGCCGATTCGGACCCGCCGACACACTGCGCTCGGCGAGCGCGCTTGCGGCATATGCGGTCGGGCTGCCGGCTTTCGTGCTGGTGAAGGCGCTGGCGCCCGCCTTCTTCGCCCGCGAGGACACCCGCACGCCGCTGTTCATCGCGATTGCGGCGATCATCGCCAACGTGGCGATGAACCTCGCCTTCCTGTTCGGCACCAACCTCGCCCAGGTCGGCATCGCTCTAGCGTCCTCCCTTGCCGGATGGCTGAACGCCGCGCTGCTGGCGGCAGTTCTGCTGCGCCGCCTTCACTGGGTTCCGGACCATCGATTGATGGTCCGCACGTTCCGCTTCGCGCTAGCTACTTCGGGTATGGCTGCTGCTTTGCTGCTTGCGATGCTTGTGTTGGCATCGGCCCTGAGCCACCCCGACCTGGGCGGCGCCGTGGCACTGCTCGGCCTCTGCCTGCTGGGCGGCCTGGTCTATGGCGGGCTCGGCGCCTATATGGGCGTCATCAATCCCGCCGAGTTGCGCTCCCGCCTGCGCCGGCAACCGGGCCTTACGCCCGTAGACGCCCCAGGCGAACCACCGTGACGCCGGGTCTGAGCGGGCGGTTGGACGACGGCATCACCAGCACGCAATTGTTGTAGGGCGTCGTCACCGGTTCGCCGTCGTCGTGGCCGAGCACGGTGCCGGCCCGGGCGATGATCTCCTGGCCCTCGAACCTGCGCACCGGCTTATAGTTGCCGTGTTTGGTGGCAATGGCGTGCGTCACCTCGACAACGCGCTGCTTGGTCGGAGAGGGTTGCTTCCAGCCGGCCGGCAAGTCGGTGGCGTCGACTACGCCCGTATGGGCGAAGAAGCGCGCCGTAACATCCTTGGCAACCACGACTGACGAGGCGCGCCAATGCTGGCCGGTCTCGATCAGCAACGCGTTTTTGGGGCTTTTGGGATCGCCGAAGCCACCGTAGTCGCGCATGCGCATTCCGGCGGCGTGGCCCGCGTCGCACACGATGTCGACCGGCGCGCCGATTTTTCGGGCGAGCGCAACGCCCTTGGGCAGCGGCCCGGCCAGCATCAAAGGCACGCCGTCGTCATGCATGGAATGCAGGTCGAGCAGCAGATCGGCGCGCTCGACGAACGGCTTCACCACCTGAGCGCGCCTTATCTCGACCGTATTCGCCGGCTGATCCAACTTTCCCCACGTGCGATTGAAATCCTCATCGATCATGCGCGACTTGAACGGAGCCTTCGGGTTGAAGCTCTGGTACGCCTCGATATTGTTGAACGCGAGGATCAGCGTGCCCTTTCGCGGCTTCATCTTCATTCCGAGCAATGCATCAACAACGACTGCACCTGACACCTCGTTGCCATGGGTGAGCGCGGTCAGCATGACAGTGGGACCTGGCCGGCCGCTTTCCAGGACGTGAATATACGGCGCCGCCCCGTTCTGCCATTTGGCAAGGTCGGGAAAATCAAATTCGATCGGTGGCATCTCGGTCATTGCTAAAAACCGTTGCAGACCTGACGCTGAGGCAGCGTGCGAAGCGCGGCAAGCTACTATGCTTCCGTCGGCCCATGCCACCTATTTGGGCCGCTCTCTCAAGTCCACGCCCCGGGATACCAAGCATCTTGACCCGGTGGCCGACCTGAGCGATATCCGCCCGCCCCCGACTTTCCACCGGCGGGGTGCGCGGAGGTCCAAACCCCGCGCCCATACACATCGAGCGGAGTCCACATCCCATGCCTGACGCCACGACCGGCGCGACCGCGGCCAATCCGCATCTCGCGCCCTACGCCGCCAGGGGCCTCAAGGGCCGCATCTTTTCCGGCGTGCAGCCAACAGGCAATCTCCATCTTGGCAACTACCTCGGCGCCATCCGCAACTTCGCGCGCCTGCAAGCTGACTACGATTGCCTGTACTGCGTGGTCGACATGCACGCGATTACCCAGCCACAGGATCCGAAGCTGCTGGCGGGCCAAACGCGCGAGATCACCGCGGCCTTTCTGTCGGCCGGAATAGATCCCAAGAAGCAGATCATATTCAATCAGTCGGCCGTAGCCGAGCACGCCCAGCTCGCCTGGGTCTTCAACTGCGTGGCCCGGGTCGGCTGGATGAACCGTATGACGCAGTTCAAGGAAAAGGCGGGCAAGGACCGCGAGGCGGCTTCGTTGGGGCTCTATGCCTATCCGGCGCTGATGGCCGCCGACATCCTCCTCTACAAGGCAACCCACGTACCGGTCGGCGAAGACCAGAAGCAGCACCTCGAGCTTACGCGCGATATCGCGCAAAAGTTCAATAATGACTTCGCAGCACCCGATTTCTTTCCACTGACTGAGCCATTGATCTTCGGCGCCGCCACCCGGGTCATGAGCCTGCGTGACGGCACCAAGAAGATGAGCAAGTCCGACCCCTCGGACTTCTCTCGCATCAACCTGACTGACACTGCAGACGTAATCGCTCAAAAGATCCGACGTGCCAAGACCGATCCGCATCCTATGCCGGCGAGTGCAGCCGACGCCGAGAAGCGGCCGGATGCCGACAACCTGCTCGGCATATACGCGGCATTGGCCGATCAGGAGAAGGACGAGATAGTCGCCCAGTTCGCCGGCAAACAGTTCTCCGAGTTCAAAGCGGCGTTGACCGAACTTGCCGTGACTAAGCTAGGGCCGGTGGGCGCGGAGATGCAGCGGCTGATGAAGGACCCTCCGTACGTGGAGTCCGTTCTGCGCGACGGCGCACAGCGCGCCCGGGCGCTCGCCTGGCCGATCCTTGCTGAAGTCTACAGGACAGTGGGCTTTTTAAAGCCTTAGCCTTCCATCCGGGTCAGCGCCCATTTGATGGCTATGCCCTCGGACGGAACCTGGCCAACCAAGACGACCTGCTCGGTCCGGCGCTGGCGTCCCTCTTCGCCGAGATAGATGCTTTCGGCGAGGCCTAGGCCCGCGCCAGAGGCGCGAAACCGCCAGCCGCGGCCACTCGGCAGGCGGATCAGCACGGCCTGGCCGCTTTGCGCCAGCGTCGCCTTGACCGCGGGATGCAGGTGAAAGCGCACGATGAAGCGCCGGTCCGGATGGCTGACCGCCCGGCCTTCGGGTCCTGCGAATATGTCCTCGCCGCGCAGATCGCCGCCGTCCGGCGACAGCCACAGGCGCCGGCGATGGATGATGCCGTACAGCGAGCGGTAGCCGTCATGGCTCATGTCGAGCCATTGCGCGCCCTGGTCCTCGGCGCGGTCGACGAGCACGTTGCCGGCGCGGTATTCAAGAGAGCCGTGGTCGGTTATCTCGCTCGAATTGGTGTCGTCGACCACCGCAGTCGAATGCGCGGCAGTGTAGCGCATGAAATGCCGCCATTCCTTAGGTGCGCTGGGGTAAGTACCGCAATTCACGATCAGTCGTTCGTGCGCCGCACTCATCTCGAAGCTCAAAGTGCCGGCGTGGGCGATGCCGTCCATGCCGCGACCGGGCGGGCTTCCGGCATCGGCGATCACCAGGGAGGTTCCGGCGGCCATCCGCTGGAAGCCGCTCTGCAGCGCCATTGCCGGCGGGCCCGCGTTCGAGCCCGAGCGCGCCAGCACGAGATCCATCATCGTGCGGTCGCCCTCCCATGCGCCGTTGAACAGGGCGAGTCCGCCGTCACCATGGCGAAAGAAGCGCAACATCGGCGCCATGCGATCGATGGCTGCGGCAAGCTCGGCCGGTACGCGCAGTTCGGCCGAGGCGAGAGCCGCGCGCACGTCCAGCAGATCGCGCAGCACGTCGAGCTGAATGTGCGGCGCACGCTCGGCCACCACACCGTCATGCGCCACATATCGCTTCACGAAGCGCGCGAGCCGTGCCAGCGACTGTTCGAGGCTTTTCGTGTAGCGCTTGCCGTCGTGCACAAAGACAAGGTCGCCGAAGACCATCGCCTTGAGAATCGCCACCGCCTCGCGGCCGACCAGCCCGGTTCTCGCGGCGCGCTTGAGATGAACTCTTTGCCGGGCAAGGGAGGTCACGAACCGGCGGGCGAAGTCTGGGTCGGCCGAAGTGGCCAGCCAGTCGTAGTGTCGGATCCACGATACGAGACGCCTGGCCAAGACCTCGCGCTGCCAAGTTGAGGGCGACCAGCGCCATTCGCGCTGGGTCCAGTCGTCGATCAGGCGTACGGCGAAGACGGCGGCTCCAGGCTCGCCGCAATCGCGCAGATCGCGCAGCCAGCCGAAGCTGTTCAACGCATCGAGCCAGATCGCCGCGGCACCGGTCCGCTGCCACGGCGACTGCGCGCCGCCGGGCGCCACGGGCCCGGTGATGCCATGCGCCACGAATTCCCCCGCAAGCAGCCGGCGACCGGCCGAGCCATCGCCCGGCCAAGGATCCGGTGATACGGCAAAAAAGCTGCCGGGCGTGCGAAACCCAATGCTCAGGGAATAGAGAGGGGAGGCCAGCAGCCAGCCGCCAAAGCTCGGCGGCCGTTGGCGGAATAAGGTTCCGAGCGGCAATCCGGGCATACGAAAGCGCCTAGAACTGTGGAGGCGCGGACCGGCCGCAAATGGGCCACCGGACCGTCGCGTTTCGGAAGCGACCAAGGTCATTTTCTTCTGGTCTTTGGCCCGGCAGGTTCTGCCTGGCGTTGGGGGACAATAAACAGTTTACCCGAGCGGCAAAGCCGTGGCGATGGCCCGGAAAGGGCCGCAATTGCTGCCGTATAGCCACTTGAACGGGGGGTCTAGATACCCAAATTAACCCCCAAGGGAAGGCCTAATTGGGTTCCCGGCCACTCGCTCGACAGAGGAGGGTTGTATGAGCCGTGTATCGTTGTTCAATTCGCCGTTGCTGCTGGGATTCGACCAGCTCGAGCGCACGCTCGATCGCTTGGCGAAGAACGCCGAGGGCTATCCTCCCTACAACATCGAGAAGATCGGCGAGAACGGCCTTCGCATCACGCTCGCCGTGGCGGGGTTCGGCTTCGACGATCTCGCGATCGATCTGACTGAAAATCAGCTCACGATACGCGGCAAACAGGGTGACGAACCGGACGAGCGCGTCTTTCTCCATCGCGGCATCGCCGCTCGCCAGTTTCAGCGCACTTTCATGCTGGCCGACGGCATCGAAGTCACCGGTGCCCGGTTGGATAACGGATTGCTTGCGATCGACCTCATTCGTCCGCCGGCCGAGCCGCGCGTCCGCGCCATCCCGATCGACGGCGCAAAGCGGGAGCCCGGTCGCGCCGGCAACACCATCGACATCACTGCGCGTAAGAGTAGTGCGAAATGAGCGCCGCGCGCATTGACGCTGCCAAGGAGGTAGCCATGGAGAACAACAGCAACACCGTCTTCACGCCCCTCGCGGATGACGCATTTCTGAGCCTCGGTGCTCAGCAGATCGCTTACGTCAAGTCGATCAACCTGCCCGATGGCGCGCACGCAGTCGGCATCTTTTCGGCCGACGGCAAGCCGATGGCCGCCGCGCCTTCAATCGAAGTTGCGCAGGCGCTGATCCGCCAGCACGACCTCGAACCGGCGTTGGTTCATTGATGAACGACTTAGGCGGCGCTCTGCGCCTGAACAGATTCGACGAGCAGGGCGTAGAGCGCGTCGGCGCTTTCGGTGGCGCGCAGCTTGTCGACGAGGGCGCGGTCGCGTAGCAGTCGCGATACCCGAGCCAGCGCCTTGAGGTGATCCGCACCGGCACCCTCAGGCGCCGCCAGCAGAAAAACGACGTCCACGGGCCTCTCGTCGATCGACTCGAAATCGACGGGATTGGCGAGCCGCGCGAACAAGCCTACAGGCTTGGCAAGCGCCGGCAGGCGGGCGTGAGGAATGGCGATGCCGCCGCCAATGCCAGTAGAGCCCAAGCGCTCTCGCTCCAGCAGGCGGTCAAACAGCCGGCGTTCGTCGAGCTTGAATACAGCGGCGGCGCGGCTCGCCAGTTCGGCCAGGAGAGCCTTCTTGCCGGACGCCTTCACGCTGGCCAGAACAGCATCTGGCCCAGGCAACAAATCGGCGATTTCCACAATGTCACCAAAGAGTTAGCGGCCAAGCTCGGAACCCGCCCGGCGCGAAGGGGAGCCGTATAGGCGTGTCCGCCGAGCCGGTCAAGAGATGCCTTCCACCGCTGCTTTCCGAAACGCCGTCAATCCGCTGAACCCGCTAGGGCTTGCGCGGTGATCGTGGGTTTGAGGCCAGTAGGTGGTATTGCCCGGCCGATGCCCAGGCGGCCGAGCCGCCGGCGTTCCGCGGAGGACGGAATGCGCATGGCTTCCCTGTACTTGGCGACAGTACGGCGGGCGATTTCGACGCCTTCGCCCTTCAACAGGTCGACAATGCGGTCGTCGGACAACGGCTGTTGGGCATTCTCACCACCGACCAGATGGCGAATGCGCGAGCGCACCGCCTCCGACGAAACGACAATGCCCGGAGTGCGCGCCGGCAGTGCCGAGGTGAAAAAGTACTTGAGCTCGAAGATGCCGCGCGGTGTGGCCATGTACTTGTTGGAAGTGACGCGGCTCACCGTGCTCTCGTGCAGTTCGGTGGCGACGGCGATGTCGCGCAGGACGAGCGGCTTGAGCGCGCTCACGCCCTTGCGGAAGAAGCCGTCCTGCTGGCGCACGATCTCGCGCGCCACCTTCAGAATCGTGGTGGCGCGTTGCTCGAGCGTCTTGACCAGCCAATTGGCCGACTGAAAGCGCTCGGCGACGAAATCACGGTCGGTCTTGGCGCGGGCCCCTTTCATCAATGTGGCGTGATAGTTGCGGTCGACCAGAACCTTGGGCAGAGATTCGGTATTGAGTTCGATGTGCCAACCTTCCTCGCCCGTATCCGGATCGCGCGCGACCGTGAGGAAGAGATCCGGCACCACAGCCCGGATCGGCTCGAACTCGAACGCCTGACCCGGACGCGGGTCAAGTGTGCGAAGCTCGGCCAGCATCTCGCGCAAATCCTCGTCGTCGACGCCACAACGTCGGCGCAGTGGGCCAAGCTCGCCTGCCGCGACCAGGTCGAGATTGCCGAGGAGCGCCTTCATTGCGGGGTCGAGCCGATTGCGCTCGGCAAGCTGGGCGCCGAGGCATTCGGCGAGTGTGCGGGAGAACAAGCCCGCGGGCTCGATCTGGCGCAATCGTGCCCAAATCCGCTCGACGGATACAACGTCGACCGGAACCGCCTGGGCGACGGCCGAAGATTCGACCCGGCAATATCCCGCTTCGTCGAGCCCTTCAGCGAGCTTGAGCGCGATACGCCGTTCGAGAGGCTCGGAGAAGGCAAGCTCGATCTGCTCGAGCACATGCGCCGCAAGCGAGTGCGGCCGGTCGGCCGCGAATTCGAGTGCATGGGGAACATCGTCGCGCGAACCGATGCCGGAAACGGCCGTGCCCCGCGAAGCGGCATCACCGCCGCGGTCTGCGAATTCGCGGGTCCAGCGCTCATCGGTCTCGGCGAGCGCCGGCGCCGCCGCCGCCAAGATATCTGCGGCATCGCCGCGTGGAGAAGCGGCAGGCGTCTCGGGTTCCGACACCGCGCCATCGTCCGCCTGCCCTTCCGACAAGAGCGGGTTTTTTTCAAGTTCCTGCTGAATGTAAGCAGCGAGTTCGAGATGAGAGAACTGCAGCAACTTGATCGCTTGCTGCAGCTGCGGCGTCATGGCCAACGTTTGGCGCGACGCCAGAACCAGACTCGGACCGATACGCATGCCCCACCCCTCGAGGTCATTAGACCCCGCAATAGGTGGTCTAGCAAGAACTATGCCAAGCCGCTTTCACGAGTTTTTTCAATGTGCAAAGATGTCGGTATCGGACCAGCCGGCGAGGTCAAGTCGGGCCCGGCTCGGCAAGAAGCGAAACGCCGCGTCGGCAAGTTCGCTGCGGCCCTCGCGCGCCAGCAGGGCGTCAAGCCTGGCTTTCAGTGCGTGCAGATGCAGCACGTCGGAGGCCGCATAGGCCATCTGTTCGTCGCTCAGCGTATCGGCGCCCCAATCGGAAGTCTGCTGCTGCTTGGAAAGATCGACGCCCAGCAACTCCTTGCAAAGATCTTTCAGACCGAACTTGTCGGTAAAGGTGCGGGTGAGTCGGGCTGCGATCTTGGTGCAGTAGACCGGCTCGCACCGGATGCCCAAGGCGTTTTCGAGCACGGCGATATCGAAACGGCCGAAATGGAAGAGCTTCAGCACCTTCGGATCGCCGAGCAGTGCGGCGAGGCGGGGCGCCTTTATCGTCCCGCGCGGGATCTGCACCAGATGGGCGTTGCCGTCGCCGGCCGAGAGCTGGACTAGGCAAAGCCGGTCGCGATGCGGGTTCAGCCCCATCGTCTCGGTGTCGACGGCGACAACCGGGCCGAGGGAGAGACCCTCGGGAAGGTCGCCGCGGTGAAGTTTGATGGCCATCTGGCGCTTGCCTCACATGTCCCGCAGCATGGTGCCCAGGAGAAGACTCGAACTTCCACGCCTCGCGGCGCTAGTACCTGAAACTAGTGCGTCTACCAATTCCGCCACCTGGGCACGGCATGCGGGTTCGTGAGGGGCGTGAGTTAGGACCGCTCCGGTCTGATGTCAACCGGACCCAAGGTGCCTTCCGGCCTTGCGCCGGGTCACGTTTGGGCTATAGGCAGCCTCCATGAATATCAAGCTGATTACTGTTTTCGGCGGCTCGGGCTTCCTAGGCCAGGCGATCGTGCGCGCCCTTGCGCGGCAAGGTCATCTGATACGGGTCGCGGCGCGGCGCATTGAGCTTGCCGAGCCGGTCAAGACGGCGGGCGATGTCGGCCAAATCGTGCTGATGCGCGCCAATCTGCGCGTGCAAAGTTCAGTGGCGCGGGCAGCAGCGGGCAGCGACGCCGTGGTCAATGCCACCGGCATTCCCTACCAACGCGGCCGACAACGTTACCAGTCGGTCCATGTCGACGGCGCCAAGACGATCGCCGATGCCTGCCGCGCCTTCGGCATCAGGCGGCTCGTCCATATCTCAGGCATTGGCGCTGACCAGCGCGGCAGCAAGAACCGATACGTTCGTTCAAAGGTTGCTGCCGAGGATGCCGTCGTCGCGGGCTTTCCCGA
>Ga0187780_10003314_pt1 | contig 12175 bp, 9 predicted proteins | sample 1015_Q2_SP10_20__FD_132429 | JGI IMG/M metagenome (GOLD analysis project Ga0187780, IMG submission 132429) | Tropical peat soil microbial communities from peatlands in Department of Meta, Colombia - 1015_Q2_SP10_20_MG | ecosystem: Environmental > Terrestrial > Soil > Wetlands > Peat | place...
CGGTGATGGCCTCGGTCGGGCAGGCCTCGACGCACATGTCGCAGTGGATGCAGCGCAGGTAGTTGATCTCGTAGACGAAGCCGTAGCGCTCGCCGGGCGACACCGGGTCGTCGGGCGGGTTGTCCGCCCCGCGCACGTAGATGCAGTCCGCAGGGCACACGCCGGCGCACAGCTCGCAGCCGATGCACTTCTCCATCCCGTCCTCGTAGCGGTTGAGGACGTGGCGACCGTGGAGGCGAAGCGGCTTCTCGCGCTTGGCGTCCGGGTACTGGTTGGTGACCCGGGGCTTGGCCATCTGCTCCAGGGTGACCTTGAACCCGCCGAAGAAGCTCAGGTCGTCGCGCAGGTTGTCGAGGAAGCCCATCAGCCCGTCACCTCGTCGGGTCGGACCACCATTTCCCCGGTGGCGCCCTCACGGTGGCCGCCCACGTGGATCGAGCGCAGGAGGAGCCCGCCCCCCAGCGCCAGGGCACCGACCACGGCCACCCCCCACCAGTGCCCGACCATCACCGCGGCCACGACGAGCGTCCAGCCCAGCGACAGGGGGATGAGGACCTTCCAGCCCAGGTCCATGAGCTGGTCGTAGCGCAGCCGCGGCAGTGCGCCACGCAGCCACACGTACACGAAGAGGAAGACGAGGGTCTTGCCCAGGAACCACAGGATGGGCCAGAGCCAGGGCAGGAAGCCATGGATCACCGGCCCGTCGGGCCCGCCGAGGAACAGCGTGACGATGATGGCCGACATCGTGATCACGTTCATGAACTCGGCCAGGAAGAACAGCGCGAAGCGGATGGACGAGTACTCCGTGTTGAAGCCTCCGACCAGCTCCTGTTCCGCCTCGACCAGGTCGAAGGGCGGGCGGGTGAGCTCGGCGGTGATGGCGATCATGAAGATGGCGAAGGGGACGAAGCCGAGGCGGATGATGTTCCAGCTGACGAAGAAGGTGTCGGACTGGGCGTTCACGATGGCGCGCGTGGAGAGCGAACCGGTGAGCAGCACCACCATGATGACGGTCATGCCCAGCGCGGCCTCGTAGGAGATCATCTGCGCCGAGGCGCGCACCGAGCCCAGCAGCGGGTACTTCGAGCCCGAGGACCAGCCCGCCAGCATGACGCCGTAGACCGCGATGGAGCTCATGGCCAGCAGCAGCAGGATGCCGATCGGCGGGTCGGCCAGCTGCAGCTCGAAGGTGTGCCCGGCGATCGTCACCTCGCCCCCGACGGGCACGATCGAGAAGGCGATCAGCGCCGGGACGATCGACAGGTACGGCGCCAGCTTGAACACGAGGCGATCCGCCCGCTCGGGGAGCAGGTCCTCCTTGAAGAACAGCTTGATGCCGTCGGCCATGGACTGGAGCAGCCCGAAGGGACCTGCTCGGTTGGGGCCGATGCGCGCCTGCATGTCCGAGATGACCTTGCGCTCGAACCAGATCATCATCATCACGGACACCAGCAGCGCGCCGAACACCACCAGGACCTTGATGATGTCGACGATGAGCACCCACCAGCCCACGCCGTGCGCGTAGAGCGGGTCCAGGGCCAGCCGGGCGGCGGCACCGGTCAACGGCGTGGCGGTCACGAGCGCGGGGGTCACAGGGACTCCAGACGGACGTCGACGACGGCCTCCGCCGCGTCGATGAGCGCGGCGGCGCTGGCGACGTCGGGTCCCTGGACGTTGAAGTCGAGGGCCGCCGTGCCGCGGGCCATGCCGTCGTCGGCACGCGCCTCGAGCTCCAGCGCGCCACGCGACGAGCGCACCCGGACGAGGCCGCCGTCGGCCACGCCGAGCCGCTCGAGCTCGCCCCGGTGCGCCCGCAGCACCAGCTCGACGCCGAGCGAGGCGAGCGAGGGCGACGCGGTGAGCGACGCGCCGTCGTCGTAGAGGCGCCGGGAGGACACCAGGCGCAGCGAGTAGCTGTCGGGTGCGGGCCCACGGGGCACCGCGACCGAGGCCGGCGCGGCCAGCAGCGCCGGTCGGTTGGACGGGGCCGCCTCCACGGCCGCGCTAACCACTGCCGCGCCCACGGCGGCGACGGCGGACCCGAGCGGCTCGGCGGATCCCGCCCGCGGTGGCGCCCCCTGGCGCTCGACGGCCTCGATGCCGGGCGTGGCCACGGGGTCGATGCGCGGCGGGGTACGCCGGCCGATGACGAGCGGCGTGCCCTTGAGCGGCGCGACGATCCCGTCGCGGTTGGCAGGGGCGTCCAGTGCCGTGCCGGTGATGCCGGCGTGGGCGGGCGAGAGGCGCTCGATCTCGTCCCACAGGTCGCCCACGCTCGCCACGCCGAGGTCACCGCCCAGCCGTGCGGCGAGCTCGGCCGCGGTCATCCAGGCGGGCCAGCACTGGCCGGGGGCGACGATCTTCTGCCCGACCCTGGTGATGCGGCCCTCGATGTTGGTGGTGGTGCCGGAGCGCTCGTGGTGCATGACCGCAGGCAGGACCACATCGGCGGTGGCGGACGACGACGACAGGAAGCTGTCGACAGCCACCACGAAGGGCGCGGCCTCCAGGGCCGCGGCAGCCGTCCGGGCGTCGGGGAAGTCGGCCAGCGGGTCGGCCCCGAGGAGCACCAGCGCGCCCATGTCGCCCTCGGCGAGCGCGGCGAGGATCCCCGCGCAGTCGCGCCCTGGAGCCTCGGGGGCGGCGCCCCACGCGTCGGCGTACCAGGCCCGGCCACCGTCGAGGCCGACGCGCCCGGGCAGCACCCCCGGCGCCAGCCCCATGTCGAGGGCGCCCAGCACGTTGCCCCGGCGCAGGGCGGGCAGGAAGGCGGCCTTGGGCCATGCCGCGGCCAGGGCCAGCGCGGCGTCGGCCACGACCGCCTCGTGCTCCGCGAGGGAGGGGCGTCCCAGGACCACGACGATCCCCTCCCCGCCCTCGCCGGCGCCGGCCAGCGCGCCGGTGGCCGCCGTCCACACGTCGGCGTCGACGGTCTCGGGCCTCGCCCCCGACACCAGCGCCCGGGCCAGCGCACCCGGCTCGCCCGGCCGGTACGGCAGGGACGCGGTCGCCCACTCGGTCAGTGACGTGCGCAGCGGGGTCAGCTCCACCACCGGCACCCCGTCGTCGAGCGCGGCGCCGCGCAGGCGGATGGAGAGGACGGGCAGCTCCTCGCGCAGGTCGCCCGCCAGGACGACCACGCACCGGGCCGAGGTGGCATCGTCGATCGTGGCCCGGGGCAGGCCGAGCACGAGGTCGGCCGGTAGCCCGTCGCCCAGCTGGGCGTCGACCGAGTCGGTGCCGAGCACGCCCTTGGCCAGCTTGGCCCAGGCGTACGCGTCCTCGTTGGTGAGCCGCGCCCCGCCGATCACGCCGATGGCCTGCGGCCCGCGCTCGTCGCGCACCGCGGCCAGGCGCTGCGCCACCGCCTCCAGCGCCTCGGCCCAGGACGCGGGGGCCAGCTCGCCGTCCTCGCCGCGCACCAGCGGCTCGGTGACGCGTTCCTCGCTGTTGACGGCCTCGTACCCGTAGCGGCCCTTGTCGCACAGCCAGCTGTGGTTGACCGGGTCGCTGTCGATCCCGAGCTGGCGCGTCACCCGGTTGAACGACGACTGCACGGCCACCCGGCACCCCAGCGCGCACGTGGTGCAGGTGGACTCGACCTGGTCGAGGTCCCACGGCCGCCCGGTGAAGCGGTAGGGCGTGGCCGTGAGGGCGCCCACCGGGCAGATCTGCACGGTGTTGCCGCTGAAGTACGACGAAAAGGCGTGGCCGTCGAAGATGTTCACCTCGATCGCGTCCCCGCGCCCCAAGAAGTCGATCTGGGCCTCGCCCGCGATCTCGTTGGCGAAGCGCACGCAGCGGCCGCACTGGATGCAGCGCTCGCGGTCGAGGAGCACCAGCTCCGAGATGGGGATGGGCTTGGGCCAGTGGCGCTTCTCCTCGACGAAGCGCGTCTCGCCCGGACCGTAGGCCAGGGTCTGGTCCTGGAGCGGGCACTCTCCTCCCTTGTCGCACACCGGGCAGTCGAGGGGGTGGTTCACGAGCAGGAACTCGAGCACGCCGTCCTGCGCCTTCTTCACCGCCTCGGACTCCGTGACGACCTCCATGCCCTCGGTCACCGGCACGTAGCAGGCCGGCTGCAGGCTCGGCCCGCGGGGGCCGCCCACCTCGACCAGGCACATGCGGCACATGCCCACCGGCTTCATCCGCGGGTGGTAGCAGAAGCGCGGGATGAAGGTCCCCGACCGCTCGGCCGCGGCGATGAGGAACTCCCCTGCCGCCGCGGTGGCCTCCCGCCCGTCGATGGTGAAGGAGACGGTCGCCCCCCCGCCCGCGGGCGCGGCCGGGGCGATGGCGTGGTGCGACGTCACCACGGGATCAGCCATGGGGGCACCCGCCCTCTTTGACGTGGACCAGGAACTCGTCGCGGAACATGCGGATGGCCGAGGCGATCGAGGAGGGGATGGAGGGGCCGAGCACGCAGATCGTCGTCTGCTTGGGCGGCCACGACACGCCGGGGGCCAGGTTGTCGCACGCGTCCATGAGCAGGTCGAGGTCGGCCTCGCGCCCCTCCCCGTCCTCGATGCGGCGCAGGATCTTCTCCAGCCAGCCGCTCCCCTCCCGGCACGGCGTGCACTGCCCGCAGGACTCGCGCCAGAAGAAGCGGGTGATGCGCCACGCGGCGCGTACCGCGCAGGTGGCGTCGTCCATGACCACGATCGAGCCAGACCCCAGCATCGACCCCTGCTCGGCCACCTCGTCCTGCCCGAGGGGGAGGTCCAGCTGCTCGGGGCCGAACCAGGGGGCGGACACGCCGCCGGGGATGATGGCCTTGAGCTCGCGCCCGCCCGGGATCCCCCCGCCGAGGACCGGCGCGTAGACGAGGTCGCGGAAGGTGGTCTTGACCATCTCGACCTCGTAGACGCCGGGATTGCGCACGTGCCCGGCCAGGGCGAACAGGCGCGTGCCGGTGGAGCGGCCCGCGCCCAGCGCGGTGAAGGCGCCCGAGCCGTTGGTCATGACCCAGGGCAGGTTGGAGAGCGTCTCGACGTTGTTGACCGCGGTGGGCTGGCCGTAGAGGCCGATGGCGGCCGGGAAGTACGGGGGCTTGATGCGCGGGAAGCCGCGCTTGCCCTCCAGGCTCTCGAGCAGCGCGGTCTCCTCGCCGCAGATGTAGGCGCCGGCGCCGGGGTGGACGACCACGTCCACGGAGAACCCCGACCCGAAGATGTCGCGCCCCACGGCGCCGTGGGCGTAGGCCTCGTTGAGCGCGGCGGTGACGCGCTCGAGACCCAGCGCGAACTCGCCGCGCACGTAGACGAAGGCCTGGCTGACCTGGAGCGCGTAGGCGGCGATGACCACGCCCTCGATCAGCTGGTGCGGGTCCCGCTCGAGGAGCAGGTGGTCCTTGAAGGTGGCGGGCTCGCTCTCGTCGCCGTTGACCACCAGGTAGCTGGTGGGCGCCTTGCGCATCATGGCCCACTTGCGCCCCGCGGGGAACCCGGCCCCGCCCCGCCCCAGCAGGCTGAGCGCGTTGACCTCCTCCGACACCGCCTCGGGCGTCATCGTGAGGGCCTTGCGCAACCCGTCGTAGCCGCCCGTCGCCAGGTACCCGGCCAGCGTGTGCGAGTCCTCCCGGCCCAGGCGCGAGGTGACGATCTTGGGGGCGTCGGTCACGGTCATGACCCGCTCCCCGCCGCGCTCGCTGCCGGGCGCTCGTTGCCGCCGGGGTCGGCCGCCTCCGCGGCACGCGTCCGCTCGGCCGCCGCGGCCTGGGCCCGCTCCCGCTCGGCCGCGATCTCCTGCGCGGGCACCCGCAGGCCGCCGTCGCGCCGGGTCCGCACGAGGGTGCCGTGGTGGGGCACCTCGTCGTCGAGCCGACCCGCCCGCAGGTCGTCGACCAGCCGGTCGAACCCCTCGGGGGTCACGTCGCCGAAGAACCGGTGGTTGACCTGCAGGCACGGGGCCCGACTGCAGTCGGCCAGGCACTCGGCGTCCTCCAGGGTGAACATCCCGTCGGCGGTGGTGGCGCCGGTGCGCACGCCCAGCGCCGACTCGGCGTGCTCCACGAGCTCGTAGGCGCCGCGCAGCATGCAGGCGATGTTCGTGCACACCGAGACCAGGTACCGCCCAACGGGCTCGGTGTGGAGCATGTCGTAGAAGGAGGCGGTGCCGAGCACCTCGGCGGGCGTGATCCCTACCACCTCGGCGATCTCGGTGATGGCCTCGGGGCGGAGCCACCCGTCCTGCTCCTGGGCCAGGTGGCAGATGGGGATGAGCGCCGAGCGCGGGTGGGGGTACAGCATGACCAGCTCGCGCGCCCGCGTGAGGACCTCCTCCGACAGGTGCGTGGCGCTCACCGGTCGACCTCCCCCATGACGGGGTCGACCGACGAGATGGTGGCCACGGCGTCGGCCATGAGCCCGCCCCGCAACATGACGGGGAGGCTCTGGAGGTTCACGAACGACGGGGCCCGGACGTGGAGCCGGTAGGGCTTGGCCGAGCCGTCGGAGACCAGGTAGCACCCGAGCTCGCCCCGCGGCGACTCGACCGCCGCGTAGACCTCGCCCTCGGGCACCTTGTAGCCCTCGGTGAACACCTTGAAGTGGTGGATGAGCGCCTCCATCGACTCGTCGATTCGGGCGCGCGGCGGGGGCGTCACCTTCTTGTCCTGGACGCGGTAGTCGCCGGCGGGCATGCGCTCGAGGACCTGGCGGATGATCTTGATCGACTCGCGGATCTCGTTGAGCCGGATGGCGTAGCGGTCGAAGTTGTCGCCGTAGGTCCCGATGATCACGTCGAAGTCGACCTGGTCGTAGGCCAGGTACGGCATGGTGCGGCGCAGGTCCCAGGGGATCCCGGTCGAGCGCAGGATCGGCCCGGTGGCGGACAGGGCCATGGCCTCCTCGGCGCTGAGCGCGCCGACACCCTCCATGCGCTCGCGGAAGATGGGCTGACCGGTGAGGAGCTCGTCGTAGTCGTCGAGCCGCAGCGTGACGTTCTCGCAGATGAGGTCGACGTCGTCCTCCCAGCCGTCGGGCAGGTCGGCCGCGGTGCCGCCGGGACGGATGAAGTTGTGGTTCATCCGCAGGCCCGTCGCCTTCTCGAAGAAGCCGAGGAGCATCTCGCGCTCGCGGAAGCCGAAGATCATCATGGTGGTCGAGCCGACGTCCATGCCGTTGGTGGCCGTCCACATGAGATGCGAGCTGACCCGCTGGAGCTCGGAGAGCAGCATCCGGATCCAGACGGCGCGCGGCGGGATCTCGATGCCGAGCAGCGCCTCGGTGGCCAACGAGAACACGAGCTCGTTGTTGAGCGGGGACAGGTAGTCCATGCGGGTGACGTTGGTGCCCCCCTGCTGGTAGGTGAGCTCCTCCCCCGTCTTCTCCATGCCCGTGTGCAGGTAGCCGATGATCGGCTTCGTGCGCAGGACGGTCTCGCCGTCGAGCTCCATCATGAGCCGCAGGACCCCGTGGGTGGACGGGTGCTGCGGGCCCATGTTGATGATCATCGTCTCGTCGTCCGGACGCTCGACGTCGAGGTCGGCCACGTCGACGTAATGGCCCTCGGGCAGCCGGAGCACCGAGCCCACCTCGCGCTGGAGCTCGGCGGGCGGCGTGGCGGCGCGCTCGCGCAGCTCCTGGGACCCCTCGGCGGTCTCGTGGACGAAGACGTCGTCGCTCATCGGGGGCCCGGGGCCTCCTTGAACTGCACCGGCACCCGGCCCACGCCGTAGTCCTTGCGGAGGGGGAAGCCCTCCCAGTCGTCGGGCATGAGGATCCGGGTCAGGTCGGGATGGCCGCGGAAGCGGATGCCGAACATGTCGAAGGCCTCGCGCTCCATGGCCTCGCACCCGGGGAAGAGGTCGAAGAGCGAGTCCACGGCGGCGTCGTCCTCGGGGACCTGGACGCGGACGCGCACACGGCGGCGGTCGGCCGGCGACACCAGGGTGGCGACCACCTCGAAGCGCTCCGGGGCGACGCCGCCGGGCAGGGCGCGCGGGGGGTGCGCGAGGTAGTCGACGGCGCAGAGGTCCGAGAGCAGCTCGTAGCCGCCGTCGCGGTACGCGGCGACGACGTCGTGGTACCGGTCGCGGGCAGGGAGCACGATCTCCTGGCCCGCCGAGGCGGCCGTGACGACGCCCTCGGGCGGCAGCGTCACGACGGGCAGGTCGCCGCTCACTTCGGCGTCCCCAGGCGCACGGCCTCGGGGCGCTCGGGCACCCACCCGGCGAGCTCCTCAGGCGCGGGGCCTGCCGCGGCGCGGCGCCGGGTGATCTCGCCGGTGCGGATCTTCTCGTGCAGGGTGAGCACGGCGTGCAGCAGCGTCTCGGGGTTGGGCGGGCACCCGGGCGCGTACACGTCGACGGGCACGATCTGGTCCACCCCTTGGACGATGGCGTAGTTGTTGAACATGCCGCCGGTGGATGCGCACACCCCCATGGAGATCACCCACTTGGGCTCCATCATCTGGTCGTAGACCTGCCGGAGCACCGGTGCCATCTTCTGGGAGACCCGGCCCGCCACGATCATGAGGTCGGCCTGGCGGGGGGAGGCCCGGAACACCTCCATGCCGAACCGGCTGATGTCGAAGTCAGCCGCTCCCACCGCCATCATCTCGATGGCGCAGCACGCCAACCCGAACGTCACGGGCCACACGCTGTTGCGCCGGGCCCATTTGACCAGGTCCTCGAGCGTGCCGGTGAGGAAATTGTGCTGGAGGTCTTCGAGCCCCACGGACGTCTCCGACTACGCGGCCTCGCCCGCGCCCCGGTCGGGGCCGGCGTCGGGGCCGGGACCGACGCCCACACGGGCGATGGTGGACGCGGTGGTCCGCTTGGAGATCGCCGGGCGCAGCCGCTTGGCCGGGCCCCAGTCGAGCGCGCCGTTGCTCACCAGGTAGAGAAACGAGACGAAGACGACGACCGCGAACACCAGCACCTCGACGAGCCCGAAGGTCCGCAGCTCGCGGAAGATCACGGCCCACGGGTAGAGGAACACGATCTCGATGTCGAAGATGATGAAGATCATCGCCACCAGATAGAAGCGGACCGGGAACCGCTGCGGCGGCTCGCGATCGGGCACGATCCCGCACTCGTAGGGTGCGAGCTTGGCGGCGGTCGGCCGCTTGCGCGGGGCAAGGAGGCTGGAGGCCACCAGGGACAGTCCAGCGAAGAGGACGCCCAGGATCAGCATCAGCACGATGGGCAAGTAGTCGGCCATGACTGGGCTGGTTCTACCACCGCACCCTGCGGGACCGCACATTGGGAGGAGGTGCCCGGAGAGGTGCCCGGAGCGGACACGGCGACCTACCATTTGCGGGTGCCACCCAGCCCTGCGGACCCCACCCCGAGCGACGCCGGGGCCTCCAAGGGGGTCCGCCCGGGGCCGGGCGCGGTGCCGGCCAGCAAGGCGGAGCCCGCCGAGAAGGCCGCCGCCGACAAGGCCGTCGCCCCCAGGAAGGCCGTCGCCCCCCAGAAGGCCGCCGCCGCCAAGAAGGCCGTCGCCCCCAAGAAGGCGGCCGGCGTCAAGAAGGCCGCAGGCGTCACGAAGGCGCCCCGTGTCACGAAGACCGGCGCCGGGCGGCGGGCACCCGCCGTCAAGGCGCACCCGGCGCGGCCACGCGCGGGAGCAGGGGACCCCGTGCACGACGTGCTCGTCGTCGGCGGTGGGCCCGCCGGCTCGGCCTGCGCCTATTGGCTGGCCGACGCCGGCTGGGACGTCGTGCTGGTGGAGAAGAAGCGCTTCCCTCGGGAGAAGACCTGCGGCGACGGGCTGACGCCGCGCTCGGTGCGACAGCTGGAGGACATGGGCCTGGCCGACGCGCTGTCGGGCGCGCATCGCTATGCGGGGCTCCGCTCGTGTGCCTACGGCATGGTCATCGAGATGCCCTGGCCCGCCCACCCGTCGTTCCCGTCCTACGGGTACGTCATCACGCGCCACGACCTGGACCAACTGGTGGCCGACCGGGCCGCCAAGGCCGGGGCCACCGTGCTCCAGGGGAACGAGGCGATCTCGCCCATCCCCGCCGGGACCGGGACCGTGGCCGGTGCCGGTGAGCGGGGAGGCCTCGGCGGTTCCGCGGGCCCGGGCGCGCTGCCGGCGGTGGCCGGCGCGGTCGTGCGCGACAAGGACGACGGCGGCACCCGGGAGATCCGGGCGCGCTACGTGGTGGTGGCCGACGGCGCCAACTCCCGCTTCGGCCGGGCCCTGGGCACCGTCCGGGACCGCTCGTACCCGCTCGGGATGGCGCTGCGCGGCTACTACCGCTCGCCGCGCCACGACGACGCGTTCATCGAGTCCCATCTCGACATCCGGGACGCCTCCGGGCAGGTGGTCCCCGGCTACGGCTGGATCTTCCCCCTCGGCGACGGGCGGGTGAACGTCGGCGTGGGGCTCATGTCGGTGGAGGGCCGTTGGAAGGGCATGAACACCAGCCGGCTCATGGACGAGTTCGTGGCCTTCGCGCCCAAGACGTGGGGGATCTCACCGGACAGCGCCTGTGGGCCGCCCACCGGCGGCAAGCTCCCGATGGGCCTCTCCGTGGCGCCGCGCATCGGCCCCAACGCATTGTGCGTGGGCGATGCCGCGGGGGCCATCAACCCGTTCAACGGCGAGGGGATCGCCTATGGCTACGAGACCGGCCGGCTGGCCGCCGCGTGCCTCGGTCGCGCCCTCAACGGCGCGGGTCCCGCGGCACTGGACGACTACGAGGCCCGCCTCGAGGACGCCTACGGCCTCTACTACCTGGTGGCGCGCGACTTCGTGAAGCTCATCAGCCACCCCGCCCGCATGCGGGCCTGCGTGCAGACCGGAATGCACTCGCCGGCGATCATGAAGATGCTGCTGCGGATCATGGCCAACCTGCTGCGTCCCGACGAGATGGGTGCGGCCGAAACCGCCTACCGGGCCCTGGCGTCGGTGGCCCGGCTCGTGCCGGTGGGCTCGAAGGCCTAACGGCCCACGACCGCGGTGACCCGCCCCTCCACGGCGCGCACCAGTGCGGCCTGGGTGTCGACGGGGAACACGACGTTGCTCGGCATCGACAGGGTCGCCTGCACCCGGCCGCCGAACACGGCGACGTCGTCGAGGACCATCGTGGTCCCGCTGTTCCCGCTGTGGCCGAGCAGGGTGATCTGGAACCCGTACGCGTGCACCGAGCGACCGCCCGGGGCCGGCACGCTGAGCGGGTCGATGGTGGCGGTGTCGAACTTCTGCGAGCTCCCGATCACCGACGACAGGTAGGGCAGCATGGCCTGGACATAGGGCTGATAGCAGAGGTCGAACAGCGAGGCATCGGCGAAGACCTTGGCATCGGCCTGTGCGGCACTCGACGAGCTCATGACCTCGGACACCGAGCCGGCCAGGGAGCCGGCGGCTGCATCGGCGTACAGGTGGGACGACGCCGCCGCGGTCCGTGCCGGCACGGCGGCGCCCGCGGCACCGGTGGCGGCCGAGAGGGCCGAGCCCGAGACCCCGAGACACTGCGCCAGCGGGGAGGAGGCGCCCGCGCTGGCGGCTGTCGCCTGGGCCGAGCTCGAGACGCCCATGGCGAAGGGGTTGTCCAGCGATTGCGCCGTGGTGCTCCACCCCGAGAGGTCGCCCGGGGTGACGAGGGTCGACATAGCCATCTGCAGGTCACGCGCCGGGTTGGGAGGCGGGACGGGCGTCTGGAACGGCAGCGCGTGGTGGGTCTTCCAGTACCAACCGAGCGCGCCGGCAGCCACGAGGACGAGCACGATGGTCATCACACCGAGGCGCCGGACGGTCGAATGTGCACGCGCCACCTCGATGACCGCGCCCGGTGCGGGCCCACCGCGGGGCAGGTCGGGGTCGGAGGAGAACTCGAACTCTTCGGCGGCGAGCAGGGGACGGGCCACCGAGGCGTCCGACTGCCGCACGCCGCGCCGGGAGCGCATGCCGCGCCGGCGCTTCTCGCGCTTGTCCCGCCTACCGGACGCCGGTGCGGGCGCGACCGCCATGTCGTCGTCCTCGAGCTCCCAGTTGCCGGCGCTCGGCTCGGGATCGTCGTCGAGGGAGGGGGCGTGGGCCGGGTCGCCGACGAGCGCCACGGGCACGGCGGCGGGCGGCACCGGCACGGCGGGCCGCACGGCGGCGGGCGCCGGCACGGCGGCGGGCGGCACCGGCACGGCGGGCCGCACGGCGGCGGGCGCCGGCACGGCGGCGGGCGACACGGGCACGGCGGGCGGCACGGCGGCGGGCGGCACCGGCAC
>Ga0187780_10003315_pt1 | contig 12170 bp, 17 predicted proteins | sample 1015_Q2_SP10_20__FD_132429 | JGI IMG/M metagenome (GOLD analysis project Ga0187780, IMG submission 132429) | Tropical peat soil microbial communities from peatlands in Department of Meta, Colombia - 1015_Q2_SP10_20_MG | ecosystem: Environmental > Terrestrial > Soil > Wetlands > Peat | place...
ACATGGTCGCGGACCGCGATCCACCCGTCGACGGGCGAGTCGACGTCGACACCGGACGACCCGATCCGAGGCGCGAACGACGACGCGGCACGCTCGACGACTCCGTGGTCGTCCGTCTGGACGAAGGCGACGCCGAGCTCCGGGCCGCCCGCAACCGGCTCGAGACGTGCGACGAGCGCCTCGAGCGGCGCGACGAGGACCAGCCGCTGCTCGCGGAAGCCCCACCGCGCATAGACGGTGCGGGCTCCGGCGTTCGACGCCTCGACGTCGAGCTCGACCCGCTCGACCCCGGCCTGCGAGAGCCTCGACGCCGCCTCGTGGACGAGCGCGCGAGCCACGCCGTCCCGCCGGGCCGCGGGCTCGACGTAGAGGTCGGTGATCTCCCCGGCGTGCGAGCCGACGTGCGCGCTCTTCGTGCGGGCGAGGACGAAGCCGACGACGCCGTCGTCGTTCTCCGCGACGAGCGCGATGCCGTCGCGGACGAGGTCTGCGATCTCGCTCAGCTCGCGGGTCGCGTCGACCTCGACGTGCTCGGCCCGCGGCACCTCTTCCTCGAACCGGCGCCAGAGCCGCTCGAGGGCGGGGAGATCCTCGGCGGTGGCCGTCCTGATCGTCACGGTTCCGACCTCATGGGGCGATCCTCGAGCCGCTCGAGCAGCTCGCCGAAGTCGGTCCAGGGCTCGTAGGACGCACCCTGGTCGCCGAGCCAGCGGGCGAGCCCGTCCCGCGCGAACACGCGGCTCGCCGCCAGAGCGGCGCAGCGGTCGGAGAAACCGTCACCGACGTAGACGACGTCTCCCGGCGGCAGCGACCCGCGCTTGCACGCCTCGCCGCAGACGGGGCACGGCGCGACGTCCCGGAAGATGACCCGCCAGCCGTCGGGGCTCGGATCGAGCCGGTTGGCGAGCAGCTCCGGCGAGACGCCCTCGCGGTCGAGCACGGGCTCGATCAGCTCGGTGAAGCCGCTCGACAGGATCACCGGGGCATGCCGGGTCACCAGCTCGCGAAACCCCGCGCGGACACGCACGCGCTCGCGGACCCAGGCCGCAACGGTCTCGAGCGGCGCGCGGACCGAGGCGAACTCGAGGGCGATCACCTCGTGGAGCGTCAGCTCGCGGCCGAGCTGCCGCTCCGCCTGCTCGTAGAGCGACGCATCGCCGAACTCCTCGAGCACCATGTGCAGCGAGTCGATCTCGGTGACCGTCCCGTCCCAGTCGAGGACGATCCGCGGCGATCCGTTGCGCGTGCTCTGCACCTCCCGAGTCTGCCTCGCGCGAGGCGCCGGCCGTCGACCGAACCGCCACGGAGGGCCCTAGACTGGCGCCGTGCCCACCGCCCGCGAGCCCGAGGGCCGCCACTCGCTCCTCCAGCTCGACGTGCCCCGCGAGGCGGCATTGGCCCGGGCGGCCGACCTGATCGCCGAGGCCTGGCGGAGCTTCGACCACTTCCGGCCCGGCCAGCCGCCGATCGGCGAGCGCGTCCGCGAGCTCACGGCGCTCGGCCTGCCGGAGCAGCCGGCTCCTGCTCTCGAAGTGCTGGACGACGCCGCGCTCGCGCTCGACGAGAGCCTTGCCCAGCCCCGGCCGCGCTTCTTCGCCTTCGTCGGCTCGGCGGCGCTCGAGATCGCCGTGATCGGCGACGCGCTCGCCTCGTGCTTCGATCCGAACCTGGCGGCATGGGCGGCCGCAGCGAGCGAGATCGAGCGCCAGACGGTCGAGTGGGTCGCCTCGTTCGTCGGCTTCCCCGCCGAGGCCGGCTCGTTCACGAGCGGCGGCACGGTCTCCAACGTCACGGCGCTCGCCGCGGCGCGCGAACGTGCCGTGCCTGGGATCCGGCGCGACGGGGTCGCCGGCACGAAGCTCGCCGTGTACTGCTCGAGCGAGGCGCACTACTCGGTGACTCGGGCGGCAGAGCTGCTCGGGATCGGGTCATCGGGGGTACGGGCGCTCCCGATCGACGACGACCGCCGGCTCGTCCCCTGCGACGTGGCGGCCGCGATCGACGCCGACCGGGCGGCGGCTGTCGTCCCCGTCGCGGTCGTGGCAACCGCAGGTACGACGCTGACCGGAGCGGTCGATCCGCTCGACGCCCTCGCCGACGTCTGTTCCGAGCGTGGTGTCTGGCTCCACGTCGACGGCGCCTACGGCCTGCCCGCCGCAGCCGCGCCGTCCGCCGCGGCGCTCTTCGCCGGCGTCGAGCGCGCCGACTCGGCAACCGTCGACGCGCACAAGTGGCTCTTCGTCCCGAAGGCGTGCGGCGTGCTGCTCGTTCGCCGGCGCGCCGACCTCGCGGCCGCGCTCGCGCACGAGGAGGACTACCTGCCGCACGAGGGCGACCAGCCGCACGCGGTGGACATCACGCTCGAGTACTCGCGGCCGTTCCGCGCACTGAAGCTCTGGCTCGGCCTGCGCGCGCACGGCGCCGCCGCGTTCCGCGAGGCGATCGAGCGGAACCTCGGTCACGCGCGTCTCCTCCACGACACGGTCGTCGCCCATCCCGAGCTGGAGGCGCTCTGCGGGCCGCCGCCGCTCTCGATCGTCCCGTTCCGACACGCGGCGCGAGGGATCGCCGACCTCGACGAGCACAACGCGCGCCTCGCGCAGAGCCTGCAGGACGGTGGTCGCGTGTGGGTCGCGCCGGCCCGCGTGGACGGCCGGGTGTGCCTCCGCCCGTGTTTCGTCAACTTCCGGACGACGGACGACGACGTGCTCGCGCTCGTCGAGGAGTCGGTCCGGGTCGGCCGCGAGCTCGCGCGTTCCGGCTAGCCGGGGAGCCGTACGGCGCCGTCGTCTGCGAGCGTCCAGTAGGGGTTGTGCGCCACTTCCCACGGGTGCCCGTCCGGGTCGAGGAACACGCCCGAGTACCCGCCCCAGGACGTCGGTGCTCCCGCCCGCGTGACGCTGGCCCCCGCGCGCTCCGCGTCCGAGAGCACGGCGTCGACCTCGTGCGGCGAGCGAACGTTGTACGCGAGCGCGATCCCCCCGAATCCGCCGCCGTCCTCGACGGCGCAGTCCGCCGCCAGCTGCTCGCGGCTCCAGAGGCCGACGATCATCCCTCCCGTCTGGAAGAAGACGACGCCCCATTCCGGCTCGGAGTCGCTGTGCCAGCCGAGCGACTCGTAGAACCGTCGCGCCCGTTCGAGGTCGGCGACGCCGAGCGTGACGAGGCTGACGCGCTGCTCCATCAGCCGCCCACCCGGGCGGAGAGGGTGCCGATCCCGGCGATCTCGATCGCGACCTCGTCCCCGACGCCGACGCCGTCGACCTCGCCCCCTGCCGGCGCGACGAGCACGTCGCCGGGCCGGAGCTTCGTCCCCGCGGCCGCGAACGTCCTCGCCGCCTCCCAGCCGAAGGCGGGAACGACGCCGGCGAGCTTCTCTGCGCCCGAGACCGTCACGCGCACGAGGTTCTCGCCCACGAGCTCGTCCCCCGTGACGACGACCGGTCCGAACGAGGCCGCGAAGTCGGTGTCCTTCGGAGGCGCGAGCTCGGGTGCGCGCCATTCCGCGTAGGCGCTGAAGCCGCCGATCGCGCCTTCGGCTCCGATCACAGCCGCGAGCCGCGGCCGCACGGAGAGCGAACCGGCCGGAACGGCGATCTCGGCGTCCGGCCCGACCAGCGCTGTCGGGTTCGCGAACCTGAACCGATCCGGTGCGTCGAAGACGCGAACCACCGGGGGTTGGAGCACCGGGACGAGCAGAACGACCTCGTCCAGCCGGTACTCGGCATGCTCGCGCGCACCGCCACCGCCGACGAAGAACGACTGCAGCGTCTGCGCGGCGAGGTGGACGATCCGCTCGCCGTCGACTCGGCCGACCCAGCCGCGCTCCATCGGCTGGTCGACCGGATGGAACATGCAGAGCCGCACGTCGCTATTCAACCTCGCACGAGACCCCGACCGCCGTGGATCCCGCGCGCGGCCGCTCCCCCTCGGGTGCCTGTCCCGGGACAGGCACCGAGTCGGAAGGCGTACGGCTTCCGCGCGGAACACACGCGCCGGCGACGGGGTCTCAGGGCTCGGTATGGACGATCACGTCGGCGACGTCGGGCAGCGCCGCGCGGATCCGCTCCTCGACCCTGCTCGCGCCCGCGTGGGCGTCGGCCAGCGACGCCGCGGCGGGGAGCGACAGCGTGAGCAGGAGCACGATCCCCTCGTCCGTGTGCAGGAAGCGAACCGAGCGCGGTGACAGGCCGGTCGCCTCGACGACGATCCTCTCGACCTCGGCGGGGTCGACGGTGACCTCGCGACCTGCCGCCTCTTCCGCGAGCGGCTCGAGGTGGATGTGCACGGCCGCGACGTCCTCGACGGCGACGGCGACCGCGCGCTCGACCTGCTCGGCGACCTCGTGCGCGGCCTCGAGCGGCAGCTCCCCGGGCAGCTTCAGGTGCATCGAGACCTCGTGGCCGCGCTGCGTGTCGATCACGACGAGGTTGTGCACCTCGCGAACCGGGACGACTCCCATCGCCGCGGCGCGGATGCGCTCGTCGAGCCCGGCGTCGTCGCCGACCGGCTCGACGTGCACGACGACGTCACTCCCGGGGAGGGCGCGCTGGACCGCCGCCTCGACCCGATCCGCAGCTTCGTGTCCCTGGCCGACGACCGAGCCGGGCGGCACGCCGATCACGACGTCGGCGAACGAGCGGCCGGCGGCCTGCCGCAACCGCAGACGGCGCAGGTCGACTGCAGGCTCGATCGCCTCGATCGCTCCGCGCGCGGCCTCGACGGCGTCTGCGGGCGCCCGGTCCATCAAGACGTCGATGTTCCGCCGCATCAGCCGCGTCGCAGCGAGGAGGACCAGTGCGGCGACGAAGAGCGCCGCGAGGGAGTCTCCCGCCTGCCAGCCCGCACGGACCGCGACCAGCCCGGCCAGCACCGCGAGCGTCCCGCCGAAGTCGCTGCCGAAGTGCAGTGCGTTCGAGAGGAGGGCGGCGCTCGAGTAGGCGCGTGCGCCGCGGAGCGAAACGACCGTCCGCGTCGCGTCGATCGCGAGCACCGCGCCCGCCGCGGCGAACGCCCACCAGGCCGCGGTCACGCTCACATGCGCCCAGCCGGCGAGGCGCGCGATCGCGAGCGCGGCGACGCCGATGCTGACGAGCGCCAGCGTGGCGGCCTCGGCGAGAGCGGCGAGGTGCTCGGCCTTGCCGTGCCCGTACGGGTGTCCCGGGTCGGCCGGCTTGCCCGCATAGCCCAGCGCGTAGAAGGTCAGGAGCGCGGCGACGAGGTCCGTGCCGGAATGAACCGACTCGGCCACGAGCCCGAGGCTGCCGCTCGTGAGACCGGCCGCCAGCTTGATCGCGATCAGGACGAGCGCGGCTCCGACCGAGACGAGCGCCGTGCGCCGCTGCGGTGACATGGCGGAAGGCTATTCGCCCGGTGGGAGCGCGGCCGCCGGCGTCCGGCGTCGCGCAACGAGGATCCCGGCCGCGATGCAGAGGCCGCCCGCGACCTGGATCGCGCCCATCGACTCCGAGAGCAGGACGAGGGCGAAGACCGCGGCGACGAACGGCTGGATGTTCGTCGCGAGCGTCGCCCGTGCGGGCCCGATCCGGTGGAGCACCCGGTACCACATCATGTTCGTGAGCACGAGCGGCCCCAGCGTCGCCGCCGCGAGCAGCGCCCAGACGTGCCAGCCGAGCCCGTAGTCCTGTGACCCGGTCTGACGAACGCCCGTCAGCGCGATCCCGATCCATGCCAGGCCGAGCACGAGCGCGCTGATCCGCGACGCCGAGTACCGGCTCATCAGCGGCGCGATCAGGACCGAGTAGGCGGCCCAGGTGGCGGCGGTCAGGATCCCGAACAGGATCCCACCGAGATCGCCGCCGATCCGGCCGCCGGCCCCGACCGCAACGAGCCCCACGCCTGCGAACGACGCGAGCGCACCCAGCCAGAAACGCCCCGAAACGTGTTCTGTGCCGAGCGCGAGGCCGAAGAGCGCCGCGAAGATCGGCGTCGCGCCGAGTACGAGCCCGATCACCGACGCCTCGGTGTGTCGCAACGCGTAGACGAAGCCGATCTGGTTGAGCCATACCGCCGCCGCCGCGCCGACGATCACCGGGACGTCGCTGCGGACGACGGCGAGGGAGCGCTCGACGACGATCGTCAGCGTGAGGAACACGAGCGCGGCCAGCCCGTAGCGAACGGTCGCGTACGCGAGGGGCTGGAAGCCGTGCGTGAGGATGTAGCGCGTCATCGTCAGGTTGAGCGCCCACAGGCCGATCGTCGCGAGGAGCATCAGCTCGACGGGTCGCGGGCGCCGCATCTCGCGACAGTAACCGCCGACGCCCGCAACGAGTCTCGTGACGATGTGGTGCGTGGTTCGTCCGGGTGACTGTCCCGGGACAGTCACCCGGAGCTCGGGCGCCGACCCGCGCGCGGCATCGTCTAGGCTCACGCCGGAATGGCCGAGCCGACCAGAGACGACATCGACGCCCTCGTCGGGCCGGCGACGCCACACTTCGCGTACCAGATCCGGGCGCGGGTGCGGGACGTCGTCTCCGACCTGTCGCCGGACCATCCCGTGCGTCGCTACGCGGAGGAGCAGGTCGCGCTGCTCGAGCGTCTGGGCCACGCGTCCTCCAAGGCGGAGGACTCGCCGCGCGAGCCGGCGTCGCGCCTCGGCTGGGACGAGCTGCCGTCGTCCGCTCCGGCGTACGACCCGCTCCCAGGCAAGCAATGAGCTTCTCCGGCAGGTCGGTCCTCGTGACCGGCGGGTCGCGCGGGATCGGCAAGGCGATCGCACTCCGGTTCGCGCGGGAGGGAGCCGCGCGCGTGGGCATCGGCTACCTGCGCGCCGACGCAATCGCCGAGCAGACCGCGGAGGAGATCCGCGCGCTCGGCGCCGAGCCGGTGCTCGTCCGCGGCAACGTCGCCTCGACCGGCGTCGCCGAGCGGGTCGCCGAGCTCGGCCCGCTCGACGTGCTCGTGCACAACGCCGCGACCGGCGTCATCCGGGCCGCGCTCGAGACGGAGGACAAGCACTGGGACTGGACGCACTCCGCGAACGCGCGCGCGCTGCTCTCGCTCACGCGCGCGGCAGCGCCCACCATGCCGCGGGGCTCGTCGATCGTCGCCATCTCGAGCCTCGGCTCCGGGCGGGTGCTCGAGAACTACGTGCTCGTGGGAACCTCGAAGGCCGCGCTCGAGTCGCTCGTTCGCTACCTCGCGATCGAGCTCGGGCCGCGCGGCATCCGCGTCAACGCCGTCTCGGGCGGGGTCGTCGAGACCGGCGCGCTCGACTACTTCCCCAACCGTGAGGAGATGCTCGCCTCCGGCACGCACAACGCCGCGGGCCGTATCGTCACTCCCGACGACATCGCCGGGGCCGTCGCGTTCCTCTGCGGCCCCGACGCCGAGATGATCCGCGGCCAGGTGCTCGTGGTCGACGGCGGCTACTCGCTGCCGGCTCGGTAGCGCCGGGAGGCTGGTAGCGTCGGCGCATCGACGCCGAGCTGCTCGACCTCCGCAACCGGACGTACGCCGCCTTCGTCGACCTCGGCCGTGCGCCGGCCGCCGGCGAGCTCGGAGACGAAGCCCCGGTCCGCGCCGGCTGGCGGCGGCTCCACGAGCTCCACGCCCTCGTGCTCGACCCGGCGGCCGACGAGATCCGGATGGCGAACCCGTTCTCCGCCGTCCCGACGGCCTACCGCGTCCTCACGAGCGACCGGTGGTGGTACGCGAACTGCGCGTGGGACGCGTTCGGCATCTGCGCCGCTCTCGACGTCGACGGCACGGTCGAATCGTCGTGCCCCGACTGCGGCGAGCCGTACGCTGTACGGGTCGAGGGGAAGCGGATCGACCGACCGGACCTGCTCTTCCACTGCCTCCTCCCCGCAGCCCGCTGGTGGGACGACATCGTGTTCACCTGAAGCGCGATGAACCTCTTCCGGTCGGAAGAGCACATCGCGGCCTGGCTCGGAGACCGCGACCCGGGCGCGACCATCCGCGCCCAGAAGTTGTGCGACCTGGCGCACGCCTGGTGGGACACCCGGCTGAGCCCCGAGTGGAGGCCGCGGACGCGGGACGAGAACCAGGCGATACTCGACCGCCTCGGCCTCACGGGACCGTTCTGGGCGCTCCCCTAGCGAGTGGGGCAGCCCGACGAGGACATGGGTCTAGCCGACGGTGGTGACGAGTTCGTGCGTGGTGGGCTGGAAGTCCTCGCAGTGGGCGCGGACACGGCCGATGCGCTCGCGGAACTCGGGAAGCTCCTTCCACGCGCGCTGCGCATCGAAGCTCTCCCACGGCGCGAAGCTCATGTACCTGCCGGGAGTGTCGAGGTCGCGGACGAGCCGGAACGTCCCTGAGCCGGGCATCGCGCTCGCCCAGGTCACGAACGCCGTCCATTCCGCGACGAAGGCGTCCTCCGAACCGGACTTCACCTGCCACAGGCCGCTCGTGTAGGTCTCTGGCACGCGCCGAGTCTACGCCGGACCTGCGAGGCCTGTCCATCGGTCGGCGAGCAGGTCGTCAGTGCTCGCGCATGAAGCCCTGACGGGCCGCGGAGACGAGCGCGACCGCCTCCGGGAACAGCACACGCATCGCGTCCCTGAGCGCGATCGCCTGCTCGTCGACGGCGCCCGCCGGCTGAACCTGCTTCAGCGCCGCGGCGGTGAGCTCGACGGCCGTGTTCAGCGTCAGCGTCGCGAACTGCTCGCGCTGCGCTTCCTGGACCGACTCGGCCTGCTGCTCGGCGAACTCGCGCAGGCCACGGAGCAGATCCTCTGGATCGCCGCCGAACAGCGGGAAACCCCCCTCGCTCACGCGGAGAACGCTACCTGCTCTGCTCCTCGAACGGGATCCGGTACGAGGCCTCGACATCCGCGAGCAGCTCCTCGACGACGGCCTGCCCGGCCTGCATCGCCGCCGCGAACGGCGAGCCGACAGTCGGGTCGAGCGCGCGCTCGAGGCGGCGCGTCGCCGCCCCGACCTCGTCGAGCCGCTCCGCCGTCGCGAGCGTCGGCGGCACCCCGAGGACGCGCTGGAGGGCGAGAGCCGCCGCCTCCGCCTCGTCGATCCCGTCCGGGTTCTCCGTCAGGCGCAAGGCGACGAGCTGCGAGCGGAGCTCGTCGAGATCCCCGGGAAACGCGCTCTCGGCGGCGAGCTCGCAGAGCGCCGCGATCGCGACGCCGTCGCGGACGTCGCCCCGGTCCGCGACCGGTCGCGCGTCACCGTCGAGCACGAGCCAACTCCGCGCCCCGTCGCGCCGTTCGAAGGCACAGAGGTACAGCCGCCGGCCCGGGACCGGCTCGGCGGGCAAGATCGCAGCCACGGCGTCGTCTCCGGCGTACGCCCGCGCCGCCCTCGCGACGCGCTCGAGGTCGGCCGCGAGGTCCACCGTGCCAGGATAGATCCGCATGTCCGAGCCGATCACCTCCGACCGCCGCTGCCACGCGCTCGAGCTGTTCGCGCCGCTCGGACCGACCTACGATCGCGTCGGCGCCGTGCTCTCGTTCGGCCAGGACCCGCGCTGGCGACGCTTCCTCGTCTCGCGGATCCCGAACGACGGCGGTCGCGTGCTCGACGTCGCGACCGGCACCGGGCTCGTCGCGGCGCGGCTCCTCGCCGCCGGCCATCCCGTCACCGGGCTCGATCAGAGCCCGGGGATGCTCGCAGCCGCGCGTCGCCGGCTCGACGGCGGTGTCGAACTCGTCGAGGCGTCTGCGGAGAGCCTGCCCTTCGCCGACGCGAGCTTCGACCACCTCACGTTCACGTACCTCCTGCGCTACGTCGACGACCCGGGAGCGGTCGTCCAGGAGCTCGCGCGAGTCGTCCGCCCGGGCGGCACGATCGGGATGCTCGAATTTGCGCTGCCCCGCGGCGCCTGGCGACCGCTCTGGGACGCGTACGTCCGCATCGGCCTGCCCGCCGCCGGACGGCTCGTGTCGCCCGCCTGGCACGACGTGGGTCGGTTCCTCGGCCCGTCGATCCGCAGCTTCTGGGAGCGCCTGCCCGAGCCGGCGTTGCTCGAGCTCTGGCGCGAGGCCGGAATCGTCGACGTCCGTGCCCGCCTGCTCAGCCTCGGCGGCGGCATCGTCGTCTGGGGAACGCGGGGATGAAGCCGGCGTTCTACGCCCTCCGACCGGGAGGCTGGCGCGACTACGTCACCCTGCTCCACCCGCCCTACACCGCGTGGCACCTCTCGTACGTCGTGATCGGCGCCTGCCTCGCTCCCGACGTGCCGTGGGGCCGGCTCGGGCTCACACTGGTCGCGTTCGCGCTGGCGATGGGTATCGGGGCCCACGCGCTCGACGAGCTGAACGGTCGCCCGCTCGAGACCGAGATCTCGAACCCTGTGCTCGTCGCGCTCGCGATCGTCTCCGTCGCGGGCGCCGCTGCGATCGGCGCTGCCGTCGCCCTCTCCACCACGCCGTGGCTTCTCGCGTTCGTCGCGGCGGGCGCCTTCCTCGTTCCCGCGTACAACCTCGAGCTGTTCGGCGGCCGCTTCCACTCCGACCTCTGGTTCGGGCTCGCCTGGGGCGCGTTCCCGGTGCTCACGGCCTATTTCGCGTGCGCCGAGCGCTTGCGCGCCGAAGCTGTCGCCGCCGCCGTATGGGCGACGCTCCTCTCGCTCGCCCAACGCGCACTCTCGACTCCGGTGCGGCGAATGCGGCGTGAGGTGACGGAGGTTCGCGGCGAGCTCGAGCTGAGCTCCGGCAGGCACGAGACGGTCACGAGGGATCTGCTCGTCGCAGGGCCGGAGCTCGCGCTGCGCCTTCTCACGGCCTCGACCGTCGCGATCGCGGCGTCGCTCGTGGTGCTCCGCGCCTAGCGTACGGGACGCCGCACTAGAGTGATGTCGTGCTCGTCTGGATCCTCGCAGGCTCGCTGGCCGCCGTTCTGATCGGGACAGGCGGCCTCTGGCTCGCGCTGCGTCGCGCACGGGCGCGGGCGGCAGCGTCGGACGAGCTCGTCGCGAGCGCCCGCGCGAGGATTCGCGCCGCGGTCGAGGAGGAGACGGCACTCCACACGGAGGAGATCCGACGCGTGCTCGCGCGCGAGCGCGCCGAGTCCGTCTCCGCGCTCGCGGCCGAGGAGCGGCGCCTCGGCGAGGCCCACCGGGCCGACTTCTCCGAGCGCGAGCGCCGTGCAGGCGAGACGCTCGCCGCAACCCTCGCCGAGGTCGAGAGAGGCATAGACGAGCGTCTGCGTTCCTTCACCGACGACGTCGACCGTGCGCAGCGGCACGTCGAGGGCCAGGTGGCGAAGCTCGAACAGCGCCACCGCCAGGCGATCGCAGAGGTCGAGCAGCGGATCGAGGCGGAGGCCTCCGAGCTCGGCTCCACCGCCGACGAGCAGCGCAAGATGGTCCTGCGGCTGCGTGAGGAGCTCGAGCATGCAGCCGGGCAGGCCGTCACGGAGGCGCTCGACGAGCTCGAGAGCCAGACGGTCGAGCGTCGGCGGGCGATCGCCGAGATCACCGAACGGCTGCGGGCGCGCGAGGCCGCGATCGCCGAAGGCGTGGACAGGGCCGAGACCGATGCACGGGCCCGCCTCGAAGTCGCGTTCGTCGAGTTCGAGCGCCGCCAGGCGGAGCGGATCGAACGTGTCTTCAGCCGAGAGCTCGAGCGACACGTCCAGGTGGCCGCGGTCGCATTCGACGAGCGGATGCGCGAGATTCGCGAGGACGCCGCCGCCCGCCTCGCGCGAGAGCTCGACCGGGCCGTCGAGCTCCTCGGACGCGAGGAGCTCGTGCGGAGACTCGAGAGCGAGCGCGCGGCCGCGGGCAGCACCTCCTGACACGGTCGGGACCAACAAACGGCGGGAGGAAGCGTCCTAGGGAGCACGAATCTCCGCGAAGTCGAGTTCCGCGACCATGGCCGAGACCACCGAGACACCCGTCGACGACATCCGCCCGGACGAGCAGGCGAAGGTCGAAGGCTGGCGGCTCCACATCCTGATCGAGGCCGGTTACCCGCTGCCGCTCGCCGAGAAGCTCGCAGTGAGCGACGCCGACCTGCACGAGTGCGTCGACCTGCTCCGACAGGGCTGCAGCCCCGTCACGGCCGCCGAGATCCTGCTCTAGCAGCAGCAAGCAATCGTGTCGGGGACAGACTTTCAGTCTGTCCCCGACGCAGTTTCCCCGGCGCAATTTCCCCGACGCAGTTTCCCCGACGCCGCCCCGGCGGTTCCGAAGGCACGATCGGCTAGAAGCCGACCCGGCTAGGCTCGGG
>Ga0187780_10003316_pt1 | contig 12169 bp, 8 predicted proteins | sample 1015_Q2_SP10_20__FD_132429 | JGI IMG/M metagenome (GOLD analysis project Ga0187780, IMG submission 132429) | Tropical peat soil microbial communities from peatlands in Department of Meta, Colombia - 1015_Q2_SP10_20_MG | ecosystem: Environmental > Terrestrial > Soil > Wetlands > Peat | place...
GAGTATGGCTACTTTCCTCAACATGTGAGATTCCCCCGTGTCTGTTGCGCGCAAGTGCTGCGCGCCTGCCAATCACCTCAAAATAGGGGTCTCTCGTAAGGAAGCCGTAAGCCATCCATAAAGAAATCGTAAGCAATTCCGTCAAAAATTCGATGGCTCGCATGATTTTTTTGAATCGCCAATTGGCTCTGTTGTTCTCCTCCGCGGCGCATGATCTGTCCGATGCAGGAGCGCTGCAACACTGCGATCCACAGACTCCAGCCCATGAAATTTCCGCCAATCCATGCTACGGTGACTAGAGGGATGGTTAAGCATGAAAACTTGGCGCCACAATAACAAGCAGCACTCGGCGATCGAAGCAAACCCGCCATCGAGCCCCCAACTCTCACCAACTCGGGCTACATCCCTAATTAGAACTATCTCGGAATTCGGCGCGCGGTGGCAGCCCCGCAATTCAAGTTCGCACGCCATGGCAGCGAGGAGGGAGCCCGGCAACTCAATTCCGAGCGCCTTCGCAGTGAGGAGGGAGCCCCCGCATTCATGCGGGGGAGGAGCGCTTCAGCGCTCCGCAAAAGCATCGCCCATAACGACGCGCTTTAGCGCTGGGCCCCTCGGAGCCAACCCATCAACCCGCTCCATAAAGCTCGGGCGCTCAAATCCCGGGAACCCAAACCGCCCAATCGCGCCACCGGGGCTGTTCGTAAAATGTTTCGGTTAGAAATAGGTCCCACCCTTTGTTTTCAATGACTTACGGGAGGTTTTAATCGAACCCTTGTTTCGGATAGAAATCGAACGCCACAAGCCATGAAAGCGCCCAGCTGCCCGAAAATTTACGCCTCAGTTTTGAGGCACGTGCAAGCTCTTCGCCTGCCGCGCGGCGCAAAAATCCTCGACGCGCCCTGCGGCGACGGTGAGGTCTCCATCGAGCTCGCCAGGCTCGGCTTCGAACTTTCCGGCGTCGACATGCTCGATGAGCTTCTGCCCGCCGCGCGCGCCGCTCTCGACGGCCGCTTCCGGCTCGCCGACATCACGCGCCCGTTGCCGTGGCCCGGCGCCGGCTTCGATCTCATCCTCTGCATCGAAGGCATCGAGCATCTCGAAGACGCATTCGCCTTCCTCCGCGAAATCCATCGCCTCATCAAGCCCGGCGGAATCCTGATCGTCACCACGCCGAACATAATTTCGTTGCGCTCGCGGATGCGTTTCTTCGGCAGCGGCTTCTACAATTGCGATCCGCGCCCACTCGACGAATCCGCGCGCCATCCGCTGCATCACATCGGCCTGCGCACTTTTCCCGAGCTGCGCTACCTGCTCCACACCTGCGGCTTCCAGCTCGTAACCGTCGCTGCGACGCACACAAAACTCGTCAGCTTTGCCTATTCAATCTTCGCACCGTGGATGTGGCTCTACACCCTCATCGCCTTCCGCAAGGAAAAATCGGCAGCGCAGCGCGAACGCAACAAGGAAATCCGCCGCACTCTTTTCTCGCCCGCCCTACTTTTCGGTGAAAATCTAATTCTCGTCTCGAGGAGAGTGTGATGGCGGCTGCTCCCGCAACCCCGGCGGTCTCCGCGGGTCTCTCCTCGCGCGAGGCCGCCGAACGCCTCAAGCAGTTTGGACCAAACGAACCGGCGCTGAAAAAACGCAGCGGACCAATTCTCGAGTTGTTGCTCCTGTTTCTGAATCCGCTGGTCATCATCCTGCTCATCGCCAGCGCCGCTTCGTTCGCGCTCGGCGATGCGACCGACGCCACCGTAATCCTGGTCATCATTTCCCTCGGCGTCGCCATCAATTTCATTCAAACCTACCGCTCGCAAAAGGCCATCGAAAAGCTGCGCGAAAACGTCACGCCTACCGCCACCGTCCTCCGCGACGGCAAGTGGCAGGAAATCAAGCGCCGCGAAATCGTACCCGGTGATCTGGTGCGGCTCTCCGCCGGAGATCTCGTGCCCGCGGACGGCAAGCTGACCGAAGCGCGCGATCTCTACGTGCAGCAATCCGCGCTGACCGGCGAATCGATGCCCGTCGAAAAAGAGGCCAAGCTCGGCGACGGGCAGCCTTCGACCGGCCCCGACGCGCTCAATCTCGTCTTCCTCGGGACATCGGTAGTCAGCGGCACCGCGACCGCGGAGATCCTGAAGACCGGCTCGCAGACCATTTTCGGAGCCATCGCCGACCGGCTCGCGATGCGGCCGGAAGAAACCGACTTCGAGCGCAGCATGAAGCAATTTGGACTGCTGATCTCGCGCACGGTGTTTTTCCTGGTTCTATTTATTCTCGTGGTGCGCGTGGCTATGCACCGGCCCGCATTCGAATCCTTCGTCTTCGCCGTTGCGCTCGCGGTGGGATTGACACCCGAATTTCTGCCCATGATTTCTTCGGTCACGCTGGCGCGGGGTGCGGTGCGCATGGCGCGCAAGCAGGTGGTGGTGAAGCATCTTCCCGCGATTCAAAATTTCGGCACGATCGACACGCTCTGCAGCGACAAAACCGGCACGCTCACCACCGGGCAAATGATGTTCAATTCCTCGGTGGATTATCTCGGCAAGCCGTCCGACAAGCCTCTCGCGCTCGCTTACATCAACAGCAAATTCGAAACCGGCATTCGCAGCCCCCTCGACGTCGCCATTCTGAAAATCGACCGGCTGGACGCCGAGGCATACGTGAAGCGCGATGAAGTTCCCTTCGATTTTGATCGCCGCCGCCTTTCCGTGGTAGTCGAGAAGAAAAATGATTCCGCCGCAAAACATCTGCTGATTACCAAGGGAGCGCCGGAAGGAATTCTGGCCGTCTGCAATTCCTACGAGGCGGACGGCCGCGTGATTCCCCTCGATCCAGACGCGCTGCATCGCTGCCGGAAAACTTTCGACGAGCTGAGCAGCCAGGGCTTCCGGCTGCTCGCCGCGGCCTACCGCGAAATCGACGCGCGTGAGCGCTACACCAAGGACGATGAGAATTCACTCGTTCTCGCGGGCTACCTCGCGTTCTCGGATCCGCCGAGCCCCGACGCTGCCGCATCGCTCGCGGCGCTCGCACGCGACGGCGTCGTGGTCAAAATTCTGACCGGCGACAATGAACTCGTCGCGCGGCACGTCTGCGAGCAGGTGGGTCTCGCAAATCCTACGATCATTCTTGGCGACGACCTGGAGCACACCACGGACACCGCCCTGCAGCACCTCGCCGAAGAAGCGACTGTTTTCGCGCGCGTTTCGCCGATGCAAAAACACCGCATCATTCACGCGCTCAAGCTGCGCGGCCACGTGGTCGGTTACATGGGCGACGGGATCAATGATGCCCCTTCGTTGCGCGCGGCCGATGTGGGAATTTCGGTCTCGTCCGCCGTGGACGTGGCGCGCGAGGCCGCCGACATCATTCTTCTCGAGCCGGGCCTGAATGTCCTCCATCAAGGCATCGTCGAAGGCCGCCGGGCATCGGCCAATGTGCTGAAGTACCTGCTCATGGGCACGAGCTCGAATTTCGGAAACATGTTCAGCATGGCGGGCGCTTCGATTTTCTTGAAATTCCTGCCCATGCTTCCGACGCAGATCCTGCTCAACAATTTTCTATATGACGCGGCGCAAATCACGATTCCAACGGACAACGTGGACGATGATTACGTTTGCAAACCGCGCCGCTGGAGCATGAAGCTCATTCGCGATTTCATGCTCTATATCGGGCCGATCAGTTCGCTTTACGATTTCCTCACGTTTTACGTTTTGTTGCGCTACTTCCATGCCGGCGAGCCGGAATTTCACACCGGTTGGTTCGTCGAGTCCCTGGCCACGCAAACGCTGGTGCTTTTCGTGATTCGCACCATGGGCAATCCCCTAAAGAGCCGTCCGAGCACTCCGCTGGCGATCACCACGATCCTTATCGTGATTGTCGGAATAGCGCTGCCGTTTTCACCGCTCGCGAGCGAATTGGGATTTACGCCCCTGCCGCTCCCATATTTCGTTTTTCTCGCGATTTCGACGGTGACGTACCTTGCGCTGGTCGAAGTAGCCAAGCGAAAGCTTTTCACGCAGGCCGAATTTTAGCCGCAACGCGTCTAACCCCGGCGCGCCCGGCTTGACACCGGCTGGTGGCAACCTTTGAAAACTCCGGGAACTTTGCCTATGCCGAAACATCTAATCATCCAGCGTAATGCGTATCATATCTAGGCGACGGGAGCGTCGAGGGAGCCATGTTGGTGAAGCGACAGGATGATTTGAAATACTCGGATGTAACGCCGCGATCCGTGTACATCAACCGGCGTAAATTTCTGCAAGGTATTACGCTGGCCGGAGCCGCCGCCGTTGCTGGCGCCAAAATTCTCGATTTGCTGTCGCCCGCGCAAATCGCCTATGCCGGAACGAAGCTGAATGTTTCCTCGAAGAGCCCGTTCAGCACCACCGAGCCGCAGACGCCCTACAACGACGTCACGACGTACAACAATTTCTACGAATTCGGAACGGGGAAAGAAGATCCGGCGCAAAATGCCAAGAATTTCCGCACTTCGCCGTGGACAGTTTCCGTCGAAGGTGAAGTGAAGAATCCGCGCAAGTTCACCATGGACGAGATTCTGAAGCTGGCGCCGCTCGAAGAAAGAATCTACCGGCACCGCTGCGTCGAGGCGTGGTCGATCGTCGTGCCGTGGATCGGCTATTCGTTCAGCGCGCTGGCAAAGCTAGTTGAGCCCACGCCGAAAGCGAAATACGTGGCGTTCGAAAGCTACTACGATCCGAAGCAGATGCCGCAAGGGCGATGGGCCGGAATCGAATTTCCCTATCTCGAAGGGCTACGTCTCGATGAAGCGATGAATCCGCTCGCGCTTCTCACCGTGGGAATGTACGGCGAGAATCTGCCGAATCAAGATGGCGCGCCGGTGCGCATGGTGCTTCCGTGGAAATATGGTTTCAAGAGCATCAAGTCGCTGGTGAAAATTCGCTTCGTGCAGTCTCAGCCGCCGACCACCTGGAATCTTGCCTACGCGGCTGCGTACGGCTTCTACTCCAACGTGAATCCAAACGTCGATCACCCCAATTGGAGCCAGGCGAAAGAGCGCCGGCTCGGCGATTTCTTCAAACGGCCCACGCTGATGTTCAACGGCTACGGCGACCAGGTCGCGAGCCTCTATAGCGGCATGGATCTGAAGAAGTACTACTGAGCCGGAGCCACCGCGTGCATTCTCTCCTCGCAAATAAATGGACGAAAGTGCCGGCGTTTGCGCTGTGCCTTGTGCCGGCGGGGTTGCTGGTGTGGCAAGGGCTGCATCACGGCCTCGGCGCGAATCCGATCGAGCGCATCACGCACGCGACGGGAGATTGGACGCTACGTTTCCTGATCATCGCGCTGGCGATCACACCGCTGCGAAAAGTGCTGCGTCTCCCGGAATTGATCCGCTTCCGGCGTATGTTCGGGCTCTTCGCGTTTTTTTATGGCTGCCTGCACTTCACCACGTACATCTGGCTCGATAAATTCTTCGATGTCGCGGAAATGATCAAAGACGTCGAAAAGCGGCGCTTCATCACCGTCGGATTCACCGCGTTCGTGCTCATGATTCCTCTCGCGTTCACTTCGACGGCGGGCTGGATCCGGCGACTCGGCGGCAAGCGTTGGCAGATGATCCATCGCGCAATCTATTTCAGCGCGATCGCCGGAGTGATTCATTACTACTGGCTCGTAAAATCCGATGTTCGTAAGCCGCTGTTTTACGGCGCGCTCGTCTTTCTACTTCTGGCATGGCGCATCGGCGATTGGCTCCAGCGTCGCCGCGCTTCGGCACCCGTCCGCGCCGCGTCAACTTCCACGCCGTAACCACTGCGTCATAGCGCCCCTGCCGTACAGTTGCGACGGCATCTCGTCGTCTGAAAAACTGTTCAGATGAGCCAGATGTACGATGTTGCGCAACTCGAGCCGCAGGCGCGGGAATTGCCGATTTCGCCGAACGCGATTGCGCCGGCGCGGAATCTGGTGATTCTCTACGCCACGGTAATTTTTCTCAGTGCCTTCTTGCTGTTTCAAGTGCAGCTGGTGATCGGCAAATACATTCTGCCGCTATTTGGCGGCGGGCCGTCGGTTTGGAATACGAGCCTCTTCTTTTTTCAAGTACTCCTGCTGATGGGATATGCCTACGCGCACTGGCTCTCGAGCCGGCCCGCGACGCGAACGCAGAGCGGCATCCACGCTGCGCTGCTCGTCGTGGCGTTGGCGGTGGTATCGCTGCTGTGGTTGAAGTGGGGCACGCCGATCACGCCGGGAGCGGCGTGGAAGCCGCAGCCGGGAGACAACCCCGTCGCAAAGATTCTTGAGCTGCTGAGCGTGACGGTGGCTCTGCCTTTTTTTCTGCTCTCTACGACGAGTCCGCTTTTGCAGGACTGGTTTGCACGAAGCCACGGCGGGAAATCGCCGTATCGCCTTTACGCGCTCTCGAATGCCGGCTCGCTGCTGGGATTGTTGAGCTATCCGTTTCTGGTCGAATGGCTGCTGACAATCAAGCATCAGGCCATGCTCTGGTCGGGCGGATTCGTGATTTTTGCGCTGAGCTGCGCAGGAGTGGCATGGCAATTCGGCCGCCATGAGCGCGGCGCGCGCGAAGCGCAGAAACCGATTTCTCCGCGTGACGAAGCGGCGCCTGCTCCCGGCGCGATGCGTTACGTCCAGTGGGTCGCATTGGCTACATGTTCGTCGGTGATGCTGCTCTCGACGACGAACTTGTTGTGCCAGAACATTGCGGTGATTCCACTGCTGTGGGTCGTGCCGCTCAGTCTTTATCTTCTTTCGTTCATCATCACTTTTGATAGTAACCGGTGGTACCGGCGGGCGGTTTTCATTCCGCTCTACGCGCTGGGCCTGGGCGTGGGAATGAAAGCGATTTTTGAGGGCGCCAATTTCGTGGCGATCCGGCAGATCGGAATGTTTTCGCTGGCGCTTTTTTCCGTGTGCATGGTTTGCCACGGCGAATTGGCGCGATCAAAGCCGGGTGCGCGGCATTTGACGGCGTTCTTCCTGCTTGTCGCGACCGGCGGTGCGCTGGGCGGCGTGATCGTGGTGCTGATCGCGCCGGTAATTTTCCGCGGCCTGTGGGAATTTCAGATTGCGCTGATTGGCTGCGGGGCGCTGCTGGTGTGGTCTTTTCTGATGGAGGATCGCCGCGGCAAGACGGAGCGGGCCGCGTGGGCCGTGGCGCTGGCGATTCTGGCGTATTTTCTCCGGCCGCAGGTGACGCAGAGGCAGGCGCTGGTGACCGCAGGAATCGCGCTGATCGCGGCGCTGCTCTACATGCGCAGGAAACGCAAAGGCGCCGCCATCGCTCCGAATTTTCCGTGGATTCCGGCGGCAGTTTTGGCGGCTGTGGCGTTGGCTGGATTCTTCGCTCTGCAGCGAATCCAGCGCGATGCCGGCTATGCGCTATTGCAGGATCGGAACTTTTTCGGCGTCAAATATGTGATCAAGACATTCGATTCGCTGCGAATGCAAAGCGGCGCGGTGCAGCACGGTTCGCAGTTCATCGATCCGGCGAAACGTGATGAACCTACGAGCTACTACAGCCGCAAGACCGGCGTGGGAATGCTGCTGACGAATTTTCCGCGCGGGGCGAATGGTTTCCAGCCCCTGCGAGTGGGCGTGATCGGGATGGGCGTTGGTACGCTGGCAGCTTACGGGCAGGCCGGCGACTTCTACCGTTTTTATGAGATCGATCCTGTGGTGATTCACTTTTCGGAAGGGCTGCACCCGTATTTTACTTTCGTGAAGGATTCGCCGGCGAAGGTGGAAACGCAGGTGGGAGATGGGCGGCTCTCGCTCGAGCATGAACTTTCGCTGGGCCAGCCGCAGAAATACGACGTGTTGATCGTGGACGCATTTCGCGGCGATGCCATTCCGCTACATTTGCTGACGCGCGAGGCCATGGAAATTTACACCCAGGAATTGCGCGGGCCGGATAGCGTCGTCGCTTTTCACATCTCAAATTGGTATCTGGACCTCGCGCCCGTGGTGGTAGGCCTCGGTGATTCGCAGCAGATGAGCAGCGTGGCCGTCTCCAGCGGTGGTGCGCGCTGGATTTTTCTCTCGCGGAATCCGGCAAGTTTGGCGCTGCCGAAGATGAAAGAGTTTGCGACACCGGTGCCGCTGAGCAGGGCGCCATTGCTTTGGACCGACGACTACAGCAATCTACTGCAGGTGCTTCGGCCTGAGCTTGTTAAGTCCCTCTACAAATAATTCACTGCCGCACATTGGGTTTCCGGCTCGCTGGGCGTACGCCCTCGAGGGCACTCCGCCCAGGCGGACGCCCCTGCGATCTCAATTATTGAAATTTGAGCGGATTGCTTTCAGCGGACGGGGGCGCCTGGGGCGCGCCCGGGCCAATCGGTGGGCGTGAAATCTACGCCCCAGAAATGCGGAGCGGGCGAGAGGAATTCGACGCCGATGCGCTGGCCTTTGTCGGAGAGGTCGCCGATAAAAACAACGCGGCATTCCTGCTCTTCTTCGGTGACCGGATTGATCAGCAGGATGTCGGTGCCGAGTTCGACTTCCGCCTGCACGTAGAGCAGCGCGCCATGAGCATTGACAACGATGGTCTGGCTATTCTCGCGGAATTTACGGCCTGCGGCGGATTTGCCCGCGGCGCGCACGGGAATGCGCGTGAAGACGCGCGTGCTGCGGCGAGCGGGCGGGCTGGGCGCTACAGTTTCCACAAGCCAATCGTGCGCTTGGTGGAGGTGGGGGTCAACCATGCTTTTCTGCGGCGGTGCCCAAAATGTTGCGCAGCGCGTTTGGCAGGCACCGCCACGTTGACTAGATTTCGCGGCCAACCTAAGATGCGAGTCGCATCCGGAGCTGGCGCGGGACGAATTCACGAAATTGCAGTAAATCGAACAATTGACACGGGTTCCGCTTGCTGTGATGCGCCGAGCTTCCGTAGAATGGCGGTTTGCGAGTTGGGGATAGAACACCTCTGTTGGTAAAGCGTGGCGCATCGCTGGCGTCCTTCATCCTGGTTTCCTTGGGGGCCTATTGATGAATTTCTTGGAATACATTGAGAATCATCGCGACCAGAACCTCGCGGAGCTTACCGAGTTTCTGCGCATTCGGAGCGTCAGCACCAAGTCCGAATACAAGCCGGATATCGAGCGCGCGGCGAAATGGCTGGCGGAAAAGCTGCGCTCGGCGGGCATGGAGAAGATCGAGATTTATCCCACCAAGATGCACCCGCTGGTTTACGCCGAATCGAAGCAGATTGCCGGGCGGCCCACGATTCTATTTTATGGACACTACGATGTGCAGCCGGCGGAACCGCTGAATCTTTGGACTTCGCCGCCCTTCGAGCCGGCCATACGCAATGGGAATCTTTTTGGCCGCGGTACCGCTGACGATAAGGGCCAAGTGCATATTCATTTGAAGGCGCTTGAAGCGCTATTCAAGACCGAAGGCCAGTTGCCGCTCAATGTGAAAGTGATGATCGAGGGCGAAGAGGAAGTCGGCAGCGTGAGTTTGTGGGATTTCGTGGTGCAGCATCGCAATCAATTGAAGGCCGATGCATTGGTTGTGTCGGATACGAGCATGCTGGCCAAGGGCGTGCCTTCGATTACTTATGGCCTTCGCGGCCTGAATTATTATCAGCTCGAGATCACCGGACCTGTGCAGGATTTGCACTCCGGTGTATTTGGCGGCGCCGTGCCGAATCCGCTCACGATCCTCGCCGAGGTGATCGCCAAGCTGCATGACAAGAACTTTCACGTCACCGTGCCGGGATTTTACGACGACGTGGCCACGATTTCGCGCGCGGAACGCAAAGCGCTCAATTCGCTCCCTTGGCGCGAGAAGGATTTTCGCAAGAATGTGGGCGCGCCGGGTCTGTGCGGCGAAAAGGGATACACGATTCCCGAACAGCTCTGGTGCCGGCCGACGATGGAGACGAATGGCATCTGGGGCGGCTACATGGAGGAGGGCGCGAAGACGGTGATCCCGTCAAAGGCGCACGCGAAGCTTTCCACGCGGCTGGTGCCGAATCAGGACCCGGTGAAAATCGCCAAGCAGGTGGAGAGATACATCCGCAAATTGCTTCCGAAGACCGTGAAATGCAATTTCGAGGTGTTGAGTATGGGCAAGCCGTGGGTGGCGCCGTATTCGCACCCGATCTTTCAGGGAGCGATGCACGCGCTAGAGCAGGGATTCGGGAGGAAGGCGGTGTTCATCCGCGAAGGCGGCTCGATTCCGTTCGTCACGCAGATGCATGACACCTTCAACGTGCCGTGCGTGCTGTTGGGCTTCGGACTGCCGGATGAAAACGCGCATGCCCCGGATGAGCACATCTCGCTCGAGAACTACTTCGGCGGCATCAAATCGGTGGCAATTTTCTACGACCATTTTGCCCGGCATTGAAAGAACCGGACGCCCGGAGCAGGCCATACGCGAAAATAGCGGTTTTCCGGGCTTTTTTCGTGTTTCCGCTTGCGCAAAGTGGAAGCTGCGGCTATAGTGCCTTGCGCAGTCCGGCAGCCCTGAATCGTAATCAACTTAATTCTGAGGAGGCATTTGAAACACGATGGCAAGCCCAATGAGCAAGTCCAAGATTGTCGCGCATCTGGCTGAAAAGCTGGAAGTGCCGAAGAAGAAAGTCGGCGAATTTTTTGACGAACTTTTCAAGCTGGCGGTAAAGGAAGCGAAGGGCGCCGGCAAATTTGTCATTCCCGGATTGGGCCGGGCGGTGAAAGCTCATCGCAAGGCGCGCATGGGGCGCAACCCGGCTACCGGCGAAGCGATCAAGATCAAGGCGAAGACCGTTGTCCGGCTCCGCGCGGCCAAGGCTTTCAAAGACGCCGTTCTGAAGTAGGGATTTCCGGCGCAAAGATCACCCAAAGGTGAATTGACGAGCCCCCAAGGAACAGCCCGCATCGTTCGCGATGCGGCAGCTTGGGGGTTTCGTCTTTTCGTCCCGAATCTACGAATGAGCGATACGTGAACGCGCCGGCAACAGCCTTCAACCCATTGAGCGATGCGCGGCCAATGCGTGAGCACTCGGGGCTACTGACCGACCTCTACGAATTGACCATGGCCGCGGGCTATTTGCAGACCGGCTTCGACGCGCGCGCCACCTTTGAGCTGTTCGTTCGCAATCTGCCGCACCGCCGGAACTATCTCGTTGCCGCGGGACTCGAACAAGTCCTCGATTTCCTCGAACATGTGAATTTTACGCGCGAAGAAATCGAGTATCTTCGCCGCCATCCGGTCTTCCGCAACATCCGCGAGCCTTTCTTTGAATACCTCGAGAGATTCCGGTTCACCGGGGAAGTTTGGGCGATGCCCGAAGGCACGCTCGCGTTTCCCGGCGAGCCTTTGATTCGTGTGACTGCGCCGATCATCGAAGCTCAGATCATGGAGACTTATCTCCTAGCGACGATGAGCTTTCAGACCATGATTGCGAGCAAGGCGGCGCGCGTTGTGACCGCCGCGCAGGGCCGCCCGGTGGTCGAATTCGGCGCGCGGCGCGCACACGGCAGCCAGGCCAGCCTTCTTGCCGCCCGTGCGGCATCGATTGGCGGCTGCGTGGGAACCTCGAATGTGCTCGCCGGACAGCGATTCGGAATGGAGACTTACGGGACACAGGCGCACTCGTGGGTGATGGCGCATGCCGATGAAGCCACGGCGTTCAGCCACTTCCTCGATGCGTTTCCCGATCACGCCGTGCTCTTGCTCGACACCTATGATGTTCGTGCCGCGCTGAAGAAGATTCTCGCTATGGGACGCAAGCCTTCCGGCGTGCGCCTTGATAGCGGCGATATCGTCAAGGACAGCAAATGGATTCGGCACGAACTGAATCGAGCGGGATGGAACAACGTAATGATTTTCGCCAGCGGCGATCTCGACGAAGACAATATGACCGCGCTGCTGAAGAAAGGTGCGCAGATTGATGCTTTCGGCGTCGGCACGGCGCTGGCCACGCCCGGCGACGCGCCGCATCTGAATCTCGTTTATAAGTTGGTCGAGGTGGAACGCGACGGCCGCGTGCACGAAGCCGCCAAGCTCACGCAGGCGAAGGTTACGTATCCCGGCCGGAAGCAGGTCTTTCGCTTCACCGACGCCGATGGTGAATTCATCGGCGATCGCATCGCGCTGGCATCCGAAGCGGTGACGAACGCCGCCCCGCTGCTCGTAGAAGTGATGCGTGATGGAAAGCGCGTGATCGCGC
>Ga0187780_10003317_pt1 | contig 12169 bp, 14 predicted proteins | sample 1015_Q2_SP10_20__FD_132429 | JGI IMG/M metagenome (GOLD analysis project Ga0187780, IMG submission 132429) | Tropical peat soil microbial communities from peatlands in Department of Meta, Colombia - 1015_Q2_SP10_20_MG | ecosystem: Environmental > Terrestrial > Soil > Wetlands > Peat | place...
ATCGTGGACCGAGGCCTGCACCGAAAAGGCATCTACCCCCCAATTGACGTTTCACCCTCCCTCTCTCGGCTGATGCGTGAAGGAATTGGTAAAGAAAGGACACGACAAGATCATCGAGAAGTGTCAGATCAGTTATACTACGCTTATGCTGAAGGTCGCGCGTTCCGAGACCTTGTAGCGGTCGTTGGGGAAGAAGCTCTCTCATCACGCGATAAACTATACCTGAAATTTGCTGATCAATTTGAGAAACGATTCATCAACCAAGGCGAATACGAAAATCGCGATATTGAGAAGACCCTCGATCTGGGCTGGGACCTTCTCTCAAGCTTACCGGAGACCGAACTGAAACGCATAGATCCAGCGACAATCAAACAGTACCATCCAAAATACCGAACTGGAACAGGAACCTAAATGCCAGAGCTGATCCCTGGCGTCCATCCGACTAGGATGGAACTCCTCACATTACGCAAGCGAAGAACTATAGCACGCCGAGGACGCGACCTTCTCAGGGAAAAACTAGACGCATTGATGATTGAATTCTTCCAATTCGTTCGCGAAATCAACGCCCTCCGAGCGAAAGCACAAGATCTCCTTGCAAAAGCCTACGAAGAATACGTAGAAGCGCAGATGGCTTTAGGTTACATGAAGCTTGAGCAGACTTCTATCGGCGTCGATGACAGATTCACCATCACATCCAAGAGCCGAAACGTAATCGGAGTCACCATACCGTACATTCAGGTAAACATGAAGGCGCTTACAGCATTTCCGTACAATCCCTACGATACGTCAATAAAATTGGATGAAGCGAATCTCAAGATGGCTGAAGCCATTAAAGCGATTGCTGAACTGTCAAGCGCCGAGGCTGCAGTAAAAAAACTCGCCGAGGCGATCGCCGCCACGAAGAGAAGAGTGAATTCGCTTGAGTACGTCGTGATTCCACGCATAGTTACAACTATACGTTATATTGAAATGCACTTAGAAGAGGCAGAGCGAGAAGACTTCTTCCGACTCAAACGCATCAAGGGCAGAATGGCTAAGGAAGCAAATCAGACAGCTATCGCAGTGTAAATTGAATCAGCTAAGCTTGCTCCTTGAGTAGAAGAATCGCGCGAGCCAAGTCGCCACCAGAGTCAACAAGAGCTTTTCTTGCTTCCTCGACAGTCTTTCCAGTCTGCTGAACAACCAAGAGCACATCGGTCTCCGGCGGAGAAGATGCTGATAAGGCTTGACCGGCAGCGTCTGGCTGTGGTTGCTTCTCTGAAGCTTCCCCCCCGACTATCTGATACATGATTTGACCCTGCACCGTCACCAAGGTGACGGTTGGCGCGTCTATCACAATATCTTTGGACGGCGTTTTGATTATCACTTGGGAAACGTCCTGCAGCTCATCCATTTTGACACCCATCTTCTGCATCATTCTCGAAGCGTCTCGTGAACCGTGCATGCCCCGAGCTGCTCGCATAGCCTTGTATGCCAATTCTCGTCACATCATCGAATTCTGTACAGAACTGAATAAGAATATCGCAAAAGTGCCCGTTGCTATTTTAATGGCCCAATACGCGATTCAACAGCTTGCAGGATCGAGTTATCTGAAATCAGATGCACTATCATTTCAATATCGCCGCTCAGTTGTCGATCTTCGGATACCATAGCGACCCGCTCACGAACCTTGGAGTATGCAGCTTGCGTGCCCTTACCACATTTTGTACGGTCGCGAAATTCAAGCGCTTGCGTCGCAGATAAGAGCTCGATCGCGACCACGTGCTTCACATTCTCCAAGATCAGTCTCGCCTTGAGAGAGGCGGAAGGGCTCATACTTACGAAGTCCTCCTGGTCAGCTGAGGTTGGAATTGTGTCTGCAGTTGCCGGATGAACGAGAATTTTATTCTCCGACGCCAAAGCAGCTGCCGTATACTGAACGGCCATCAATCCTGATGACAAACCTGGAGACTGAGCAGAGCCTACTAAGAACGCAGGTAAACCCTTATTGAGTTTTGAGTCAAGCAATCTGAAGACTCGACGTTCCGACAGATTGCTCACCATGGTCGAAGCCAGAGAAGTTGTATCCATCGCCAAACCTACAATCTGACCATGAAAGTTGCCTCCAGACAAGACTTTCCGGGAATCTGGAAATACGAGTGGATTGTCTGTGGCAGAATTAATCTCCACTTCAATTAACCGTCTAGCAAACGCCGTCGCTTCACGCGCAGCTCCCATTACTTGAGGCGCGCATCTCAACGAATACGCGTCTTGCGCATGACCATCCTCCACATCATCACAGACCAGTTCACTTCCAGCAATCATAGCTCGGATATTTGACGCTGAATCAATCTGTCCGACGTACGGCCTTGCATCATGAATGCGTCGATCAAACGCTTGCGTGAAACCATTCAGAGCCTCAAGTGAAATTGCAGTCGCGATGTCGGCAATTTTTAGAAGGCGTTGAGCATCATACACAACCAAAGCGGCCACTGCAGTAGACATCTGAGTTCCATTGTTCATAGCAAGACCTTCCTTCATCGTTAGAGAGACCGGGGACAAACCTAGTTCATTAAGGACAGTAGAAGCTGGCTTAATTTTTCCATGAAATTCGACATCTCCCTCGCCCATCAACGCCAGTGCCATGTGTGAAAGGGGAGCCAAATCTCCGCTAGCTCCCACGGATCCCTTCGAAGGTATGATTGGATGGATTTGATGGTTAAGGAAGTTTTGAATCATGAGAGCCACAGCGGGTCGAACTCCTGAGAGACCTTTCGTCAACGTACTCAATCGAAGCAACATAATCGCACGAACTTCCTCGGTTGTGAGAGGTTTACCGACGCCGCAAGCATGACTTCTCAAGAGATTCTTCTGAAGGTCGGCTTGTTGATCCAAACTAATTCGGGTGTTACTTAGAGCCCCGAAACCGGTTGTGACACCATAAACTATTCGACCTTCTCGCGCCAATTCTTCGAGCGTCCGACGTGACCTACTGATTGCTTGAATCGATCCTTCTGCAATTTCAACGGTTACCATTCTCCTCGCGACATCGACGACTTGATCTAGCGTGAGTGAAAGGCCGTCAAGGGTTACAGGATTCTGAGACATCCGACTGGACTCCTTACAAATGTCTATTCAACCGACTCCATGATCCTTCGATCCTTTTTCGCATCTACGCCTCTTCGGATTCGAACAGCGACGCCTCGTTTGAAATATTTCAAGTCATTTCCAGAAAGATGCGCAGCTCCAACACCCAGCAGACTTCCTTTCTCATCAGTAACTATCACTTCATCAGCAGACCTCAGGCGTTCAGGTGCGTTTACTACATGTTTCGCGAAAACATCTCCACCCTTCTTTATGAATTCAGCTACATCATTTTGGACGACGACCACGTTAGGAGGCAAATCCATTTCGGTCAGCAACAGTTGTGCTCCCGTAATGGTCAGCGCGATGAATCCGTCCGTCGGCCTGAGCGTAGCTAGTAGTTTCTTGCCTTTGGATATGTGTCTAATCCTTCCGGTCCGTCTGGAACATACGATGCGAACGTTATCCTTGAAGAGGACCTCACCAACGTGCGAACCGAACTGATAGTTCGCCACTCCCACTAATTTCCGAAGCTGCGCTTGCACAGGAGGATTCATCAATACCCAGAAATGTCTTTACAGCAGGAAGTCAATTTAAGGTTGGACTTAACCTAGCTAAGGCGATTGCACACTTGAACTGTGACATATGTGGACGAGAGATCAGCGGACAGGCGTTCAAAGTCAAAGTGGAAGGCGCCAAGCTGCTTGTTTGTAATCATTGCCAGCGACTAGGGAAACCCTACGAGGAACAGCCCCCGCCGACGCCCCCAGTCGTAAGCTTTCCCCCCAGAACTGTTCCAGTCGTGGGAGCGAAAATTGTTCCTAAACGCATACGTAGCCGCACTCCTGAAATTCCAAGAGGGTTGGAAGACGTAGACATCGTCGACGATTATGGCGACAAAGTGAGGCGACACCGAATGAAGCTTGGACTAGCACAAGAAGACTTAGCCGCAAGAGTCAAAGTGAAGCTCTCGGTAATCCAAAAAGTGGAAACCGGGAAAATGGTTCCGGATCTCAGACTATGCCGCGATCTGGAACATGAACTTAAGATTAAGCTACTATCACCTCGCGAAACGGAGGAGATGAAACCATCGAAGCCCGAAATGCCTGAAGAAGTGACGTTGGGCGACATAATTCATGTCAAAGGAAACACAAAATCTGACCTATCAGACTAGGTCTCAATGATTCTTTTCCCGTGCTCCGTAGGGAGAATCGTTATCTTCCCTCCGGAAAAATGTGTTTCAAACTTGTGATCGAACAACCAGTCCAAGAATATCCCAAGCGCACTCACTTCACTTATCGGCTGATTCGTAACCGCGACATTCCAGTCAGCTACATGAAATACTTCCGCGGGAACTTTCTCGGCACCAACGACAATCATCTTATTATTAAGCGAACGTCGAATCGTACGGATCAGTTTCGGCAATGGAACGCCGTACGCAGTCAAGTGAATTACAACTCCCCCTGCCTTCTTCCAATCAGTAATCACACTACGCCATGCCATGCCGGTCTCAACTGAAAACTTACCACCAAAATCATTTGTCACATGAGTCATCGTCTCAATAAGCTGACCGTCATGGGTATCCGCCACCAGAACCGCATCGGCGCCAAGGGCTCTCGCGGTCAAACAAACATGTGTGGTTATTCTGTGGTCTCTAGGAATCCTATGCCCGAGCCGGAGAACGACGACCTTACCACGTTTTTCGTCCAAGGAAAGGCTTACCGTGTCTTAACGATCAAGTAGATTCCGATAAGAAAGATTAGGCTCCCTACAAGCTCCATTACGCCCACCTGAAAGTAGACAGCCGCAGGGGTGCCACCTTCAGTCACGAAAGTCGAACCTGCAATATCGATCATCGAGCCGGCGAAGAACATGATAAAACCGAAAGTCGCTAAAGTCTCTTTCATCCTTCGCGGACCGAGAACGTTACCCTTTAACCTCCGTATAAAAAAGTTGCTCGCTGAAGGGTCAGTCTTCGATAAAGGATTAATGCAAAGCCCGCGCTTTAGAGACTATCCATGGTGATCCTGTGTCAGTACTAGATGAGGAACTGATTAAAATCACAAAATTGTTCGGCGGCGATGAGGCGATTACCGTAGTTAAGAGCCTGAAGAAACTTGTTGAAGGCACTGATGAAATTATTGCTAACGACTGTGCAGTGAGGCTCAACACTGTTCGGAAAGTCCTATACAAATTATACGACCACGGCCTCGTTTCCTGCACGCGAGTGCGCGATGAAAAGACTGGATGGTTCATATTCTATTGGCGACTGCAGCCTGATCAATTGGACGCATTCATACGAAGTAGGAAGAAGCGAGCTTTGGATAAGCTGAAGACTAGACTCGATTACGAACGGAACCACACGTTTTTCATTTGTAAGACAGATATCGATATACGAATACCTTTCGAAGAGGCAATGGAAACATCGTTCAAGTGTGCTAAATGCGGGAACCAGCTTGAGAGCTTGGAGAATACCGGAATGGTTTCTGTACTGGAATCAAAGATTGAGAGGTTAGAGGCCGAACTGAGCAGATAGAAACAGCATGAAAGTCACACTGCTTCAGAAGCGAGGCCGAATATCGACAAACGATTTTGTAACAACCATCAACAACGCGTTGTCTAATCTGAAGGGCGACTTATCGGTAACTTCAAAATTTACTGAATTTTCTCAACGCGGCTGGGCCGTCATAGACGTTCAAGGCGACGACAGAGAAATCTTCCTGCAACTGGTCAAACGACGATTCAACCTGGCAAAGTCGAACTTCCAAACGATCGAAGTTCACGGCATCTACTCCAGTCAAATAGCCCGGTTTAATCACGATCTGGAAGTCGATGTCGGTGTGGAATTTCCCGATCCTGTCGAAGTCACCGTTAAGCTAGCCTCACTACGAGCTCAGTTAACGGATGGCAGTCCCGTCCCGGTCAAGCAAATCCAAGAAGCATACTGTCTCTTTCCAGGCAGTCAATTGGATATTCGAATTACCATGCTTACTCATCATGAACCAGTTTTAACTGGATGGCTGGCAGATTCACAAATAGAATTATTCTCAGAATGGATCAATTCCGGTCTGGATAGGCTTCTAATATTGAATTGTACCGTCGAGCAACTTAATTCAGCAATTCGCGAAACAAAGCTTGAAAGAGATATAGTAGCTGTCGAATCACTAAACCTAACTACACACACGGTCTCATGCAAACTTGGAACTGACGGAGTCGGTTTAATCCCCAAACTAGGTACAATTCTCCGAAAAAGCGAAATCAAACTATTTCTTCCGAGAAGAATAGGGGCTATAAGCCGTAGCTGGTAAATCAGGCATCGAAACGCGGTGGAGATTACTCAACATCAATTATCCATCAGTGCATCAAAATTTAGCTCTAGAGGAATCTTTGTACCGCAACGCCGGACATGAATTTCAACCAACGATAAGGTTCTGGGTCAATCCTCCCTCCGTAATCGTCGGACGCTTCCAAGACGTCAACATGGAAGTTGACGTAGACCTTTGCAATGATCATGCGATTACGATCGCTCGACGTTTTACAGGAGGAGGAACAGTCTTTCACGACCGTGGAAATCTGAACTTCACAATCCTCAGCCGTCGAGGGAGCGAGTCAATTGAGTCTATTCAAAAGAATAATTGCGAGATCATTACCGACTCACTACACAAAATGGGAGTACCTACTGAATTTATTCCTCCGAACTCCATCCATGTCAATGGCAGAAAGATTTCCGGAGCAGCTTGCGCTCTGAACACAAAATACTCCTTCTGGCACGCATCGATACTTGTGTCATCGAACACAAGTTTGCTGAACAAACTTCTTTCTCCGAGCCGCCGAGCGGCTGAATCGAAGTTTGTTCGTAGCAAGTGGCATCCAGTCACGACTCTCAGTGAGCACCTCCGGAAACCTACTCACATCGAAAGCGTTTCGTTGCAATTAATACGCTCAATCCAGGATTTGCGACGAATAGAACTCCAATCTGGAAACCTGTTGGAACCTGAAATAGAAATGTCCAGAAATCTATACGCGCGGAAATATTGTCGTTCTGCATGGAACTTTAAGGGAAGCGTGGAGCATGAAAAAAATCGGGAATGATGGACTTATACGACTATTGCCGTATGAGTCCTCTCTACTCCCTTAACAGATTGTATCTTGCGAATGACGAGCTCAGATAGGGACGTCATGTTCGATAATTCAAGGTAGGCGATCACATCGTAGACACCCGTGACAGCGTGTACCATTTTCACTCCACGCACCTTAGCGACTGCTTTTGCGACAGTTCGCGCGCGCCCCAACTGGGCCTGAACCAACACATAGGCTTTGACTACCATCTAAAACACCAGTGCCACTTGTGTATTCGAGATAACTAAAACCTGCGGTCGAACGAAAAGAATAGAAAGACCCCAGCGTACGCTTTCGGGTTCGATTAGCTCTTCGATCCTCATCTTGGTGTGATTAATTCAGTCATCAAGGTTTCCGGCACGCTCGGCCTATGTCGGTTGCAATAATATTCTGTCTTATCAAACAAATCCACACGCCATTCGGCAGGCCGCCCACAAAGGGAAATGTTACAAATTGGGTCGTTTTCTTGCGACTCTTCTGGACTCAAAGTTGTTCGAATAGCTCAAACGGATAGTTTTTCTAATCTCTTTCGGTCTCTCTGAACGAACGGTCCGCCAATTGGGATAGAAAATGGTTCTACTTCAGGTAAATGCCATCTCGAAGGGGTTCGGCGAGCTAAAAGCGGTGAGGGACGTAAGCTTCTCAATTGGTAGTAGCGAAGTTGTTGGATTACTCGGCCCGAACGGGTCGGGTAAATCCACTCTAATGAAAATCATGGTCGGAATCTTAAAGCCCGATCTCGGCACAATCCAAATGCTCGACTCGAACGTCGCTGCTAAACCCACCAAAGCCAAGATGATGGTCGGTTTCGTGCCGGAAAGTCCACGTCTCTACGAATTCCTCACAGGCATTGAATATCTAGACTTTGTCTCCGATCTGTACGGACTTGACCGAAGCGCCAAGTCAGATCGAATATCGGAGTTTCTAAAGGCTCTGGATTTAGAAGGAAGAGAGAATGAGCTTATTCATGGCTACTCACAAGGCATGAAACAGAAGCTCGCCATTATAGCTGCCATGCTGCATCGACCCAAAATCTTGATTCTTGACGAACCCCTAAACGCGTTGGATCCACGATCAGCAAGGATAGTGAAAGAATTAATTCACAAGTTTAGAGACGAAGGTGTGCCCACAATTTTCAGCACACACGTGCTGGAAATAGCTGAGGCAATCTGCGATAGACTCATAATAATGTACCAAGGAAAAATTATCGCGGAGGGAACTGCAGAGCAACTAAAGACGAAAGCAGGATCAGCAGGCTCCACCCTTGAAGAAGTATTCCTCAAACTTACAGGCACATCTGATACACGCGAGATCGTAGAGGCATTATGGCGATGAGAGCTAGAGCCGTCTACAGGCTCGCCGCGGTGCTTACAAAATCCCAACTTCGAGGCAATCAGCGAGGAAGAATCTTCACGAGATGGTTATCCAAAACATACACGATTCTGCTCGTGGACGTTACTCTGATCAGCCTACTCGGAGGGTTAGGCTACGCCGCATTCTCGACATATCTTCCAACCGGCTCCACAATGGCATTACAGGGAACTGAACTGCAGGGGCTCACTGCAATTCCTGCCGCAACATCCTTCGCAGTAATACTTCTGGGCATTTTAGGGGAATTGAGCCAGTCGCTACAATCGAGTAGTACGGACCTCGTTAATTGGTTGCCAATTTCACCTTCAGAATATGTGGCGGGCTCAACACTTTCTCTCGCGTATACGTACTCCTTCCTCCCGTCCTTATTGCTAGGCGCGTCACTTGGTCCAGCATTATTCTTCGGTCAATCAAACGTTTGGCTAGCATCCGTGGCTATGAGCACGGTCTCTCTTCTAATCGGAGCGAGTATAGTGGAGATGCTGCGTTCAATCACTAATCGTATCTCCTCCAGTTTCTACAAGAGAAGCGGGCGTTCAGGAATAATACTCCGCCTCGGCCTGACAATTCTCGTACTCGTGTTCTTCCAACTCCTTTTCAGCGGTCAAATAATTGTGTACGTACTGCGTGCGATCGTACAAACGGTCGAAGCGGTATGGTTCATTCCGGTGATCTGGCCGTCGATCGCGGTGCAAGCGGTTGCTGAAGGGCTCTCAGTTCCGTTACTCTTCGGACTTCTCTCCTTATCATTTTCTTTCGCCCTCTTCGTCGTGGCAGTAATTCTCCGGACACGCTACTGGATTCCCGTACCCGTATCAATCAAGATCAACTCCAAGCCATACAGCCCCTCAGTAGCGAAAGTTAGAATCCCCGGAATCACGTCGGCGGAGTCCGCAATTTTCAGGAAAGACCTACGTTCATTGATCAGGAGACGAGAAATGGCACGATTCCTTGCCATACCGTTCGTGCTTGCTGCTTCAATGGCAATCTCGCTGTCGCAAATCGGAACAGCTTCTGGCTCATCCCTAAATCTCGCCGCAACGATACCGCTCTTCCTCATTCCGATTGCCGTATTCTGTGAGGTTCTTTCAATGACAAGCATCGGCCAGGAAGGCTATGCAGTGTGGAACATCTATGTTGCCCCACTGGAGACAAATCAATTTCTGAAGGCCAAAATGTTGCTTACAACCATATTAGGCGTAGTGTTCACGTTCGCGATGTTAATCGCAATAACCTTCTTCGTCAACCCCGCGGGATCCGACATTTTACTCCTGTTTGGCTTAGGCATCGTGGTCGTTTTGGAAGAGTCAGCCTTCGGGCTCTACATCGCCGCAAAGTTTCCAGATTTCCGGGAAATGGTAAGGAGCAGATACGTGACGATATGGGGATCATTGCTTGGAATGTTCCTCGGAATCGCCATCGCACTATTGACCGCCACTCCCCTTCTCCTTCAACCTCTTTTCGCCGATCTGACAGCAGAGTTGGTGACTGCCACATTTGCTATCGGACTACTCGTCTGCCTCATCTGCTGGAAGGTGACTGTACGACAAACGAAACTCTTGTTCGAAAACATTCTGATCTAACGAACGGAAATCATTGTCATGCTCAACATTAGTCGACACCCATAAATGATAGCACCAGTCAACCGTGGTGGAAGCACATGGCTTACAAACTCTTCATAATATCACTACTCTTGATATCGGTGCCTCTACTGGGAGTGGCACCAGAAGTCTACAGTCAAACTGCCACAACCATAACAAGTCTGAATACCGTGACCACGAATCTAACTTTCACTGAGGGAAGCCTCTCCACAGTCGGAAACGTGACCGCGACGAAGAGCGAAGAAGCGACACTGATTGCAACCAGCGATACTCTCCCAGGTCTAGGTGCTCAAGGTTCGCAAGGCTGCAACGAGGGTCACGTCGGACCAGTCTATGCGAATTTCAGTCAACCAATTGTTGGCACATTGAGCTCCAATCAACTGATCAACTTCTACATCATGAACACCACCCAGTACGCAGCGTGGAACTCCGCGACTACTTGTGACCCCGGACGGGCGAAGGGAGCACTGTACATTTATGAAGACACGCAGTCCGTGGTTCTGAAATGGACGGCGCCCAAAAATGGCGCCTATTATTTCGTGTTCACGACAAGCAGTTTCAGCGACGCCGTAATATCGTTTAATTTTGGTGCTCCGATCCACATTGTTACGTCGTACCTTCAGTACGTCACCCTAACTAGTTTGCGTACCGCGGAAGTCACGCAAACACTTACCTCATTTGTAACATCACAAATTGGTCAGTCATCTCAAATTCCGACCGGATTGATTGAATTCGTTCTCGTGATTATAGCGCTGATGTCGGCGATTGCGCTTTGGAAAAGATCTCGACGACCAGTTGAATGATGAAATCATTCGTAGTCGCCAGCGTAGGTTGCGTCGCATCAGGATTTTTGTTTAGTTACTTTTCCCACCACTAGGATCAAACCAATGAATCCGACGATCATGAGAAAAAGAATTGTTCCGTATCTGAATAGAGAAACGTCCTGTTCGCCTTCCAGAAGATACGGTAACAGTACCGTAAACAAATACATCGCAGCGAAAACTAGTACGATCGCTAACGTCACTTTGATCTCTCCCAATGCGCTGCGCCTCAACAAGTTACTTGTTGAAATTGGCTAGAAGTGTCTAGGAAGGAGCTCTCCTAGAATCTTCGGGACACTAAGAGAACCCTTCCGCATGGACAGGCCTTCTCTTCTCATCTATCGTATTAAACGGTTTGACACCCTTTCACGTGAAAGGGAACGACATCTTCTTTGTTAAGCGACCAAATGGATGTTTACTGTCCAATCCAAAGTGTTGTCTGCTACGGTTAGAATGATGTTCAACTTCCAAGGACCGACTTCCTTCGGAGTCAAAACACTTACACTCTCGCTATAGGTCAACTGTGATTGAACTGTGAAGGACTTCGTTGCTAACATCTGGTTACCAGAAAGTAATTGCACGTTCGCCACGCCCGAGCAGGTGCATTTGAGAGTTATCGTAATCGGGATCTGCGTATTTGGGTGCGGTGCTGTCGGATAGGTGGCTACGAAGAATCGAATCGGACAACCGTCTAGATTTGTGTTTGAACACACTGTCGCATTAGCAGTACCCACGACCATCGAAGCAGCGAGAATGGACAGGATTGCATAAGCTACTGTTTTCATTTACCTGTCTTGAAAGAATAACCAACTTCAGAGGCTTAATGATTCTAGATCAAATCAGCTTCAGCGAAGCTGTGCCAATGGCGCCAGTTGAACACGGTTAAGGTAGTATTGAAGACAATCACGCGTCCCTCTGAGGAAATTATAACATCAAGTCTTGACTGCTCAAGCATCGATGTCGTAATTGGCGTACTGCACAAAGGATCTTGACGGCATTGCGACAATGGTAACGGTTACGTAGAGTGTCACGTAGTACGTTGCACCGTGTTGGAAATAACCATCCTTTGAGTGTATCAAAACGCTGAAAATTCCAGGGCCATTGTAGAAATAATCCTGACGATCGATCCAGTATGGGGCAGGGCTAGATTTCGAAATGCTCACCATGGCGTGGATCTGATCAGAAGGTAGAACC
>Ga0187780_10003318_pt1 | contig 12169 bp, 12 predicted proteins | sample 1015_Q2_SP10_20__FD_132429 | JGI IMG/M metagenome (GOLD analysis project Ga0187780, IMG submission 132429) | Tropical peat soil microbial communities from peatlands in Department of Meta, Colombia - 1015_Q2_SP10_20_MG | ecosystem: Environmental > Terrestrial > Soil > Wetlands > Peat | place...
CTCACTGTCGGCCCGAACTCGGTGTCCAGCTTGCCCGAGTCGAGGGCCTGCTTCAGCTGATCGACGCTACCTATCCCAAGGTCGTGAGAGAGGTGGTGGGCAGTCCTGGGACCTATCCCCTGGACCTTCATGAGCAGGGGCACCCCCGGAGGCGTCCTCTGCCTCATCCTCTCCAGCGCCTGGAGGTGTCCTGTCCTCAGGTATTCGTCGATTTTCCTCGCTATCCCCGCGCCGACGTATTGGATTTCTTCGAGTTTTCCCTCCTTCCAGAGCTTGTCGACGTCCTCGTCCATGTTCCTGATGCTTGTTGCCGCACGGTGGTAGGCGACCACCTTGAACCTGTCTTCTCCGTTGGCCTCGACGAGCTCCCCCATGCTGTCGAGGAGGTCGGCGACATCGTTGTTCCTCAACCCGCAAATTCATCCGGCGAGAGTTTTAAAAGGAGTCTTCGTCGGGCGAGTTTTCACTTGCCTGCATATCACAAGGCGTTCGTACTGATTAAGGCCGACCCGGGTCACGAGAAGAAGGTGGTGGAGAACCTAATGAAGATCAAAGAGGTCCAGGAGGCCCACGTCATTCCAGGAGAGTGGGACATCATGGCCGTCCTCAACATCCCGAAGGAGATAGTGGTCCCAGGGGACCAGAAGGTCTACAATCTCGTGATGGACAGGATCGTCAAGATCAAGCACGTACAGGACACCAACACCATGGTGTCCCAGTACTCAGTAGCGAAGTAGCTATCTCCACCAGCCGAATTCCTTGGGCGTGTCCGTGATGGCTACCCCTTCCTTTCCCTCAATCAGGACGTCGTCCTCGATTCTCACCCCTAGCCTGCCCCTGACGTAGGCTCCTGGCTCGACCGTGAAGCACATGCCGCTGTCAAGCCTCTCGTTGCCCCCCTCTACGATGTAGGGCGCCTCGTGAATCTCGAGACCGAGGCCGTGCCCCGTCCGGTGGGTGAAGTACCTCGACAACCCTGCCCCCTTCAGCGTCCCTCTGGCCGCACCGTCCACGTCCCCTACTCTGACCCCCTTCGCGGCTTCGGCTATCCCCGCCATGTTCGCCTCGAGCACCTTCACGTAGACTCGTTCCACTTCTGCGTTGACCCCCAAGCAGAATGCGCGGGTAATATCCGAGTAGTATCCCTCATAGGTGGCCCCCACGTCTATGATGATGCTCTCGCCCCTCTGTAGCTTCCTCGACGAAGGGAGCCCGTGAGGATCCGCAGCCCTGGGGCCCGACTGCACCAGCATGTCGTCGACGTGGGTCGCACCCTTGGCATAGATGGCGTCAGTTGCTGCTTTTGCAACCTCAAGTTCCGTCGATCCCTCCTTTAGAATCGCCGGGAATTCCTCGAAGGCCCTACTGAGGATGTTCGACGATCTCTTCAGCAGCTTCATCTCCGTTTCATCCTTCACCTCCCTCATTCCCTGGAGTACCTGCTCAGCGTTCCTGAACTTCGGGGACGCCTCCTTCGCCAGCACGTTCAGGTACAGAAAAGGCACCCTTCCTTCGAGCCCCCACTTCCCTTTCAGTCCAGCGCCCTTTGCTGCCTTGGAGATGGCGCGCTCCGGGCCTTCGGAGTCGGTCCACGAGTGAATTTCCATCTGCACAGGGCCGCTTGCGTAGGGGCCGGACTCGAATGTCGGGGCTACGAGGTGAGGCTCTCCGTCGACAGGGACCAGCAGCATGAACGGCCGTTCCAGCAGCAACGAGTTGACGCCTGTGAAATACGTCATGTTCGGCCCGGGCACGATGATTGCCCCCCGCATGCCCTTCTTGTCCAGCATCTTCCTGAGCGTCTCCAGCCTCTTGGCGTAGATCGCCTCTCGCTTCATTCCCGCCTTTGACATTCGGATACACCGTTAATATGTCGTCTTTCGGCGCCGCCCACCGTCTTGGGCCTCAAAGAGACGTTTGTCTTGCCGCTGGCAAAGAGATGGATTTCAGGGGTCAACATGGACTCGGCCATGCAGGACGCGAAAAAGGCGAACTCAAAGGGGATAGGCGTCCTGGTGAACTTCCTCGGGGAGGAGATCAAGGACCCCGCCGAAGCAGACGCGCACACGGCCGAGTACCTCAGGCTCCAGCAGACCATGGCTGACAACAGCATCAATGGGTTCGCCTCCGTGAAGCTCACGCAGCTGGGCCTGGGCTCAGATGAGCAGGGCACAGTCAATCGTCTGGAGAAGATAGCGATTAACGCGGACCGTCTCAATCAGCTCCTGTGGGTTGACATGGAGAACTCCCCTGTCATAGACGCGACCCTAAGGATTTACCTGGACGCGCTCTCGAGGCACCCCCGGGTGGGTATCGCGCTCCAGGCCTACACCCGGCGAAGCGAAGCCGACCTGAAGAAGATCCTGGACGCCGGGGGGACCGTCCGCCTGGTGAAGGGCGCGTATCGGGAGAGCCACGATTTCATCTATCCCACAAAGAAGGAGGTGAACGACAACTTCACAAAGCTCCTCGAGGTTCTTTTCGAAAGAGGCGACAGGTTCGCCATCGGGACTCACGACTCGGCGCTCATCGACAGGGCCAAGGAGCTGGCGGGGTCGAGGAAGGTCGACTTCCGCTTCGAACTCCTGAAGGGGATAAGGGATGAACTGAAGCTTGAGCTCGTCAAATCAGGCTACAAGGTGTTCGAGTACCTCCCCTACGGGGACAGGTGGTACGCCTACTCGAAGCGGAGGATCACCGAGCACCCGAGCAACATCTGGCTCCTTCTGAGATCCCTCGTCTAGAGCGCATATCGCGGGTAGCCGGCGTTGATAAGCGGCTCAATTTCAATAGACTACGCCCGCAAAATACCCTGTAAGGACTGAAGGGAAACAGGCACGAAGACAATGCCCGAATATCAAAAAGGACAAGTCTGGGGAGCACTCCGCAAGGCGTGGAAGGGATACCGGATCGCGAAGGTCCAGGGCGACAGCGCCCGCATGAGGGAATATGCGACCCGCATCAGGACCCTCCAAGGCCAGCTTGGCGTTCCACAGGCAAGTTTCCCGAACGTAGGACTATAGAGGAGCTCTGCTCCTCTCTCCCTTTTTAATCGGTCCCGGCCAGTTCTTTTTCTATTTCTTCCAGAATCTCGCCGACGACCTGCTTCTGGAGTCCGAGGGACGCGCTGATTCCGGTTATCCCATCCCCTTCCTCCCTCATCAGGTACCTCAGGACCTTCCTCCTATCGACGCTCGGGAGCGTCGTGGTTATTCTCGCAGCCTCCCTCAGTGCCAAGCTTCTGACGTACAATAGCACGGCCCTTTCCTCTTCCATTTCCTTCAGCTTCTTGTCGACTTCGGCTACTACCTGCGTAAGCGGCCTTATCCTCGACGGGCCGTCGGGGTACCTCAGAACCTCCCCGACTTGGGCTGCCATATGGGCCCTCTCCTCATTCTCTTGAACTCCGGGAACCGCTCCAAAGGAGAACATCCGCGCCCTGAACAGGTTGGGGGCTAGGTCTATTGTCACAGAGAAGCTCTTCTTCAGAAGATACTCCTTCCTGGGCGGCCCGCGCGGGCTGTCCTGGGCGATGGTGCTTACCAGGCCAGCATCCTCCATCGTGATCAGGTGCTTTGCCACCAACTGCTGGCTTATCCCCAGCTCCTTGGAGAGCTGCAACTGGTAGTTTGGTTCCTCGCTCAGCCTCGCGATGATCCTCCGCCGAATCGGGTTCTCCACCGTCCCCAGCACTGCGTCGAGTTCAGATTGGCTCAAGGGTCATACACCAATGGTTGTATAGGCGAGCTTTCTCGTATAAATATGTTCTCGGCGGAGAGACGACGTGAGTTCCGCGCCTTCCGCCCACGTGCACGGGAAGATAGGCTCGCGCGAACTCTCCGCGAAGACGTGGCCCGATTTTGAGAAGCTCTTCGCAGCAAACGGGGGCGTCTGGGGAGGTTGCTGGTGTATGTTCTACCACAAGGCCGGCAAGTTCGACTCGAAGGCCTACGAAGAAAACAGGGAGGCGAAGCGCCTCCTCACGTCCGAAGGGAGGGCCCACGGGATCCTGGTCTTCTGTGGCAGGGACCCGGTTGGGTGGTGCCAGTTCGGTCCCAAAGAAGAGCTGGGCAGAATCGACAGGAAGAAGGGGTACGCGCCCGCTCTGCCCGACGCATGGCGCGTCACCTGTCTTTTCATCGCCCCAGGCCACCGCAGGTCCGGGCTGGCCACCTACGCCGTGAGAGAGTCGATCAAGGCGATGAAGAAGGCAGGTGTCAAGGCGGTGGAGGCGTACCCCGTCGAAGGGGAGCGCTCAGCCACCCTGCTCTGGAGCGGCACCCCGAAGCTTTTCGAGGATGTGGGCTTCAGTAGGAGGGGCGCCCTCGGCAAGCGGAGCTGGATCTACGCACTGCGACTTTCCGGGCATTCCACGAGGGAAAGGGAAAGCGGTTCTCCCTGTGCTGCCCAAAGGGGAAGAATCTAGCTAAGTGGAAGTGACGCTCCGAAAAGCCTAGATTAGACCCTCCGGATAGCGATGACGCACACGGCAGGCGATTCGAGATGAAAGTGTTCCAACAGCTGGCTGCAAGATGCACCTGCGAGGTCTGCGGCGAAGGATGCCTCTGCGGGGACTGCGCCGCGTGCTCCAACCCCTTCCTGGACAGAAGCATGTCGAGGAGTGCGAAAACCATTTCTGCTGTGGCCTGCCTCACCATAATCCTCGGAGGCTTCGTCTTCCTTGCGCCCGTCGTAACCCTGGGTCAGACCCCCACCGTGACCGAGACCTTCTCCGTCAGACTCCAGCAGTCGCAGATTGCGACCGCGCCCATGGGGTCAATTTCTTTCTGCCTGTTCGGCGAAGGAGCCGTACTGATCAACGGCACCTATTACCCGAGTGCGGCAGTCAATCAGTCTGACAACCACGTCTGCAGCCGCAAGTAGCGGGCTCTGCCTTTCCGCTGCATTCTTCTCGCCCCGTTCCCGGCGGACACCAGCACGCTTTTTGGCGACCCTTTACCGGGCCGCGGTCGAGATGGCCAAGTTTCCAGGCGATGAATGGGTGAAGGCGTACATGGAGAAGTTGAATTCAAACGCCGCCTACGAGGATGCGGGAAAGAACTGGGAAGGCGCCATGACTTTCGTTGTGCAGAAGGATGCCGCCTTCGACACGGATGCGTTCATCTACCTGGACCTGTACCACGGCAAATGCAGAGACGCCAAGTTCTCCCTCGCCGAGTCTGAGCTTCCCGTTCCCGAGTACAAGTACAGCGGCCCCTACACCAATTGGAGGAAGCTCATCAACAAGGAGATAGACCCAATTCAGGGGCTTCTCACAGGGAAGTTCAAGCTCCAGGGCTCAATGATGAAGGTCATGAGGTTCACCAAGGCGGCAAAGGAAATGGTGAACACGACCGCTCTGGTGCAGACAGAGTTCTGATGGTGGGCAATGTGGTACTTCAGGTCCCCCGAAATAGTCTTTGGGGAGGACTCGATTTCCTTCCTCACGTCTCTTGAAATCAGGAAAGCAGCTATCATCACAGACAAAAACCTTCTCCACACCGATATACCCGGCCTCGTCGGGAATGCTCTGCCCCAGGGAGCTGATTCGCTGGTCCTTGGAGACGTCTCCGAAGAACCGCCCCTCTCCGAGATGACCGCACTCCTCTCGCGTATCAACGGGTTCGCGCCAGACTGGTTCCTGGCCGTAGGGGGAGGCTCGGCTATGGATACGGCGAAAATTCTCTTCGCACTTTACGAACGCCCTGACCTCAGTGCCTATGACATCACGCCACTGGTCAAGCTCGGGTTGAGGAAGAAGAGCAGGCTGGTAGCAATTCCAACTACCAGCGGCACAGGTTCGGAATGCACCTGGGCAGCAATCCTCACCGTAGACGGGGAAAAGCGGAAGCACGAACTCGCCTCTCCAGAAATTCTACCCGACTACGCCATCCTGGACCCGGCGTTTGTCGTCTCCCTCCCTCCCGAGCAGACCAGGAACACCGCTTCCGATGCCATCGCGCACGCCGTGGAGGCGTATGGAAGCACCTGGCGCAACGCATTCTCTGACGCCATGGCCGAAAAGGCGCTGGAACTGATCCTAGGGGGGATAACGGAGGTATTGAAGGACCCAAGAAACCTGGCCCAGAGGAACCAAGTGCATGTCGGCGCCTCCATGGCAGGGCTCGCCTTCTCTAACTCCCAGATCGGTCTGGTGCATGCGCTCGGCCACGCCTTGGGCGGCCGGTTCAAGACGCCTCACGGCAAGGCGGTAGCCCTCTTCTTACCTCACGTCGTCGCATTCAACTACGATGCCTGTCCTGAAAGGTACGACCGCCTCAACTTGATTGTCCCAGCGCAATTCCGTGGGGCGAGGCTCTCCGATTCATTGGAAAACGTCCTCGGGGGAATTGGGCAGGCGCGGAACGGCAGGGAGGCGGGCATCGCCGAGGCAGAATACCAATCGAACCTGGAGGAGCTCGTAACGCTGGCTTCCGAATCCACCGGGATGGTGACGAACCCCAAGGACGCCGGCTCGGCAGACCTGAGGAGACTTTTCATGCAGGCCTACGCTGAGGATGTGCCATGAAGGAAAGGTACGGCAACCTAATCGGTGGCCGGGAGGACTTCGAAGGGGAGTCTGTGGCTCTTCGCAGCCCCGCCGACGGCTCAACCCTCCCAACTGTGGTCTATGCCAACGCTGAGAAGACAAAGGAAGCCATTGACGCCGCGGCAGAAGCGTTCAGGAAATGGTCCTTGACGGCTGTTCACGAACGGCAAGGTCTCCTGCTGAAACTCGCGGAAAGAATACAGTCGCGGGCCGAGGAGTATTCTCAGCTGGAAGCTTGGAACACTGGAAAGACGTTGAGGCAAAGCACCTTTTTTGACATATCCCTTGGGATCGAGCATATCAGGTACTTTGGCTCCACGAAAGAATTTCAACCAACGAGGGAGATAGAACATCCGGAATACCCAGGCACGAGAGGAATTGTACAACACGCACCCATGGGAGTGGTAGGCGCAATTGCACCGTGGAATCTCCCCTTCCTCATGGCCGTGTGGAAACTCATGCCTGCCCTTCTTACTGGCAACACGGTAGTCCTCAAGCCCTCGCACTACACTCCAATCACTGCGCTCGAACTGTCGAAGGACATCAAAGCGTCAGGCTTTCCCGATGGGGTGGTCAACACGGTCGTTGGGCGCGGAGACGAGGTAGGACATTCCCTGGCGACAAGTCCCAAGGTCAGCATGATCAGTTTCACCGGCTCCACTGCAACCGGCGAAAGACTTGTGTCGAGCTCGACAGGTGTGAAGAAATTCACCCTCGAGCTTGGTGGGAAATCCCCAAATCTAGTTTTCGAAGACGCTGACTTGGACAGAGCAGTGAAGGGAGTACTTTTCGGTATATACCTACACTCGGGCCAACTGTGCGAGTCAGGGAGCAAACTAATAGTCCAAGAGTCTATCAGAGCGGAATTCCTAGCCAAACTGAAGGAATGCATGGAACTGATGAGGGCGGGAAACCCGCTTGAGATGGAAACGGATATTGCTGCGATAACAACGGAGAAGCAAAAAACGAAGATAGAAACAATGGTCCAAGGAGGAGTAGACCAGGGTGCACAAGTGTATTACCAGAAAGAGATCTCAGGCATGGTACCGAAAGAGGGTCTCTACTACGCCCCGACCCTCTTGACAAACGTCGAGAGGGGTGCAACGATCGCAAGAGAGGAGGTCTTCGGTCCCGTGCTCGTGTCTCTAGGATTCGAGAATGAGGACGACGCGGTGGAGATCGCGAACGACACAGACTATGGTTTGGCGGCTGGTGTATGGTCAGGAAACACTGAAAGGGCGAAGAGGGTAGCCGGAAGAATCGAAGCCGGAACCGTCTGGGTGAACGACTATCACCTTCTTTCAGCCGCTGCGCCAAGAGGGGGTTTCAAGAAGAGCGGGGTGGGGAGGGAACTCGGGCTCGAAGGAATCATGGAATTCACACAGACGAGGCACATCTTCGTCAATGAAGGCGGGGACATAGAAGAAGTCGCTTACGGTCTCGTCCTTCCTTGATTGTCCCCACTGCATTTATCGTGCAGCCAGCTGTCTATCTGAACCGTCGTCCAGGGACGGTTTCGGCCTGGTACATGGGAACGAGTGAAGGCCGGGGGCCGTCGAGAGGCTATACGAGGCCGAGACCTTTCTCGTTCTCGAAAATCGTGTCCCCCTGTTAAGAGTCAGACAATCGCATTTCACTATCTGCCATGATGATTATTGTTCGCATATACCCGAGGGGGGAGCTTGGGGAAACATGGAACAGAGTAATTAGCGGACTCGAGAAACTGTCGAGCAACCGTTGCGTTCCGCTCTACCTGTCCCAACGGGAGGAGGAGAACTTCATGACCCTCATTTACGACGTAGAGGACGTCGACTCCTTCGCCGACATCGTCGCCACGAGCATTCCTTGGCTCTTGCACCCGGCGAAGACGAGGACCATCACGCTTCTCAAGCCAGTCTTCTTCCCCGCACCAAAGGACAGGCCCCCTAACCTCGAGAGGTTCCAGGTATCCATCAGTGCTTCGCCAGAGGAAGTAACAAACGTCTTCAATCGCATCGTTCACATCGATTATCCGAAGGATACCTTCCCAACCTACACCGCCTACTCCTTCGGCGAAGACGACATTGTCACCTCGATGCTTTCCTCGGGCAGGAGCAGGCTTGAGCAGTTCGTGAACGAGGAGCTCCGTCCGCTGCGAGGGGTGGTCAGCGTGTCCGTCGGCCACATAGACAAGTCGAAACGCGTCGCTCCTGAGGAGATGTGGAAGAAGTACAGAGAGAGCCGGTACGCATTCAGGCCCAGGGCAAAGTTCGAAGAATATGACTTCCTAGAGTACGCAACTTCGCCGGGAGTGCCTCCTGGAGAGGCCGAGACTTCGAGCTTCTGGTGACGGTTGCATCCACCTTCCCCAGCGGCGGTTCTTCTGATCGACGAGATGCATTCTTCGGGCCTACGACCGTCTTGAGAAGCGGGCCCGGTGCGATTTGAACGCACGACCTACAGCTCCCTCCGACTGATCGTAGGAGGCTGCCGCGCTATCCGTATTCCGCTCGATCGCCGATCTGCGCTACGGGCCCAACCCCCGGCCGAAAAGAACCAGAATATTACCTGTTCTCATCGGACCAAATCGAACTCGATCTCCAGCTCTCGTTTCGAGTTCCTGTATCTCGTCTTTCCGAGCTTCATTTTTCCTATTTGCAGCGTGTTTTCAACATGGCGTTCGTTGCAGGTGTTGACGTTCCAGTCTGGAATCCTCACTAACTGCAACCTGGTGGTGCCTGGCGGGAGCGGGAAGAGGTCGTAGATAATGTCCCCGAAGTGTCCCTCAGCCTCCGCCCTTTCCATCTCGAACTCGAGCACCTCGGCCCCCTCAGCGACCTTGTCATTAGCCGCCTTCTCGATACGCCGCATCTCTTCGTCCGTGGGCTTCCTCTCGCACTGGACCGTCAGCCTTCCATGGCAGCCAGAGACGAAGACCGACGCGGTCTTCTTGGTACCAAGCACCCGTTCCGCTGCTCCCTTGACCACATGGATGCCTGAATGTGTCCTGATTTCGTCTGAGCTCAACTAGAGCCTCGTTGCTATTCTGTAGAAGTCAGCCAGCTTCGTCTGGATCCCATAGCGCTCCTCGTTCCCCCTCATGTACCAATAGATTGACAGAAGGGTGGGCCACATCTTAATGAGGCTGAACCTGTCTTCCACCTTCGCCTTGATGAACTCGTACACTTTGGCGTAGATTGCAAAGTGGTCCAGCACTGCCTTCCTGTACCCCTCCCTGTCACCAAGATGATCCACAAACAGGTTTACGCACTGCATACTCGGGATGATTCCCTCTCCCAGCATCGGGTACACCGTGCCGATGCTCTCGCCGACCCCAACAACCTTCCCGTCGAAGAACGGTTCAGCGAACTTTGGCGGGGTAACCCTCACTGGCCTCCCAATCCTCCTGAGGACTTCGCAGTGGTACTTGTTGACGAATTCGTTCAGCTCGTAACGATATCTTCCCTCTAGGTCGCCCGCCCCTACGTGGGCCATGCCGTCCCCCAGCGGGAAGTACCACCAGTATCCCGCCAGGCCGGGATAGGGCTTGATGACAAAGTCATCGTAGGGGAGGTCCTTCGACTTCACCTGGTACTCCAGACACGGGATGAGCATGTCGTTCTTGATCTTCGGAAGAAGGGACCTGTGAAGTCCGGTCGCGTCGACGACCGTGTCGAAGCCAGCTAAGTCCCCATTCGCCTTCTTGACCTGAGCCCCCCAGTGGACCCTCTTCCCCTTCAGCATGTCCTCGGTGAGCCTGTGCTTGTCGTAGGTGACCAGTCCAGTCAGGTTGATGCTGAGCTCCTCGTCCCCAAGGTCGACGCGCATCTTCCTCCCCTTGTGCAGGACATAGTCGTCAAAACTGAAACCCGCCTGCTTGACCATGTCCCGGATGAACGGCTGGCTTGTGCCCCAGGCGCAGACGGTGTACCAGTTCTTCTCCGTCCTCATCTCGAATGCTTCTGCCTCGACGCCTGCGGGAAGGCGATTCATCATGTAGGCCCCTGCGACGCCTGCGCCGACAACTGCGAGCTTCAATGAAGTGGAGACCATTAGCCTGCGCCTCATGGCGTTATTCTACTTGTCGCTTCAGCCCACCCCCGTCGGACGAGAGATTCAAATAGAGCGGTAACCTCAGTATACCTGGTAAATCGATTTGGCAAAGCAGCAACCTGCGTCGAAGGTCGTCAAGGTGAGCGACGACACCCACGCCAAGCTCGTCGCCCTCGCGAAGTGGGGGGAGCCCCTGGACCAGGTGATTCACCGCCTGGTGACGCAATCGAAGGGCCTGGAGGACGTCGTGACGGGGCAGAGCTCGATCTGCTTTATCGACGGCGTTCAAGGGAGACTCCTCTATAGAGGCTACGACATCGTCGACCTCGCTCCCAAGTCCACCTACGAGGAGACAACCTTCCTCCTCTGGAACGGACACCTCCCGACCGCATCGGAGCTCCACGACTTCTCCAGCGAGCTCAGCGCGAAGAGGGCAGTGCCGGCGGGTGTGCTGTCCATCTTGTCGGGTCTTCCATCGAATTGCGATGCCATGGACGCCTTGCGCGTCGGTGTCGCCTCCCTGGGTATCTTCGACGACCCGATGTACCCGTCTCAGGAGAAAGCTCAGTCCATCGCCGCGAAGATGGCAACGCTCGTTGCCGCAATCCACAGGCTCAAGCACAACCAGGACGTCCTCGCCCCGAGAGACGATCTCGGCTACGCAGCGAACCTGCTCTACATGGTGACAGGGGAGAAGCCGCACAAGGACGACGAGAGGCTGATGGACGCGTTGCTCATCCTCCACGCGGACCACGAGCTGAACGCCTCTACCTTCACCGCAAGGGTCATCGCTTCCACGCTTTCCGATGTCTACTCTGCTGTGACCGGAGCGGTCGGCGCCCTCAAAGGACCTCTCCATGGTGGTGCCAACGAGAAGGTCGTCGAGATGACCATCGAGATAGGGACGCCCGAGAACGCCGAGTCATACGTCGACGCCATGCTGGCCAGGAGGCAAAAGATCATGGGATTCGGGCACAGGGTGTACAAGACCATGGACCCGAGAGCGGCCATCCTCAAGGACATGGCCCAACACTTCACGAAGTCCGAGAAGGAGAAGAAGGTATTCCAGATTCTGGAGAAGACCGAAGAGATGATGGAGACCTGGAAGAGCCTCTATCCCAACGTCGACCTCTACTCAGGGTTGGCTCTGAACCACGTGGGCATTCCAAGCTACCTCTTCACGCCGGTCTTCGCGGTCGGGCGCGCACCAGGCTGGCTGGCGCACATCCTGGAACAGTACGCTGACAACAGGCTCATCAGGCCGAGGGCGGAGTACATCGGACCGACCCATGCCGAGTACGTCTCCCTCGAGCACAGGACAGCACCGGCGGTAATGAAGCATTGAGGGTCGAGGCACTCGTCAAGCGCTCACCGGTGACAATTAGCCCGGGGGCAACCATCCGCCAAGCCGCAGAAGTCTTCGCCAGGGAGAGGATTGGCCTGCTGGTCATCGCAGGATCTGTTAGCCCCGTAAGAGCGCAAGCGGTCATATCTGAGCGGGACATCGTTCGCGCCGTTGCCAAGGGGACTGCGCTCACTGCCCCGCTGGAGACCATTGCCACCAAGAAGCTGATCAGCGTCAAGCGC
>Ga0187780_10003319_pt1 | contig 12168 bp, 10 predicted proteins | sample 1015_Q2_SP10_20__FD_132429 | JGI IMG/M metagenome (GOLD analysis project Ga0187780, IMG submission 132429) | Tropical peat soil microbial communities from peatlands in Department of Meta, Colombia - 1015_Q2_SP10_20_MG | ecosystem: Environmental > Terrestrial > Soil > Wetlands > Peat | place...
CCGTCCTCGCGGACGTCCGTCTCGAAGACGAGCGAGCCCACGTAGTCGCACTTCTGGCAGTGGTAGACCTGGCCGACGATCGAGCCAGCGATCAGCGACACCCGTATCGACCCGCACTTCGGGCAGAGAAGGACGGTCTTACCGCGCTTCGGTCGACGACGCATCCTCGTCCTCCTCGGCATCGTCATCGGACTCGTCGTCCGAGGACGGCTCGTCGCTCTCGTCGTCGTTCCCGGTCTCCTCCTCGGACTCCTCGTCCTCGGTCGGAGGCTTGTTCGACTCCGGCGCAGGCCCGCGCTTCTCCTCCGACCCCTCCGTGCCGGCGCCCTCGATCGGAGGCTCGAGGATCACCGCGTCCCGTACCGTGTCGCCTTCGTCGAGGCGGATGACGCGCACGCCGAGCGTGTTGCGTGCCTGGGAACGGATCCCCTTCACCGCCATCCGGATCGTGATGCCGTGCTCCGTCGTGACGAGGACCTCGCTCGCGTCCGTGGTCGGAAGGACGGCGACCACCGAGCCGTTGCGGCCACCGGTCTTGATCGTGCGAACGCCCTTGGCGCCGCGCCGCGTGCGACGGTAGTCTTCGGTCGGGCTCCGCTTCCCGTAGCCGGTCGTCGTGAGCGAGAGGAGCATCGGGAACTTCTCGCTCACCGGAGCCATCGCGACCACCTTGTCGCCCTTCTCTTCCGAGAGGCGGACCCCGATGACCCCGAAGGTCGCCCGTCCCGTCGGCCGGACCTCGGAGAGCGGGAATCGAACGAGCTGGCCCGCGAGGGTCGCGAGGATCACTTCCGTGGCCTCGTCCGTCACGAGCACGACGTCGACGAGCTCGTCCCCCTCCTCGAGGAGGATCGCCTGGATGCCATTGGTGCGGATGTTCTGGTACTGGTCGAGGGTGGTCCGCTTCACGAGGCCCTTCCTCGTTGCGAAGACGAGCGAGCCCTCGCCCTGGATGCTGTGGAGGGGGAGCAGCGTCTGGACCTTCTCGCCTTCCTTGAGCTTCGGGAGAAGGTTGATCACGGCCTTCCCCTTCGAGTGGCGGCTCCCTTCGGGGAGCTCGTACGCCTTCAGCTTGTAGACCCGGCCCAGGTTCGTCAGGAAGAGCACGTCGTCGTGGGTCCGGGTGACGAACGTCCGGATGACGAAGTCCTCTTCCTTCGTCTCCATCTGGATTAGGCCGCGGCCGCCGCGCCTCTGACGTCGGTACTGGTCGAGCGGCAGGCGCTTCACGTAGCCGTCCCTCGTGACGAGGACGACGACGTCCATGTCCGGGATCAGGTCCTCGAGCGTCCGCTCGGTGAACGCCGGGACGATCCGAGTCCGGCGTTCGTCTCCGAACCGCTTCTTGAGGTCCGTGAGCTCGTCGACGATCAGTTGGTCGAGAAGCTTCGGCGAGGCGAGGATCGCCTTCAGATGCTTCGCGAGCTCCTCCTTCTCGGCCTTCTCCTTCTCGACCGCTTCCCGCTCGAGCGCGGTCAGGCGGGCGAGGCGCATGTCGAGGATCGCCTTCGCCTGCTCGCTCGAAAGGAGGAACTTCCCCATCAGGTTCGTCTCCGCGACCTGGACGTCCTTCGACCGCCGGATGATCCGGATCACCTCGTCGATGTGGTCGATCGCCGTGAGGAACCCTTCGAGCAGGTGGAGCCGCTCCTCGGTCTTCCGAAGGTCGAACTTCGTCCGTCGGGTGAGGATCGTGCGACGGTGGGCCAGGTGGAGGTGGAGGAGCTCGAGGAGCGAGAGGACCTTCGGGTGCCCGTCGACGAGACAGAGGTTGATGACGCCGAAGCTCGTCTCGAGCGGCGTGTGCTCGTAGAGCCGATTGAGGACGATCTCGCTCGGGGCGTCCCGCCGAAGCTCGAGCACGACGCTCGTCCCTTCGCGGTCCGACTCGTCCCTCAGGTCGGTGATCCCGTCGATCCGCTTCCCCTTGACGAGGTCGGCGATGAGCTGGAGAAGGTCGGCCTTGTTGACCTCGTAGGGGATCTGGGTGATGACGATCTCGTCCTTCCCGGACCGCTCCCGAATCTCCGCGGTGCCGCGGAGGTGGATCATCCCTCGGCCGGTCTCGTACGCCTCCCGGATCCCTTCGGTCGAAAGATAGCCGCCCGTGGGGAAGTCGGGCCCGGGGAGGACCTTCACCACGTCGTCCAGAGTCGCGTCGGGACGGGCGATGAGGAGAAGGAGCGCGTCCGCCACCTCGCTCAGGTTGTGCGGCGGCATGTTGGTCGCCATCCCGACCGCGATCCCCGCCGAACCGTTGACCAACAGGTTCGGGACCTTCGAGGGAAGGAGGAGGGGCTCCTTGAGCGACCCATCGAAGTTGTCTCCCCACTCGACCGTCTCCTTCTCGATGTCGAGGAGGAGCTCCTCCGCGATCGCGCTCAGACGAGCCTCGGTGTAGCGCATCGCGGCCGGGGAGTCTCCGTCGATCGAGCCGAAGTTCCCTTGGCCGTCGATGAGCGGGTAGCGCAGGCTGAACGGCTGCGCCATCCGCACGAGGGCGTCGTAGACCGCCATGTCGCCGTGCGGGTGGTACTTCCCGAGGACGTCTCCGACGGTGCGTGCCGACTTGCGGTACGGACGGTCGTGGGTCGCCCCGGACTCCCACATCGACCAGAGGATCCGACGGTGGACCGGTTTGAGACCATCGCCAACGAGAGGGAGCGCTCGACCGACGATCACGCTCATCGCGTAATCGATGTACGACCGGTGCATCTCCTGCTCCAGCGCCCGGTCGTGGACCCGGTCGACCGGAGGAGTCGCAACCGCCGCCGGCGGAGGCGTGCTCACGGTCCGCTTCCTCCCTCGGGGGTCGCGAGCTGCTCGGAGAGCACCTTATCGGCCGCGTCCAGGAACGCGGGACGAGTCCCGGGCGGGATCGTCGCTCCGCTCGCGACGCGATGACCTCCTCCTTCTCCCCCCACCGAGGCCGCCGCGACGCGGCAGACGGCCGCGAGGTCGAGGCCTCGGTCCACCTGCCGGAGGAGTCCGCGGGCGCTCACCTTCGTCGGCCCACGCCCTCCCTCCGAGAAGACGAACACCGGATGGTCGGGGGGGAGCAGATAGTTCATCGCGAGGCCTGCTTGGGTGCCCGCGAGAGTGGTCTCGGGGCTCTCGAACCAGCGGAGGAATCGCATCGAATTAACGCCGTCGTTCTCGACGCGGAGAAGCCCCCGGAGGATGCCCGTTCGCCATTCCCGCTCCGCCGCCTTCACCCGCTCCGCGGCACGCGGGTCACCGAGGGCGTACGCGACCCCCACGCCGGGAGTTCCCGCCCGTCCCGCAGCGTTCTGGAGGTTCGAGACCTCCTCCGCATCGAGGCCGAGCGACGGCAGGGACCAGCGCTCTTGGTCGAGGACGTTCGCGGCTTCGGGAACGACCCCTGCCTTCGTGAGTCGCTCCTTGAGGGCGGCGACCAGTCGGCGATTCTCGTCCGCTGTGAGCTTCGACGGGGAACGCGATGGGTCGACCCCGAGGTCGTTCAGGAACGGACCGACAGCTTCGGGACGGCCCGAGAGGCCCCGGACGAACGGGTCGATGCTGGCGGCGAGCGCCTCGGCGACCGTCGGGCCGAAGAGAGCGACCCCGGGCCGGGCGATGACGAGCGACCGGCGGACCGCTTCGTCGACGAGGAGCGCGTTGAGTCCCTTGAACCCGCCGACGTGCTGTCGGTCGGCGATTGCCCCGGAAAGCCCCCACGGCGCGTTGTCCCAGTTCACGGGGTCGAGGAAGATCGTGTAGAGCCACGTGAGCGTCGCAGCGCACAGTTCGCTCATCCCGTCCACGCCCCAGTCGAGCGGGTTCACCAACGCGACGTGGTCGGGAAGGGTGGGGGGTGTGGGAGCTCCCGGGTACTTGTGATGGTCCAACACGACCACCGGTGCCCGGTGGGCGGCGAAGAGGTCGAGGACCGTCGACCCCGTGTCGACGACCAGTACCGGTCCCGGAGTCGTCTCGAGGAGGGCCGAGACGTGGCTTCGCGCGACACCGACGAGCGCGGTCGCCTGCGCGGGATACCCGAGCCGGGAGAGCGCCCGCAGGGCCGACGAAGCGCTCGCGATCCCGTCCCCGTCGTAATGGTAGATGACCTGCCACCGTTGCGGATGGGAAAGGAGCAGGGAGCGGGCTCGCGCGAACTCGTAGGTGTAGTGGGGGTCGGAGACGAGTCCGTCCGGACCCGAGGGCATCACTCCACCTGGAGTGCCGCCGCGGCGGCCGTGTACCGCCACGTCTCGGGAATCCGCTTGCGCTGTCGGTAGTATCGAGCGAGTCGGCGGATCCGGGACTCCATCAGCGTGAGACCACGGCGGTTCGAGAGGTCCTTCGGATGGGTCTCGAGATGTCGCTGAAGGTGAACGACGCGCTTCAGGAGCGCTTGGAGATCGTCCGGGATCTCCGGCTGAACCCCCTTCTCTTGAAGAAGCGTACCAAGACGCTTCCCGGTCACCGCGCGGGCCGAGGGAATCCCCAGCGAATCACGAAGGTGGAGGCCGACCTGCGCGGAGGAAAGTCCCGTCTTCGAAAGCTGAACGGCCTGTGCGACCAGTTCTTCCTGCGAGGTCGTGACCCACGCCGGCTTCGTGAGGGGGTACGGCCGGTGCGACCCGGCGCGACCCTTGTGCCCGGAGTGGATTCGCGACATGGGTTCGCGGGGACACGCGACCGCTACTTAACGGTTGGCGAGCTCAGGGCACCCCGCGAGGAAGAAACAGCCGTTTCCCGTCAGCGGATTCGGTCCGCCTGCTCGGTCGAATCGACCAGGAACCGCTTCCCCTCCGTCGTGATCCGGTAGAGGGCGGGGGAGGCGGCCCGCGCTCGGCTCGCGTAGGAGTTTCCGACCTCTGCTGAGACCATCCCGTTGCGGACGAGGAGGCCGAGCGCAAGCGGGACCTTCACCTGGTCGTGCTTGATCGCCCAGAAGTCGTTGAGGAGCCTCTCGATCTCCTTGAGTTCGAGCGTCTGGCGGTGTTCGTGACCCTCGTGCATCGACTCGACGCGGTTGAGCTGCTGGAGGATCGCGATCAACGTCGCGCGAATCGGGTCGCGCTGCTCGTCGCCGGGGGGCATCGTGCGGACAATAACTACGCGAGGCTCCTCTACTTAAACCGGGGGGCTTGGAGCTTCGAGGAGCCGTCTACTCGACCCGACCGGTCTTGGAAAGGCGAGAGAGGAGGTAGGCTTTCCCCTGGCTGGTGATGACGTACCGGGCCGCGACGACACGCCCCCTCTCCCAGGAGTACTCGGGCGCGTCGAGACACCGGGCGAGGCCGTTCCCCACGAGAACGTCGACCGCGCGTGCCACATCGTTCCCGGACACACGGGGAAGCGGTCCGCGACCCAGGATGTGATGGAGTTCATCGACCTCCAGGCCGGAGGTGGTACCGGCTTCGTTCTCGGAGCGGTTCAACTGCTTCAGGACCTCGAGCAGCTCGTCCCCGAGCTCCTCGGCGGCCTCGAGTGGGGAGAGCGCCATCGCCGCATCGATTCTTGGGATGGGCATTTGAACGTTACCTTCGAGCGGGCCGGTTTCCTTTTACGTTCGTTCGATAGGTACCCTCGACGCTCATGCCGTGCACCTGCCGCAACCCGGCACGCTGTCCGATCTGCAATACGCCCGTCCGGGTTCCGTTGAGCAGCCTCGAGAGCTCGGCGGGGGCCGCGATCCTCGTCGAGAAGTTCGCACGGCGCGACACGTCGTCGTCCCGAGAAGGGCTCCGGGGCCTGATTCGGGGCTGGGCGAGCTGTCCCTCGTGCGGTCACACTATCAACTTCGAGCATTCCCGCCAGTGCTTCGCTTCCGCGCTGAGCGCGGCGGGGGTACCGATGGCCGAGCGTGAGGCGATCCTCTCGAAGATCACGTTCCCCGAGGGGTAACGGCCGCGCGCATGCCCGACTCTGACGAATTCGTCGTGACCCCGTACGAGGTGCGGGGCCACATCGACTATACGCGCCTGAGAGAGCTCTTCGGCACGCAGGAGCTCACGCCCGAGCTCCTCGCGAAGATCCACCACATCACGGGGGGCGAGCTCCACCCCCTCCTCTCCCGAGGGATTTACTACTCCCACCGCGACCTAGGCCCGCTCCTCGACGGGTTCGCGAACGGGAAGCCGTTCTTCCTCTACTCCGGACGGGGGCCATCCGGTCCCTTGCACACGTCGCACCTCGTCCCGTTCGACCTCTGCCAGTGGCTCCAAAAGCGGCTCGGGGTCCCGATGTATATCCAGATCACGGACGACGAGAAGTACTGGCTCCGCACCGGTCTGACCCGCGAAGAGACGGTCAAGTGGGGGATGGAGAATCTCTACGACCTTCTTGCACTCGGTTTCGACCCGAAACGCACGCACGTCTTCTTCGATTCGAAGTCGATCGCGGCGCTCTACCCGCTCGCCGTCCGGGTGGCCCGGAAGATCCCCTACTCGACGGTGAAGGCCGTCTTCGGCTTCGAGCCGAGCACCAACATCGGCCTCGTCTTCTACACCGCCCTTCAGACCGTCCCCTGCTTCTGGCCGTCGTGGGAGGAAGGCCGAGCGATCCCTTGCCTCATCCCGTGCGGGATCGACCAGGACCCGCACTTTCGGGTCACTCGCGACATCGCCGAAGGGCTGGGGTATCCGAAGCCCGCCCTGCTCCACAGCAAGATGATCCCGGGTCTCCTCGGGGAGAACGTGATGTCCACCACGGGCGACCGACCCGAGAACGCGTTGTTCCTGAATGACCCTCCCGAGGTGGTCGACCGCAAGGTGCGTAACGCGTTCACCGGGGGCCGCGCGACGGTCGAGGAGCAGCGTCGCCTCGGCGCGACGCCCGAGGTCTGCTCGGTCTGGGCGCTCTGGAGGACCCGGTTCGCGGAATCGGAGGAGAAGTTCGAGGAGGTCACCGCAGGGTGTCGGTCGGGAACGCTCCTGTGCGGAGAGTGTAAGTCCCAGATCCTCGAGCGAATCCACTCCTTCTACCGACAACATGCCCACGCACGAGAGAAGGTGAAGGACTGGGCCGAGTCGACAATCGTCACTGAGGCTTCGAAGCCGCTCTAGTGCACCGCGTACTCTTCTAGAGAATCTCCGGGCGGGGAGGGCGACGACGCGGGGACTCGGGCGGCTGGCGCGGGTCGTTCGGGCCCGGAGCCTCGTTCGTCTCCGCCCCTTCCTGGACTGCCGTGATGAGACGGAGCATCGGACGGAACAACGATCGACGCGCCCGTTCCGGGTCCAGAGTGTACGCCCGCTCGTACGCCGCGATCGCCTCGTCTTGGTCCCCTAGGCTGAGGAGCGAGAGAGCGAGGTCGAGCCAGCTCTTCGCCTCGCGCGCCCCCTCCCGTTCCCCCGTCTCCTCGAGGTGATCGTCGGCCGGCGGGTGCGAGGGTGGCGGTGGCTCCCGCGACGGAGGCGGTACGGGGGGCGATTCGCTAGTCGGTTCCAGGGTCTCGGGACCACCCTGTGCCTCCTGGGAGAGGACGAGCGCTCGCTCGAATGCGACGGACGCGGACGGTTCGTCGCCGGACTCGGCGAGGGCGACGCCCAGCCGATGCCATGCGACCATGTCCCGAGGAGTGAGCGCGACCGTCCTCTGGTACGCCTGGGCCGCCGAGGCCCATTCCTCCCGGAGCGAGCGAGCGACGCCCAGGTGGAACCATGCCTCCGCGTTCTCGGGGGAGAGCGCGATCGCTCGGCTCAGGGCCCCTTCCGCATCGGCCGCCCGCCCCAGGTGCGCGAGGGAGATGCCGAGATACGCCCACGCACGGCCGTCGGCGGGGTTCTCCCGCACGACGTCCCGGAACGCGGTCACCGCGTTCTCGTACTCGTGGCGTAGGAAGTAGCTGACGGCGAGGTCGAAGCGATGGGTCACACCCGGTACCCGCAGCGCGAACGGAAAGGCGGCGGAAAAGCCTGCCGTTCGGACGGCACCATGCCGTCCGTGCCTTCTCCCGAGCGAAACCGTGGCACGGCGGCGGGTTTATATTCTCCCCCCGGCGTCGGTTGGCCGAGGAATCCCAAAGCCCCATCCCGACCCGAGCGTTTCGCCCGTCCTACTTTTGAGACGAGTGTTCGCGCAGGACGTGTTGTGCGCCCCGATTCCTCGAACGCAAAGAAGCGAAACGCGAAGGAAGAGGCGAACCCGAAATGGCAGACAAACCCCTGACGAAAGTGCGAGACCTGACGCCGAACTCGAAGCAAGTGAACGTGCTGGCCAAAGTGATCAGCGTGGGAGACGCCAAAGAGGTCATGGGCAAGTTCGGCGACCCGAGGAAGGTCTGCGAGGCCGTCGTCGGCGACGACACCGCGACCATCATCCTCTCGCTCTGGAACGAGCAGATCGGAACGATTGCGAAGGACGAGATCATCCTCGTCGACAACGGCTACGTGTCCCTCGTGCGCGGCCACATGCGCCTGAACGTGGGCCGGTACGGGAACCTGTCGAAGTCGACTGAGGCGATCGCCGAGGTCAACCAGTCCCTCGACATGAGCCAGCAAGAGTTCGAGAGTGAGCGCCGGTCGTTCGGCGGCGGCTACCGTGACCGCGGAGGCGGCGGCGGTGGCTACGGCGGCGGACGGTACGGCGGCGGTGGCGGTGGTGGGGGCGGAGGGCGAGAGCGCTCCGATTCCTACAAGCGCTACTGAGCCCGAACCCCGGTCTCCGAAGCGAGCCCGTGGACTCGGTCCGCGAACGCGGTCGGGTCACGGGCAGAACCCTTTCCCACCCTCCTTCGTAATCCCGTTCCGGCGTGGCCTCGCTTTCTCTAGGGTATATCTTCCTTACCCGGGCTAGTAGGCCCGCCCCTCGGCGATGGCTGAGTGCCATGGCGAACCCGATACGGGCGCCGCACGCCTCCGCCCAGTCGCCGGCGCGTAAGCGACGAGCCCTCTCGCCCCGAGGCGCGACCGCGGTCCTGGTCGTCGTGGTCGTGGCCGCGGGGGGAATCGGCTACGGTGTGCTCGACGTCTTCGCGCCGACAGGGAAGGGAGCAGCCTCGTCGGTAGGATGCGTCCCGTCGACCCTCTACGTCTGTACCCCGTCGAACGCAGTCAACGACGTTATCCTCTTCGTGGACGACCAACCCTCCAGTGGCCAGCCCTGGGCAAGCGTCCTCGAAGGGCAATCGCTCACCGCTACGACCTACCTCTCGGGGTCGTCAGGAGAAACGGCATCCGACTACACCGTCACTTGGGGCGACGGAACCCACACGACGCTGCCGAGCCCGACGTTCATTCGTTCGTATTCGGGTCTCGGACTCTATGTGATCAACGCCAGCGCGAACGTGAGCGGCGTCGTTCACACGGGTACGCGGAGCCTCTTCCCGATCTCCGTGGAACCGACCTCGGGGAGCGTGGCGAGCGGGAAATTCCCGGTGCTTGTCACCAGCCTTTCCAACGGGTCGTCCGCTTGGCCGCAGTACCCGTGGGTCCACGCAGGAGGCCATGTCACGGTCTCTGCCCGGTACTCGACGCTTCCGACGGCTCCGGGCTACTCGGCGCTTCCGCCGTCCGTCGTCGCATCGCGAGGCGCAACCCTCGTCTCGTTATCGAATAACTCCACGACACTGAGCGCGACGGTATCGTTCGAAACGCCCGGCACCTACCAGGTAACGATGGTGGGACCGATAGCAGTTCCCGGCGGGAAGATCTACCAGAACTACACGTGGTCGGTCTACGTCGGCGCCGCGGGGGTTCCCCTCGGCTGCATGTTCTGCCGCAGCGGCGGAGCGTCCGGAACGCTGGGCACGAGCCCGCACCCGGGCTCAATCTATGCGTACGAAGCCGTTCTGGGCGGTCCGACGACCCTCGACCCCGCAGTCGACTACGAGACGGTAGGCGGCGAGATCATCCAGAACGTCTTCGAGACGCTCGTGCAGTATGACGGGAGTTCCACTGCCAATTTCGTTCCCGTCCTATCGACCTGCGTGCCCGGCCCCGCTGCGACCGGACCGACGTCCTGTCAGTCGCAATACGGGAGCGACCTCAACGGCCCGCTGAGCGGGACGGGACCGAACGGGACGTACTGGACGTTCCCGATCGACCCGAACGCGAGCTTCTACGACCCAAGCACAGGCGTCCACTGGGGCGTCTACCCCTCGGACGTGATGTTCAGCGTTGCGAGGACGCTCCTGTGGCTAGAGACCCCGAATGAGTACGCCACGAGCGGGTGGATTCTCGGACAATCGCTCCTACCGTTCGGAAACAAGAGCTGGGACGGGGCTCTCCACACTCCGTGGAACAACACACCCCAAGAGATTCTCGGCTCCATGCTCGTGAACGATTCGGCCTACTGTCCCCCGCGGGCGATGGCGATGCACGGCTGCATCACCTTCGTAGCTGACGGGTCGGGGCAGCCCTGGCCAGAGTTCCTCCAGTTTGTGGCCGATGAGGAAGGGTCTTCCGTCGTGCCCTGCGGATGGTACACATTCATGGGGGCCGGACTGCCGGGGTTCGTGACGAACGCCACGAACGGAGACGGCCCTTGTCTCCTTCCGGGAGGAGTCTCCTCGACCAATACTCCAACGTTCCGGAACTACCTTTCGAGCGTGAATCCTCGTCTGTACGATCCCATCATCGAGTTGTCCACGGAATACTATCCACCCCCCGGCCCGTACCCTGCGGTTCGCTACGATATCGTGGGCAGCGGGCCGTACTGGCTCGAGAGCGTCGACCAAGGCCAAGGTTACGTGCTCCAGGCGAACCCTTGGTACGCGCAGCCGAACTGCGCGGGACAGCCGAACTGCTATCCGGGCCCGGGCGACTACGCGAGGAACGTCTATGTCTTCTGGGATTCAACATCGGTCACCGGGCTAGACCAATACATGGCGGGCCAGTCCGACACTTCAGAGTTCTTCCCGAGCAACCTCCCCGAGGTCCTCGCGATGGAGAACGAGTCGAAGGTTGGCCTGTATCAGGGACTGACCTTCGACATCGCCACCGAAGCGTTCACCGCCCACTTCATCCCCGCTCAAACCCAATCCGCCTCGGGCCTTACGACGAACATTCCGGGCGACTTCTTCTCCTATGTGGGAATGCGAGAGTTCCTCTCGCAAGCGTTCCCGTTCTTCACATATCTCAACGTGGACAGCTCGCTCGACGGCATCCCGCTCGCCCAGGGGCTCGGAGGCGTGCTTCCCCAGGGCTTCGGGAACTACGACCCCACGAACATCTCGTGGCCCGGGCTCAATCAGACCACCAACCAATGGCACGACCCCGACACTAACTCGAGCGTCGTCGGCAGCGCAGCCTGGTGGTGGGCGAATATCACGGACCCGAAGAGCCCGTACTATGACCCGGAAGCTGTGACCTGCAAGACCACGACATGCCATTTCCCGCTGGCGGTAGAGGTTGGATCGACAGCTCTCGATTCGGCCATCGATGCGTGGAGTTCGATGTTGCACACGATTACGAACGGTGCGCTCGCGCCCAGTCGATGGGACTACGGGTTCGGTGGGTACATCGTGGTTTGTCCGTCCTGTGCCCCACCTGGTGAGGGGCCTCTGGACACCTTCCTTGCGTGGTGGACCGCAGACTACCCCGACCCGACGGACCTCGTCAGCCCCTTCTACGCTCCGGACCAATACTGGGCGGAGGCGTCTGCATGGAACGAGACGTTCGTCGGCGACCAGTTTGGGGGCACCTACGACGGATGCTCCGCGAACGCCGGCGCGGGCTTCGCGAACCTCGCCTACTGGGCCAACGTGCGGCCCATCATACCTCAGAGCTGTCAAGGCACAGCGTACGAGGTCCTGACGTGGGCGATCGGTCAAGCGGCCCTGATCCCCGTCGGCCCCGAGCGCGTACTCTACTACAACCTCATCGAGCACATCGCGAACGCGCTTGCGATGTACACGGGAGGGGAGCAGTTGCTCAGCCTCGGATCTTATGCACCGTGGATCGACCCCACCACCATCGACACGAACCCGATGGCCCCGGGACAGCTCTGGTTCTTCTGGGACGGGACTGGGGTCGTGAACTAGCCGCTCCGGTAAGGTCGCAATGCTCCCTAACCCGAGCCATTCGGGACCGGATGCAGGCGACAGACTCGATGGAGAGTTCTCTCCCGACCGGTCGCGCGCCACTGTCCGCATTTGATTAAATACGGCCACCGAATCCATCACCGACCACCATGGCCGATGAATCCCGCGAACTGACGCTCTACGTCCAGTCGAAGAAAGCGATCACCTCCTTCTAC
>Ga0187780_10003320_pt1 | contig 12168 bp, 11 predicted proteins | sample 1015_Q2_SP10_20__FD_132429 | JGI IMG/M metagenome (GOLD analysis project Ga0187780, IMG submission 132429) | Tropical peat soil microbial communities from peatlands in Department of Meta, Colombia - 1015_Q2_SP10_20_MG | ecosystem: Environmental > Terrestrial > Soil > Wetlands > Peat | place...
AACGCGTTGGGGCCGTACTTCTCCAGGCGGTTATTAGCTTCTGCCTGGCTCAGACCGGCCCTGGCATCAACGCCTTGTTCTCGTAAAGCATCCTGGATACTGAGTGTGTGCCAGGCAGGACCTGAGCCTGGTGGATTCATTACAGGAGAGGTTGAAGTGGTCATTCTATCCTCCTTATGCATAAAATATTGTTCTTGATAAGCGAAACTGGCAAGAAACACGGTTAGGTGATTATTGCATTCAACAAGTTTCTTGATTTATGGGATTGTTTGAATATGAGTTACTGATGTATGTAGCATTGTAGCCTAAAAATTGTGAAAAGGCTATTCCCTACGAGAAATAGAAAGAGGATATGGTTTTAGTGAATAGCGTTCCCATGCATCTTCGGCTATAATGAGATCGAGAATTATTACCGATTCTTGAAAAATGAAGAAGGAAGTCTACCATGTTTAAACGATTTCGATGTGGATCAAATGGGACTATGCTGGTTTTCAGTAGCCTGGTGTGTGTTCTATTGCTGGTTGCATGTGGCAACAGCCCGTCAAGTGATACTACCTCGACAACGGCATCTACACCGACCCAGGCTGCAACACCGGCATCTCCAACTGCTGAAGCAGGCGCCATGACTCCTTATCAAGGGAATAGCTTTACAATAAGCTACCCACAAAATTGGCAAGTTAGCAAGCAGGCCAATAATCTCTTCACCTTTACCGATAGTACAGGTGGAATCAAAATGACGATTACCGTAACACCTAATCCAAATGAAGTTATTAGCGCAGATTCAGTTGCCTCAGCAGCATTGCAGGCGGCGCAGGTCTTGCTTAAGAATGCTCAAACGGTTTCTATGGCATCTACAACCACCGTTGGCGGAGATAGCTGGAGCCAGGTATCTGCATCTGGAACGCAACGATTAAACAATCAGGATATAGCGATACAAGTGGTGGTGATTGCGGCAGTACACCCGGCGAAATCTCTCATGAGTAAGAGTTTTACGATTCTTTACCAGGCCCCGACTGAGGTTTTTAGTCAAATTGATTCAACTTACTTCCAGCCGATGTTGCAATCGTTCCAGTTCACGTAAGGATTTGGCCCTCCATTGGCTATTGGGAATAGCTTGCTAATTTTTTCGAGTATAGTATTCTCAGGTTAAACGAAACCTGGGTATCTTCGTATGAAGAGCATAAGTGAGGAAAAATTTATGAACGAACCAACTCTTAATTCACTGGCGAGCTTGCAGAGACTCGCTCAGGGTGATCCAACTGTACTGAGTTTTGTGCGGCCTGCAATCGAAAGTTCTTTCAAGGAGTCGGGACTTGACCCGAAGACGTTCATGCTTGCCCGTTTGGCAGCACTGGCAGCACTGGACGCAGCTCCTGCTTCATGGTTGATGAATATCGAGGCGAGCGGTGAAGCTGGCCTTGATCCTGAAACGATACTGGGTACTCTCATCGCTGTCCTACCCGTAATTGGTACTGCTCGTCTTGTGTCAGCCGCCAGCAATATAATGAAGGCATTCGAACTTGCGACGAATGTCGAGTAATCCATTCGATGATTGTTTATGCCAAAATGTAAGAGCATTGGTATAAATACACTATATGAACCTGGCACCTCGCATGCTTTGTCTCTCAGAGAGCAGAAAAAACAGTGTGTTTTATGGATGTATATTCCTGACATGATAGCTATACTTAACAAGAGTGTACCAAGCACGGTACGACGCGCTGTATGGGAAAGGACGAGAGACCTTGACAGAGACGAATTCGACACAACCTGGCACGCCGAACGTTGCCGGACAGAGACAGAGCGAGCCGGGAACACTACCCCATGTTGTCATTGTAGGCGGTGGGTTTGGTGGCCTGACAGCAGCAAAAAAGCTGGGCAATAAACCTGTGAACGTGACGGTTGTCGACCGGAACAACTACCATCTCTTCCAGCCGATGCTCTACCAGGTTGCCACCTCAGGACTCGTGCCTGCTGAGATTGCTGCTCCGATCCGCGATGCATTACATAAGCAGAAGAAGAATACAACGGTGTTGTTGGACGAGGTCACAGGTGTGGATACAGACCAACAACTCGTGATTTTGCGCGATGAATCTCCCCTGCACTACGATTACTTGATCCTCGCCACGGGAGCCGAAAGCAACTACTTCAATCACCCCGAATGGGCCAGCGACTCACCGGGCATGAAGACGCTGGCCGATGGGCTGGAGGTGCAGCAGACCATCCTGGGAGCTTTCGAGGAAGCCGAGAAAGAGCCTGACGAGCAGGCACGCAAGCGGTTGCTCACCTTCGTGTTTATCGGTGCTGGCCCAACCGGAGTCGAGTTGGCGGCTGCTTCCGCGACCCATATCCATCATATCCTGGGTGGCAACTTCCAACGTATCGGACCGGGAGACGCTCGCCTGATCCTGGTGCAGGGACCGGATCGCGTCTTACCAACGTTTCGTCCCGAACTGACTGAGAAGGTCGAGAAGAAGCTGAAAGAACTTGGAGTAGAGATCATCAAGGGGGTGCATGTGACGGAGTTAGATGAGCATGGGGTTCAGGTAGGGAAAGAGTACATCGAGACGGATAATGCCTTCTGGTTAGCTGGTGTGGCTGCCTCACCAGCAGGAAAGTGGCTGGGGGCCGAGTGTGACCGTGGAGGACGGGTCAAGGTGCAAAGCGATCTTTCGGTGCCAGGGCATCCCAACATTTTCGTGATCGGAGATACAGCCTGCGTCATGCAGGATGGCAAACCGCTCCCAGGTGTGGCACAACCGGCCATCCAGGGCGGCCACTACGTGGCTTCCCTGATCCTCGACAGGGTTGCTGGTAGAGAGCACAAGGAGCCATTTAAGTACTTTGACAAAGGCTCGATGGCCGTGGTGGGACGCACCTATGCGGTGGTCGAGTCAGGACCGATTCACACAGCAGGTTTCTTTGGCTTCGTGATGTGGGTCTTCCTGCATATCTACTATCTCATCGGCTATCGCAGCCGGTTCACCGTGCTCTTAAGTTATTTCTTTGCTTACTTTAGCGCGTTCAGGCAACAAGGAGGGACACGGATCATTATGCTTGGTAGGAAGCAGGCGCTGCCCGATCACCCGCAGGCACGTACCCTCGATAAGACCACGGGGTGAGTGCCGATCATACGACGCAAAGGAACAGTAGTTCATAGAGTGAAATGCTTTGAGAAAGGACACAAGCAGTATGGGACAGTTAGATTCGAAAGTGGCCATCGTGACTGGATCAGATAGCGGCATTGGACGTGGCATCGCGATCCAGTTCGCGCAGGAAGGGGCGACCGTTGTGGTCGTCTATGCGCATGCGCAGGCCAAGGCACAGGAAGTGCTGGACACCATCCAGAAAAATAATGGGAAGGCGATCGTCATCCAGACGGATGTGTCGCAGTACCAGCAAGCTACGGCGCTGGTGCAGCAGACCGTGGAACAGTTGGGGACCTTGGATATCCTGGTCAACAATGCCGGCATGGAGATCCACAATGCCTTCCTGGATGTGACCGAACAGCAATTCGATCGCGTGATCGGTGTGGACCTCAAAGGGGCCTTTTTCTGTGCGCAGGCGGCAGCCCGCGCCATGGTCAAGAGCAAAACACCCGGACGCATCATCAACATCTCGTCAGTGCATGAAGACATAGCCATGCCCAACAACTCCCCCTATTGCTGTGCGAAAGGAGGGGTGCGTATGCTGACCCGTACCATCTGTAATGAACTGGGCCAGTACGGGATCACGGTCAACAATATTGCGCCAGGAGCGATTTTTACGCCTATCGATGCTGACGTGGAGGCCGATCCGCAGAAGCAGGCAGCGCTGTTTGCCGAAATTCCCCTGCATCGCTGGGGGCAGCCGGAAGAAATTGCGAAACTGGCGGTGTTCCTGGCTTCGGATGCCGCAGCGTACGTGACCGGCTCAACCTACGTCATGGACGGCGGCTTATCGGTCTATGCCGGAGCGCTTTAGCTCATACAGAGAGGAAACACGCATGGCTACACACTTTGACGTGATCATTATCGGGACCGGCGCAGGTGGAGGGACACTGGCCCGCCACCTGGCGCCATCTGGCAAGAGCATCTTGCTGCTTGAACGTGGTGACTGGCTGCCGCGCGAACTGGAGAACTGGGATGCCGGAGCCGTGTTTGAGAAAGGCCGCTATATCTCGCCTGACACCTGGTATGACAAAGATGGCAAGGCATTTCAACCGCAGGTGCATTACTTCGTCGGTGGCGCGACCAAGCTCTATGGCGCAGCGCTCTATCGCCAGCGCAAAGAGGATTTCGGCGAACTGCGCCACCATGATGGTATCTCTCCCGCCTGGCCTATCAGCTACGACGAGATGGAACCCTACTACACCAAAGCTGAGCAGTTATACCAGGTGCATGGAGCGCGCGGCGAAGATCCGACTGAGCCGCCTGCCAGCGCTCCGTACCCGTACCCTGCGGTCTCACACGAGCCGCGTATCCAGCAGCTCTCCGATGATCTAGCCAAGGAGGGCTACCATCCGTTCCACACGCCGAATGGGATCATGCTCAACGAACAAAACAGGCCATTTAGCGCCTGTATTCGCTGCGCGGATTGTGATGGATTCCCCTGCCTTGTGCATGCCAAATCCGATGCCGAAGTGCTAGGGGTGCGCCCGGCATTGGAATATCCAAATGTCACCCTGCTCACCAATGCCAGGGCCGTCAAGCTCAATACCAATACGGCTGGAACCAGCGTCACCGAGGTGGTCGTCGAGCGCAACGGGCAGAGCGGGCAGGCAGAAACCTTCCAGGGGGACATCATTGTGGTCTCGGCCGGAGCAACCAACTCGGCCAAACTGCTGCTCGCCTCCGCCAACGACAAGCACCCCAGCGGGTTGGCCAACGGCTCTGATCAAGTTGGGCGCAACTATATGTACCACAACTGCATCGCCGTACTGGCGATCTCACGAGAACCCAATCCCACGCAATTTCAGAAGACTCTCGGGCTGAATGACTTTTACTTTGGCATGGAGGGCTTCGAGTTTCCGATGGGCAATATCCAGATGGTCGGCAAATCGCAGGCGCAGATGTACAAAGGTGAAAAGCCGATTGAGACCAAACTTGCCCCGATGTTTACCTTACGAGATATCGCGCAACATGCGGTTGACTTCTGGCTGTCGACGGAAGACTTACCAGACCCGAACAACCGTGTCACCGTCGATAAAGAGGGCAAGGTTACGCTGAGCTACACCCCCAATAACAACGTACCCAAGCAAAAGCTCTACGACAAACTCAAGTCCATGCTGGGGCACCTGGGCATGCATCCCGATCACCTGGTGCCACGCAACGCGTACCTGAAGACCGACATCCCGGTGGCAGGCGTGGCGCACCAGGCGGGAACGGTGCGCTTTGGCCAGGATGCAAAAACGTCGGCGCTCGATGTCAATTGCAAGGCACATGAACTGGATAACCTGTACGTGGTCGATACCAGCTTTTTCCCCAGCATCAGCGCTGTGAATCCAGCTCTGACCGCCATCGCCAACGCGCTGCGGGTGGGCGATCACTTGCTTGAACGAATGAAATAACTTAATTGAAGGATTCCTAAAAGGCAGCTGGGTACGGGTAATCAATTAAGGAGGAAATCAGAAAGGGAGTGCCTTATAGCAAAACGTAGCGAAGTCGGTCTGGTCTACCTGGCGGGCCTCGTCCAGGGCGTGGCCCTGGTTACCTTCCCGGCTGCCAGTTCCATTTTTACAAGTTCGTCCCCGCATGGTTATGGGTTCAGCAGCAGCCAGTACGGGGCGATGTTTCTACCGCAGGTAGTGCTTGCCATCCTGGCTTCTAGCCTGGCGCCAGCGTTAGCCCGGCGCTGGCATTTGAAACGTGTGTTGTTGCTTGGTCTGAGCAGCAACCTGGTCTCGATGACTCTTCTCACGATTAGCACCCTCTTCATGTCTTCTACAAGCCTGGCGTATGGTATCCTGCTGTTTGCTACCGCTGCGCTTGGCCTTGGCTTCGGTGCAACGGTCATGGCAGCCAACACCTATGCAGAGGATTTCTTTCCCGACCGTGCCGACAGCGCCGTACTGGCCCTCAACGCCTTGCTCGGAACAGGCACGGCTCTTGCGCCGCTCTTCGTGGCTGTGTTTGTGGGGTTGGGCGCCTGGTGGCTACTGCCGGTAATCGTAGGCATTGCGTTTATAGCACTCTTGTTATCCGGCGCGCGAATGCCCCTCCAGGTCGCGGCTGACAGCAGCGCACAAGGCCCAGCGCAATCTGGTGCTGGCTTTCTGCGCGGGCTACCACGGCGATTCTGGCTTTATGCTGCTATTGTGCTGCTTTATGGGATTGTCGAAACCTTGAACGGCAACTGGTCAGGTCTCTATCTCACGCAGCAGCGCGGCGTGCCTGCTCCATTGGCATCGCTTGCGCTGACCGCTTTCTGGGGCATGGTCACTATTGGGCGTGTGCTTGCCGCTGTTGTATCGCCAAGGATACCGGCGCGTTGGATCTATCTTGGGTTACCCGCGCTCCTGGTCGTGGCTTTCCTGATTATTTCGCAGGTCAGTACAGCCATCGGTGGTGTCTTAGCGTTCGGCCTGGCAGGCCTGGCCTGTTCGGCATTCTTACCGCTTAGTATCAGTTTTGGCGGGGAAGAATTCCCACGTTTGACCGCATTCGTCTCTGGAGAATTGATCGCCTTTTACCAGGTCGGGTATGGTATCGCTGCATTTGGTACCGGAATGCTCGTGAACTCAACCGGAGTGCCATTATCTAGCATTTACCTGGGAGGAGGTCTGGTAGCCTGTGCGATGATTGTGCTTGCTTTCCTGGTAATCAGGCCGCAGACCACAAAAGCTGCGCAAGCGAGCGCGTAAACAAGAGAATAATGATTACTTCACAGATAATGCTGTATGCCGGTGGTTACGCACACACCTGTCAATCAGGTATTCATGCCGTAAATACCACGCTATAGTGTAGAGTTCCGCTGTATGTTGCGCCAGATTGCACCTCCAGAAGATGGGCTGCTTCTCGAAGAGTGCTGCTTTGATGATACAGATTGATGGCGTCTGTCGAGCATGTTTGATACTCGATGCAGAAAGAGGGGAGATGTGGAGGTGTATAGATCACCTGGTGCGTGAAGTCGTCCGTGGCCGTGATGTGCAACTGCATCGCAAGCATTGTGAAGTCTATGATGCTGAGAGCGGGCGGTACGAGACGCGTGTAGACATGATCGAGCTTGAGGTTAGCAACCGGCACAGGCTCACGAAGGTCATACATGGCATACATCACCTTCCTGACATCAAAGATTCGACCGGTAGGAAGCAGCTCATCATCTGCTTCCATGACCGCTTGAGCTGGAAGGCTGAGCAAAACATGGCGCTTGTCCTCAAAGGTAGAGAGGTAGGGATGCAAGGAAAAGCCAAAAGGAAGTGTACGATCACTTTTATTGTATACCTCATAGGTTACGCTGAGTTCAGTCCCGGAGAGTGCATACGTCAGGGACAGACGGCTATCGAAAGGGTATGCTGAATAGTAGGGGCTCTCGACATTCATATCAACGAATGTGGTGACACTGACCGCATCTGGCCCAATAACAGGCTGAGCGTAGTGCCATGGTCGATCAAAGACCAGGCCGTGAACAAGCGCAGCATCCCCTCCTGGTCTGTGAACGTTTTCAAGCGAGTACCTCTGCCCCTGATAGATGTAACGCTTGTCACGAACCCTGTTTGGAAACGGCCAGAGGACAAAGGTACCGGTGAAGTCTCTCTGTTTTAGAAGAGACTCGTCAGTGTAAATCAGCTCATGCTCACCAACACGAAAACGGAAGAGATTGCTGCCAAACTCGGGAGCGATGCAAATCAGTATATTTCGTGAAGTGTCGCTCTGATCAGTCGAAGAGAGCGTAATGGTGGTCGTTTGTAGCGCCTGATCCCGGCCCACCTCTGCTGTATGGTGCCTGTTACTTGCAGGCTGGTCTCCTGTAGAAGAAATCTGGTTCTGTTCGCCTGTCATGAGATTGTTCTCACTTTCGTTGTTACCGTTTCTTTCTGGCATTTAGACGTGAAAGGTCGAATATTTTCTTACCGTAATGATCAGTTATAGTATGCTAGAGCTTCATAGATTTCAGAAATTCCTCCACTCTTCTCCTATCAATGTTTGCCTTATCTGCATATTTCAGAATTTCTTCTTCCTGCCTGGCATGCATCTGTTTAATAAGCTCTTGCTTTGCGGGATCTATACCTCGCGGGGAGGACTGGCTAATTTCATAGAGAAACCCCATCATGTCCAACAGTTTTAGCTCATCGTGCAGCGTCTGATCCTCTTCAATTGCAAAAGCGCTCAAGATATCGTTTTGGATGGCGTCGATGGCCTCTTTGACAGCGGCAGTTTTGAAAAAGGGTAAGATATCCCCAATGACTGCTTCATGCACATCATGCACCAGAGCCAGCGTCACGAGTCTGTCCCGTTTCTCCTGGGGATAGGAATGAAATGCTGACCAATATAACACCAGGAATGCCACCGCCATGGTATGTTGCCCCACATTCCAGGTACCAAACCCCGAAACGCCATACACCCTGGGAATGTTGAAAATATTCATGAGGAAATCCAGGTTGGGATGTTTCGAAACGTGACCCAGCATACCCTGGGGAGTAAAGATGTTCTCGTAGTCTATGTGTTCATCCATATGTGAATCTTACCCTTTTCTAGTCAAATGATCTGTATTGTTTGAAGATTCATTCTTACCCTACATTGTTCATAGAAACCATATCACCATTCTATTCGAACAAAAACATCTCGTCTTTGACCTGCACCACCACAGCATGCTATTCTCATTATATCTCTATATAGACATGGTAGTATCGCGATGTAATTAGGAGGCACATGTGATCATGAACAACGATCCGGCAGTTAGCCAGGGCGTCATGAATGCCAGGCTTTGTCCGTACCGGGTCGCGTTCATTTCAGAGGCAAATTCTCAATAAAACAAATATGGAGGCGAAACAATGAAGTTGCAGGATATCCTCTACGAGAAAAAAGACGCTATTGCCATCGCGACGTTCAACCGCCCCACAGTACTCAATGCCTTCAGGCAAGCAACGTTACGCGAATTTTTGAGCATTCTTGATGACGTGCAGGCTGATAACGCGATTCGTGTACTCATCATAACCGGCAAAGGTCGCGCTTTCTCTGCTGGCATAGATTTGAAGGAAATGGCTGACTCGGCAAGTGATTCTCGATCATTGAAGCAGGAATATGATGAACTGCTGGTAATTCAGGATGTGACACGACGCATGGTTCACCTTCCGAAAATTATTATTTCAGCCGTAAATGGTATCGCTGTAGGCATTGGCGTCGAGATGGCCCTGGCAAGCGACATACGACTCGCAGCGAACAAAGCTACATTTGCATTTACAGAAGTGAAACGCGCCCTGTTCGAAACCAACGGTGTCATGTATATCCTGCCTCGCCTGGTAGGACAGGGTCGCGCAACGCATATGCTCCTGACAGGTGAAATAGTCCTGGCCCAGGACGCGCTACACGCAGGACTTGTGACTCGCGTAGTTGCCCAGGAGCAACTCATGGAGTATGCTATTGATATGGCGCATACCATAGCTGCGAACGCCCCCCTCTCAGTTCGACTTGTCAAACAGACAATGCAAAAGACATATGATCTGGATCTGGAGGCAGTAATGCAGCTAGAAGTGGACGGAATGATGCAATGTTACCGCAGTGAGGATCTGGTCGAGGGCCTCACTGCTTTCCTTGAGAAACGTCCTCCTGTCTACAAAGGAAAGTAGCAGCTACAATTTGAGGGAGGGAAACAGATGAAGCGCAAGAAGAGAACAAGCCCTTTCAATTTCATTTTTGGCATATTGACCTTGATCTACGTTGCGATAGCCATTACGCAGCAACTCCAACGTCCACCAGAAGAGCGAACCTGGTATGGAAAGATTGCCGGCATACCTTATGATTTTCGTCTACCAACAGTTGAACGCATACGTGCTACCTATTGGAATAAAGACACATCACAGATATTCTTGCCCCAGGTCTTTGGGATAGGCTGGGCCATCAACATCTACCCTATCATCCATCCTAAAGAAGTTCAAGAGCTTCAGGAACTGCAATAAAAGAGAAGAGTGAGGGATAATGTCTACAGTATTTCGAGCATTTGTTGTCAATAAAACTGGTGAGGACTTTACTTCAGGTTTCGAACAACTCACCCTGGATGACTTACCAGCGGGCGATGTACTGATTAAGGTAGCCTACTCGAGCGTAAACTATAAAGACGGCCTGGCCTCCATTCCGGAGGGAAAAATCGTGCGCAGCTATCCTTTTGTGCCAGGTATTGACCTGGCAGGTATTGTAGCTGAATCCAACGACAGTCGATTCAAAACCGGTGATGAAGTGATTGCTACGAGTTACGCATTAGGCGTCTCTCATTTCGGAGGGTATAGTGAATATGCTCGTGTGAAAGCTGATTGGATCGTTCCTCTGCCTGCAGGTCTAACCCTCAAAGAGGCGATGGCGCTAGGTACAGCCGGTTTCACTGCCGCTTTAGCAATTCACCAGTTAGAGAAAAACGGCCTTCAACCTCAAAAAGGCCCAGTAATCGTTACCGGCGCAACAGGAGGAGTAGGAAGCATTGGCATCGATATCCTCAATTCTCTAGGTTACACTGTCGCTGCCAGTACGGGCAAATCTTCTGAGCATGACTACCTTAAAGAACTGGGAGTAAGTGAGATCTTGAGTCGTGAGGAGACCTCTGCTGAAAGCAATCGCCCATTCGATAAGGAACGCTGGGCAGGCAGCCTGGACTCGGTTGGGGGTTCTACCCTGGAATACCTCATTCGTACCACCAGATATGGTGGCTCTATCGCTGCATATGGGAATACGGGTGGGCCAAATTTGAACACAACCGTCTTTCCTTTCATCCTGCGCGCCATCAATTTGCTTGGCATCGAATCGGTAAATTGCCCGATGGAGCTGCGTGACCAACTCTGGCACAGTCTTGCGAGTAATTACAAACCGAGGCATCTGCTTGACACAATCGGCCACGAGGTTCAATTCAAGGAATTACCTCAAGCCCTGGCTACCATCCTGAAAGGTGGTGTCAGAGGGCGTACTATCATCAAGATTAGCTAGAAGTCTCGCTATCTACCTGTGATAAACATTCCTGCGATTTTGAAACGCATACGTCTTAGTAAGAATGAACGGTGGATGCTGGCAATTGTGGCACTAGCCACCTTTGCACGTTTTCTTCTCATGTCTTTTAACTGGCCTACAACCAACAGTGATGAAGGAATTATGGGCCTGTTATCTCTGCATGTTGCTTTCCAGGGAGACCACCCCACATTTTACTACGGTCAGAACTATATGGCGCCCCTGGAAGGATACCTGGCCGCGCCTTTATTTCGGGTTTTCGGTGCATCGCTCTTTACATTACGGCTCAGCCTGCTCCCGATGTTTGCGGCATTTCTGATTTGCATGTATTACCTGACACGCATGCTGTATACAGAAAACTTTGCGCTCGCAAACGTGATGTTATTAAGCCTGGGATCTGGCGCTATCCTGTTACTCCAGCTCAAGGCTATAGGAGGATACCCAGAAATCGAATTGTTCTCAGCACTCATTCCTCTTCTTGCCGCGTGGCTCGCACTCACATCTTACCAGCTTCGAGACGAAGTACCGAAGTCGAAACGAAAACGCATCTTGATTTATGGCTTTTTTGGCCTGATCGTGGGACTTGCGCTCTGGGATGACCTTTTAATACTTCCCATTATTGCAACAACCCTATTGCTACTACTGCTTTTTTGTTATAGGGAATTGTTATCCTGGAAAGGCCTTTGCCTTCTATTGGGAATGATTGTTGGTGCATTCCCACTCATCCTCTACAATCTCTCGGCGTCATGGAATAAAAACTCGTGGAATACTCTTCTGTCGATTCAGCAGGAAGGCGCGAAAGCTATGCTCGCGCAACACCTGACATGGTTGCATCATCTTGTTGGCACCATCATGATAAGTCTTCCAAACGTTTCTGGAGCAAATCCCGCCTGCCCACTGACCTCTTTTCCACTGTATGGTTCACCAACTCTTGCAACATTTCCCTGTCTAGCTTTCAAGGGGATTTGGGGCGCGGGTTACATGATCCTGTTGATCATTGCTACATACTGCGCTATTCGAGCAATCTGGCGCTACAGGCATG
>Ga0187780_10003321_pt1 | contig 12164 bp, 10 predicted proteins | sample 1015_Q2_SP10_20__FD_132429 | JGI IMG/M metagenome (GOLD analysis project Ga0187780, IMG submission 132429) | Tropical peat soil microbial communities from peatlands in Department of Meta, Colombia - 1015_Q2_SP10_20_MG | ecosystem: Environmental > Terrestrial > Soil > Wetlands > Peat | place...
ACCCATACCGGCTCGCACACGTTGGGCTGATTGCGGATGAGGTCGTCCCACCACACGTCGCGCGGCGCGTGCACGTGGATGTCGCTGCCCGTGCGACGATAGATCACCACGTTTCTCACCGCGTCGCAGGCGCCCATGGCGAAGGCTTCGTCTACCGCTGGCTTGAGCGCGACCTCCTTGCCTCCGCGCATCCCGCCGTCCGCGGTGATCACGGCGACCGCGCCGGCGTCCACGATCCGCTCCTGCAGGCTCTTGGCCGAAAACCCGCCGAACACCACGGAATGCGTTGCGCCGATCCTTGCGCAGGCCTGCATGGCGATGACCACTTCGATGCTCATGGGCATGTAGATAATGACCCGGTCACCCAGCTTGATTCCGAGCGAGCGCAGCCCGTTCGCGAATTGGCACACACGGTGATAGAGCTGCTTGTAGGTGATCTTGGTGACGGAACCGTCGTCCGCCTCGAATATGATGGCGACCTTGTCGGGTTGGCTGGCCAGATGGCGATCCAGGCAGTTGTAGGAGACGTTGAGCTCACCATCGGGGAACCACTTGAAGAACGGTCGATTAGATTCGTCGAGGACGCGGTTGAAAGGCTTGTGCCACAGCAGGTGCTCGCGCGCCAGCCGACCCCAGAAACCTTCGAGGTCGCGCCCGGCTTCGTCGCACAGGGCCTGGTATGCCGCCATGCCCGAGACGTTCGCCTGCTTGACGAACTCTGCCGACGGAGTGAACACACGGGTTTCGTTGAGGACGGACTCGATGGTGCTCATGTGGCGCTCCTCCTGCCTGTAGGCCGCTGCGGCGGTGGCTTGATTGGTCTGCTCAGGGAAGATTATAGCGACAAGAGACGGCCGCGCCCGTTGAGGGCGTCGCGCGCTCATCGCTGCAGGAGTTTGCGAACGTCGGGAAGTTGAGTGGTGTTAGAATTCGCCCTTCGATTGCGCGCAGCTCAAAACCCATGACCGTGGTTCGGCAGGAGGACGTCATCGACAGCGTAGCCGACGCCCTCCAGTTCATCTCGTACTACCACCCGCTCGATTACATCCAGGCCCTCGGCGAAGCGTATCGGCACGAACAGTCGGCCGCTGCGCGCGACGCCATCGCTCAGATCCTGACCAACTCGCGCATGTGCGCGCTGGGTCAGCGTCCCATCTGCCAGGATACGGGCATCGTGGTGGTGTTCGTCAGGATCGGCATGGGCGTGCGCTGGGACGGCGCGAAGATGAGCGTGGCCGACATGGTGAACGAGGGTGTGCGTCGAGCCTACTCCCATCCACACAACGTGCTGCGCGCCTCCATCGTGTCCGATCCCGCTGGAACGCGCAGGAACACGCGCGACAACACGCCGGCCGTCATTCACATGGAAGTCGTGCCGGGGGACACGGTCGAGTTCGACGTCGCCGCCAAGGGGGGCGGATCGGAGAACAAATCCCACTTCGTCATGCTCAATCCATCGGACAGCATCGTGGACTGGGTGGTCGAAACCATTCCGACGATGGGAGCGGGCTGGTGTCCACCCGGCATGCTCGGCATCGGCATCGGCGGCAGCGCGGAAAAGGCCATGGTGCTGGCCAAGGAAGCGCTGATGGAACGCATCGACATGCACGAGCTGAAGCGGCGGGGACCAGCCAACCGCCTCGAAGCACTGCGCGTGGAGATCTTCGACAAGGTGAACGCGCTTGGCGTCGGCGCGCAGGGGCTCGGTGGGCTTACCACCGTGCTCGATGTCAAGATCCGTGATTTTCCGACGCATGCCGCGTCGCTTCCGGTGGCCATGATTCCCAACTGTGCGGCGACGCGCCACATCCACTTCGTGCTCGACGGCAGTGGGGCGGCGCGGCTCGAGGCGCCGCGCCTGGATGACTGGCCCGACGTGCACTGGGCGCCTGCTCCGGATGCCCGCCGTGTGGATCTGGCGGCGCTCACCAAGCGCGACGTTGCGCGTTGGAAGCCAGGCGAGACGCTGCTCTTGTCCGGAAAACTGCTCACCGGACGCGATGCCGCCCACAAGCGCATCGTCGATCTCCTCGCGAAGGGCGAGGCGCTGCCTGCAGGCGTGGACTTCCGCGACCGATTCATCTATTACGTAGGCCCGGTCGATCCGGTTCGCGGTGAGGCGGTCGGCCCGGCCGGCCCAACCACTGCCACCCGCATGGACAAGTTCACCGACGTCATGCTCGAGCGCACCGGCTTGCTCGGCATGATCGGAAAGGCCGAGCGCGGCTCCGCCGCAGTGGAGTCCATCAAGCGGCACGGCGCCGTCTACCTCATCGCGGTTGGCGGGGCCGCGTACCTGGTGTCCAAGGCGATCAAGTCGTCTCGTGTCGTGGCCTTCGCCGACTTGGGCATGGAGGCCATCTACGAATTCCAGGTCGAGGACATGCCTGTCACGGTGGCGGTGGACGCCGCGGGCAACTCGATCCACGAGTCGGGGCCGGCGCAATGGCGGGCGAAGATCGCGGGCGTCCCGGTGACGATCGCGTGAGAAATTCGATGTCGCGTCGGCCCAGCGAGGTAACAACCGTGCGCGCGCCACGGATCACGAATCACGAGCCACGTCTTCAACGGCGGGCCTCCCCGCATTGCATGGTAGTGAACCTGGTCAGGTCCGGAAGGAAGCAGCCACAGCTATTCTTTGCAAGTGCCGGGGGTAGGGCTCGCCTCCCTTTTTCTCGCGGGCTGAACGCGCTACGCGCGCTCGCCGCGAACGCATGATGGCGGAGCGCGCCGCAGACTCGAGCGAAGGCAACCCGAGGGGCGGCACGGGGCAGGCTCTCGCTCGCAAGTGGCGCCCGCGCAGGTTCGAGGAACTGGTCGGTCAGGAACATGTCGTCCGCGCGCTGACCAACGCGCTGCGGCAGAACCGCCTGCACCATGCCTGGCTGCTGACCGGGACGCGCGGTGTGGGCAAGACAACGCTCGCGCGGATCATGGCGAAGGCGCTGAACTGCGAGACCGGGATCACCGCCACGCCTTGCGGCGTGTGCAGCGCCTGCACTGAGATCGATGCCGGCCGCTTCGTCGACCTGCTCGAGTTGGATGCGGCGTCCAACACCCAGGTCGACAACATGCGCGAGCTGCTCGAGCGGGCGCTGTACGCGCCCACCAGCGGCCGCTTCAAGGTGTACATCATCGACGAGGTGCACATGCTGTCGCGCTCGGCCTTCAGCGCGATGCTCAAGACGCTGGAGGAGCCGCCGGCGCACGTGAAGTTCATTTTAGCCACCACCGATCCGCAGAAGGTGCCGGTCACGGTCTTGTCGCGCTGCCTCCAGTTCAACCTCAAGCAGATTCCAGCCCCGGAGATTCATGCGCGGCTGGCTCAGATTCTGGAGGCGGAGGGCGTGGCGTTCGAGCCGGGAGCGCTGAACCTCATTGCGCGGGCCGCGCAGGGCAGCCTGCGCGACGGGCTGAGCTTGCTCGACCAGGCCATCTCCCACGGGGCGGGACGGGTGGACGAGAAATCCGTGCGCGCCATGCTGGGCACCGTCGACCAGTCTTACCTGTTTTCCATTCTCGACGCGCTCGGCCGGCGCGATGGAGCCCGGATGCTGGCGATTGCCGACGAGATGCAAGCACGCAGCCTCGACTTCGAGGTTGCCCTGCAAGAGCTCGCGGCGCTGTTGCACCGTATCGCGCTGTGGCAGACGATACCGGATGCGACGGCGGTGGATGACGCAGAGCGCGCCTCGCTCATGTCTTTGGCGGCCGCTTTGGCGCCCGAAGATGTTCAGCTCTACTACCAGATCGCTGTGCAGGGGAGAAGCGATTTGCCGCTGGCCCCAGACGAATACGCGGGTTTCACGATGCCGCTGCTGCGTATGCTCGCGTTCGCGCCGGAAGGATCGGCCCCACGGACCTCTCGAGCGGCCGAGCCGAGCGCGGCACCCTCCGGCGCGCCCGCTGGCCGCACCGGCGCCGCGCCGAACGCGCCGATTGGGACAGCCGCGCCCGGCGCTGAGGGTGATTTGCTGTTGGAGGCTGGTCCGCAGCCGGCGGCTTGGCGTCGCCTCGTCGCCGGTCTGAAGCTGGGCGGAATGGCATGCATGCTGGCCGAGCACAGCGAACTGGCTGCTTGGGACGGTGAGCGTTTGCAGCTTGTCGTCCCCGAGGCGCATCGCCATCTACTGGAGAAACCCTATCGGGAGCGATTGCAAGCCGCGCTGGAGGCCCATTATCAGCGCAAGCTGCGGCTCGAGTTCACGCTCGGCGCGATGAACGGCAACACACCGGCCGAGCAACAGGATCAGGAGCGGCAGGCGCGCCAGCGGCGGGCCATCGAAGCGATTGAAGGCGATCCGTTCGTGCGCGAGCTGGTCGAAGGCTTCGACGCGCGGGTGGCGGACGATTCGATCCGGCCGCTCGAGTCGGGCGAGAGCAGGCAGGCGGGCGGCTAGCGCGGCGTCGCGCGATGATGCGTCGAGCAGAGGAGCGAACAGCATGATGAAAGGTCAATTGGCCGGGCTGATGAAGCAGGCCCAGCAGATGCAGGAGAACATGAAGCGGCTGCAGGAAGAGCTCGCGAGCGTCGAGGTGGAGGGCCAATCGGGCGCAGGTCTGGTGACGGTGGTGATGACTTGCCGGCACGACGTCAAGCGCGTGAAGATCGACCCGAGTCTGCTGACGGATGACAAGGAAATGCTCGAGGATCTGGTAGCCGCCGCGTTCAACGATGCGGTGCGCAAGGCGGAGGCAACGACGCAGGAGAAGATGAGCGGCATTACCTCCGGGCTGCCCCTGCCGCCCGGGATGAAGCTTCCCTTCTGAGTGGACACGCCTTCCAGCCTGCAGGAATTGATGGAGTCGCTGCGCTGCCTGCCCGGGGTCGGGCCGAAGTCGGCGCAGCGCATGGCTTTTCATTTGCTGCAGCGGGATCATCCCGGTGCAACGCGCCTTGCGCGCGCGCTCAGCCAGGCGCTGGCGGTCGTTCGGCACTGCGAGAAGTGCAACACCCTGACCGAAGAGCAGGTGTGCGAGCTGTGCCGCTCGCCCCGGCGCGAAAGCGGGCTGCTGTGCGTGGTGGAGACGCCGGCGGATCTGTTGATGATGGAACAAGCGCACTGCTATCGGGGCCAGTACTTCGTGCTGATGGGCAGATTGTCTCCGTTGGACGGCATCGGCCCACGCGAGATCCACCTCGACCGGCTGGTCCGGCGCGCGGCAGACGGGCTGGTCAAGGAAGTGATCCTGGCAACCAATTTCACTGTAGAAGGTGAAGCCACCGCTCATTACATCGCGGATCTGCTGCGTTCGAAGGGGCTCAAGGTGAGCCGCATCGCGCGCGGCCTGCCGGTCGGCGGAGAGTTGGAGCATGTGGACAGCGGTACCCTGGCCCAGGCGGTGGTCGAGAGGCGGGAAGTGTGATGTCGCGGGCGACGAACGGCGTTTCTCGCTGGTCCACGCCGCAGCGGCGGACGCAAGCGCGCCGCGGCCAGCCAGAGCTGCCAGAGCGCGACGCCTTCCAAGCCGCCGCGGCCGGCCACGGTCCGCAGAAGATCCACAAGATCCTGGCCGCCGCCGGTCTGGGCTCGCGGCGTGAGATGGAAGAGCTGATCCGCGCCGGCAAAGTCAAGGTGAACGGGGCAATGGCCCAGCTCGGTATGCGAGTGCAGCCGGGCGACGTAATTCGCGTGGGCAAGCGGCAGGTGACCGTGCGCGACAGCGCTAGGCTGCCTCGCATCATCGTGTACCACAAGCCGGAAGGGGAGATCGTGAGCCACGACGATCCGCGCGGGCGGCCGAGCGTGTTCGAGAAACTGCCTCCCATGCGGCGCGGCAAGTGGCTGGCGGTCGGACGGCTCGACTACAACACGTCGGGGCTGCTGATCTTCACGACCTCCGGCGAGCTGTGCAATCGCCTGATGCACCCGCGCTACGAAGTGGAACGCGAGTACGCGGTGCGCATCATCGGAAAGCTGAACGATGAACAGTTCAGGCAGCTCAAGAAGGGTGTGCATCTGGAGGACGGGATCGCGCGCTTCGATTTGATCGAAGAGCGTGGTGGACGCGGGCTCAACAACTGGTACCGGGTGGTTTTGCGCGAGGGCCGCAACCGCATCGTGCGGCGCATGTTCGACGCCATCGGCTATCGCGTAAGCCGGCTCATGCGAGTGCGCTTCGGCGGGGTGTCACTGCCTTTCGCGTTGCGCCGCGGCGCGTGGCGCGAGCTCGATGAAGCGCACACAGCCGCGATGCTCGAGTGGTCCGCAACGTTAGTCAACTCCGATGGAGCGCACCACACCCCAGCGGCGCGCCAGACATCTCAACGGAGCATGGCGCAGCGGGAAACGTGGCGGCACCCTTCCGGCCCATTCAAGCGGGCAACCGCTCCCTCTCGATCAGACAGACCGCGCCGTCTCCGGCCGGCGCCTCGAGCCAAGTGAGCTCGAGCTGCGGATAGGCGGTCTCCAGCGCTTCCCGCCCCTCGCCCACCTCCATCAACAGCAAGCCATCGCGCGCCAGGTGACGCCTGGCCTGCCGCAGGATGTGGCGCACCACGCCCAGCCCGTCTTCGCCTCCAGCCAGCGCCAGAGGCGGCTCATGACGGTACTCCGCTGGCAGCTCGGCCATGCTCGCCGTCGGCACATACGGTGGGTTACTGACGATCACGTCGTAGCATTGCCCGCTCAGAGACGCGAACAAGTCAGACTCCACGAGCCGCACGCGCTGGCTCAATCCATAGGCCTGCACGTTGTGACGGGCAACCTCCAGCGCTGGTGCCGAGATGTCGCTGGCATCGACCATGGCGCCCGGGAATGTGTGGGCGAGCAGCACGGCCAGGCAGCCTGATCCGGTGCATAGATCGAGCGCGCGCTCGATCGAGTCAGGGCGGGGTATCCAGGCGCCGAGGCCTTGCTCGAGCACGGTGGCGACGTGCGAACGAGGCACGATGACGCGCTCGTCGACGTAGAAGCGGAAATCGCCCAGCCAGGCCTCGCGCGTGAGATAAGCAGCCGGCACCCTCTCTCGCACCCGCCGCTGCAGCACGCCGAGCACGCTATCCACTTCCGCCGGCAATAGACGCGCATCGAGAAACGGCTCCAGCTGGTCGACCGGCAGGTACAGGGTGTGCAGGATCAGATAAGCCGCTTCGTCATAGGCGTTGTCGCTGCCGTGGCCGTAAGCAAGACCGGCCGCTTCGAACTGGGTCACCGCGAACCGCAGCAGGTCGCGCAGGCTGTGCAGGGCAGCACCAGCCTCCGCGAACATGCCGGCGTCCCGAGTTGCTGATTCACCGGCAGAAGCGGACTCGGGACGCGGTTGGCCGCGGCGGGGCTTGCGAACCGGATCGCGGCTCAAGGCGTTAGGAGCTCTTCCAGTGTGCGCTGATAGATCCGGCTCAACGTTTCTACATCCTGCAGCGCCACGTGCTCATCGATCTGATGGATGGAACCGTTCACCGGACCCAGCTCGACCACCTCCGGGCAGATGTCCCGGATGAAGCGGCCGTCGGAAGTCCCGCCGGTGGTGGACAGTTGGGGCTGAATGCCGGCCACGGCGTGGACGGCGGCATTCAGCGCTTCCACGAGGCGTCCCCGCTCGGTGACGAACGGAAGCCCGGACAGCGACCACTCGAGGTCGAAGTCGAGCCCGTGCCGCGTCAGCACCGCCTCGAAACGCTGCTTCAAGCCCTCCATCGAACTGGCGGTCCCGAAGCGAAAATTAAAGAGCACGGTGAGCTCGCCGGGAATCACGTTGTTGGCACCCGTGCCAGCAGTGATGTTGGAGATCTGCCAGGTGGTCGCCGGGAAGTGCTCGTTGCCCTCGTCCCAGCGCGTCGCCGCCAGCTCGGCAAGAGCGGGCGCCGCGAGATGAACGGGGTTTCTCGCGAGCTGAGGATAGGCCACGTGCCCTTGCTTTCCCTTCACCACGAGCGTGCCGGACAAGGAGCCGCGGCGGCCGTTTTTGATGGTGTCGCCCAAGCGTTGCACGCAGCTCGGTTCTCCGACGATGCAGTAGTCGAGGCGCTCCCCGCGCGATTTGAGCGAGTCGACGACGCGCACGGTCCCGTCCACAGCGGCGCCTTCCTCGTCGGAGGTGATCAGCAGCGCGATCGAGCCTCGATGCGCGGGGTGATCGGCGACGAACCGCTCGACGGCGGTCACGAACGCCGCCAGCGATGTCTTCATGTCGGCCGCACCACGGCCGTATATCAAGCCGTCGCGCTGCGTCGCTGTGAACGGGTCGCTGCGCCAGCGCTCGAGCGGGCCAGGGGGCACTACGTCCGTGTGACCCGCGAGGCACACCACAGGTGCAGCCCTGCCACGCCGCGCCCAGAGATTATCGACCTGGCCGAAGCGCAGCCGCTCGAGATGAAAACCGAGCGGGGCGAGACGCGCAGCGAGAATCTCCTGGCAACCGTCGTCGTTTGGTGTAACCGAGCGGCGCGAGATGAGCTGGCGCGCCAGATCGACAGTAGAGCCGCCGCGCCGTACGTCAGGCCAAGATTCGTCGTTCACTGCGGGCCGTAAAGGTCACACTTCCGGCTGGGTGCCGGATACAGGCTGCAATTATATAGGTCCCCGAGGCAGGCAACCCTCGGAGTGCCGGCGAAGAGATTTCTAGTTGCCGGCGTTGATATCGATCTTGAAGTGATCGAAGGAGGTGGCGTTGATGTCTGCGCCGCGGGAAACCTTGTTGAGGTCGCCTTTGGCCAAGCTCGCCTTTTGCTCGGCGTTGTTCATCAGCCACGCGAGGTTGGTGGCCGAGTCCGAGTTGCGCAGCGCCTCTTCCTTGGTGATCTTGCCTTCGGTGTAGAGCTTGAACAGAGCTTGCTCGAAGCTCACCGATCCCGGTGACAGGCTCTTTTCGATGGCGTCTTTGATCTGATCCATCTCGCTCTTCACGATCAGCTCGGCAATGTGCTTGCTGTTGAGGAGCACCTCGACGGCGGCCACCTGGCTGCCGTCGACTGCCTTGACCAGGCGCTGGGAGATGACGGCCTTGAGACACACGGACAGGTCGTGCAGCAGCGCGCCGCGCGCATCGTGGGGGAAGAAGTTGATGATGCGATTGAGGGCGTGGTAGCTGTTGTTGGCGTGCAGCGTGGACAGGCACAGGTGGCCGGTCTGAGCATAAAGCAGCGCCTGTTGGAGCGTATCCCGGTCGCGCACTTCGCCGATCATGAGGATGTCAGGCGCCTCGCGCATCGCGTTGACCAGGGCGTTGTGATATGACTTGGTGTCGAGACCCACCTCGCGTTGGTTGATGACGCAGCGCTGATGCCGGAACACGAACTCGATCGGGTCTTCGATGGTGAGAACGTGGCCCCCGCGGGTGGCGTTGCGGTGCTCGATCATCGCGGCCAGCGTCGTCGATTTCCCGGAGCCGGTCGCACCCACCACCAGCACCAGCCCGCGCTTCTCGATGATCAAATCTTTGAGAATGGTCGGCAGCCGCAGCGCCTCTAGACCCGGGGTCTGTGAGCGCAGATAGCGGATGACGATTGCGACGTTGCCGCGCTGTCGGAACACGTTGACGCGAAAGCGGCCGATCTCGGGCACCGGAAAAGAGAGGTTCATCTCCCAGGTGCGTTCGTATTCCGCCTGCTCCTCCGGCGACATCAGCTCGTAGGCGATCTTCTTGACGGTGGGGCCGTCGAGCACATCCGAGTTCACCGGCATGATGGTGCCCAGGATCTTGATCGACATCGGTGCGCCGGCCGAGATGAACAGGTCGGACGCCTGCTTCTCGGCCATTAGTTTGAGCACGGGCGTCAAGAACATAGCAGCCTCGCTTCGGTTCCGATTCGATTTGCAGGCCCGCAAGCCATTGAGCGGACCGCAACAGAGAATTGCACCGGGGCCGGTGCAAGCAAGTTTCAGGCTAGAAGCGATCTCAACATTCCGTGGGGAATATCGAGAGACGTTCTAATCGCCGCGCAACAGCTCGTTGATGCTGGTCTTGGCCCGCGTCTTGGCGTCGACCTGTTTGACGATCACGGCACAGTACAGGCTGTGCGTGCCGTCCGGCGCAGGCAGGTTGCCCGATACCACCACCGAGCCGGGGGGGATGCGTCCGTAGGAAACGGTGCCGCTCGCGCGGTCGTAGATCTTGGTGCTCTGCCCGATGTACACGCCCATGGATATCACCGAACCCTCGCCGACGATGACGCCTTCTACGATCTCGGATCGTGCGCCGATGAAGCAGTTGTCTTCGATGACAGTCGGGTTCGCCTGCACCGGCTCCAGCACGCCGCCGATGCCCACTCCACCCGACAGGTGCACGTTCTTGCCGATCTGGGCACAAGAGCCCACCGTGGCCCACGTATCGACCATCGTTCCCTCGTCGACGAAGGCGCCGATGTTGACATAAGAAGGCATGAGCACGACGTTGCGAGCGATGAACGCGCCGCGCCGCACCGCTGCCGGCGGCACGACCCTGAAGCCGCCGGCACGGAAGTCCGCGGCCCCGTACGCGCCGAACTTGGCTGCGACCTTGTCGTAGTAGTTCGTATAGCCGTCGCGGATGACGCTGTTATCGTCCAGACGAAAGGAGAGCAGCACGGCCTTCTTCAGCCATTGATGGGTGACCCAGGCATCGCCCACCTTTTCGGCCACGCGCAGCGTTCCCGCGTCGAGATGGTCGATGGCCTGGCGTACGGAATCGCGCACCTTGGGGTCGACAGAGCCGGGATTGATGGCCGTGCGGTTCTCGTAAGCCGTTTCGATCAGCTGCTGGGCTTCGCTCATGGTTGCGCCTTGATTGCGGCTTGCTCGTGGAAACTGAGGAAGCAGGATCGCATGCGTCGCGCTGCGTCGAGGCAGTCGGCCATGGAAGGCACGAGGGCGACGCGCACGAAATCGCGTCCGGGGTTGATGCCGCGCGCCTCGCGCGCCAGATAGCTGCCGGGGAGGACAGTGACGCCGTGCTGAACATACAGCGCGCGGGCGAATTCGACGTCCGAGACGGGCGTACGGAGCCACAAGTAGAAAGCTGCCTGCGGCATCTCGACCGCGGTGGCTTGGCGCAGTATGGCCGTAGTCTGGGCGAACTTGTCCCGGTACAAGCGCCGGTTCTCGATCACATGCGCTTCGTCCTGCCAGGCGGCCGTGCTCGCCGCCTGCACCGCCGGGCTCATGGCTCCGCCGTGGTAGGTTCGATAGAGGAGGAACTGCGCGAGAATCGCAGCGTCGCCGGCGACATATCCCGAGCGCATGCCTGGAACGTTCGAGCGCTTGGACAAGCTGCCGAACACCACCAGACGCGGATAGTCGCCGCGCCCCAGCTGCTGCGCTGCCTGCAGAGCTCCCAGGGGCGGCAAAGTCTCGTCGAAGTAGATCTCCGAGTAGCACTCGTCCGATGCGATGACGAACCCGAAGCGGTCGGACAAATCGAACAGACGGCGCCAATCTTCCAGAGTCATGACGGCGCCGGTGGGATTAGCCGGCGAGCACACGTAAATGAGCTGCACGCGTTCCCACTTCGATTCGGGCAGTTGCTCGAGCTGCAGGCCTGCACCGGCGTGCCCCTGATTCAGAAACTCCGGCGCTGCGCCGGTCAGCAAGGCGGCGCCTTCGTAAATCTGGTAAAAAGGATTGGGCATGACCACGATCCCATCGCGCGTACCGTCCACTACAGCCTGGGCGAAAGCAAACAGCGCTTCGCGGCTCCCGTTGACCGGCAGCACCTGGCGCGCCGGGTCGAGGCCCGGCAACTGGTAACGCCGCTCCAGCCAACGCGCGATGGCGTTGCTCAACGCATCGCTACCGGCGGTAGGCGGGTACGAGGCGAGAGCATCCAGGTTATCGGTGAGCGCGCGCTTGATGAATTCGGGAGTCGGATGCTTCGGTTCGCCGATGGACAGATTGATCGGGCGCAGATCGGCGCGCGGGACGAGGTCCTTGAGAAGCGCGCCGAGCTTCTGGAACGGGTACGGCTGCAGGCGCGCGAGGTTGGGGTTCATGTTATCCGCGCGTGCTCGATTCGGGCGTAAACTGCGGCAACTCCACGACAGGCTGCGCTTGCCAACCCGCCTGCTTGTGCTCAGCGACAACTGTGGTGAAAATCCCGCCGCGCACGTAAAACTTCGCGGTGAGACGCATGAAGCGCGGTTGGGTGGCGGTCACCAGATCGCTCAGGATGCGATTCGTCACCGCTTCATGGTACGCGCCCTCGTCGCGGAACGACCAGATGTACAGCTTCAGGCTTTTCAGCTCCAC
>Ga0187780_10003322_pt1 | contig 12159 bp, 10 predicted proteins | sample 1015_Q2_SP10_20__FD_132429 | JGI IMG/M metagenome (GOLD analysis project Ga0187780, IMG submission 132429) | Tropical peat soil microbial communities from peatlands in Department of Meta, Colombia - 1015_Q2_SP10_20_MG | ecosystem: Environmental > Terrestrial > Soil > Wetlands > Peat | place...
GGACCGCGCGCGGCGGCATCGGCAGGCACGGCGAGCTTCCACCCGGTCTGCTCCTGGTACGACTTCGGCGGCGCCGGCATGGCCGGCTGCTCGTAGTGCGGCGCCAGCGAGCAGCCGGCACACAGGCCGAGCGCCGCAAGCAGCGCAGGTCCGCGCATTACGGCTGCTTCCGCGCGGGGGCCGCAGCCGCCGGCGCCGGGCTCGCCGCGGCGATGCGCACCAGCTGGCCGTCGGTGATCGAGTCCGGCGGGTTGAGCACGATCTCATCATCGAGGCTCAGGCCCGACAGCACTTCGATCGATGAGCCGAAATCCCGCCCCTGCTTGAATGGCTTGAGATGCACGTGCTGGGTAGCATCGACAGTCGCCACCTGAAGGCCGGAGGCGCGGAACAGCACGCTGTTCGCAGGAACGCGCAGTGTCTGGGCCGAGGTCGCCGACAGGTTGAAGTGCACCTCGGCGTAGGCGCCGGGAAACAGCTCGCCCTTGGAATTATCGACCTGCAGCTCGACCTGCAGGGTCCGGGTGGTGGGGTCAAGTGCCTGGGCCGTGAACGCGACCTGCGCCGGGTACTGCTTGCCGGGATGGTCGTCGAATACCAGGTTGCCGACCAGGCCCGGACGGATGGCGGGCGCATAGGGCTGCGGCACGGAGACGTAGATACGCAGCCGGTGAGTATCGGCCACGCGAAAGAGCGCGTTGCCGGGATTCTGTCCGGCGTTGATCAGGGCCCCCACGTCGGTATTGCGCTGGGTGACGACGCCGTCGAACGGAGCCAGCACGCGCTTGAACGACTCCAGTTCCCGCAATCGCGCGACGTTGGCGGCCGCGGACTGGACCGCAGCTTTCTTCGCAGCCGCATCGCCGGCACGTTGATCCGCGTCCTGCTTGGACACGGATTCCGTTGCCAGCAGCCCGCGCCAGCGCTCGTCGGTGGTTCGGGCGAGTTCGTAGTTCGCCTGCGCGGTGGCGAGGTCGGCCTGCGCCTGCATCAGCTGCTGATCGACTTCCGGAGTCTCGATTTCGGCCAAGAGCTGGCCTTTCTTGACCGGTGTGCCGATGTCGGTGTGCCAGGCCTTGAGATATCCGGCGGTGCGCGCATAGATCGGCGCTTCGTAGAACGCCTGCACGCTGCCCGGCAGCACCAGCGTGTCTGCGGCGGGCGCCGAGGTCGGCTTAGTAGTCACCACGGTAGGCGCGGCGGCTGCGGTGGTATCCCTGGCGAGCGTGTTGCGCGCGCTCACCCGACTGATGATCCCCCAGACGGCCAGCACGACCGCGATGGCGAGGACGATCCAGGCGTACTGGCGCAGGCGCTCGTTTGATAGCGTCGCGGGCCGGGGATTTGACGGATCGGACATCTCAGACTCCGGCTGGCTTGGCCACGGGCGCGGGACCCTGGCGCCCATGGATAATGACGAACACAGTAGGCACAAAGAGCAGCGTCGCGACCGTCGCGAACACCAGCCCGCCAATGACCGCCCGGCCGAGTGGTGCGTTCTGCTCGCCACCCTCGCCGAGCCCGAACGCCATCGGCATCATGCCGATGATCATCGCGAGCGCCGTCATGATGACTGGGCGGAACCGCGTGAATCCGGCATCGAGTGCCGCCGTGAGCGCATCGTCCCCTGCGTCCATCCGGTGACGCGCAAAACTCACGACCAGCACGCTGTTCGCGGTCGCCACACCCATGCACATGATGGCGCCAGTCAGCGCCGGGACACTCACCGGCGTGTGGGTCAGGAACAGTATCCAGACAATGCCGGCCAACGCGGCAGGCAGCGCCGTGATGATGATGAACGGGTCCTTCCACGACTGGAAATTAACGACGATCAGCAGATAGACCAGAACGACCGCAGCCACGAGCCCGCTCAGCAGTCCGCGGTAGGAGTCGGTCATGGTCTTGATCTGGCCGCGCACCGCGATCTTCGAGCCGCGCGGCAGGTCGTGCTTGGTTTCTGCGATCAGCCGGTTGATCTGCGAGGAGACGAAGCCCAGGTCGGTGTCCTGCACCGATCCGTAGATGTCGATCACTGGCTCGGCGTTGTAGTGACTCACGACACCGGGCGCAACGGCGCGCCGGAAAGTCGCGATATTGGTGAGCAGCTGAGGTGCGCCGTCCGCCGCCACTGTTTTTCCGATCGGCGAAGTCTCCAGGTCATGCAGGGACGCCAGCTCGAACTGCGGCGTCTGGGCAGCGACGTTGTACTGCGTGCCGGTCCTGGGGTCGATCCAGAACGACGGCGTGGTCTGGAAACTTCCAGAGAGCGACACCAGCAGGTTGGATGCCACGTCAAACTCCGTGAGTCCCAGCAGGGCAGCCTTCACGCGGTCGACGTTGACGTCGATCTGGGGGTGGTCAAATACCTGATGGACGCGCAGGTCGACGGCACCGGGAATGGTGCGCATCCTGTCGAGCAAACGGCTGGCGTACTGCTGGTTGCCCTCGACATTGAATCCCGCCACCTGCACATCGAGCGGCGCGGGCAGCCCGAAGTTGAGGATCTGACCGACGATGTCCGCCGGTGGGAATGTGAACAGCGTCGACGGATAGACCTCGCGCAGCTTGACCCGCAGGGTGCGCACGTAGTCCGCCGTAGGGTGATGATCCTGACTCAGCGTCACGTAGATATCCGCGTCGCTGGGGCCAATCGGCGCCGAGGTCGAGTAGGACAGGTTGATGCCGCTGTACGGCACGCCCACCGTGTCGACGATGGTCACGAGCTCCTTGGGCGGGATCAGCGAGCGGATCGTGTTCTCGACCTGATCGCACAGCGCCGCCGTCTGGTCGATGCGCAGTCCAGTGCGCGCGCGCAGATGCATGCGGATCTGGCCGCCGTCGACCTCGGGGAAGAAGTCCTGGCCGAGCCCGGGCAGGTAGCGCCCGAACGGGAAGGCGATGATCGCCGAGGCCGCCATCGCGCCCAGGAACGGTAGCGCGAAACGCGGGCCGGCATGCAACGCGCGTTCCAGCAGCTCGTGGTACCGGTCGCGGAATGCGTGGAAGCGGCGATCGAAGCCCGCCTGAATTCGGCCCAGGAAGCTGCGTGCCTGGTGCACCGCATTCGGATCGTGACGCTGCAGCCAGTAGTTCGCCAGCGTCGGCACCAGCGTTCGCGACAGGAGGTACGAGGCGAGCATCGCGAATACCACCGCCTCCGCCAGCGGCACGAACAAGAACCGCGCGATGCCTGCCAGCAGGAACATGGGTACGAACACGATGCAGATCGCCAGTGTCGACACCAGCGCCGGCAGCGCGATCTCGTGCGCGCCGTTCAGAATCGCCGGCTCGACGTCCTCGCCATGCTCCAGGTGCCAATTGATGTTCTCGATGGTGACGGTCGCGTCGTCGACCAGGATGCCGACCGCCAACGCGAGCCCACCGAGCGTCATGATGTTGATCGTTTCGCCGAGCGCGGACAGACAGATGATCGAAGTCAGAATCGACAGCGGTATCGAGATCGCGATGATGACGGTGCTGCGCCAGCTGCCCAGGAACAAAAGGATCATCAGGGCCGTGAGCGCCGCGGCGATGACGGCCTCGCGGATCACGCCCGAGATGGCGCCGCGGACGAAGATCGACTGGTCGCCGATGGCCTCGAGCTTGAGCGAAGGCGGCGAGGCGTCGCGGATTTGCGGCAGGCGTTGCTTGATGTTCTTGATGATGTCGAGCGTCGAGGCGCTGCCGGTCTTGAGCACGCTCATCAGCACCGCGCGATGTCCATCGCGGCGGGCGATGTTGGTCTGCGGCGGATAACCGTCGCGGACGTGCGCCACGTCGCGCACATAGATCACGTTGCCGTTGCGGACCGTGACCGGAACGTTGTTGAGGTCGTCGATCTCCTTGGGGTTGGCGTTGACCTCGATGAAGTACTCGAGATCGCCGATTTTCTGCACGCCGGTCGGCAAAATCAGGTTCTGCGCGGCAATGGCGCTGGTGACGTCGTTGCCGGTCAGGTCACGGGCGCGCAGCGCATCGGCGTTCAGGTCGACCTGCACCTGCCGCTGCTGGCCGCCATACGGCCAGGGCATCTGCGCACCGGCGACGGTCGCGAGCGACGTGCGAATGACGCTGTTGCTCAAGTCGAAGATCTTCGCCTCCGAGAGCTCCTGGCTCGAGAGGGCGAGCTGCAGGATGGGCACGCTCGAGGCGCTGTAGGCGAGGATGAACGGCGGCGTGGTGCCCGGCGGATCCCCGCGCAGCCCGGTTTGCGAGATGCCGGTGATCTGCGCGTAGGAGAGCTCTTCGTCGACGCCCGGCTGGAAGAAGTACTTGACGACGGCGACGCCGCTCAGCGACTGCGATTCGGTGTGCTCGATGTCGTTGACGACGGTCTGGGCACCGCGCTCGGACCCGAGCACCAGGCGCTTCGCCATCTCATCGGGCGACAGCCCCGAGTAGTTCCACACGGTCGCGACGACCGGAATTCTGATGTTCGGGAAGATGTCGGTGGGTGTGCGCCAGATCGTGAATGTGCCCAGCAGCGCGATCAGCACCGCGAGCACGATGAATGTGTACGGGCGCTGCAGCGCGATTCTAACGATCCACATGGGGCCTCACAGCAGCTGTGCGCGGGAGTGGCGGCCGTCCCGTGCCGCGTCAAAAAATACCGGTCTGCCGGCCGCCGGGTCGCCGACGGCTCAAACGGTAGCGCACTACTGCAGGGATCTCGTTTCTAGCTGACGCGGGTGCGTTACAGGTGAAATGTCGCCCGCAACGGCGTTGCGACGCACAGGCGGGAAAGTGGCTGGACCGGCCGCTGGCTGCCGGCGGAGTGCGATTTGTGATGACGGGCGATTCAGTACACGGCTTCGACCGGCGCCGCGAACCGGTAACCAACGCCGCGCTCGGTCACGATGAACTTGGGCTGCGCGGCATTCGCCTCGATTTTGCGGCGCAGCCGCAGAATCTGTACATCGATGGCGCGGTCGTAGACCTCGTTGTCGTAGCGCCGGCTGAGCTCGATCAGCTGGTCGCGGGTCAAGACCCGGTTGCCAGATGCGAGCAGCGCCGCCAACAGATTGAACTCCCCGTTGCTGAGCGGGACGGCGCGCCCATCGCCTGCGAGCAGCTGCCGTTTGCGCAGGTTGAGCTCCCAGCCGGCGAACCGGTAAGCGCGGCAGACCGCGGCACCGTGCGATTCCTGCCCGGCGCGCGTGCGTCGCAACACCGTACGGATGCGAGCCAAGAGCTCACGCGGACTGAAGGGCTTGGTCAGGTAGTCGTCTGCTCCCAGCTCGAGTCCCATGACCCGATCCGCCTCTTCGGCACGGCCGGTGAGCAGAATGACCGGGATGTGCGATTCCGCCCGCAGCTGCCGCAGCAGCTGCATGCCGTCCTCACCGTGCAGCCGCAGATCGAGAAGAACCAGATCCACAACCTGGGTGCGGAACGCGGCCATCAGCTCGCGCCCGCCGGCGACCTGGGTGACGCGGAAGTCGTTCCGGCTCAGGTAGTCGTCGACCAACTGGCGAACAGCCGGGTCGTCATCCACGACCACAACGTGCGGGTTGAGTGTCGCACTCATTCGCCGCTACTCCCGCCCATGACTGAAAGCACCCGGCACTGATGAAGCGCGTACTGATCGTCGAGCGTGATAGTCTGCTGCGCGGGCTGATTGCCGAGTGGCTGGCGGAATCGGGCGCGCAGGCGCTCTTTCCCGACGCGAGCGGCCCCCTCGACATCGACGCAGTACTCGTCGATGTCGAAGACGTGCGACAGGCGCGCGAGGTGTTGAGTACATGGCGCCGCGCCTATCCGCGCGCTGAGATCATAGCGGCCTCCGCGCGATTCTGTGCGTCCGGTACCGCAAATGATGCCATGGCGAGTCGCCTCGGAGCGACGCAGGTACTCGCGAAGCCGTTTACACGCAGCGAACTATGGACCGTGCTCCGCCTCCCGACCGCCTCGACGCTGACCCCGGCATCGACTCGGCCGTAACCGCGCGTCAGGACTCCGATGCGGCACGGGAACGCGCGCTGCGAATGCGCGTGATCCTGAGCGTCGCAATCGTGTGCGGCGCGGTGTGGCTATCGGCCGTATTCGACATTCTCAAGGACCGCGCCGCCGCGCTCGCGCTGGCGCAGCGCCAGCATGACAACGTGGCCGGGGCGCTGGCCGAACAGGCAGCCCGTACCCTGCAGGCGACGGACCTGATTCTGCAGCAGGCGGCGCTGCTCGATCCCGGACGGCCGGGCGCCACGGTCACCGAGGAGGAAGTACCGCAACTCCTGAAGCGCCACTGCAGCGGCGTCCCGCAGGTGCGCAACCTGTTCATTTTCGACCCGGCTCGCCACCTGCATTTGAGCACTGCGACACCAGGCAACGCCTACACCGAGATCAGCGATCGCTCGTACTTCACCGCCCAGCGCGACCGTCCGGGCGCCGGACTGTACGTCAGCGAGCCGATGGTCAGCCGCGTCACCGGGACGCCGACGTTCGTATTGAGCCGCAGTCTGCCCGGGCCCGGCTTTCGCGGCATCGTTGCGGCGACGGTAGATGTCGGTTACTTCCGCAAGTTCTACAGCGCCCTCGACCTCGGCTCGAACAGCACGGTAGAGCTGGTGCGCGACGACGGCCTGGTGCTCGTAAGTCGCGAGCGCGAGCACGTCGAATCAGCCCCCTCGCCGTGGCTGGCTGCCATTCAGGAGCTCGGCGGCAACGATTCGATGCACAGCATCGCCGACGAGCCGGGACTCGGCCGCTCGCTGATCGCGTTGCGTCGTGTCCCCGGCTATCCTGCCCTGATCGCCATCGCGCGCCCGGAACAGGACGTGCTCGCCGGGTGGCGGCGCGAGGTCTGGAACAATCTCGCGCGTACGCTCGTGATCACGGTACTCGCAGGCGTGCTCCTGGTCGCGTTTCTCCGGCAACTCGAGCGTCACGAGCGCGTCAAGGCGCGCCTGCACCGGTCCCAGAAGCTGGAGGCGCTAGGCACGCTCGCTGGCGGGATCGCGCACGACTTCAACAACGTGCTCGGCGCCGTGCTGGGCTATGGCGAACTCGCCGTTCAGCACTCCGAACCGGGTACGCCCCTGCGCCGCTATGCAGACAACATCGTCACGGCTGCCAATCGCGCCCGCGACCTCGTGGCGCGCATCCTCGCGTTCAGTCGCCCGGGTGTCGGAGTCCGCGAACCGGTGGTACTGCAGGACATCCTGGCGGAAATCAGAAGCCTCGCGGGCGCTGCGCTGCCCGACCGGGTCGGGATCGAGCTGCGCGCGCCCAGCGAGCCGATCGTGGTGCTGGGCGATGCCGCGCAGCTCCATCAGATGATCAACAACCTGGTTGCCAATGCTGTTCAGGCCGTTGGGCGCGGCGGCCAGGTGGTGATATCGGCCGATGCCATCGCGATCGATGCGGAACGCGAACTCACTGTCGGGCGAGTACGACCGGGCCGCTACGCGCGAGTCGCGGTATCCGACTCCGGTCCCGGCATTGCGCCCGATCAGGTGGAGAGGATCTTCGATCCGTTTTTCACCACCAAGCCGGTAGGCGAGGGGACCGGTCTCGGTCTGTCACTCGTGCACGGCATCGTGCTCGATCACGCGGCGGCGCTGGATGTGGACAGCCGGATCGGGCGCGGTACGACGTTCACGGTGTATCTGCCACTGGCCGACGCGAAACCGAGTCCCATGGAGTTGCCCGAAAAACTACCGCTCGGCAACGGCGAGACGATCCTGGTGGTCGACGACGAGGTGGCGCTGGTACGCCTGGCCGAGGAGGTGCTGGCATCACTCGGTTACGAGCCCGTCGGCTGCGTCGGTGCGACGGAGGCGCTGGCAACGTTCAACGCCGCTCCGTCCCGGTTCGATGCGCTGCTGACGGATGTGATCATGCCGGACATGGCGGGCACGGATCTGGCGCGCGAGCTACGGCGGCAGCGACCGGACCTGCCAGTCCTTCTGATGAGCGGATACGCCGGGCCCAGCCGCGCCGCGCAGACCGCGGGCTACGAGTGCCTGGTCAAGCCGCTGCGCGCAGCGGAACTCGCGCGCTGCATGGCGCAGACTTTTGCCGCGGCGCCAACGCGCAGACCTGCGGCCGCGAACCGGGCCTGATCCGGGAATTCCAGAACGTCAGGCCGGATGATAGATCTGCGCGAGTGCGCCTGACGGAAATGCTGTCGCGCTGACGAGCCGCAGGTCCACCGGTCGCGTGATGCCGGCAAAGAGCGGCAGTCCACGTCCGAGAGCGACCGGGTGGACCAGCAACCGGTATTCATCTACCAGCCCGGATCGTGCCAGCGCACCGCCGAAGCGTGCGCCGCCGTGGGCGAGAATGTAGTCACCCGCGTCGCGCTTGAGCGCCGTGACGGCATCGAGCAAGTCGCCGTGAACAATCGTCGCCGCGGCCCAGCTGGCCTCACCGGGGGTTCGGACCTTCGCAGGCGCCAGCTCAATGGGCTCCGCGAGCACGGCGTCGGCGAAGGCTCGTGTGGTCGAGTGGGAGTCCGGGAGTTTGTCCAGGCGCTTGCGCGAATAGACCACTTTCGGGATCGCGTTCATCGACGCTGCCAGTGGGCTCGACGACGCCGGCCAGTAGGCCGCCATGTCGCAGTAGGTACGCGAGCCCATCAGGTGCACGCCCGCCTGCCACAGCGTCTCCAGCAGCCAGTCGGTGACGCCATCGTCCATGCTCTTGAAAATCCAGTCGATTTCACCGTCAGCTCCGCCGACAAAGCCATCGACGGACACCGACATCTTCAGCACCAGCTTGCGCATGGAACCGCTCCTCGCCCCGCAGCTCAGCCCGATCTGCACGTCACGCAGCTAGTCGATCGACACCGCCCGCGATCGACATCGCAATCGCCGCAGCGCTAAGACATGGGCAACCCATGGGTTGCGTATACATCGGCGCGCAACTAAAATGCAACCAGGAGGTAGCGCAATTTGAGCGACCGAATCGAAAAGCAGATCGAGCTCAAGGCGCCCGTATCACGCGTCTGGCGCGCGCTGACCGACCACCGCGAGTTTGGCGAGTGGTTCCGCGTCAAGATCGACGGGCCGTTCGTGCCGGGAATGCCCTCGACCGGTCACGTCACCTATCCCGGCTATGAGCACGTACAGTGGCACGCGATCGTCCAGCGCATGGAGCCCGAGTCACTGTTCTCCTTCACCTGGCATCCGTATGCGGTTGACCCAAAGATCGACTACTCGGCGGAATCGCCGACGTTGGTAGAATTTCGCCTGGAGCCGATCCCCGGGGGCACTCGGCTTCGCCTCACCGAATCCGGATTCGACAAGCTCCCCGCTAACCGGCGTGCGGAGGCGATGCGGATGAACGACGGCGGCTGGACCGAGCAGCTGAAAAACATCGAGCGCCATGTCGCCGCTCGCGCGTAGGGGAGCCGCGGCGGTACGCCAGGCCACGGCGCCGGTGTTCGCGGCGCTCGGAGATGAAACCCGACTGTCGCTGATCGCAAAGCTGGCGGCCGGCGAGCGCCGGTCAATCTCGCAGCTCGCGCGCGGCAGCCCGATCAGCCGCCAGGCAATCACCAAGCATCTGCGGGTCCTCGAGGACGCCGGCATCGTCCACAGCACGCGCGCAGGCCGGGAAAGCCAATTCGCATTCGACCCGCAGCCGATTGCCGAGTTGAGAAACTATCTCGACCGGGTGTCCGCGCATTGGGACTCGGCCTTGTCGCGACTGCGCACGTTCGTCGAGCGATGAGCGCGGTCATTCAATTCGCAGTGCGCGCGATGCGCCATGAGTGAAGTTCGACGCTGCCGGGACGATGAGCGATCGGCGGTACTCGCGATCGTCAATGCCGCGGCGGAAGCGTATCGGGGCGTTATCCCGGCTGATTGCTGGCACGAGCCGTACATGCCGACGTCGGCGCTGGCCGGGGAGATAGCGGCCGGGGTCGAGTTCTGGGGCGTCGAACGCGCCGGCCGGCTGGTCGGCGTGATGGGCATTCAGCGAATGAAGGATCTGGATCTGATTCGGCACGCTTACGTGTTGCCCGGTGAGCAACGCCACGGCGTTGGCGCACAGCTGCTGCAGCATCTGCGTGCACTCAGCTCACGCCGGATGTTGGTTGGTACCTGGGCCGCAGCTCGCTGGGCGATCGGGTTCTACGAGCGCCACGGCTTCAAGCTCGTGTCGCCGGAGCAGAAGAACCGCCTGCTCAAGATCTACTGGACTATCAACGACCGCCAGATCGAGACATCGGTCGTATTGGCCGACCCGCCGGTCACTGATGAGTGACTAGGTCGGGCGCCGCTATCCGCGGCCGCTTGCACTACCGAGCGTCTGCCGGACCAGCGCGAGCCAGTAGCTCGCCCCAATCGGCAGCAGGGCATCGTTGAAATCGTAATGCGGGCTGTGAATCATGCTGGAATGGCCACCGCCCGCCTGGCCGAGAAATACGTAGGCACCCGGTTTCGCTTCCAACATGTAAGCGAAGTCCTCCGAGCCCATGACCGGCGGATAGTCGCGATTGACTGACGCTTCTCCGACGACCGTCGCAGCCGCACTCGCTGCAGTGGCGACCTGGGCACTCGCGTTGACCAGCGGCGGGAAAATCCGCCGGTAGTCGACCACGGCCTGCGCACCGCTGGCCTCGGCGGTGGCGCGTGCAATCCGCTTGATTCCCGCCTCGAGCGCATCGCGCACGGCTGACGAGAAGCTGCGCGCCGTGCCGAGCAACCGCACGCGCTCGGGAATGACATTGTGCGCATGCCCACCCTGCACGCTGGTGACGCTCACGACCGCGGCTTCGAGGGGGTCGGTCGCTCGACTGACCAGGCTCTGCAGTCCGCTGATGATGTGGGCGGCAGTCAGCACCGGATCGACCGTGAAGTGTGGCAGGGCGGCGTGGCCGCCGCGGCCGATGACTTCGATCGTGAAGCTGTCGGCAGCGGCCATCATCGGACCGCTGCGAACGCCGACCGTGCCGAGCGGCAGGCCAGGCCAGTTGTGCAGGCCGTACACAGCATCACACGGAAAGCGCGCGAACAGGCCGTCCTCAACCATGCGTGCGCCACCGCCCAAGCCTTCCTCGGCCGGCTGAAACACGAAGTGAACGGTGCCGGCGAAGTCGCGCGTCTGCGCCAGATAGCGCGCGGCCCCGAGCAGCATGGTTACGTGACCATCGTGGCCGCAGGCGTGCATCTTCCCCGAAGTACTTGATGCGTAGGGAATGTCATTCGTCTCCTGCAACGGCAGTGCGTCCATGTCGGCGCGAAGCGCGATGCTGTGAGGCGACTTTTCTCGGCCGGCGAGAGTGCCGACGACGCCGGTGCCGGCGAGGCCGCGGTGCACGTCGATACCCCAGCTGGCCAGCTTCTCTGCCACGACCGCCGAGGTACGCTGCTCCTCGAATCCGAGCTCCGGATGCGCGTGCAGGTCCCGCCGCCAGGCGGTCATGTCTTCGGCCCAACCGGCGATCGTAGGGTTGATGTTCACCGTTGCTCCGTCGCAAGTCGCTCAGTGCGACTGTGACTGCTGCTGCGCGTCGTATGCCGCCCACGCGCGATCGAGCACGAAGGCACGAATTGCCTCGCCGTCGTCGACGCTCATGGTCGAATACGCGGGCATGCCCTTCGCGGAGCGTGCGCCGCCGATGACGATGCCCAGGAATTCGGCGTGAGTGCTTTCGCTCGCGCGCCGCAGATCCGGCACCGACATCGTCCAGCGCTCGGCACCCGGGCCGGGGCAATAGTCGCAGGCGTTCGCGGTATAGAGCGCCTTGCCCTTTTCAACGAGCTCGCCGGCCGGTTTCGGCAGCGGAGGCTTGGAGAACACTATCGGTGCCGAGGTCGTGGACATCGTGTCGGTCCCGCCCAGCTTGAATGCCAGCAGGCGCGACGGGCCGCGGGCACTCAATATCGAGCTGTAGCGCGGCACGCTGAGTCCGATGCCTCCGCCATCGCCGACCGCAATCAGGATAAGCTGCTGGCCGTCAATCTCCACGGTGCTCGGGGCGGCCTGTATCGCCGAGCCTGAACCGTACGACCAGAGCTTCTCCCCGGTCTCGGCCTGGTAGGCGGCGAACTCGCCTGTTCCGTTGCCCTCGAACACCAGATTGCCGGCGGTCGACAGTACCCCGCCATTCGTTCCCACCTCGAGCGGAACGCCCCATCGCTCCTTCTTCGCGACCGGGTCCCAGGCAATCAGCCGTCCCATGCGATGCTGAACCTTCGGGTCGGACATGCC